>MDTE01080503.1_pt1 | contig 29276 bp, 25 predicted proteins | sample 811231 | NCBI WGS metagenome assembly MDTE01 (sample SAMN05326651, study PRJNA326480) | marine metagenome | isolation source: seawater | place: Indian Ocean: Red Sea | collected 2010 | reverse complement strand
TGGCCGAAGGCCGAAGACCGCGTAAAGTTTTTTCACGAACTTTTTTTCAGCATCGGTTGCCCTTCATCTTATATCGCCTTCCTTACCCATGTTAATTATTATTCATATTTGCGAGGCGAAGGCCGAGTTCAAATATGAAGGCCCTCAGAGCTAGCTGTTGCAGAATGATACAGCCTGGTGTAACCGCGAAAACGTTCAAAACGTTCAAAGATCGGGGCCCCAGAGGGGAGGGCTGAACGATTTGCACGTTTTACCCTACGAAACCAGTGTCCAGAAAACCAGGTTTGGACACACCCCGGTAGGGGGGTTTTCAGAGAAAAAACTAGGTAGGCAAGAAAAAAATTTAAATGGTTGCCCTGCCTAGACTTAGGTCACTTCGGCCATAGGTATTTCCAACTAATTTAGCCGGTGGGGGTTCACTTTGCCCCGTCTGGTCAATATAATAACTACATATTAAGAAGTTACCACCTAGACAACCAAGCTTGGCCTAATGGTTGGTTTTATTAGTGGGGTGGGCCGGCGTTTTTCATAAAAAAACGAGCGAAGCGACGGCACATGCCCCACGTTAAAACGTTCGAGGAGAACGGACTTGCGACGTTGTCGCAGGGCCGTGATTATAAGAACTTGACCCATGGCAATAAACCCCCGAAGGGGCTCTGCCGTAGTATAATATAAGGGGTAGCCTTAAGTATCGTTCACGACAAGCGTGAACTCTATCTCACGTTCACGGGCATGTCCGGTCGCTTCGCTCAATTTTTATAAAAAATTGACCGGCCACCCTGACGTTCGTGCTTCGCAGGGCCACTTTTTAGGTTGATTTCTACGCGACACAGTGGTATAATATAACCATGGCAGACAATAAATCAAAACAATCAGTTTCAGGTGATTGGCTATTCTGGGCAAAATGGCAGCGCCCAAGGCTCGCCTCTGCATGGCGTAAAGCTAATTATCATGTAACGAACCCTTGGTACAGTTGGGCTAAACGCTCGGCCGATAATTCTAACCGAAGGACCAAATCCAAGATGTCTAAGACCTCCGGCGTCACCACAAATCAGATACTAGCACAGCTGGAGCAGCAGGACTTTCACTGCGCTCTGACTGGCATCCCTTTAACTCCCGGCAACGCACAGCTCGATCACATCATCCCCTCCCGTCAGGGTGGAGAACATACGGCCAAGAACGTGCAGATCCTGCACGAAGACGTCAACCGTATGAAGGGCGCGATGATTGAAGCCGACTTCATCGAACTCTGCCGCCAGGTAGTGGAACACACCAATGAACTCAAGAAACAACGCAAGTAAAGAAACCGTACAGGTTTACGCAGCGGCCACGCGGCTGGTACCCAAGGTGCTAATCCGCACCAAGGTCTACCCTGTGGCGCTAAAGCCTTGCAACAAAACAACTTACGGCAAATAATATGGTAATGTACCGATTGGCTCAGCCCTTCGACTACGAACGGGCACGAATAGCCTTAGAAAAGATGGACCGGGGAGAGACCCCGAACACCAGAGAAACAGCTTCACTTAAGCGTGTTGAGGAGTATTACACCAAAAGAGTGCTGGAAGATGTGCTTACGGACTTTAACAAGACACTTTTCTTCCAAAAAGTACGCACATCCCCCCAAAAGGGGTACAAAGTAGCCGAAAGACTGGGAATGCCCCTTTCCGCCGGTGAAAACCTGGATCTGTACCGATTACTGCTCTGGTTGTTCGATACTGCTAAATCCGGTAAGCTAGACCCCCCAAAAGACGTAGCTGATGCTGCTGATGACGCACTAGAGCGACAGCGCCTGCTCCGTGGGGACCTGCTGAAGCTACAGCTACAGACCCAACGCGGGGAATTGGTCTCCGCTGGTGACGTTAAGAACCTATTTTCCATTATTGGGAACCTCATCCGCGAATGCGGAGAGCGACTCGAGAAGAACTTCGGTGAAGGCCCTGCGGAAGCCTTACTGGACACTTTGGACGACATTGTGTCCACATCTGCAGCCTTTTTCGAAGAAATCGACCAAAAAGCCCAACAAATGGAGGAAGAAGCTAGCTCTGAGGGCCTTGACGAACATGCCGAGGTTGACACCGAGCAGGACACCGAGTAAAATAAGGTTACGACGGGAGGCAACTACAACCTTTTCAATTCGGGAGACATTGAGATGCTTACAAAGGACGAAGTTCTAACGATCTACAACGCCAAGCAGGATCAGGTCCTGCTCGTTGCAGCTGAGTTGGGTATACCACGGTCCACCGCCTCAGACATCTGGGCCGGGAAACTATACGTAAATGTAACCAAACACGGCGACCCCCATGGCCTCTATCACGGCAGCAAGCGCCCAGGCGAGTCCTGCGACGTTTCTCCTCTGAGGGCCTCGGTAGAATCCCCTATCAGCGAACGAGAATTCAACAAGAATGTCACGTAAGTCCAACATGCGGCTCCGTCTGGAGTTTGAAGAATTCATGAAGCAAGCACGGCCCCAGCTGGTTCGACCGCTGGCGGACTGGGCATGCTCAGAAGTCTACCTCCCAGATGGGCCTTTTGAAGGGCAGAGGTTCAAGTTAGATCGACAGCCTTACGCTAAGATCTGGATGGACGAAGTTATGAACCCCCACTGGGTAGATAAGGCTATCACCGGGCCGTCCCAATCGGGGAAGTCCCTTATCGGGTTCGTATTACCTGTGATCTGGAACCTCTTTGAGAAAAAAGAGAAGGTAATTGCGGCATGTCCTGATTTTGAGATGGTCGCCGATAAGTGGAACCAAGACATACTCCCCGTACTTGAGAGGACCAGGTACCGGGAGTTTATACCCAAGGGGAAGGTGGGTGGCAAGCAGTCAACGATACAGTTCACCAACGGCTCAGTCCTAAGATGGATGACCGGCGGTGGTTCGGACAAGTCTCGTGCTGGTTATACGGCACCTGTCATTTGCGTGACGGAAGTTGACGGTTTCGGCAAGAGAGCTGAGACGTCCGACGAAGCAGACAAACTAGAGCAGATTAAGGCCAGAACCCGGTCGTACCCCCTCGAGAGGCGTAGCATCTTCCTCGAGTGTACTGTGTCCGTGGAAGAGGGCCTCATCTGGCAGAATTACCAGAACGGCACCGCGTCGAAGCTGATGCTACCGTGCCCGCACTGTAAAGAGTTCGTACTCCCGGAACGGGAACATTTCGCTGGACACCAAGAGGCCCTGACAGACGCTCAGGCGGCTCGAGAGAGCTTTTTCTTCTGCCCCGCCTGTGGGGAGCTTTGGACAGAGGAAGAGCGTGTAGAGGCGAATATGAACGTTAAACTGGTACATAAGGGCCAGGAGATCGATACAAACGGGGATATCACGGGGGAAGTACCGGATACCCACACTTTAGGCTTCCGTTGGTCCGCCGTGCACAACTGTCTGTACGACGTGTCCAAGACGGTTGGCATCGACGAGTTCAAGGCCAGAACGGCCATCGATGTGGATAATGAAGAACGTAAAATGGCTCAGTTTGTGTGGGCCGTGCCATATGTACCGGCGGACACAGAAGAGGTGTCGCTGTCTATGGACGGCCTGCGCAGGCGGACCGAGGGTTACGGGCGTGGCGTTTGCCCGCCTGGTACTAAGTGGGTTACAGTGGGATGTGACGTAAATAAGCCTGTCCTACACTGGACCGCTATCGCTTGGTACATCTGGGACGGTGTCCTGAACTCTCATGTAATCGACTACGGAAAAGTCGGAGTTCGGCACAGGGAGCTAGGATTCAACAAGGCTGTCCTAGAGGCCCTGGCCAAACTTGAAAGCCGCCTAGGAGAGGGCTGGAGCGGCCACCCTGAGCACGTATTCGACTTGATGACTGTCGATGCTCGGTGGGCCACTAAAGAGATCACAGAGGCCATCAGGGGCCTCAGAAACACTAGAATACGGCCCTTCATGGGCCAAGGTAGCGGACACTTCTCCGCCAAGACGTTTACACAGCCCACAAAGCATTCGAAGGATAATATTTGGGTGGGCAACCATGCCTACGAGAAACTACATAAAGCCTGGAAGTGTAAGATCTTACACGCCTCGGCGGATTACTGGAAGAGCATTATCGTTGCCCGATTGACCCAAGAGGACCCAAAAGGGACACAAGGGCGCTTGACTTTGTTCGAGACGTCAGATAAAATAGATAGAGACGCATTCAGTAAACACATGACTTCCGAGAAGGAAGTTTTAGAGTTCGAGCCAGGTAAAGGCTACAAGAAGACCTGGACTCCGTTAAGAAGTGCGAACCACTGGTTTGACAGCACGTATTCAGCATATGTGGCCGGTCACCGACTCTGGTTCGGCAAGGACGTAGCCAAGATGGGTGTCAGACGGCCCCAGGAAAACGACATGTTCAACAACCCGGCGTTACCAGCGGCCGGTAAGAAACAGCTGAAACTCGGTGGATACAACCCTTTTAAGTAGGTGAATGATGGCTAATCTAGGCAATAATGAAGCTAAAGTGTCTCCGAAGGGCAGCAAAACAAAGAAACAACGGCGAAAGCCGGCGCCTCCCGCTCAGCTTAAACTGGACGTGGAAGCGCTTGAGTCACAGGGCGAACTGCCGCCCGGTTTCCAGCTAGTACGCAAGACGTACACCGAAGTGCACCGCGACGGCACGTCCACGGAAGTAGGGCACGACCTAGTTCTGGCCTGCTCCTTCGACGGCCGCACCTGGTACTGTGGACGCACAGCCAACTGGAAAAGCAAAGAATCACTCGTATTCGACCCGTTTCAGGACGTTATTACGTCTAAAACTCGTGTCACAGCAGCGGATCACGCCACTGCCTCTGCATGGGGAATCTACCGACAATGGGAGAAAGACGCAGCTGAAGCCAATTCAGAGGTGGAGATCTCGGCCGATGAAATTATCATCCACCGGGCGATCAATCTGGAGAAGCGACCACGGACCGCTATTCAAGTCCAGTGGCGTACAACGTTGGAAGAGACCCAGAAACTTGACGCTATCCGCCAAGCATTGCAGCAGCTCGGAGCGACCGTAAATGGTAAGCCTGTAACGAGTTACGTCGATGTTGTGAGGTACGTCTTTGACATAATAGGAAAATAGGATGCGCGATTTTGCGATCATTAACATCCTGGGACAACGGTGGGAGGTCCACGTAAAGGCCCTCCCATCGGGTACACACGGGGAGTGCCGCCCAGATGAACGAACTATCATTCTAGCCGAAGACTCCGATCAGAAGGAATCTACGCTAGTTCACGAGATTTTACACGCCACACTGGCTAGAACCGGTTGGGCGGAAGCTTTGGCGGAATCAAACATTTCCGAGGAAGCGCTCGTATGTGTACTGGAGACGGGTATTGTAGAGTCTGGAATTGTTCGTACGGACTTCCGAGAACGTCACGTTTTTGAAGAAAATGAATGATTTTTCAGATTTAGCCTTGCCAGACACTATACCCTGGTGTATAATTACAGTAACCGGAAACAATTTATAAGTGAGGATTTCATGAGCGTACGCGATGCTCTTAACGCCGCCAACGCCAAAATAGCGGATAATGCCGACTATTTGTCTACTGGTAGCGTATCTAAAGCTAAACTATATAAAGAGGGTATTATGACCCTCATCACGTTGCGAGCTTCCTTGCAAGAGCGTGGTGGAACCCAATCAGAGGCTGTACGGTTTGACCAACAGTCCTTGACACTTGCGTTGAAAGAAGTTGACAAGTTTCTCTCTTCCAACCGTGGAAGTGCCGGTAAAACCACTCGCATGAACATGCGCTGCTACAGGAGCTAGTAATGAGCCTCAAGAAGCATTTATCCAACTTGTCCGCAGGCGCTAAGAACTACTTTAGCGTTTCGAACAAGTACGACGCGGCCCAACAGAGCGATTACGTCTCGCAGACGTCGATCAACACTGAGGGCGCCAACGCAGATTCCCACTACGAGTCCGACGCGCATCTGTATAAGATGTCAGAACTAGGTTGGGATCTATACCGAAACAACGCAGTTGTTAGCCCGTCCATCGACCGCCTGGTGACCAACATCCTGCAGCACGGCTTCACCGTTGCTCCGAATGCTGGTAGCAAGACGAAGAACGACCTCCTTCAGAAGAAGTGGGCAGAGTGGACCAACGACCGCAAACTATGCGACGTCCAAGGTGAGTTTGACTTCAACATGCTATCGACCATGGCCCTCCGCGATTCAATCGTGGCTGGTGACTGTGTCGCTCTGCCGTTGAAGACCGGCGAACTGCAGATGATCGAGTACTACCGTATCCGAACCCCAGAGATGGGCCCGGGAGCGAGCAACAAGAACATCATCCACGGCGTTCAGCTGGACAGCAACCGCAAGCGGACTAAGTACTACATCGCCAAGGATAACATCCCTTACAACCAGCCGCTGGCTCTCAACGACGCCACAGGCTACAAAGTTTACGACAACAACGGCAACCGTCAGCTGTTCCACGTCTTCCACCCTGGCCGCAGCACGCAGACGCGTGGTGTCTCCAAGCTGGTCCCGACGATGGACTTCTGCCGTATGTATAACGACATCCACTTTGCTCGCCTAGTGCAGCAACAAGCGGTGTCCGCGTACACGTTCTTCCGTAAGCGTGAATTCGGCGTAGAGTTGCCTGAAGAAGATAACTTCTATAACGATCAGAACGCATGCACGGGCGGATGGCAGGACATGACTGACGTTGGTGTCGGAAGCATGTACTCAGGAATTCCAGGGGAAGACTTCAGCGTCATCTCCAGCAATGTACCCAACCCCACGTTCTTTGATCACCTGCAAGCGATTGAGCGCCTTATCGGCCTCAACCTCGATCTGCCGCTGATCGTGTTGAACATGGATGCATCAGAAACCAACTTCAGTGGTTGGCGTGGTGCTACCGAACAAGCCAAGCTGAAGTTCAAGTACTTCCAGCGTTGGTTCGTGAACTGCTGGTATCGTCCCATTTACGAATTCAAGCTTCGTCAGTGGACTAACCCTGCCTCACAAGTCTACGATCCGGTCTTAGCGAAGCTCAGATCGCAAGTGGGCGATACCAAATTTTTCTCTGCTGAGTGGATCACTCCAGGCTGGCCCTATGTCGACCCGACCGCCGAATTGCAAGCGGATATCGACTCCTTGGCCAACCTCGTAACGTCCCCTCGTCGGATCCAACGACGCCAAGGCCGTCAGTGGAACGAAGTAATCCAAGAGATCGTCGAAGACAAGATGGTAGCTATCGAGCTGGCAATCAAAGCCGCCGACAAGCTTAACAACAAGTATTTCTCATCAGAGGAGGACAAAGCTAAGCACATCAATTGGTTCGATCTTGTTAGCTTCCCGCGACCGGCAGGCGACAATGTCTCCGACACACGGGATGTCAACGATCTGAGCAAAGATAAAGAAGAAGGACCTGCGGGACTACCGGCTCCTAAGCCCGCCCCCAAGAGTCCCCCCAAGAAGTAATAGGAAATAATAATGTCAAATGAAATCTACATTTACTCCGCCATCGGCGATGCAGACATGACGGCCAAGACGTTTATCGCAGAGCTTAACGCTTTCGACGAACAAGACGCCATCACGGTCCGTATTAACTCGCCAGGCGGATCGGTGTTCGAAGGTTTGGCCATCTACAACGCTCTGAAGGCTCATAAAGGCGACGTTACTGTCATGATCGACGGTATCGCCTTGTCGATGGCTTCGGGTATTGCGATGGCCGGTGACGAAGTCGTCATGGCCGAGAACGCCCTAATGATGATCCACAATCCCAGCTCTGGTGCTCACGGCGAAGTGTCTGACCTAGAGCGAGCAATCAAGATGCTTCACTCCGCTAAAGAGGCTTTGGTCATCGGTTACACCGAGAAGTCCGGCCTGGACAACGAACGAGTCGAAGATATCATGAGTGCTGAAACGTGGTTAACCGCCAAGGAAGCCGTGGCACTGGGCCTGGCTGACCGAGTTGGTGGTGAATTAGCTGTGGCAGCTAACTACGAGTTGCCCACTAACCTCAAGGTTCCGACAGAGTTTGTCGAACCACTATCAAAAGTTGTTTCTTCTAAACCCATGTCAGAACAAACGGAGAATCTATCTATGTCGACTGACAACCCAACTCCGGCTAACGAAGGTCCTGTGGCCGCTACGTTAGACCAACTGCTCGGCCTGGCCGGTGCAGACAACGATTTTGCCGTTGAGCAGCTGCAAGCTGGCGCGACCCTCGTGGACGCTCAGAACGCTCTTAACGCGAAGTTGATTGCCCAATTGGACGAAGCTAAAGCCGCTACGGTTGAAGCTAACGCCCGTGCAGACGAAGCTGCCAAAGCTGCTGAAGAAGCAGTTGTCGAAGCTCCCGTCGCTGAAGTTTCTGGACACGATGCTGTACCGAGCAATGGCGCTGATAGCGACCTGGCTCCCGTAGCTCCCGTGAACCCGCTGGCTACGTTGCAAGCTGAGATCAACAAGTATCGCGAAAGCGGTATCGACGCGGTCCAAGCTTACATCAAAGCTCATCGTTCGAACCCCGGCCTCATCGATTCCATTCGGAACGAAGCCAACTAATTACACCCCTTTTTCAATGTGGTTTTCCACAGGAGAATTTTACCCATGGCCGCTTCTTTTGGTCTTAATGACGTTTTCTCACGCACTTTCACAGCTGGTGAAGACCTTAACGCTTTTGACGCTGTGACGTTGAAGTCCGACGGTACCGTCGAAGCTTCTGACGCTGACACCGACTCCGTCCTCGGCTTCTGCAGCCGCGACTGCAAGTCTGGCGACGACGTTGCTGTCCGTTTAATCGGCGCCCCCTCGAACAACGCGACCGCCGCTGGCACCGTCGCTGTTGGTGCTTTGGTCTACCCGAACGCTGCCGCTGGCCGCGTTGGTGCGAGTGGTTCCGAAGGTACGAACCCCGTCCTCGGCGTTGCTGTAACTGCAGCTGCTTCCGCTGGCGACACGATTGTCATCCTTCCCGTACGGACTGCGTAATTTAACTACAAACAAAAACTAAATTTAATTTTAAGGAATTTAACTAATGCCTAATCCTTCCCAAGCACTCACGACCCTGAGCCCTGATCTGGCCACGTTGTTTGAGTACGAGTACGCTGAAAGCGAACCGCGTTTTGTTGGTGGTTTGATCCTCCCGACGCTTTCCGTTCCTAAGCAATCCGGTAACTTCGGCAAAATCACTCTCGAGACTCTCCTCGAGAACAGCAGCCAAACCCGTCGCGCTCCTACGAGCGGCTACCAACGCCGTCAGTTCGAGTTCACGGAAGACAGCTACGCGACCGAAGAACACGGTATCGAAGAGTACCTGGATGACCGCGAAGTTGCGATGTACAACGATTACGTTTCGGCTCAAGCCGTTGCCGTTCGTCGTGCCGTCAACACCATCCTGACCGCTCATGAGCAACGTGTTGCTAACGCCGTTATGGACGTCACGTTCTACACCGGCGATGCTGCGTTCAACCAAGCTGTTGGTAACGGCCAGTGGACTGATCCTTCCTCGACTCCGTTGGAAGACATCGAAGCCGCTTGGAAAAAGATGCGTGACAACACGGGCATCCGTGCGAACGCCATCATCCTGAACGAGTACACGTTCCGCACTCTCCGCAGCCATCCTGAAGTTGTTGCTCGCGTTGAGTCCAGTGGCGCTGGCTTTGCAGCTCGTGCTCGCGACGTGAACCTGCGTCAGTTGGAAGCCGTTTTGGACATCCCCAAAGTCATCGTTGGCGGCGGAATGTACAACACGAGCAACCCGAACGACGCGGCTAGCTTGTCTGACATCTGGCCCAACCACGTCTTGCTGACGAAGGTTGCGACCTCGAACGATATGCGTGAGCCTTGCCTCGGTCGTACGTTCCATTGGTCGGCTGACGGAAGCGTTTCCGGCGGTTTGGTCGAAACGTATCGCGAAGAAGCTGTCCGCAGCAACATCGTGCGCGTTCGTCATGACGTTCAGGAAAAGATCTTGTACCAAGAACTTGGTTGCTTGATCCCGAACGCTATCTAATTTTAGAAAGCAGGTTTAAGTGGATATTAAAATTAATCCACTACAACCTAAAAGAGTGCCCAAGCCCGTCCGGCGAGAGCCGGCGGGCCCCACTCTTTACAACGTTGTTTCGCTAGTCCCGCTGGAGCTAGAGTCGAATGAAGGCGTGTCCGTCATCGACCAGGGATCTACGCTATGCAATGTTACGATATTGCACGGTATAGATCCAGATCTAGTTACCAAGCAGCTTGGAACTGACGTTCAGGTTGTAGAAGGCCAACTGATTTGTAAACGGTCTCGCAAATATGAAGGTGACTGGCGTAATGCTGGTGACGTTCTAGGGACTGTGGATAACGTTAACCCCAACCTCGGCGCCGAGTGGATTCTCAGCACTGTGGGTAAATTTTCAGAATACGAAGTTGCGGAGTAGACAATGGGATCGATTTTCGACGACACTTTCGGCGAAGCTGGCGTGACAAGCTTGTTCACGTACGGGGCTGATACCGACAACACCATCACATACCACCCCCCGGGTAACGGCACCGCCGTGACCGGAATCATCGGCCTGCTAGGGGCTGTGAGCGTGGTAGAAGTGGAAGGTGTCGACGGAACGTACCGTAAAGTCTATCGACGCAACATCACTGTTTCTACTGACCCGTCTTCAGACTGGGGTGGCATTGCTGACCCCCAGCTGAAGGGGGAAGTGGAAGTAGACGGATTCCGCTGGTCGATCGAACAGACCGAAGCTGTCGGCGTAGAATCACAGACACAGAACCTCGTGGGCCTCTCCTTGATCCGAAAGCGCCCAGTCCATAAATCATTCCCAGGTTTCCGTAAGGACTAAGCCATGCCTCCAACAATCCTAGGTTCCGCAATGTTAACCCAGTGTGAGGACAAGTTGGTCAAGTCCCTTCAGAACTCTGCCACCTTCCAAGCGATGAGTGGTAAGGTCTACGTGGACGAGTTCCCAGACCCGAACAACTCCACCCGTGACGAGTACGAGACCGTAGAGTTTGACAACCTGTTCCCTGCAGCCCTGATCCACGAACCGGACGAAGGCGGCATCAACTACACCCATGAAGCCGATGGTGGTGCATTCGGATATATTTACTCAATCCGACTAAACGTTGAGATCCAAGCTGAGCGGGATCTGAACATGACCACCCAGGACGCAGCCCGCACGTTCAAGAATAATGTATGCGGCATCCTGGAAGACATCCTAGCAGACTCAGGCAAAGATGACCGATTCGCCATCTCGGCCGCTGTTAAGCAAGTTGCACAATGGCTCGAGCCAGACGTAGTGTCCAACAACCAAAGGATGGCAACAGTATTAGAATTAGAGTATAATATAGGAGAGTAAGTTGGCATTCGTGAGAGTAAAAACCACTCACTCTGGTGCTATAACCATTAGAAAACGAGATGCAAACGCCGCTCTGAAGCAGGAATGGGCAAGAGTCGGAAAGACCTGGCACAAGAAATTTGTCCCCCTCCACTTTACACGGACCGCATACAGCAGGTATAATTACCAGAAGAGAACAAAAGCATATACCCGCCAGAAGAGAAAGAAGTGGGGGCACGTAAAACCCCTGACCTGGTCTGGCACAACGCAGAAAGCAATTACAGCTGCCCCGACGATTAAGTCGTCCGCTAACAAGGTGACCATCGACATGGCGGCAGGAAACCTACTAAACACCCGTAAGGGTAAATACCAAAAGGCTAAGCCGATTGACAAGAGGGCCGAGTTGCTGAGAGTGACCCGGGCCGAACAAAACGAACTATCCGACCAGATGCAAAGAGGGCTTGACGACCGTATCCGAAAGCACTTTCATCAAAAGACAAGGTACCACTAAACCATGACTTGGAATCAAGACTATCGCCTCCACTCTGTGCGCTTTAACCCCCAGCGTGACGGTGGAGAACAACCCTTAGTTATCAGCGGCATCACATCCGCATCCGTTAACCCCAACGCCGACATCCTCCGAGAAGTCACCAGTGGCGAGATCTATGCTAACACGGCTGTGTTGCAGACGATGCGCTTCGTGGGTAGCTTCACGACCCAGAACCTGGCTCAGGTGCTCGGCACCAACGGCCCCGGCATCAATGCTGGTTCGGCTTCCTGTATCACCTCCTCGCCTGGTAACGGCACCGGCCTTGATCTGTACTTTGCACGTCAAGGTTGTGCAGGCCCATCAAGCGTAGATACTCACGTCCAGTACAACATCGCGGCTGGCGTCATTGTCCCAACGACTATGACCGTTGACCACCGTGGCAACGCCGAGATCTCCTACGACATCTATGCTCGTTCGGTAGACGGTGCGTCCCCGGTAACTAAGGTTTCGTTGGCCAACAACGCCCTTCCGACCCTGGCCGGTAACGACCTCCGATGGACCTTGAACCAGATGTGGATCAACGGCGTCCTCACCGAAGGTAAGCGGTCAATCAGCATTAACTTCAACGCCAACGTCCTTCAGGAAGGCGCTGACAGTGACACGTTTGACTCGGTCGTATCCGTCGACTCCATGTTGCAACGAATCGTTGTGACCGGTGTCAACCCCGACTGGTTAGACAATGGCACGTCCAACGACGGCGTTTCGGCCATCTTCGGCGAGCAAGTCACCGAAGGCGATGCTGCTGACCCAGATGCCGCCGGTACGTTCTCCTTCTTCCTGAAAGAACGTAACTCGGACACAACGGCCACGGAACACATCTTCCTTGGCGCCAACGGCCTCTTGAACTGGGAAAACATCGTCAGTGGCGATCCCCGAAGCCCAGCTCAGACCGCTTTAGCTATCGACGTGACTAACCCGTCGACCGCTACGGCACCTATCGTGTACTCAACGGGAGTTGCTATCCCTGCACTTCCCACACCGTAGTAGTTAGTTAAAACCTTTGGAGCCTACCATGCAGTTTTTATACTTCGTACCTACTAAGAACACCGAAACCCTTCAAGACCTTTTGTATGCCTTCGAGTCGACCCCCATTGATCGCGAGATCCTCCGGGGCGGCCCGAACGGCGGCAGAGGGTTCCTATACGTCGACTCTGCGGCAGCACACAAGATTGCTCAGATCACGTATGACCCCAAGGTCCAAACCTGGCGAAAGTTCCCAGGCAAGGACATTTGGGTGGGTTACTTTAACGACAACCCCCCGACTCCCAGCGAACTTATCCGTAAAGATGTAATCGACGGGTACAACGTAAACCTGGGTGACGGTAACAGCTGGAAGATCCCAACCTGCCGTTACTTCGGCGAAACAGGATACACCCCAGCCCTGCCTCAAGTGATGGACATCGATGAGGATGGCAACTGGACTGTCGGGAACATCGTAGCAAAGCATAAGAAGCTTTGGGACGTGTCGTGTCAGTGGTTTGATTTAGTGGCAAGCTTCGGTCTCGATGAGGGAGAAGGTGCCGAGGTCGACATGTCTGTAGCAGATGTGGCAGACGCCTGTGTGGTGGCTCTAGGGACTAACTACCGAGTATCTATTGTCGAAGTGGGGCTCTTAGGTCTTCTGACCAGCGAGACCCGCACAGCTGTTATGAACTCTACAATCGACTTCCAAGCAGTTGAAGAGTGGAGTAAAAAAAAAGAACAGCTAGAAGACTAGGCTTCCACGCCTGGTTAGTTGACAGAAATCCCAATTACGCTCCGACCATGTCGGAGCTATTTATAGCTGGAGGACCCCATGGCGGGAACGGTTAGGCAAAAGTTTGAAGGAGATCCAGGTCCCCTTCTACGTGCCATAAGTAAAATTGAAAAGCGAGCAGAGGCGCTGAACAAGTCGTTTGACGAAGTAGCAGCCTCCGGTCGCGATATGGGCGCAACTATCGTCAAAGCTGCCGATAGGTCCGAGCAAGCTATGAAGGAGCAGCTCGGTGCCATTAAGGCCGTCGAGAAAGCCCTTATACGTACCTCCGCAGCCCAGATTCGGGCCATGCGGAGCCTACACAAAACTAAAGACGGTTTAGACAACGGCTCCAATTCCGCCAAGGGATTTAGCCTGAGCCTCGGTAAAGTTACCGCAGGTTTCTCCGCTATCTTCACGGCCCAAGCCGGTATCCAAGCCATCAGTGACCTACTAAGAACGGCTCGAGAAGAGACCGAGAAGTTAGCCGAAGCCTCTAACGAAATGGCCACTACATTAGGCCAGTTGAACCAACTTGGTAAGCTGGACGAAAGTAACCAGCTAGTACAGAGACTAGGAAAGGCCGGCGCTGCTGCGGACATCCAAGAGCTGGGTGAAACTGCCTTCCAGGTCCAATCATCTACGTTCGGCGAGAAGGACATCGAGATGATCGCTAGAGTTGGTGCAGCTCAGCTGGTCACCGACCTTAGCTCAGCGGTCAAGAATACGTCGCTGGTGGCTCGAGCGGGCTCCACGGAAGACAACAAGCTAGGCTTTGCCCGAACCTTTGCGGCCTTGAATGAAGCTGCTATCTCGTTAGACTTTAACCTGGACTCGTTCGCCAAAGCGGCTGCGAAGGCCCAGGAAGGTGTGATCGCCGGTGGCCTTCAATTAGAAGAAGGTATCGCTGGTGTTGCTACCCTATCCCAAACATTAGCCGTTACTCCCGACACGGCCTCAGAGCGGTTCCGAGGATTCGGTCGTGCTCTGGCCAAGAAGGGCATGGCTGGCGAAGGTACTCTGGAAGAGAAGCTGGGCCGTATCGCCTCCGCGATGGAGAAGTCAGGCCAAGACGCTTACAGCTTCTTCGGCAACGAGAATGCTGCAGCGGCGTATATCGGTCTTACAAAGGATAGAAAGCGCACATCATCCAACCTGGCAATGATCCAAGGTGCCACTGTAGGCGGCCTAGAGGACCGACTACTGGCGGCAGAGGAGCAAGGGTCTATCGCGGCAGCACGAGAAAGACGTCAGTCCCAGATGGCCATCAAGTTCGAAGGTATGAGTAAAGGTGATCGGGAAGTCTTACGTAAGGCTCAGCAAGATCGATACTACAAGATCGATCAGATCATCAACAAAGATGCGTCCTTCGCCCCTATGTTCAACATGGCCATGCGAGGTATGCGGTCCGCTCTCGGTAACCAGTGGGACACCACATCTGTGGGACGGCTGCACTGGATGCCCGCCGATATCGATAAGTACGTCAACGAGAAGCCCCAGTCTGAGACCGGCCTCACCAATGACGAGATCAACACCCTTAACGATCATATTCGGGAACTGGTTCAGGCCATGAACGCCGCGTCGGACTCGAAGCGTAGGGAAGCCGAACCTGGTGAATACGTGATGCCCCGAATCACCCTACCCGAACGGAAAGAGAGATAATCATGGCTAGTAGTATCGACGGCAACGACTTTGCGATCCTCCAAGGGAACGTTGAGCTGCCCTCTAACGTAATACAAACTATATCGTACACGGGCGACGACTACACGAAGTACCGCGTACTCGGAAAGCGGTCCCCGATATTCCGCCTGCGTTCAATAGTTAACGTAGCTGACATCGATGCAGGTATCGCTTTGATGGAAACCTACAAGGCCACTAAGGTTTCGGGGCTAGTTACCTTGATCCTTAATGACCACAATTATGAAGATGAGAACCTTAAAGTTAAAGTGATTGACGTAGCTCAAGAGCAACTTAAGAATGTACTCCTATGGAGCGGTTCGCTGGATGACAGTGATGGAGCCCGCTTAGTCGCCAACTGGTCCCTTCAGTTTAAGGAAGTATCCTAATGCCCAAGTATTTATCATTCTGGACGGAAGATCAATCGAACTTCGTTCAACCGACAGTATATTATCGAATGTCCTGGGATGATTTATCGCCTTGGGAAGCTCTGCCGAATGTTCGGTGCGTCGAAGCCTCTAAGGGCAGTGGGGAAGCTATATCTAGAGCCACCCTACGATTCGACTACGGGGACGTTATGGAACCGGGGGAAGACAACTTCTCCTACAAGTCCCCTGCGGACATCCTCGGCCTATGGGTCAAGGTTGAGTGGACCCCCAACGGCGGGGCTGGGAATGCCAACTACGACTTCACAGTTAACACCGAAGTGGACCTAGACTTCTCCGTAGGACAAGCCGAAGATGGCCAAAGAGCTTACGTATTCGAAACGAACTCCGTGTGGGAGATCACCGGCGGAGTATGGGGCGATACTGGTGAGGCTCCAGACCACGGGACCGAGACCTGGTACGGCATAGCTACCGACGAAGGTCTCACAGACCGTACCGCTGGCGGCTTGACCGGTAACGACTCCGGCACCCAGACTATTACCTGCTATGGCCCTGAGTGGCTCCTGACTCGAGTGCAGCCTACTGAGTTCCTCACGGCTAATGGCCGTCCTGGCTCGCTCGTTGATCGTGCCATCTGGCAGGGTACCATCCCTCTGAACAGCAATCGAGGCGATACAGACAACAAGACTCAGGGCCTAGGGAACATGATCGCCCCTGAATCCTCGATGAGCCCTGAGGGTGGTCTTATGAGCACCAACGGGTTTGTGTATGACCGAGACATGACAGACGAAGCTGACATCCTAGAGTGGAACTCCTACGAAGCTATCAAGTACTTCCTCAGTTGGTTTCCAGCGATTGAGTACGACGGCGGGCTAGACCCCGATGCTGGGCACGTTCAGTTCTTCTTGGATGAGGCCACAGAGGACCTACTGTCGTGGATCATCCCGAAGGGGTACGAGTACTACGGCAAGACCCTGTATGAGATCGTGAACGACCTGATCCCTCGAGACCGGGGCTTGATCTGGTGGGTGGACACAGAGCTACGAGACGATGGCGGCGATACCGCCTGGGTGTTCAAAGTCCAGGTAGCGTCCCTGTATGACTCCGACGTAAACATCACCAGCGGTATCGTACCGGCGAACGACAGCCAAGTCACCTGGGACTTCATTTCAGACCCCACAGTGTCCGGCAATGCTCAGGTTAACTCCCGTCAGAAGCGGTACTCCAAGATCGTTGTGGAGGGTGCCCGACGTGGTGCTGTGTGCACTCTAGGCTACAGGTCGGACAACCTAGTGGCGGCCTGGGACCAGATCAACGATGAGCAGGCCTATAACACAGCGGCGACCTTGGACCCTGAGTACAACAACCTGGACCGTAAGGACCAAGTGGCCCTTAATGATCAGAAGTGCTCGAACGATGAGCTACTCAAGAAGGTCTTCACGACCTTTAAGATCGATCCCAACTGGGACGGCTATGTCAACAACGGCCAAGGGCCCACGAGTGAAAGCGATGCCTACGTGTTGCCGAAGCTGGACGAGAACTTCTTTATCGAGTCCACGCCCGGTGGTGTGATCATCCTGGAGAACGTAAACGACCCGGTGACCACCGAAGATGGCGACCCCATCACTACCGAGGCTGGTGGAGGCTCCTCAGAGGCTCAGTCTCCGTTCATCCCGGGCAACGTACGGTACGAGAAGTATCTGCCGATGTACAAAGGTATGAGCTACGCAGCCGACCCATCCAACCCGACAGACCCATCCACCGGCGACCCTTTGACTGGTGAGTTCAGGGACCCGATGTGTCTCACATCCCATCTGATCCGCGAAGAAGATGATACCTTCCTCCGTGGCGACGACATGGTACCCATCGAGTTACTGACGTCAAGCTTTGATATCGAAACACCTGCGAGTGGTGCAGGGGCCAAGTCCAACGGTAAGCTCCGTTTAGGCTCCAACGGAACGGACCTTGAGATTTCGTCCTCTGCACCACCGCATTATTTCGCGAAGGATTGGCCGTTCAACGGTGCCAGCAACTTCACGTTCCCCACGAACGTAGAGCCGTTTTGGTTGTACACGACCCACTTGGTTACCGTCTATATCACGTTCCCTGAACGGGTACGCGGATCCGTTACGCTAAACCCAGTGCGGGAAACCACGGCTAACCACAGCAGCACCCTGCTGATCCAGATGGGCGACAAGTTCCACCTGGACTACCTGCCGCAAGGTACTGTCGTGGACCTGAACGGTGCGACTCCTGTTGAAGCTGTCCAAGGCGGATACGTGCGAGACGACCGCCCAGCGATGCGGAACCTACTTAAGATGGTGGCCGACTGGTACCTGAAGGACCGCTCGTCACTGTCTATCAAAACGCAGAACCTAACGTCGATCCCCAAGATCGGCGACCTGGTTACTGACGTAGTCGACTCGACGGCTACCACGGAAACCAATAGCGTAGTGACCATGGTGTCCTGGAACTTCCAGCGGCAGACTACATCGTCCACCACGGACTTCGCAGAACTGGGAGGACTGTAATGTCAGACCAAGCATCAAGACTAGCGCAGCTAGAGGACAACGTGGCCAAGCTACAGCAGTCCTTAACTGACTACCAATCTCAGCCTACATCTATGCCCTCTGCGGGCCTCAAGATCGCTGAGACCGTGGCTGGGGACTCGGCCTACCCTACGACGGGGAACACGTTCTACATCATCTTCCAAGATGGTTCGTATGTCCGCCAGCTGGGGGAAACCACGGGAACTTTCCTAAATAGGTCTTCCTCCGCCGAATGTTTATGCTATAATATTAGTGAGGAGATACCGCCGGAAGGTTCTCTCATAGCTGTGTTTGAGCGTAACGGATACTGGTGGACTCAGTGGAACACCCCCTCATAGGACATACAAATGTCAGGTAGATATTTAGCACGAATCGCGAAGCTCGAAAACATGGCTGCCCAACTGGGGCAGTCTTTGGTGAGTCGACCATCGTCCTCTACGTCCGCACCCTACAGCAATTACAGGCTGGCTAAGGCTGTGGCCGGGGATTCTGCGTACCCTACGACTGGGCGTACGTTCTACATCGACATGCTTGACGGCGAGTATTCAAGGGCCCTCGGAGCTACCTCCGGTACGTTCAACAACCGGCACAGCTCCTCAGGCAAGTTCATGTGCTTTAACCTGAACAACGTCCTACCGCCAGAGGGGGAGTTCTTGTTGGTCTTTGAGCACCACGGCTATTGGTATACCCAGTGGGGCATCGGCCAGCAGATCGACTGGGACACGGGTAGCGCCCAGCCTGTACAGCTAAATAGCGACAGCAACCTAGTGTTGTCTGGAGTAGGCTACGAGTTCGATAACGGCCAAGACCCGGCTATTACCTTACCGTACTCCGTCGAGCTAAACACATACAATTACTCAGACTATGCGGCTTGGGTGACCTTCAACGACTCATGGTTTGTCTTAGAGCCCCTCAATGTCCAGCGGCGTACAGGGCAGCAAGGGTTCTCGTACTCTATGGACTTCTTGGACCCGGACCGGGAAACGTACGCCCTTAATGGGTTTAACAGCCTGATCCTAAAGTTCCAAGGTACCTCAGCCCAGGCCCATGAAGGTTACTGGACTCCCATCAACCCGGCGATGAACCAGTTCGGGTTCTGGACGGACCGCAAAGTTCCAGAGGCCCCAGAGGCGGCCATGGACTTCCACATATACGCTTCCATCGGCGCCCCCACCATCAACGAGAGCTATAGCGGCGATAACACAGATCCCGGCTACTACCCCGTCCCCAACCCCGCTGGGCTGGACCCCTGGGTATTCGGCCCCATCAACTGGAACAACGTAAACAATTGGAGTTCGAGCTACAACGGCATCGGAGGGGACCCGAACGTTACGACCCCCGATCTAGCTAGTCTTGCCAACCAGGTGATCAACTCCACCCCGTGGACCGGGCAGGCCCCTGGAGGTGGAGCTGCAGACAGCAGAGTCATTACGTTCTATTTCATCCCAACGGGCACTGGCGAGACCGGAGCAGCAGACCTAGGGGCCGATTGGTTCTATACCTTGCCGCTGGATCCTTTTCAAGGTGTCAACCCCCGCCCGGTCCCCCTATTCGGAACAGCGGATTTCGATAAATATCTGAACGGCGCCTCCCCAGTCGGTAAGACCGTAGGGGCCCCCGAGGCTTTCGACCCGTCCACGGGCAGTTCCGTTGGCTACGGGAACATTTACTGGGATTATACGTAATAACTTGACTAGACCCCGGCAATAGTATATAATTATACGTAGCGGATTTATCCGCAGGAAGAGATTCTAGGGGCCATTTTTCGCGAATCGCGTAGGGTAAAAGTACTTAACTCCTTACGCCTCAACTACTTATGCCCCCCAACGGGGAGAAGGTAACCTTAACATGTCGAACGCTTTTGGCAGAATTCTGCAACAAAACACCACGTATAAGGCCGGCGCTGACCTTTCAGCATACCGCCGCGTCAAGCTCGTGGACAACGAATTACAGCTAGCTGGCCCTCAAGATATCGAACTGGGCCTCGTCACCAAATCAGTCAAGCAGGGCGAAACTGCCTCGGTTGAACTTCTGGCCCAAGGCGGCGAGTACGGCTTCGTACTGGCTGCGGGCTCCCCAACGGCCCAAGTGGGCGACCTAGTCCGTCGCGCTGACGACGGCCTCGTTTCCACCAGCGTTGGTGGTGGTGTCATCCTCGGCCGGTGTAATAAGGTTGCCGAAAGCGCCAAAGACTTCTGCTATACGGTCGTCGATCGATTCGTAACCGACCCGGAAGCTGCTCAGTCCGGCTTCGTCGGTGAAGTTGAGACCCCGCAGGCCCTCGAGGCCCAAGCCGCTACGGCCGGTTCGTTCGCCCGCGTGGCATCCACTCAGTCTCTGTTTGCGTTCGACGTAGAGCAAGCGCAGTGGGTCGACACTCAAATCGGTGGATCAGTTGCTGACGAAGTCGTCATCGGCACCACCCTCGAGCACACGTATGCTCCCGACCAGGGCACTGGCTACGGCTTCGCAGATGCTCAAGCTGGCCGTTGGGAAATCACTCCGCTGGGCAACGCTCAGTGCATCGCTGGTTCCTACGCCAACTGCTCATACATCCGCTTTGCTCGTCTGCAGCAACCCGGCGACCGAGTTGTCCTGAACGACATGTCCTACTCGCAAACCGCCAGCCCGAACCAACGTCGTTTCCAGCTCGTGGGCGTGCACGCTAGTGCCAACCCGAACTTCAAAACGAACCAAGGTACTTGGGCGAACGCCAGCTTCTCCCAGATCTCAGACACCCCTGAGAACCTCGAGTTTGCTATGAGCTGGATCGGCGCCTACTTTAACTTCGGTTCCTACGGCCCTGGCCTCACGCCATTGGGTCCTGCCGGTAATGCAGCTCCTGCTGACCCGACAAACTTTGACCTGGAATTCTGTGTCCGTACCGACTACCGCATCGAAGTTAAGATCGATGGCGAAGTCCGAGCCGTGACCACGTTTGTACCGAACGCCGCTTCGGACCTGTACTTCGTCGCTTCCCCGACGAACATCCTACCGGCTCCCGCTGGTGAAGTCACCACGGCTCCCGGCAACACCACTCCGCCGCCGCCCGGCACCACGCCTCACTGGATGTCCCTCGTGGGCACCACCGGCACCTCGGTCGCTCAGGGTAACGGATACTTCCTCTACACCGCCGACGCTCCAGTCGACTCCGCTGATATCCAGCTGACCGACGAAGAGTGCATGATCGCCATGACCTGCCGGGTCTTCCAAGACTACTCTGGCATGTCGGTTGAAGAAGTTGCTGAGTCGAACGCCAAGGTCGCCAAGAAGGACCGCAAGGTTCTCACGAAGTGCAAAGAACTGGCCCAGGGTTGGTTCCACGCTCAAGACCTTACCCTCGCTGAGATCCAATCGAAGCTGACCCTGTACACCCCAGCCCTCCAAGCTGCAGATGCCGGTAGTGTCGAATTGTGCATGGCGGCCCTCGAGGCCCTCCCAGCCGTTGGTGGTACAGCTTCTGAGTTCTACTACATCCCGCATAGCGTGATCTACGGCAACTTCGACGGTAGCCCGTCGTACTCGTGGCGCTCGACATACGGCGACTCGGTCTATGACGACTGGGGCATCAACTACTTCTACGTTATCAACGATGACGCTGGCGTGCCGAAGATTCGGATCCAGTTCACCACCGAAGCGAAGAAGAACGAGTTCAAGAGTGGCGCGGCCCTCATCACGTTCCTAGGCTTTAACGATCTCACCGACCTGACGCTGATCTACGAAGAGCAGCTCAAGATCGAGATCGCTTACTCAGACGCTGGTGCGGTCCTCAACGAGTGCTGCATCTGGGGCGGTTCACCATTGGTGGGCATCGCCGCAGCTGGTGCGACAACTGACGACGCACTGAATTCGGAACTCAAAGCGAAGCTTGCTAAGCACCTTCGTAAGTTCCCTCGATAATCAAAAAGATCTGGGGGCCCTCAGGGGCCCCCTCTTTTCCCACCATACATTTATACACATATAGAGAGATCAAATGTCAGCTTACGGCAGAATCAACCAGGGCGGATCGTCCTTCAAAGTCACGGAGTTCCTCCCCGCATTTAGCCGAGTGGTGGCCTCTGGTCAATCTATCAGTCTAGCTTCCTCAACCGCTACTGAAACCGGAATCGTTAATAAGGATTGCGAACCGGGCGAATGGGTAACGGTTGAGTTAATTCAACCCGGTGGCCGCTATAGAGTGACGGCGTCGGGATCCATCAGTGCAGGGGCAAGCGTTTATCGGGCAACAAACGGTAGAGCTGCAGGCACTGGGTCGCAATTGTTGGGTACTTCCGTAACGTCAGCAGTGGACGGAGGTCTAGTCGAGTTAGTGGCTGTACCCAGCAGCGGGTCAGGAGGTTCAGGGTCAGGTACCGTGAGCAACCTGTCGTGGAATGCATCAACCTCAACCGTGGTGAATACCGGCGGAGACGATGCGACTCTAACTAATGCGGATGCTGTTAACCCCGGCCTCCTGACCTCTAGCGATTACACCAAGTTACAGAATATCACTCTATCTGGCCCAGTGGACCTGGATGCCATTGCAACAACCCCTATAGATCTAGCTTCGGACGTTACCGGGAACCTCAGTGTCTCCCATCTCTCTTCAGGTACCGGTGCGTCCGCCAATACATTCTGGCGTGGTGACGGCTCGTGGGCTACCCCAGTCGACACCCTGACAGACCTTTCGTGGAATCCTTCCACCAGCACCGTAGAGTCCTCCTCAGGGTCCAATGCTACCCTGACAGAAGCTAACTCGGTTAACCCGGGCCTCCTGGGCCCTCAGGGCTTCGATAAGCTCGAGAACATCACAGTTACTACCAATGTTAACCTTGATGATGCCATCTACGGCTCAGTAGACCTTCAGAGCCAAGTTACCGGCAACCTGGACACCGACAACCTCAACGGCGGCTCCAACGCATCAGCCACCACGTTCTGGCGTGGCGATGGCGTCTGGGCGACTCCTGCCGGTGGTGGAAGCGGTACCGTGACCGACTTAGGCTATGTGGCCAGCACCCGAACAATCACCAACACGGGCGGAGACGACGCAGTGCTCCCCCTAGCCACGGTATCTAATGCCGGGCTGTTCTCCTCAGCTGAGAAGAGCAAACTACAACTCATCACTGTGACCGGAAGCGTAGACTTAGACAACGTAGCTACATTACCAGTGGCCCTAGGTTCTGACATATCGGGCAACCTGCCTGTGTCGCACCTTAACTCAGGTACTGGAGCTTCGTCGTCTACGTTTTTTAGAGGCGATGGCGTATGGGCAACCCCACCAGACAACGGGATAACGGAAGTTAACCTGGGGACGACCCATGGCCCAACTAGCGTAATTATCACCAATGACCAAGGTGACGACGCTACTCTTTTACCAGCGAACGGAGGGGCGGCAGGGCTCCTAGTACCTTCGCAGTTCGACAAGCTCGGACGTATCACCGTGACCACCAACGTAGACCTTGATGATGCCATCTATGGCCAAGCAGACCTTCAGAGCGACGTTACAGGCAACCTGCCCGTATCTCACCTGAACTCAGGTACTGGGGCCAATGCAACTACGTTCTGGCGTGGAGACGGCACCTGGGCCACCCCTGCGGGCGGTGGCGGTGGTGGAGCTACTAACCTAGGATGGACTCCTGATGTCTTCTGGGGCACTGTGACGTCAGATACAGGATCTGATGCAGTCATCCCAGTGTCGGACGGGGTCAACGCCGGGCTCATCGCTGGAAGCAACCAAGTCAAGATCGGCCACATTACGGTCACAGGTCCAGTGAACCTGGACAACGTCCTTACGTCCGTTGACCTGAGCTGGAATCCCTCCACGGGCACCATCGAGAACTCAGCAGGCACCAACGCCCAGCTGACTTCAGCTACGTCTGCCCTTAGAGGCCTCCTAGACCCTCAGGACTTCGACAAGCTACAGCTCATCACCGTAACCACCTCGGTGGACCTTGACGATGCCATCTACGGCCAAGCAGACCTTCAGAGCGATGTTACGGGCAATCTGCCAGTAGGTAACCTCAACAGCGGCACAGGAGCCTCAGCGACTACGTTCTGGCGTGGTGACGGCACCTGGGCCACCCCTGCGGGCGGCGGAAGCGGTACAGTGTCCGACTTGGGCTACGTGGCTTCCACTCGCACCATCACTAACACTGGTGGCGACGATGCAGTCCTACCTATCGTAGACAGCTCTGATGCAGGCCTCATGTCCTCAGCACAGCTAACCGCCCTGAACAACAGTCTTCAGAGCGTGCATCTAGGGTACAACGCAGCTACGTTCACGATCACGAACACTGGCGGCGACGATGCGACCCTGACCATCTGTGACTTCACCAACCCTGGGCTGATGACCCCCGCGTACCTGTCGACCCTGAACTCCGCCCTACAATCCGTAGACCTCGGAGAGACCCAAGGGACCGGCACGTATACCATCACCAACACTGGCGGAGCCAACATATCCCTCAAGGCTGCTACTAACAGCTTAGCGGGCGTCATGACCAACGTGATGCACCAAGAGCTTAAGAACTTACCAGTAGCCAACTTAGATGGAGGCACCAACGCCTCGAGCACCACGTTCTGGCGTGGAGACGGCACCTGGGCGACCCCAGCTGGTGGTGGCGGTGGTGGAAACACGGACTTGACGTGGGTGGCCTCTACGAGTACAATAGAGTCAAGCACAGGGAATAACGCAGTTATTACTGCAGCCGATACAAACAACCCTGGGCTCCTCCTATCCGCTGACTTCGATAAGTTGGCTCTGATCACAGTATCAGACCCGATTGATCTGGACGACGTGGTCATGGATGGCGACGTAGACCTAGCCTACGATGCCGGAACTAGAGAATTAAGTACACCTGTGGGCTCTGATGTCACCCTACCCCTAGCCACCGGCGGGATAGCGGGCTTGATGTCCCCCTCACAGTTTGATAGATTAGCTGAAACCCCAGTGATCGATGGGACCCCAGCGGCCGAAGAGCTGGCCTTCTGGAGTTCCTCAGGGCACATTAAGGGTGAGCAAGAGATTACTTTCGACGGAGCTACCCTAGACATCACGGGCAACGTGTTGATTAGCGGCGATGCTGCTGTCGGATCGACCGGCGAACATGACCTTGGCGGTATCACTGGAGTCGTTACAATCGACCCAGCTAACGGCCTTTACCAAGCGACATTGAACCCGGCAGCAAGTACTAACATTAATGCTTCACTTGTTACGGTCAACAAACCGATACAAGTAACTATCGTCGGTGATGGGACATCCACCTACGGAATCGACGGTACCACGTTTAAGTTTATCGACGGAGATACAAGCAAGACCCCGGCACTCGGAAAGATCGCGTTCTTCACTTTCGTGAGGACTCAAGGTCAATGTTTCTGCTTTTACTCGGAGGAAGCGTAAATGCTTTTAGGTTTCGGCCCTCGATTACTGTACTCGTTCACGCCCCCGGCTCCCCCTAGTGGGGACCCGATCCAGGCGTTGGCTCCGTTGCTCCACTATGATTGGACGGATGCCAGCACCGTTACGGTGAACGGAAGCAACCAGATCACCAACACAACGAACAAGGGGTCCTCAGGGGCCACTAATGACGTGTCTATGTTCGCCACAGGTCCGGAGCTTAACGCTATGGCCTACGCCAACGGGCATACGTGCTGGGATGGGTCGCCTCAGGGCGGTGCAGCGGTAACGAGTATACCTCTCATGGCCGAGAACGACCCCTCCACGTTCATTGCCGTGTTCGGTGGTAACTCCGCTGCAGCCGACGGAGTATTCGGTACTGTGGGTACCCAGCAACTGGCTTCGTCCATGCTGCGGGACAGCAGTGGTGCCAACATCAGGTGCCAAGGTAATAACTTCCGAGAACTCAACCAGGTCCACAGAGCTGACGAGATGTACATCGCAATCGTACGTCAAGACTCCACGGGCATTTTCTTCACCCTCACACAAGAGGGCGAGTACCTGGTACAGCAGAAGCTCAGCTTGACCAACCGCACTATCAATAAAACAGCCTTCGGGTGTCAGAGTCCTAACAACCGTAGACTCCGTTCTCAGCTGTTTGAGTATGCTGGTTTGGATAGACGGATCACAGACGCCGAGATCGAAACAATGATCGCGGGTCTTGCCGTCAAGTACAACTATGACTTCAAGGGTTTCCCCTTTGTTGCAGAAGCTCCCCGACTCTGGTGGAGTGGTTCTATGAATTCGCTCATCCAGCGGAACAACGGAACGGCAGCTATATCGGGGTACAACACGTCCACGGGGCTCATCACTCTGTCCTCTTCGTCGTTTACAATGCCCTCAGGTACGCCGTGCACCTTCGTCAACGGCGGTTCAGCTCCCTCAGAGTTCACCAATGCCCAGACGTACTACTGGCGGGCCGTTACGAGCCTGACCGGATACCTCATGGCGTCCCCCCGGGAAGTCGTTGACCTGACTCCAATCATCGCCTCGAGCACCAACTCGTCCGACTCATTGTCCATGGCCCGTGTTAACCGCTTCGAGGCCTACGGGTTTGCTCAAGAACAGATCGCTCTTATCGGTGGTAACACCAAGCCTTCGGTCTCCCGTCCGCAACAAGAGGGTACCATAAGCACCCCAGGCCGTGGGGTCCGATACTTGGCAGCATGTTCTGGCGACTCTAATGTCAGTGGAGTGGCCATCACACCGGCTGGGCAAGCTCAGAGCACCCAACAGGCCATTACTGGCGACATGACTCTAATAACCGTGGTTCGGCCCACGATGCGTAACAACAACCCCAACGTGGGCCCTGTGGGCCAAAGAGTCTTTACGTTCCAAGATGGCGACGGCACTGCTTATGTCGACATCATGGGCACTGGCTCAGGTCCAACCTTCGACGTCCGAGCATTCACCTTCGGGGCCGTAGGTCCTACGTGTGCGGACTCGTATACTGCTGATGATAAGTTCCACGCTATCATCTACCGGTACAACACCACCACCGGCCTAGCCCGCCTGGACGTACAGAGGATCGAAGACAACGTCACTGTGTCCTCAGCAGGCACCAAGGCCAGCAGCGGAGACTCGATGTCAGGAGGGTTTAAACTACAGTCCCGCCACGACATAGCAGACGTCTTCGAGCTGATCACTCTGGCCCGTGACCTCTCCAACACCGAGGTCAACAACGCTATGACTCAAATTTGCAACTACTACAACTTAACTTGGAACAACCTATAAACTCTGGAGACCACAATGGCCAATCAAAGAATTTCCGATCTTACCAAGATCACAAAAGAAAACATCACCGACCCGGCGGCTATCTTGGCCCTCGGAGCGGACATCCAAGCTGCCACTCCAGGGACCTCGTTCTCTGTTGGGGCCGATGATCTGTCCTTCCTGGCTCGTACAGACCTTCGCACGAAGACCAGCCACGGCCTCACGACTAACGACATTGGTAAGCCCTTAGTGGCTTTCAGTGTCTGTGACGACCTCAACAGCACCCGCCCTGACGGCCTCCTTGTCCAGGTCATCGATGCTAATACGGTCCGAGTAGCTACCCTTGGTGGCACTGTAGACAACGTTCCTACTTCCTTACTCCTAACTGGTGACGCATATGACCCTGAAAGCAACGGTACCGACTTATACTGGGACAACTCAATTGGCTTCTATACGCCTAACAAGCCCGCCGATACGGCGATAGGTCCATGCCTTCGTATCCTCAGCGTTGAGACGGGAACATGCACGGCCTACTTGGCCTCTGAGTCCCTGAGTGACAGCGGCGGCGGAACCACTAACCTGGGGTGGGATGCTGCCTCGAGCACTGTAACGTCCGACACAGGCACCAATGCGTCCCTCACGGCCGTTGACAACACCAACCCGGGCCTCATGACTCCAACCCAATTGGGTACCTTAGATGACGCTGTAGCCTCTGGTGACGTTACGATGTCGCAGTTCGCTACAGGCAGCCAACTGTTCCTGTCAATCACCAGTGGTGGAATCACCGGCGGTGGGCTGACCATGGAAAGCGCTACGACTTCCGAAGCGGGCCTCCTGTCGTCAGCCGACAAGACTAAGCTCGACGGTATCTCCGGTGGGGAAGACCTTGATGGGCCCATAGAGCTTGTAGAAGGTTCCGGCTCAGCAGCTACGGACCACACCAACCTGAGTGCAGCAGTGACCGCCCTGAACGCCTCGGCGACTGGCGGTACCTTGTGGATCAAGGGGACGGTCATCATTGGCGATACACGCCGATACCAGTTCACCAAGCCTGTGAGTGTCAAGGGGGTCCCCGGGACCAACGCGACCCTAGAGTGCCAAGGTGAAGCTAGTAGCGGGTACCTGTCCTGGAACTACGCCTACAACGGTGTTAACGATGCTCGCAACAACGGCACAGCGTTCTCCACACAGCCCTCTCCTGGAGACGGGCAGATCTTCGTCCCCGCCGGTTCTATTGCCGCAGGCGACTGGTTCATGTGCGTTAGTGACGACCTCATCACTGAAGGCGCCACTGTGCAAGCCGGGTACGACTATGCGGGCCTTGAGATCCACCAAGCTAAGGAAGTCCGTGACTCCAGCGGTGGTGTCGACATGATCGTGTTTGATGACTTCCTCGTGGAGAACTACACGACCAATGCTAAGTTCAAAGTGATGACAAACATCCTCAGCGGCATCGAAGTCTCCGGCCTGAACTTCATCTGGACGGGATCTGAAGGCGCTGGCGACGGCTCCACATCGGGCCCCCTGGGCTTGTTCCTAGACTTCCGGGCTTGCACTAACGTCACGGTCAAGGACTGCCACTGGCTGAACGAAGCCCCCAATGAGGCCAGCTTCTTCTACTGTGGAAACTGCATCGTCACGGATTGCGTGTTTGAGTCTGCCCGGGCATACGACAACGGCGACGGGTATGCTGTGGTCATCGGCCCAGTTAACGGGTTCATCTTCTCGGACTGCGTAGCCTACGGGTGGAGACACGTATTCACCACCACAGCCCAATCGCCCACAGGGATGAGTGTCCGGTATGGTACGACTCACAACGTACTGCTGACTAACATTGTGGCCAAGGGCAACGGGTCTGATAAGAACGTCCAGTCGACCAACCAGTCCTCCCTAGCTCCGTTCGATACCCATGAGATGGGCTACGGGATTGTGTTCGACAGCTGCACGGTCAACAACCCTTACGACTCCCG
>MDTE01140539.1_pt1 | contig 29278 bp, 20 predicted proteins | sample 811231 | NCBI WGS metagenome assembly MDTE01 (sample SAMN05326651, study PRJNA326480) | marine metagenome | isolation source: seawater | place: Indian Ocean: Red Sea | collected 2010 | reverse complement strand
GCCAACTGATGGAACCTCTGCGCCGATTTGCTCGATTCGAAACAATTCTCTTCGCTCTGCGTCAATCTCTCGCTCAAACGTTCGTTCTCTTCCTCCAACGTGCGGCATTTACTCTGCAGCGCTATGATGTCGCGGCGCGTCTGCTCGTTTGAGTTGTACGCCATCCTCTCGCTGATCGCCCTCTTCTCCACCGTCCGTCGCAGTTCCGAGTCGTTCACTTTGAGCTCAGCGATCTCCATCCGATACTTCTCCCCGTCTCGTCGCGCCTCGTCCAAGGCGTCCGTCAGATCGTCCGCGCGTTTCTTGAGCACGAACATCACTTTATTCAGTTCGCTAATATCCGCGTCTCGCGCCTTTAATCTCGCCTTGATCTCCAAACTCTGATGCTCCAACGCGGCGGCGCGCTCAGCCTCCGACGTCGCCGCTAACTCCGCCGCGCTCTCCCGTCGCTCGCACGCGCTCAACGCCGTGTTCAATCGCCGAATCTGTTGCGACATCTCGGCGACGGCGTCCGACTCTCGTCTCGCCTCCTCCGCCGCGACGCTCGCGCGCATCGCTCGCGCCGCGATATCGCGCCGCACCTCATCCGACGGCCCGCTCGCGACATCGACATCCATAATCGGCATCGTCCACGCGTGCGGCAACGCCTTAGGCGCCGGCGCGGGGTCGCCGTCGAACGCCGAAAACTCTCCTCGCCATCCCGCGGGCGACGTCCCCGCCTCCTCCTCCCTCTCCTCCTTCACCTCCTCCTCCTCCCTCTCCCTCCCCTCTCCCTCCTCCTCCACAAATGTCTCACCCTCTCCCGCCTCCTCGCGCGCTAATTTCAACTCCTCCTCGAAGAAATCCCCGCGTCTCGTCGCGCGTTCCGCCGCGCGTCTCGCCAACGCGCGTCGTCCCGCGCGCACTCTCGCCAACGCCTCCTCGAACGCGACGTCTCGCACCGCCGCCTCTTCGTCGTCTCGCGCGGGCGCGGCGACGTCCTCCGCGAACGTGATCCACGCGTCGTCGTCCCCATCGTCGTCATCGTCGTCGTCTCGCGCGTCGTCGTCGTCTCGCGCGCGTCCCGAGCGCATCGCGTCGCGTCCCATCGCGTCGTCGACGACGCGCGCGCGCGCGCGGAGCGGATCGAACGAAGGGTCGAACGCGCGCTCGAACGCGTCCTCGACGACGTCGTCGCGCTCGACCGCGAGTTCGGGCCACGCGGGCGCCTTTGAAAGGGGCATCGTCGTCGTCGAATGGCGTAACGGTCGGCTGTCCCCGAGCGCGCGAGAGGCGGGACGCGCGTCTGGCGCGTCTGCATGTCGACGTTACACGCGTGAGAATGGCGAAAACTACCGTCTAAGGGCGTGTAAAGCGTCGACGTATGATATGGCGCACTGTAAATCACCCGCGGGTGCGGCGTAGACGTCCGCGGGACAACTCGCGCGAAGGTCGGCGAGGACGAAGGCGCCGACGTCGTCCTCCGACTCGGCCGCCGCGTTCGCCGCGGCGGAGGCGTGCGCGGCGTACTCTCGAAGCGCCGTCTCCGCGGTGGACGCGTCATTCGTCGCGTAATACGTCAAATCTAGAATCGTGCCGATGTATCGTCCCGAGCTCGTCTCGACGCGACAAATCTTAACGTTGAAGTCGCCCGCGTCGAACGCGTCGCCCGCCACCGCGTACGTCTGCGCGGCGCGATGAAACCGCGTCGCCGATGCGTTTAAAAACGCCTCCACCTCCTCCGCATCGCTCGTCATCGTCGATGCCTCTCTACACACGCGCGCTCGCGCGCTTTCGTCCCCAGACGCGACGTCTTCCCCCCCGCGCGCTCTCGCCACCACCGCCCGTCGCTCCGGGTTGGTAAACGTCACCGCGTAAAACTCCTCGGGCGCCGCGTCCAAGTCCTCCTCGTCCAGCGCGCGCGTGAGCGCACCCTCCGGAACGCTTCGTCGCATCGCTCTGACGGTCATCGCGTGCGATTGCTTCTTGCTCGCCGCGACGTTGAGCTCGGCGCTCAACACTTTCCGCAGATGAATGTACTCGCGCACGTGCGGCGCGGCGCCGTCGTCGCGCGTTTTCGATCGCCACGCGCACGCCGCGCGCGCGGGCGCCATGTCGTATCTCTTTCACCGATCGACGGACGATCGATCGACGGCGTCGACGCGCTGTGCCGCGAGATCGCGTCGGCATCGATGCAATCGTCGACATCCGAGGCAGTCCGCGACGCGTCGTTCGCGCGCGCGCGCCATCGTGTCCACGTTCGTCGCGCGCGCGATGGCGATGCGAGCGAACGCGTCGACGTTTTCGACGCGCGTGACGCGCGCGGGACGGCGACGAGACGATGAAAACGGCGCGAGGAGACGACGGACGGTGCCCAGGGCGAGGCGTCGCGTCGTCGAGGGTGATTCCGCGTGTCTGGCGTCGATGGCGTCGAGACGCGCGATGCGAGGGAGATGCGCGATCGGTCCGACGTTCACGCGCGCGTCCGCGGGATCGGGATCGTCGAAGGAGACGTCGTCGTCGAACGGGGCCGAGGATGAGCGCGAGGAGCGACCGAAAGCCGAGGAGGGCGCGAGAAACGCCGAGGGAGGACTGGCGAACGCGACGAGCGGGGACGAGAGCGCGAGCGAGCGCGGGAGTGGAAGCGATGGGAGACGAGGGATGGCGTGGTGGATCGCGAACGTGTTGCAGCCGCTGGAGTTGGTGAAATTGATGGGGAAAGGGTTTCTGTTTTACGCGGCGTTTAGCGCGACGGCGCTCGTGTTGAGCTCGAGGACGACGGTCAAATCGCATCCCGTGCCGAGGAGGTTTGATTCGTTCGTGGAGAGCGCGAATCGGAACGACGTGCGAGCGGTGCACATCGATGGAAATCAGTTGACGTGGGCGCCTCGATCGAAGACGACGGTGAGCGGGACGCCCGATTCGAGCGGGACGCCGTTCGATCGTCCGATAGAGGTGGACGTCGTGTATCACACGTCGAGACCGAAGGACGCACCGATGCCTTACGAGGCGTTGATGAAGAATAGAGTAGATATGAGCGCGCCAGATCCGCGAAACGCGCCGAATTTTGCGCCGTGGATCGTGTTCATCATCTTTGTTTTACTGGTGAACATTTTCCGCAACCAAGGGCAAGGAAATTTCGGCGGCCCGGGTTTGCGAGGGATGGGATCGCCCGGTGGGATATCTATGCCGGGCGTTCAACGAGGCGGCGCCGCGCGAGACGCGATCGCGCCGCCGTCGACGACTTTCAAGGACGTCGCGGGAGTGGACGAGGCCAAGGAGGAGCTTCAAGAGATCGTCGACATTCTGAAACAGCCGGAAAAGTACGCTCGTCTTGGCGCGCGTCCACCGAGCGGCGTCATGCTCGTGGGCGCACCGGGCACAGGGAAGACTCTTCTCGCGCGTGCCGTGGCCGGTGAAGCGGGTGTGCCGTTCATCTCCATCTCAGCCTCTGAATTCGTCGAGCTCTACGTCGGTATGGGCGCGGCGCGCGTTCGCGAAGTCTTCGCGCGCGCAAAGGCGCAGTCGCCATCCATCGTCTTCATCGACGAGATCGACGCTGTTGCAAAGAGTCGAGGCGACGGAAAGATGCGTGGCATGGGCAATGATGAACGCGAACAGACGCTCAATCAACTTCTCACCGAACTCGATGGATTCGAAACGGAGTCAATGGTGATTTGCATAGCGGCGACGAACCGCGCAGACACGCTCGATTCCGCTTTGCGGCGGCCGGGACGCTTCGATCGCACGATTTCGGTCGATCGACCGGACAAACAAGGGCGTCGAGAAATCCTCGCCGTACACACGACGCGTCGAGCGCTACCGCTCGCCGAAGATGCGGGTCTCGACGTTATCGCGCAGATGACTGCCGGTTTCACCGGCGCTGATTTAGAAAACTTGGTCAACGAAGCCGCCTTGCTCGCGGGACGCAAGGGAAAGAGCACCGTGAGTTACAGCGACTTTGAGGCAGCCGTGCTTCGAACGATCGCCGGTATAGAAAAGAAACGCAGTTTGCTGTCGGCGCGCGAGAAGGAGACAGTTTCCGCGCACGAGGTTGGTCACGCGCTCGTCGCCGCCGCCGTCGGTCGATTGATTCCAGACACGGAGCGTCCGGAGACGCTCAGCATAGTCAGTCGCAGTGGTGGCGCTTTAGGATTCACGTACACGCCACCCGCGGAGGACCGATGGCTCATGTACAAAGATGAGCTCTTAGGTAAAGTCACGACGTTCATGGGCGGCCGAGCGGCCGAGATGCTCGTGTGTAAGAGAATCAGCTCTGGCGCGAGCGATGACATTCAACGGGCGACGAATCTCGTGTACAAGAGCATCGCCGAGCTCGGATTCAGCGCTGGTGTGGGACCGATGAGCGTGTCGACGCTTTCGACCGGTGGTAACGATGATTTTCTCATAGGTTCAGACAGATCAAGCGGCGCCGACGCCGTAGTGGAGTCGGAGGTCAAGCACACGTTGACGTCGTCTCTCCTCGTCGCGTGCGACATCATTCGTTCCAACCCGGACGTCATGACAGAGTTGACGGATGCACTCGCGGAAAAGGAAAAGATTCACGGCGACGAGTTGCAAACGTATCTCGACCGCGTGGTCGCCCCGCCGAGCTTGGAGATTTTCCTGCGCGGCGACGCGCCTCCGGTGACTCCCTCGGACATCGAGCTCATGTCGTCGTTTCCTTTACCCGATCCTACCACGAAATCTGCGAGATGAGATGACTGTTTACGATGCGTGTACTACTACGTAGATCTTGTCAATTGAAGTGCGAATGCTTTACGCTTTTATATCAACTACTTGTACAGTACAATCTATGGCGCGTCTGCGAAATACTCTCCGAAGTGCGTCGTTTGCAACTCCTTTTTGTTAATCTTCCCCATGGCGTTGCGCGGCATCTTGTCTGCAAACTTGACGACGCGAAGGTGCATTTTAGACGCTAAATGTTGGCGCACCCAGTGTATGATGTCATTTTCCGTCAAGTTTACCTTTTCAGCCGTCTCCGTGTCCACCGCCGGCACGATGAGCGCCACCGCGCGTTGGCCGTACGCCTCGTCCGGGATGCCCAAGACGGCGACCTCGGCGATGGAAGGGTTTTCGAGCAGTCTCGCTTCAATCTCGAGAGCGCTCACTTTAAAACCGCCCACCTTGAGAACGTCCACCGACGCTCTTCCGAGAATGCGCCAGAATCCATCCTCGGTCATTGCCGCTACGTCCCCGGTTTTAAAGAATCCGTCGGTGTCGAAACTCTCCGCCGTCGCCTTTTCGTTGTCAAAATACTCGGCGAATAAATTGTCACCCTTGACGAGAAGTTCACCGGGCCCTCGCGCGTACTCGTCCGATGGACTCGTCTCCGTGTCTTCATCGCCCACGAGCGGCGCGAGTTTCACTTGAACGCCCGGCAAAGGCACTCCGACGAATCCCGGCTTGTGCTTGGATTCGTCGTACGGATTACTCAACGCCATGCCGATCTCCGTCATACCGTAGCGTTCGAGTAAACTTCGACCCGTCAATCGTCGCCATTCTTCTAAGATTGGAACCGGGCACGCCGCGGAGCCGCTCACGGTGAGTCGCAATCTCGCCGCCGCCTCGACGGACGCCGCGCGCACGTCTCGAGACATGTTTCCTTGCAGTGTGCGCATGAGCATGACGTACATCGTCGGCACGCCCATGAAAATCGTCACCGGCGGTTGTGCGTCGTCGCGTAAGCGCTTCCAGACCCCGCGCGGGGTGAACGAACGCTGAAATTCAACCGCGGCGCCGGCGACGTGCGCGCACAACCACGCGTTGACGATGCCGTGAATGTGGTGCAGCGGCAGCGCGTGCACGATTCTATCGCTCGAGTCCCATCGCCACGCCTCAATCAAACCAGAGCACTGCGCGTACAGAGATCTGTGCGTGTGCAACGCCCCCTTCGGTCGTCCGGTCGTTCCGCTGGTGTAAATGATGAGCGCGCCGTCATCCGGGGAGACGTCGTCCGCGCGCGCGTCCTCGCCGCCGGACACCGTCGACTCATCGCCCTCATCCACGCGAGCGACGTGTCGAATCTCCACCGATACATTCGACCGCTCGATCAACCGCGCGTACTTCTCATACGTCTCCGTATCCTCCCTCCCGTCGCTCGCCGGCGGCACGAGCACGACGGACATCCCCGAGTGCCGCACGACGTACGCCGCGTCTTCATCCGAGTGCGAGCTCGCGATCGGCACCAAAACCCCTCCGCACGCCCATGTCGCGTACGCCGCCGCGCAATACTCCGGTCCAGCCGTCGCCGCGAGTCCCACGCGCGTGCCCTTCGAGACGTCGTCTCGCAACGCGCGCGCGAGCGCGTTCGCCCTCGCCATCAACGCGCCGTACGTCGCCCTCGCGCCTCCCGTCGTCGCCGCCGCCTCGGCGTCCGGCGCCTCCCTCGCGCGCGCTCGAATCGCGTCCCACACCCCGATGCCGCGTTCGCTCTCGCGCGTGGCGTCCGTCGCGCGCGTCGACGTCCCCGCGCGCCGTTGATGATGATGACGGTGATGATGGTGCGCGCCGATGGTTCCCGACGCGCGCGCGCGTCTCGACGCCGCCGCGGCGCGTTTCGCGAGCATTTCTCCGGCGCGCATCGTCCCGCGCGCGCGCGCGGCGGCGAGTGAGGGTCGACGCTCTGACGCGGACGGTCGTAGACGCGGTGACGACGCGCGACGCGACTGGCGAAGGATACCTCGCTTACAATAAACGCGATTCGAGACGACTCGAATCGCCACACTCGGATGGTGTACGTGCAAAAAATAGACTTAAACACAGAGAGAGAGACGCGGGGGCGTCAGCGCGAAAGTATCCTCGCGCGAGGACGCCGCGACCTCTCGACGCAATTGACGACGCGCCTCGACTGCGGCGAATACAACCTGTGCACGCGCTCGCGCGGCACCTCTAACGGCTCGCGCGGCACCTCTAACGGCTCGCGCGGCGTTCGAACCTTGGACGCTTCATGATGCAATCGCGCGAGCGTCTTTTCCGCGAGCCATTCAGAGATCTCATCGCCGTACACCTCTCGCGCGATGTCCGCCACGTCGGCGCGCGAACACTCCCGTCCCAGACACACCATCATCGCCCGCGCCAACGGATGCGACACAATCTCCCTCGGCGTGAGCTCACGCGCGGACGTGCATCTCTCATAATCGTGCGGCCGCATGTTCGTGACGTACCACTGTCCATCCCCTCCCTTGGCGCTCCACCTCGCGAGCGTCGCCTCGTACGCGCACGCCGGCGACGCGCACGCGAACGTCGCCCGTCTCCCGCTCGTCTTCGTCCGATCGCTTCGCACGCATCGTCCCTCCTCGAACGCCCCTCGTCGCAGCGCGTTCGTCCCCTCCCGTCTCGTCGCGTACGGTCCTCGACTCACGCGTCCCGCGCCGTCGCGCGCCCCCGTCGGCGCGTCCCCGCGCGCGCGCATCCATCGCACGCGCGCGTACGTCGCGAACGACACCCGCGGACGCACGCGCAATCCATCCACCGCGTCGACGACGGGCGCGCGTCCAGAAGAACGGTTCTCTCTCGCGCTCGCGCGCGGCATCACCGCTCGCCGCCCGCGGCGCGCGCGCGCGTCGGCGACGACGCGACGCGCGCCGGAGAATTACGGCACCGGTGGGACGACCCGCGTGTCGATGCCGGTGGGGCACGCGTCACGAGTCACGACTCATCATGACCCATCGACCCATCGACCGACCATACGACAGACGACGCTCGTACTCTCACCACTCGAACGTCCATGTACGCACGAATTATTCTATTCGCGAATGCATGCCCGAGATCGATCCGATCGATCCGATCGATCGGGCGCGGGCGGGAACGGTCGCGCGACGACTCGCCGCACTCGGCGGTGGACGCGCGCGATGGCGCTGAATCGTGAATTTTACGCGGCGTGTTTCGCGCGATCGGCCCTCGGGCGATCGGTCGCGACGGAGACGAAATCGTCCGAGACGTCGTTCGCGGCGGCGGCGAAGAAGGAGTTCGATCTGACGTCTTTTTTGAAGGATCTCGCGGCGGTGCGTGCGCGCGATGCGACTCGACGGGGGTGGGCGAGGGCGATCGCGTCGGGGTGAATGTGGGGTGGTGGGAGGGTGTGGGTGGGGGGGGGAGGACACGCGCGCGAGGGAGGGAAAATGTGTGGTCGAACGCGGGGGAGGGCGACGTCGGCGGAGGGGCGGCGTCGGCGGTCGGCGTCGGCGATCGATCGATCGGGGCGGCGCGGCGGCGGATCACGATGACCGTGTCCGCACGTGTGGGTATTGTGTTCGGACATGTGGTTCGTGTTCTGGTGTATTTTGTGGGATGTATACTATTTATGTATCCAATGATCGCGATGGAGGATATGGTGAAGGGGCTCGCCGGCGCGGCGCGCGAGGGGTGGTCCGAGCGACGACGAACGATGTGACTGACGAGTGCGTTTTCGATCTCGTGCGCGCGAACGCGTAGGGTGGTGTGTCCGGCTCCATCGCGAAGACGGCCACCGCGCCGATCGAGCGTGTCAAGCTCTTGATTCAAACGCAAGATGCGAACCCGAGAATCATGTCTGGCGAAGTTCCGCGATACACGGGTATCGTCAACTGCTTCACGCGTGTGAGCGCCGAGCAAGGCATCGGCTCCTTCTGGAGAGGTAACACGGCGAACATCGTTCGTTATTTCCCGACGCAAGCCTTCAACTTTGCGTTCAAGGATACCATCAAGGGCATGTTCCCGTCCTACAACCCGAAGGATGCTTTCTGGCCGTTCTTCGCCGTCAACATGGCGTCCGGTGGTTTGGCCGGTGCCGGTTCTTTGTTGATTGTCTATCCGCTTGATTTCGCGCGTACCCGTCTCGCCGCCGATGTCGGTAGCAACAAGACGCGTGAATTCACCGGTTTGGTTGACTGCCTCACCAAGATTGCCAGCCGCTCCGGTCCGATGGCGCTCTACCAAGGTTTCGGCGTCTCCGTGCAAGGTATCATCGTCTACCGTGGCTCCTACTTCGGTCTCTATGACACCGGTAAGGGTGCGCTCCTCACCAAGGATTCTTCTTTCATCTTCAAGTTCATCGTCGCGCAAGTCGCGACGAACGCCGCCGGTGTTCTTTCCTACCCCTTCGACACTGTTCGTCGTCGTTTGATGATGAACTCTGGCGCGGGCAAGAAGTTGTACAACGGCACTGCTGATGCGTTCGTGAAGATCTACGCCCAAGAAGGCGTCGGTGCCTTCTTCAAGGGTGCCTTCTCCAACGTCCTTCGTGGTGTCGGTGGTGCGTTGGTGCTCGTGATGTACGATGAAATCAAGGCCGTCATCAACCCGTAAACGGTCACGCTCATAACATTTTTCGCATGGAACGAACACCTTCGCCGGTGTATTTACACGTGTGACTTTTCGACGGCCGCCACTCGCGAACGTCTGTAGCGTCACGATGAGAAAGAAAGTTGTGTAATTACGCATATTAGATTTAAATCAGCCCCCACTCAGCAGCGTCCATCCAACGCGCCCCAGTTTAATACAGTGGTGATGTTTTATTTTGCTTTACAACGACTGTACAACACGGTAAAAGTATTAAGTTAGTGAAAAAGAGGTCGATCAGGCCGCCGGAGAAAACGTATAAAACTCGTCCATCACGTGTCGACCCTTGTCTTTGTCGCCGTATTGGCGCTGAGATGCGAGCAGGCGACAGACTTCGGGGACGGTGATCGCGTCATTGGAAATGTACATGATATCAGTCTCATGAAGCTTGGATTCTCCCATGTCGCATTGGAAGATCCACGTCGGTTTACCCGCGGAGTTGGTCGAGGCGACCGCGCGCAGGGCGATACCGACTGCATACAGACGTTCCTCGCTGAACGAGTGTTTTCGTGGCAGGCGAATACGAACGAGCGTGCTCGTGAGTTCGATCGGTTGCAAGTGACACGTCACTCGAGGCTCACCGAGCGTCTCAATCAGCCGTTGTCTCGTCGCACGTTTACTCTCAACCTGACGTCGCAACTCTTCGATCTCGGCCTGGCTGATGTCGCGCAAAATTTCGTGCATGACTGTTTCGTCGTCGACCGACTTGGCGTAGCCAAACTTGGGCGTCGGCGTCGGCGCGTTGTTTTCCCCACCAGAACCTTCCGTCACCATCTTCGCTTGTTCAATCTGCAGATGCAAAATTCTCGCGGCTTCGATCACGACGTTCGGTATTTCGTGATTCACTCGCACGCGCTCTCGCTTCGTATCCACTTCCATGACGACGCCGAGACGATTTCGGAGATACGAAATCAACTCTTCGCCCGCCCCTTGCAACGCACCCATCCCGCCCGTCACGTTCACGACGCACGTGCGATCATCCGTCCAATCACCCAACATCCTCGGCGAGCACAATTCATAAAACCGCACGCGCTCTCTCGCGTCGGTCTCCGTCTCCGCCGACTGCACGTCAACCGTGAGCGGCGTCGGCCCTCGCAACCGCGCGCGCGCCTGCACATTCTCCCCTCGCGCGCGCACCTCTCCGCCATCTTCCGCGCGCGCGCCACCACCCAACGATTTGGCGACCACGCTCGGTCTCGCCGCGCTCGAACACGTCGCGCTCGCCGTCGGCGGCGCGCGTCCCGACGTCGTCATCGGTTGTTCAAAGGCGCGATTACGCGCGCGCGCGCCCGGACTCGACGGGATATTCGTCCCCAACGCCGCGCCACCGATCGGGTCCATGTCGGAAACCGACGACGAGACGTTCCTCCGCCCTCGCGCGCGCGCGATCGACGCTCGCACGCGTCGCACGCGTCGCGCACGTCGCGCGCGACGAACGGTGCCGCGCGCGCGCGCGCGGGCGCCGCGCGCGAGGGCGGTCGGTCGGACACACCGGCACGGTGGTGTCGAAGTCGACACCTCACCTCGTAGTGTGGGCGTCCGCGAGCCCGTGTGTCTGCGCGCGCGCGCGTGCGCGTGTTCGAGGGTACACGGGCGTGCGAGATGCCTCTGTATGACTCGAGCGTCACGGATAAACGATGCGCGCGCGTGCGTTCGTTCGGTCGTGCGTTGGCGCGCGCGCGCGCGTCGCGAGACGATGGCGCGCGCGCGGTGCGGCCGGCGGCGCGCCGTCGCGGCGTGCGCGGCGTGCGCGGTGCTCGCGCTGAGCGCGTCCGTCGTCGACGATCCGCGCGCGGACGCGTCGGCGTCGAGAGAGGGCGCGCGGACGTCGGTGCGAGCCGCGGGGTGGGGCGGGACGCGCGCGGCGTGGACGGGGTTCGCGCGCGCGGCGAGCGCGGCGGCGAGCGCGGACGAGGGGTTATTCGACGACGCGCTGTTCGACGACGACGCGTTCGACGAGGACGAGGACGAGGACGAGGAGGACGACGGCGATGCGGATGAGGACGGGGAAGAAACGGTCCGACGGATGTCCGAGGAGATGGCGCGCGATGACGACGACGACGACGACGACGACGACGCGCGCGGTGGCGATGACGATGAGGTGATGGTGTCTCGCGACGACGGCGCGCGCGCGAGCGCGTCGGGACGCGACGAGGCGGTGGAGAGGTCGACGTTGGATGATTTGGTGCAACTGGGCGGCGTCGAGTCGCGCGCGCTCATGCGAGACTTGTTCGAAGAGGCGAACAAGTTGGGCATAGACTTTGACGACGACGACGACGACGACGACGAGGACGGTGGTGGTGATGACGACGAGGGTGATGACGTCGAGGTGAGCGGCGTCGGGACGAAGGATGGTGCCGACGCCGAGCCGTCGACGGAGCTGCACGCGGTGGAATACAACGCCGAGGAGGACGACAGCGAAGACGAACGCGCGATCGAGCAGAGGAAGAAATTATTATTAGGATTGGGCGTGGACATAGACACTGAACCCGTGCCCGCGATCGTGGAGGAAGAGACGGCGACGGAGGAAGAAAGGGAGTCGGAGCCCGAGGCGGCGGCGCGAGAGGAGTCGCGAGAAGAGCCCGCGCGCGCGAGCGTTCCCGAGCCTGAGCAACCGGAGCCCGTGGCCGAAGATCAGAACGATTCGGTTCAGCGGAAGCGACGCACGCGTACGTTGCTCGCGACTTTTACGCAGTCGAACGTGCGATGGCTCACGTGGGATGATATGCCAGGATCCGTGCAGAGCAAGGTTTCGGCGTCGGCGCCCGCGAACGCGGACGTGCGAATCGTCCGCGTCGGAGGATACTGGCGAGCCGCGAGCATGAATAACAGGCGACGCAGGAAGAGTAAATCACGAAACGGGTTCCCGCTCAGGAAGTACGAATCTGACGAACCCGCGACGGAGTGTAACCAGAGGCACGTGATGACGCAAATTGCGTGCTTTGGCGAAAACTCAAAGCAAGCCGTCATCACGGTCGAAGGCGCGCACTCATTCTTTCCCGGAGATCTCGTCACCTTCGAGAACATCAACAGCCAGAACACCGCGCACATGAGCGCTCTGAATAGTCAATATCGCGTTTTTGGGCTGCCGGTGGATCTCAACACGGACCCGAACGAGATTTCGCAGCCCTCCTGGTGGGATAATGTGTGGGATAAATCACCGCTCTTAGACTCGCGCAAGAGCGTGTTCGCAGTGTCGTTCGACGCACCGGGAATCGCGTGCGACGCCGTTCCGATGTCCCGCGCCATCGTAAGACGCTCAACGAATACGCGTCTGCCGTTTTGCTAATGCCGCTGTATTTTACAATGCTAGTCTCTCGCGTCATCCGGTTCACGACACGAACCCGTGTCCGAGCTCGAAAAACGACGCCCCGCTCACCTTTAACTCTCCGGCATCTTGCAACGCCTGCATCTTAGGTCTAAACGTCTTGTACGCCTCCGTCGCCTTGTGCGTCACGGCGTACGCTGTCTCTGACGCGTACCGCTCAAAGATTGAGTACGTGAGCTCATCCTTGTTGCTCTGCGAAATCTCGTAGTGCAACAACCCGCGCTCGCGCGTGCGACACCAATCCGCGCACTCGCGCCACGCGCGCACCAACTCCTTCGCCGCGCGCGCGTTCGTAAACTCCAGTTCGACGTACAACACGAACGCCCCATCGTCGTTCCGTTTCCTCGACGCCACGTCCACGACGCCTCCGCGTCCACCCGGCGCGCGCGCGACGTGTCCGATCGCGAGTGCGAGCGCGACGAGCCATCCGACCGACGACCGCCATCGAGACGACGGCGTCATCGCGCGAGGTCGTCGACGTCGTCGAGATTTGACGCATCTCAAAAAGTGAGTGGATAGGACGACGCGCGGGCGCGCGCCATACGACGACGCGCGCGCCACCGCGCCGCGAGACACCGCACGAGCGCGAGGTCTCACCGCACACCGTTCGTCCCCTCGCGCACGGCGGCGAACGATCGCACGATGCGACCGTCACCGGCGTGGGCCCACGCGATGACCCCGCCGCCGACGGCGCGAGAGGGATCGGCGACGCTCGGCGCGACGACGCCGTTCGCCGCGAGTTCGGTGATGGAGCGAGTGTACGCGACGCTTGATGGCTCGAGGTCGTTCGCCGCGGGCGGCGGCGCCGGCATCATCGCGCGAACGGCGAGCGCACCGCTCGATCGAATCAAGCTCTTGTTTCAAGTGCAGGCGGTGGCGTCGAGCGGGACGTCGGCGACGGCGTACACGGGCGTGGGACAGGCGTTTTATAAGATTTATTCCGAGGAGGGCATACTGAGCTTTTGGAAGGGGAATGGGGTGAACGTCATTCGAGTCGCGCCGTACGCGGCGGCGCAGTTGTCGTCGAACGATTATTACAAGACGCTCTTGGCGGATGAACACGGCAAGCTCGGCGTGCCGCAGCGATTGCTCGCGGGGGCCATGGCGGGCATGACCGGAACGGCGTTGACGCACCCGTTGGACACCGTGCGTCTTCGTTTGGCGCTACCGAATCATGGGTATAAAGGCATGGTGCACTGTTTCAGCACCGTGTACCGGATGGAGGGCGTGGGCGCGCTGTACAAGGGACTCGGGCCGACGCTCGCCGGCATCGCGCCGTACGCCGCCATCAACTTTGCCTCCTACGACATCGCGAAGCGTATGTATTACGGTGAGGATGGTAAAGAAGACCGAATCTCCAACTTGGTCGTCGGGGGCGCGTCGGGTACGTTCAGCGCCACGGTGTGCTATCCGCTCGATACCATTCGTCGCCGCATGCAAATGAAGGGTAAGACGTACAACGGTATGTTGGACGCCATGACGACGATCGCGCGCACCGAAGGCATGCGAGGTTTCTTTCGAGGTTGGGCCGCGAACACGCTCAAGGTAGTCCCTCAGAACTCTATCCGTTTCGTCTCTTTCGAGATTCTCAAGGACTTGCTCAACGTGCCGGAGAAGAAGGCAAGGTAAGCTCGTTACGTTATATCTCTAGTCATGTCTATGCATTCTTTCGCCAATAGGGCGCCAGCTCGTAGTTGTACAAAATATAAGACGAACGGTATTGATGCACGTTTCAGCGCCATCCCTCGACGGGATCGACTCGCAATTCGCTCAAACGTACGTCTTGGTAAGCGTTATTCCATCCCGAAAGATAATCCACCGCCCAACATTGCGCGCCTTGTCGGAAAGGATTAAAAGCCATGATGCTTTGACTTCTCATCAATCGTGCATCCGAGCGAACGTCGAGTTGGATTTCGTACGATCTGAGACGCTCGACTTTGGGCAATAATCGGGCTGCGTGTTCCTCGGTGTGTTCGGCATCCCACTCGTCATGCAGCGTGTGCAAGTGTTCGGCGCACGCAAACGCGTTTCGGCACAGACGGCAGCAGAACAGCGTTTGGCACTTCGCCTGGCACTCCGGCACCCGACACTTCTTCACCATGGGAAACACGTCGACTGGCGCCAAGTTATCGTCCCGTCTCTTCTTTTTCGATAGTCTCTCTGCTCTTCGCTTCCAGATGCTCACTTCGTGAACTGAATCGCTCAGTTGGGGCAGCGCGATTGTCTTTTCGAATTGGAAACGTTTCGAAAGACGGCGCACGAACCGCGATCCAGCCGTCGATCCTTGCCACTCTCCTATCACCGCGATCGTATTGCCGGTGTAGCTACGTAGGCACTCGATGGCCAAATCACCGTCTCGAGGAGCGCAATTTATGAGCAAACCGAATTTAGTAAATTCGGCGCAAACTGCCGGAATATCATTGTGAATATCCACGAATGGCGCTGAAGTCGGCGGTAACGGCATAGGAGGTCGTCGCATATCGTCTGGACCGTAACGTTTCAGATCGAGTTGTACGTTGACAGCCTGTGCCGGAATACCGTGCTTGGATAACACCGACGTCCAGTAGCCGGTTCCTTTCATTCCGACTTCGAGCCATCCTTCGGGGCTGGCAGCACGCAGCTCGCGCATAGCTCTGAAGCCCGGCACCGCCGAAGAGAATAAATTAGCACAAGATGCCTGACACGCGTCCATCCAATTCGCTATGACGCGGGGACGCACGCTGAGTGCATCTTCGTCCGCCGACGACCCAAGGGAGGAGCGCTTGTGGTGCGTGTTCGCAACACGAATGGAGAATTCGCGCATCAGCTTCTTGAATCGGATATCGACTTTCTCATCGGGACCATCCTTGGACATGATGAGAGCGCCTTCAATTTTCTGCATCAACGATATGTGCAGTAAAGGATTTTGATCGCTCTGAATGACCTTCAACAATGATCGAGAACACGATGAGCTGTAATTTTGCTGAAGCATCGTATAGTAAAACTTGGAATCGTCCGGGAAGTGTTTATCGCAAATCTCCGGAATGACATCGTGTTCGATATAATGCTGCATCTCTTTACCGAACGAATAATCATACGCCGAGGTCACGACGGTCATGTACTCGTGAAACGTTGGTCCCTCCTGGCACAACGGACAGTTTGTGAAGAAGTGACAAGCCGCCCCCGCGACGCGATCGAGTTCTGCAGCTATCTCTAATGCCGAGGAACACGAAATTTCAGGCAATCGAGGTTTCAGCCGGCATCGATGCGACGCCGTCGCGGCGCTGGTGCTCTCCTCGGACAGCTTACGTTTGCCGCCCACGATGCCAGCGTCATTCGTACCCTCGGAATCATTCGACCCCACAGACTGCGTCGTCGTCGTCGTCGCCGCCGCCGACGTCGCCTTGCCCTCGGCGCCTTCTTTCACTTCGTACGAATGTGTCACGTCTCTGTCGTCTTGTTTCGCGTAGGGCACCATGAACATTTCATCATCCTGAAAGAATGGATTCTTTTGCCATTCGTAATCGACGTCCCAGGGACACACCACGATGCCGTCGTACACTTCCGCGCGAATCGTTCCTTGAGGATCGCACACCCGAACAAACATCTCATCGAACGCATTTAACAGACTCTTCAGCTTCGCGACCGCATCCATGCCCAACTGACTAACCTTGGCGTTGCGCAGGCGTCGCTTCAATTCTCTGTGATTTCGATACATCTCTCTGAAACATTCAAACGACCATCTCTTGTGTCTATACACCGTTGCGCTCACTCGCATCGCCACCAACGCCGTCATCATGCCTCGCAGATGCGTCGCGACCAAATCTCTCAACCCGACGCGAGGAGGTTTCGCTCGCTTCGCCCGCGGCTTGTCCACCGCCTCCGAGTCTCTTCTCAAACAAAATCCGCACGCCTTGAACACCAGTCGCGCACCTTCGTCCGTCGTCTCCGGCGTCCAGTGCTCTCCCGGAACCATGAACGAGGCGTTTTCACCCAAAAGCGTCGCGTCGCATCCCGGCGGCACGAGCGTCGTCGCCCCGTACGTCGCCGCCCGCGCGCCCTCTCCGATGAACCGCCACCCATGCGCGATGAACGGCGCGAAAAACGTCGCCGGCGACGCGTGCGTCGAGAATTTCCCTGCGCCGCGATACGATGGCGGCGCCGCGTGCACGTCTCCGTGCGCGCCACCCGTCGGACGTTCCATGTCGCCGCACGCGTCGGACTTCGGTCGCGCGTGATTGGGCGCGCGCTTTTGAATTTGAAAAACGCGCCAAATTTGTCATCTTCTCACTGAAACCCATACGAAGCGGACGTTCGCGCTCTAAACGCGCGCACGTTCGGTGCGAATGACTACGAATGCAATCTATCTATGTTACAGACTAACGCTAGATGTCGACGTTCAACACGAAATCGATGGTCGCGCAGCGTGTCGCGTCGAGGTGCTGCGCGCTCACGCCGCCGCCGCCGCCGAACCGTCGCGCACGAGCACGGCGTCTTGCATGGAATTCTCCACCACCCCGAACGCCGTCAACGGCCACACGCGAACCATCGCGCGCCCGAGAAGCATTTGCTCCGGCACCGGCCCATAATCTCGACTGTCCGTACTGTTTCGCGCGTTATCGCCCTGTAACCACACCGAACCCGGAGGCACGCGCACGCGTCTCGTCGTCAACCTAAAGTTCCTCCCGTTCGAGTGCGGGACGTCCACGACGTCGCCACCGAGTCCGACGACGCGTTTAAACACCAATTGCGTCGGATTCGTCGGCGACGTGGCGAGAACGACGTCCCCTCGTCGCGTTTGTCGTCCCGTCCACGCGCGCTCGCGTTTCGCCACCACCACCACGTCGCCCTTCGGATTAAACGTCGGCATCATGCTCGGTCCGACGCACAGGGTGAGATCGGCGACGTGCGTCTTCACCGCCGTGATCACCACCGCGATTCGCACCATCTGTTCGCGCCGTCATCGTCATCGTCAGTCGCGCGATTCCGACGAACGCGCGCGGGGCGCCCGCAACCGAACGCGCGCCATCGCCGCTCGCCACGCACCGATCCCGCGCCGCGCCTCAAATCATCGACGAATCGACGGTAAAACATCGCGTTCACCCCCACGATGCGCGCGCGTCCGCGCGCGGCGCCGTCTGTCTCTCTCTCGTGCGCGAACGCATTCCTTTCCCGGTCGGTCGCCGCGTCCCCGCGCGACGGCCCGGGGACGCGATGGATAATGCGACTCGTCGCGCGCGACGTCGTCAGACGACGCCTCGCCCGGGCGCGCGCGCGAGGAAGAGGTCGAACGCGAACCCTCGCGCGCGTCGAGCGGTGCGCGGCGCGCGAAGGGGCGAGGGCGACGACGATGGTGGTCGCGATGTCGACGACGAGGCCTCGCGCGGTGACCGGTGGTGGGAGACGGGACGGGACGTCGCGCGCGAGCGCGGTCTCGCGCGGTGGAAGCGCGGCTGATGCGACGAGACCGATGGTGTCTCGCGCGCGCGCGGTGACGCGCGCGCTCGATCCCAGTGAACTCGGACGCGCGGTCGGAGACTTGGCGGTGGGGGTGGGTCTGCCGTGCACGGTGCAAAACTGCGGAGACCAGATTTATCGAAGCACGCTGGACGCGGAATTGCGTCGAGAGATCGCGCCTTTGCTCACACCCGCCGCGGCGGTGATATTGGGCACGCTTGGCGTGTACGGAACGGTGACTCCGGGGGTGTTTCCGGGTTTGATGGATTTTTACGTCGCGCGTCCGCTCGTTGGGGTGATGCGCAAGCGATACTCGTTGGATGATTTTGAGCTCGGGAAAAAGCTCGGGGAGGGTGGATTCGGGGTCGTGTTCGAGGCGACGTGCATCAAGGATGGGAAGAAGTACGTGTTGAAGCGAGCGACGGATTACGGTGAGGCTGAGTATTGGATGAACTCGAGGTTGCAAATCGCGTGTCCGGGGGCGTGCGCCAACTTTGTCTCTTGCTTCGAGGGACCGCCCGCGAAGAGGCGGGACGACGAGCCGTCTCTCTGGCTCGTATGGTCGTACGAGGGTGAGAGGACCCTCTTCGACCTCATGAAGGAGAAGAATTTCCCGTACAATATCGAACCATTCCTCTTCGCGGGCGGCCAGGCTCCGGGAGGGTTACCGGAGGGTCCGCGAAGGAAATCCATCATCATCGGCAAAATCTTGGATCAGATCTTAGATTCGCTCTCTCGCGTGCACGGTACGGGCATCGTACACCGTGACATTAAGCCCGAGAATATTTTATTCGACGAAACGACATGCAAGTTTCGATTGATTGATCTCGGCGCTGCGGCTGATCTCCGCTCCGGCGTCAACTATTCGCCGAAGGATTTCATTTTCGATCCCCGTTTCAAGGCGCCAGAGGAGTACATCATGAGCAAGCAAACGCCAGAAGCGCCTGTTCTTCCCGTGGCGTTAGCTTTGTCGCCCGTATTGTGGCAGCTCAACCTCCCGGATCGTTTCGACATGTACAGCATGGGTATCGTGTTGCTTCAGATGTGCATACCCAGTTTGAGAAACGACAACAATCTGATCAAGTTCAGAGAAGAGCTCGAGATCAACGGAAACGATCTCATCGCCTGGAGAAATAGCATCCCAGCGCGCACTATGAAGAGGGCTGAGATGAAGGAGGGTTTCGAGGTTCTCGACTTGGACGACAGGGCGGGCTGGCGGTTGGTCAAGGGGCTCATGGCCACGACTGCTAGAGAACGCCCCGCCGCGATGTTCGCGCGCGTGTCCAGTTTCGTGCAGGGCAAGAGCCCATTATTGTCTCTCGCCGAAACGTTGTTCCCTCTGCCGGACGAAGACGCGAGCGAGGACACTCCCGGCAAGAGTTTAGGCAAGTGGTTACTTTTCCGCGTCGTGCGCAGCGGCACGCGCAAGGATGGCGGTTTCACGGAGGCACAGTTGCGCGAGTTCGAGGAGGACGGCAATCCAGAGGATTTGGAGACGGCGAAGAAAAATTTAGGCATGGTGGCGACGGAAACCTTGGCGAGTTACGGCGTCGACACCGTCGAGCGCACCATCGCCGACCGTCGCAAGACGGACCGCGCATCTAGAAGACCCATTCCCAAGGAACCCATCCTAGATCTCTCCGGCATCGGCGACAAGATCACGTCGAGTTTCGATGAATTCTTCGGCGGCGACTGATCGTCGCGTTTTGATAATATGTATAAAGTACCGTTTCGTCTCTCTTCGCCGCCCGCGACGTTCGCGCGCGTCCCGAGGCGACGCCACAGAGCGTCTCGCCCACCGCGCGATGTTCGCGTCGCACCCCAGAGACGCCGTGCAGCTCCCGCCGAGCGCCCTCACGCGATTGCTCGGTCCCGCGTACGATGCTCTGGACAATGACGAGCCCGCGCGCGCGCTCAAGCACCTACAAAAGGCGCGCGCACAGTTTCCGAGATTACACCTCGCGCGCGCGCTCGAAGCGCTCGCCGTGTGTCGCATCGACCCGTCGGTGAACCGCGCGACGGCGCTCGAGATGGCGGACAGCATTCGCGCCGAGGCGCAACGGGGCGACATCACCGAGAACGTCGCGCACGTGCTGCTCTTGCTGTTCGAAGAGACGGCGGATGTCTCGCGAAAACTCGACTTGCTCGAGAGCATCGCGCGCGTCGACGCCACGAACATGCAGACGTTTCGCGAACTGTACGTCGAATACGGCATGTGCTGGGAGTTTGAGAAACAGCGGAGCGCGGCGATGCGGGCGTACAAGGCGACCGGGGACGAGAAGGAATTACTGAGAGCCGTCGCGGCGATGTTGGCGCGAAGAGACGAAATCGTGTGCGGACACTCCACGGGTATGGAGAACTCGGACGCCGACGCGGGATCGATGGGACCGGAGCCGCTGTTGAAATTAGCGAACGGGATGCTCGCCAAGTTGTATCAAAAGGGGGGCATCGAGTCGTATGATTCGTTCATGATGTACGCGAAGACGTTGTTGCTGTTGCGACGAGGCGACGAGGCATACGCTGTCGCCTCCTCCGCCGTCGCGGAGAAGTGCGTGCCGATGCCGATCGAGTTGGAGAGATTTCGAGCGTCGTGTGCCTTGGCTAGTGGTCAATTCGACGTCGCTCGCGCGCATCACGAGAAGGTTTTACATCTCGCCCCGGACGATTGGGACTCGATGAACGCCGTGCTCAACTTGTGCTGCGACGATTTACGTGAAGAGTATTTGAGCGAAGAGCTCAATGGTTTGGAGGTGTCCGTGTCGTCAAAGAAGTACAAGCACACATATTTTCCGCGCATGCGCACCGAGTTTCCAAACATCAACGTCGAGAAGGCGAGCGAGTTCGTTCAAGCTTTGGTGGCCACGGCGGACGCAAACGGCGGAGAGCGCGCCGTCGGCCGCGGTGCCTACCTCCTAAAGGTGGAGCTCGCGAATAGGGTGCTTCGACAGGGCGACAGGGCGACGCAAGAGCGCGCCCTCGCGGAGGCGATCGCGGAGTATCACGATAGATTCGGGACGTGGAACAGTTGTGCGCAAGACATGCGAATGTACGCCAGAGCCGTCAAGCGAAGCGTCGACGCGCGACGATGGTTGATCAAGACGCTGCGCGCGCGCGGAGACGCGGACGTTCCGATGATGGAAGATCTGACCGACGACGCCAAGAAGGAACTGTTGGCGGAGATACGCAAAAAGACGTCGGCGTTGATGATTTGTGCGGATCTGAACGAGTTTTGTAGCTCATGGCACACGAACGGTGACGAGACGCCGATGCCGAGTGGAGGTCGCGAGGCGGCGAAGCGTTTCATGGCGGACTATAGCAAGTACAAACCATTGGTAGACGGCGGTGATCCTCGCGATCAGACGCCCATTGACATATACGCATACCTCGCTTCTTTAGCGTTAGTCGGTGAAGCAGAGGTGTACAAAGAGAAGGGTGACGACGAGAACGCCGTCTTCGCGCTCCTCGCCGCCGCCGCTGCGTTGACCGTCGCGCTGACGCACTCGCCGCACAACGCCTCGTTGATATTTTCGCTCACCGCGATCTACAGACTCGTTGGCGCGCCGACGAAATCGTTGGATGTCTTGAGGCAGGTTGACATGAAGAACGTGCAAATGGCTACTCTTTTGCACCACGCGACGCCGGCTATCGCGGGAGGAGCGAAACGCGCGCTCGGCGAGAAGTTCTTGGCGCCGACGGGACTCCTCAGAGAACTCCAGGTACAATTCGCACAGATCGCGCAGAGCGCCGTCGGTGCGGGGTTGCGAGGCAGGTATACGAAGGTGCTCGAATTTGCGGACTTCTATCGCACGCTTCGCCGCGCGCGCGCCATCGCGGAGGGCGAGACGTTGGCCACGTGGACGTCGACGTCGACGTCCGCGTTTGACTCGCCAGAAACTCTGGTCTCGGCTCTGGAGGTGTTCTTTGACGGCACAAGCATCGATATCACGGCGAAGAACGCCGTCTCAAACTCGCGTTGGGACGTGGACGACGAAAATATGGATGAATTCACGTACCTTGACGATTTCAACTCGAATCCAATGTGGCTGAAGCCGTGCGCCGACGATCCCACCAACGCCACCGGGGAGTGGTGGTCCAACCCGATCTCGGTGCCGTCGAGCGAGTCGAGCGAGTGGTACTTCAGGGGTGCGCGAAACGCGCTTCGACGACGCATGTTGTTCATCAACGGCTTGCGATTGCGATCGATAGAGAACTCGAATGAAGACTCGGTGGAGGTTCAAAAGGTGAAGGATGCGCTCGACTTCGACATGGCGCGCACCGCAGACATCTTCACCGCTCGTTTCGAAGAGTTGAAGACGTCTATGAAGCGCGCGACGTCACCGCGCGCGACGTCACACGCCGAGTTGACGCACGCGATGGATCACGCGCTCATCGCCGCCGTCGTCGGTATGGACGCCACGAGCCGAGCCGACGTGAAGCGGGCGTACGAGAATCTCTGCGAAGCGCCTCTCCGCGCGCTGGAATCGAACGGTCTCACCGATATTTTCGCGCGAGGACGCGTCGCGTCCATAGCGCAGGCGCGCGCGTACGCCGAGATCATACGCGCGGTCGGCGTCGCGACGAAAGTCGAAGATGGGAGTGTCGACGTCTCGTCGACGGCGACGCGACTCGCCGATGCGTGCGCGAAAAAAGTCGAGCGCGTCGACTTTGACGAGTTAGAGACCCGCGCGCGCGCGTGGTGGGGAGACGCGGACGAACACGTCGTCTCGGCATCGTTCACGGACGTCGCGCGCGCGCTCCGCGAATCCATCACCGATGCGTTATCGCCCACCCGCGGGGCGTGAGTGAGAGACGAGGATTAGCGATCGTCGTCGACGCTAGCTACAACAACTTCTACACTACCGCGAAAAAAAACCACGAAAGAATGCGCGACACGCGTCTCACGCCTCCCCCTCGCCCTCTTTCACGCGTCGCGTCGTCGCCTCCCCCTCCGCCTTCGCCTCCCCCTCCGCCTTCGCCTCCGCCTCCGCCTCCGCGCGTCTCGCCTCTCGTCTCGCCTCCGCCGCCTCCAGCGTCGCCCTCACCGCCTCCTCGTCGTACTCCCCATCCAAACGTTCCCTCGCTCGATAAATCTTACTCTGCAGATAAAACGACCCCCCATTCTTTTCGTTGCTCTCGAACAATCGCTCGAACCTCGCGTGTACCTCCTCGTACGTCGCCGTCTCCGTCACCCCCAGGACCTCGCGCGCCTCCCCGAGATTCATGACGCGGGCGCCCCCGAACATCCCCTTCGACGCCGTCGCCCCTCCGTTCGACGCCTCGTTCGCCACTCCCGTGCGCTGGGCGTTCACCAGCGCTTGTCTGTACGCCCGCGACGCCGCGCGCACGAGCGCGGACCCACCGGCGACGAGAAGATTCGCGAGCACGCGCGACGCCATGAATGAATGGAATGAATGAATGAATGCGCGCGCGGGCGAGTGCGGACTCGTCGCGGCGGGGGACTCGAGGGGGCGGTGGGGATGCGGTGCGCACACCCGGGAGTCGAGAAAGTGGGCGGTCGGTCGGTCGGTCGGTCGCGTGATTCGCGCGCGGGGTGATTCGCGCGCGCGCGGTGGTGCGGTGGCGCGGTGGCGCGGTGGCGCGGTCGAGCGGTGGTGCGGTGGAGTCGCACCGCGCGCGATGTCCGTGTCCGTCGTTCTCGACGCCGGCACGCGTCGCGCGTTCGAGGAGGATTCGACGACGATTACGAGGGACGCCGCGCGCGCGTACGGCGTGAGCGCGCTGCAATTCGTCGACGTGCGCGTCGCGCTTCGACGACGCGATGGATCGGAGCGTCGAGTGATCCTGGACGCGTGCTCGGGGAGCTGCGAGGCGGGGGAGATGGTGGCCGTCATGGGACCGAGCGGGTGCGGGAAGACGACGCTGTTGGATTGTTTGGCGAATAAAAAGACGCAGGCGTACGAGGGCGACGTGCGACTGAACGGAACGCCGAGGGATGCGTTGTTCTCGAGATTGACGTCGTACGTGCCGCAGATGGACGACGTCCCAGCGTATCTCACGGTGGGAGAGGCGGTTCGTTTCGTGCACGCGCTGCGCGTGGAGGGAAGGGTGTCGGAGCGCGAACGAGACGAGGCGACGCGAGAGACGTTGCGTCTGCTCGGCATCGACGACATCGAGAATGAAATCATCGGGGACGAGCAGAGACGAGGAATTTCGGGGGGGCAAAAACGACGACTGTCGCTCGCGAGAGGATTGATCGGCGGTTCGCAGATCGTGTTTTCGGATGAACCGACGAGCGGTCTGTCGGCGACGGACGCGTACGTGGTGACGCGCGCCATGAGCGTCGCCGCGAAAACGTTGGGCGTGCTCTTCATCACCGTCATTCATCAACCACGCGCGGAAGTGACGGACATGTTCGATTCTCTCATCTTACTGACGAGTAATCCCGGACGTTTGGTGTACAACGGACCTTTTCGAGACGCCGTCAAGTACGTCGAGGCTGCCGGTTTCGGCGCGCCCAAGGCGTGCAATCCCGCGGACTTTTTGTTGGATCTCATCACGCCGGGAGCGTACGGAGAGCAATCCAACGCGCTCGCGCAGCGTTACATCGAGGTTCAAAAACCGGTCGTGGACGCTCGCCTGCGGGCGTCTCTGGCGGCGCCGAAGAAGTCCGCGTTTGAGATACTTCGCGAAGTGTACGCCATCCAAGGCATCGATCAAAGTCAACTCCACGAGAAACCCATCGCGGCGAGTTTCGCGACGCAGTTCCGAACGCTGCTGGGTCGCGAGCTCGCGATGGTATTGCGTAACAAAACCGAGCTGAAGATACGGTACGGAACCGCTCTCTTCCAAGGACTCATCGTCGGCATGGCTTTCTACAACATCGCCTCAAGAGAACCAATTTTACAATTGAGCTTCTACTTCATGATTCTTCAGATGGGAACGATCTCGAACATGGCGATCCTGCCGAAGCTCATCAACGCTCGGTTCGTGTATAAATTGGAAATCAGCGACAGCTTATTCGGCGAGGCGGCTTGCATCTGCGTGAATACGCTCGTGAATAGCGCTCTGGCGATCTCCTCAAATTTCATCACGACGATTTTGTTGTTTTCGTTTTCCCGTTTACCGTGGTCGGCATTCGGGACGCTGTACTTTTGGTCGTTGCTGTCTTTCATCGTCGTGACCGGCTACCTGCGCGTCATCGCACAGCTCGCGAAATCGGGCGACGTGGCTCTGCAGACGGCTATGCCTTTCCTCCTCACCACGATTCTCTTCAACAACTTCTTCATCTCACGCGCCTCGGGAACGTTTTTGAAATTTCTCATCTACGTCTCTCCCATGGCGTGGGCTGTTGAACAAATCGCGACCAGCATTTACAGCAACGACGTGCAAATGCTCCAACTGTATGAGTACAAGACATCTGATTCTTGGACGACGGTGGCGGCGTGTGTTTTGATCGCGGAGGCGTGTTTCTTTCAAGTATTAGAATTTATCGCGCTGAAAAAGAACAAGAGTTTCGACAAGTAGTCGTCTCACCATAGCATTATAGAATTAGAATACTGAGTAGATGTACTGTGCTACTAATCAACGCTCAACGCACGATGTGACCCGAATCCAAATCGTACGTCGCCTCAGAGTCGCGGAGAGGCTCGGAGAGAAACTTTCCGTCCCGAACCGCGGACGTGAACGGACCCCAGCGCACGCCGGTGCCTTCGTTGCCTTCACCCATATCTATTCGCACGCGAAAACGCATTTCGATCGAACAACGCGCCGAATGAAACGGCTGTCTCCCCTTTGGATCGATATCTGTCAATGTTTTTTGAAACGCCTTGTCATTCGGCCACTTCGCGGCGCCGTGCCAGCAATCGAACGAGTCAAAAACTAACGCCCCGTTCGTGACAAATTCTTGTTCATCTTGGCACACCACCTCTGGAAACTCAAACTCGCGCTCGGCGTCCGTCAAACCGTCCTCGCCGCGCGTCGCGTCGTCGCTCGTCTCCGGTTCTTCCTTCTTGGTATACGCGCCGCGAGTCAAACGATTTCCTCCGGTGATCCACGTCTTCGGATCGAAAATATTAATTTTATCGCTCAAGACGTTTTCATCCTTCGCCCCCTCCGCGGTCATCTCCAGTTTACGCTTCGTGAAACGCCACTCTCTCTCGCCTCGGTCTCTCGGCAGCATCACCACCAACGGACTCTGCCACGCGTTCCCGGTCGGATCGAGCGCGGACGTCGTCAGGTGCACGTTAATGAACCGATACTGATACCGATCGCGATCCGGCATCGACAAATCCGGCCATCCCTCCCTCGGACGCTGTTTCGTCGCCGGGTTCGTCCACGAATCCGGGTCTCGATGCAAACGCGTGGCGAAGTGAATCTTCGACGCGATGAGGTGCTTCTCCGGACGACGAATCACCCAATCGATCGAGTCCTCATCGCTCTCCTCCCCGAACCATCCCGTACCCGGAAGGATCTCACACCTCTCACCGAATTCCGGGAACGACTCGCGTATCAACGCCTCGCCGGCGGTGAAAATATCTCGCCACTCGGACGCGTGCCCGCATCCGACGCTCTCGTGCGTCGACCATCCGCTCTTGATCGTCTCTCTGAGCCTCCTGAGCGCGTCGCTTCGATCCTCGTGCGGTAACGCGACGAAATTCTCCACGCCCAGCGTCGCGATGCGCGCGCGCGCCTCGTCACCGACGCGCACGTCGCGCTCGCGCTCGTCTTGGAAAAATGGGACGAGACACTTGCGCGAGCGCACGTCCGGCGCGGTGACGACGACGGGACGCGAGCTCGAGACGGCGCGCGCGCGCGCGCGGTGTGCGCGTTTCGAGCGCGCGCGGTGCGGCGTCGGCGCGCGCGCGCGCGCGAGGGCGTCGACGCGCATGGTCGCGCGCGGGGAGATGTGAGGGGATAAGGCGCGAGACGCGCGAGACGCGCGAGAGACGCGCGAGAGAGACGACGAGAGAGGAGAGCGCGAGGAATGCGCGAGTGCGTTTACACGTTAGCGACCGTATAGGATGGCGGGGGGCACGCGCGGACGCTCGGGCCAGAGCGGCGGCGAACGCGCGGTCGGCGCCGGCGCGAAGGGCCAAAAGGCGAGGATGTAGTTTGTCGTCGAGGAGGAGGAGGATCCGCCGAAGGACGGAGGGGGCGTGGCCGGTGGTGGAGGCGGTGATGCGGGGAGAGGACGGTCGACGATGGAACATTCCTCGTATGCGTACGTTTGGAACCCCGGGGAGCATTTCTGCGTCGTCGCGGCGAGCATGGGGTCGGAGACGGCGCGCGCCGACGCGACGAGCGCCGCGACGTCGTCTCGACAGAAACACAGCCCCGAATTCATGAGCGATATGAGCTCGCAACACCGAGATGCTCGGTTCGTGCTGGCATCGAGAAATGGAAGTCTCGCGCACCCAGAGTCTAGAATGTTCGCGAAGGCTGCGACGGTGCATATGCGCGTCTGAATTTCTCGTCGGCGCGATTCGAGCGCCGCGTCCAATCCAAACGTGCGTCCGATAAACGGCGGTAGCGGCGCGCGCTGAATCGCGGAAGGCGCCGGTGGTGGCGAACGTATCGGCGGTGGCGGTGGAGGCGAGGACGGGGGCGTTCTGTCCACAAATGGAAGACATTGCCAACCACCGACGATGGTTGCGCCGCAAACGCTCGGCGCGCTTTTAAACATGGCACCAAAGTTCGCCGAAAACGTGCGTAAGAGCTCTCTTATCATGTCGCTTTCTTCGCAGAAGCATTTCATATCGTTCAGCTTGATGAGCGCGTCGCAGCACGTAACCTTGACGCGCTGAGAAAACGGAGAATCCGGTTCCGTTATCGCCGAGCATCCAAACTGAACCATACTGACGAGTCCGTCTGGCGTGCAAGACGCCTGAATGCGCGACGATACGAGCGCGGGCGTCGTGATCGCCGAAGGCTGCGGTGGTGGTGGTGGTGGTGGTGGTGGTGGCGGCGAGATCGGTGCAGAGAACTCTGGCAGAGGGACGCACTCGTTTCCGAATTTGAGCTTGAGATCGCACCGCCTTTCCGCTCGAAGAACTTCCGGCAACACACGACGCCTGACTTCGAAATCCACATCCCCCAGATTTGCGTTGCAAAAACACTCCTCCGCGTTCAACATCGCGAGTCTTGTGCAGCACGCGTCGCGACTGAAACTCACCGCGTTCGGATCACACAGACGTAACAAATCGTCGAAGCTCTCCTCGGCACACGACGGCACGAACGTGTCTGACTGCGCTCGCACCATCGTCAGCGACCATATCCAGCGCGTGATGTGAAGCAAATCCACGAGCGTCCAATGTTTCGTTCGCCGAACCATGCCGACGCGACGTCGCGGTGTGAAAACTCGACGTGGACGCCGCCTCGGATGTACGAAAAAAGCGACGTCGCTCACGAGAATTTCGAGACGCGCTCCTCCACTCTCTCCAATCGTTCCCTGAGCTCCACCATCCGCCGACTCGCGTTCTTCGCCTTGACGACGTATTCGGGTAACTTTTCCATCGTCAACTTCGCCCCCTCCACCGTCATCGCCCACGTCGCCGCTCGCTCCGCGGCTCGTATCTTCTCCAACGTCTCGTTTTGGCTCACCTTGAGCTCGTCGAGCAATCGACACACATCTCGTCCTCGCTCCCCGACCTCACCGTCGTACGCCTCCGCCGCGCGCGTCGCCCATCGAGGATCCCTTCGCATCGCTCTCGCGCGCGCGTCGGCATCGTCGCTCGCGTCGTCACCGCCGTTCGCGCCCGATCGCGCCCCACTCGCGCCCATCGTCGTCGTCCACGACGAGTCTCCGACGGGAGCGTCCACGCCGTTTTGTAACACGTCGTACCGCGTCGACGTCGACGTCGACGTCATCGCGTCTCGTCGCGTCGCGTCGAGTCGAACGCGCGCGCGAAGTCTCGCGAGTCGTCGAGTGCGGCGCGCGCTCGCGCGCGCGGGGTGTTGCCGACGCGTCTCGGGACGAACCGACGTACACGACGGGTACGCGGAAAACACGAATCGTTCGAGTGCGCTAGGGATACACATCACATCTACTCTACTCACGCGTCGGGGTAATAGGAGGATTTCCCGCCGGTGGACGCGTGCGCGGGCGCGTACGTCTGCGTCGGCGGCGCCTGAGGCGTCGGCGGCGCGTGCACGACGACGTACGGCGCCTGCGTCGGCGCCACGGGCACGAATCTCGTGCGTTGATCACACTGCGCGCGTTACACACGACGATCG
>MDTE01129052.1_pt1 | contig 29285 bp, 19 predicted proteins | sample 811231 | NCBI WGS metagenome assembly MDTE01 (sample SAMN05326651, study PRJNA326480) | marine metagenome | isolation source: seawater | place: Indian Ocean: Red Sea | collected 2010 | reverse complement strand
CGCCACGCCGCCTCGAGAGATTCGCGGGCCTCCCGAAACACCGATTCGGGCAATCCGGCCCAGACCCCGGCCACTCCCGTGGCGCCGGCTGGAACCACCTGGACGCAGAATTGAACACCCAGTAACCAGCCGACATCATCGATGAGTTGCCGGAGTGGTCTTTGGTCGTTGGGATCCAGTTCTCGATGGCCTCGCCCCACGGCACGTGCAATGGACTCGGAATTGGAGAGTCCGGGATACAGAACGCTGTGTGTGCCGCGGTAGCCGAGCACCGAGTCGAAGACGACCGGTCCGACCGGTATCACCAGGTCGGCCTCGATCAATTCGGCTGCCAGGTAAACCCGTTCGCCGGAGGATGACGTGGCCAGGTAATGGCCACCCTCGGTCTGGTCGGGATCGTGGATCTGCCACCGGACCTGGTCGCGAATGTCCACGGGCAGTTCGCTTCGTGGGTCGTTCGGTTGTCCCGGACCGGTACAGCGGGGTTGCAGTACCAGCACATCGCCGGGATCCACGTCGCGAGCCGACAGCACGTCCCAGATTGCCGCAAGGATCGTGTCGGCCGCCGGCGTGTCGGTGTCGAGCGCGATGACGACATGGTCACCGGGAATGACGGCCTGGGCCAGGGGTGGGAAATCCAACGGAGCAGCCAGTGCGTCCCGGATCGATTGGTCGAGGCTGTCGAGTTGATCGGGCGGCTCGCGACGGGCAACCAGCCTGTCGGAATCGACCGACAACGCCAACTGGCACTCGTGGCCATATCGGACATCGACGGGTTGTGCTTGCGATTTGGTCACGGGATCGTGTGCTGGTGAGAAAACAAAAAATGGATCCGGTGGCGGCTGACCAACCGGGAACGCCAATCCGGCCTGGCCTGTTTTTGGCACGACCACGACACCCAGTTTACACCCGGCCCCGGATCCGGGCGATGGTGAGTTCCGCGAGAGTCATTTCTTGCTGGATTTTGTGTCTGCTGAGCCCGGCACGACACGGGTCAGGTCACGTCCCAGCAGCGACGCACACCAGTAGGTTTCGATGTGCTCGACGACCAGTTCGGTTCCTCTCGTGTGGCTGACGAACGGAGCTTCTCGGGGATCGTACATGGCGTCGGTCAGGTCGCGTGCCAGTGCGACGTTGAAACCGAGTCGCACCATCTGGCGGATCCCGAAGGGACGGCCGAGCACGCACATGTTGGTGTGCACACCCATCAGCACCACGTTCCGGATGCCTTCACGTTTGAGCACGTTGAAGATCTCCTGGCCGTTGTGGCTCACGCCGTCAAATCCGGTGATCTTGATGGCGTCGTGCTGCTTGGAAAATCGTCGGACCGCCTTGCCAACCACCGGGTCGTCGCAGGGTTGCTTGGAGACGTCCACGGGCAGTTCGGGTTCTCGTTGAGGATCCCGGTAGCACCACCCCATGAGCGGGATGGGTGTCTTGGAAACAGGAGCCAGTTTCATTCGCCAGCGGTGCGCCGTTTTTTCATAGACATCCATGCAGCCGCTGGGAGCGTGAATGATCAGGACACCGTGAGCCCGTGCGGCGGTGATCACCCGGTTCATTCTTGGCGCCATGGCGTCAACACGCTGGGCGGCCAGGAGGCAGTAATGGCCGTTCCACATGTCGCAGATGATCACCGCGGTTTCGGCGGCGTTCCATTCGACGCGGCGGGTCCGTTCCTGGATCTGCCCGGCAGACGTTTTTTTCCGGTCGCGGAGTGTGACGGCCAGGCGGCCGGGCACCCGTGGCCGTTTGGCCAACGCTTCGGCCTTGAGTGCTTCGGAGGGAGAGTGCTGGTTGGTTTTCTTGTCGGCACCAATGAGCGGTGTCGTGAAGAGCGTGATCAGGAGCAGGGCGTGAATTCGCATGGTGAGAGTCCTGTTGTGTTGGCCTGGCCGGGTGATGTCGCGATCAGATCGACTTGAGGTAGGCGATCAGGTCCTTGAGTTGTGTCTTGGAAAGTGGTTTGCCCGTGAGTTTTTCGGGACGGTGATGCTTGGTCAGAACGTCTTCGAGGCTGTGGGCACGACCGTCGTGCAGGAAGCGACGTTTGGCGTGCAGTCCCCGGAGGCCCGGTGGATTGAACTCGGGATAGAACATCCGGGGAGACTCCAGCCCGACCTTGTAGGTCGCCGCGGTGGTGAAATAACGGCCACTGTGGCAGTCGACACAGCCGGCGACGGTTTCGAAGAGTTGTTTTCCCCGGGCGGCCGCTGCGGTGAGTTGTCCGTTGTCTTGCCGGTGCGGGCTGACGGGGAATTGGAGCGATTCGAGATAGGCGAGAAGCGCCTTGATGTCCTCTTCGGTCGGATTGTCCTCGGTCGACAGGGTGTCGCGGAGCGACTTGCGCACGCTGGCCGGCAAGCTCTGTTGCCAACCGTGCCAGGTCCAGGGGCCCGTGTGTGTCACGCCTCGCAGCGACGGTGTCAGCTTGTAGGTGTCGTGATTGCCGTCGTTGAGCGTGTCAAACGCCTGGCCGTTGGTGTGGCCGTCGGGGTGACAGGAGTTGCAACTGAACCAGCCGTCCCGCGAACGATCGGCGTCGTGGAAGATCTGTTCACCACGTCTCACCAGGGTGGGCTTGGGAGCTCTGCCCAACGGGATGGTCCGTACGTTCCGAGAACTGAGCACGTCGACAATCTGCAACGAGTCCTCGAAGTAGTTGGCCACCAGCACGCGGCGATCGTCCAGAAAAACCGGATCCAGCGGGCGACCTCCCAGTTCGACTCGACGGAAAAGTGCCGGGTTGTCCCGCATGGCCTCGGGCAGGAAGTCGCCGGGATCGGCAGACGGCCAGGTGGCGTCAGCGAAGTTGAGCACGACCAACTCGTGCGATCCACCACAGGTCCCGACCAGCCACTTCTTGTCGGGACTCAACGCCATCGCGTTCAGGTCGCCGCATCCGGCACCGTGTTCGTCGAGGTTCATCTGCTTTTGTTGCCAGTATTCACCCCGGGGCAATGGCATGCGGGTCAACCGGTTGTCGATCACCCAGCCTCGCTGGACGTTGTTCTCGTTGACCGGAAAGCTGCGGTTGATCGGGGTCGGCAGGATGACTGTCTGGCTGTCGTCCAGGACGACTGGTCGCCCCAGGTTGAAGCCGTCGTCGAAAATGGTACGCCGGCTCAACTTCCGGCCGCTGGCGATGTCGTGGATCCAAACCTCGCCGGGGACGTTGGCACAACTGACCAGCCACCTGCGATTGGGAGTCGCGGTCAGCCAGCCGGGTTGGCCACCGGTGGGAAACCGTCGCGTGACGGAACCGGCCGGCACATTGATTTCAGCAATTGCGTCGTCGCCCGAGAGAGCGACGAAGGTCCTGGGACGAGCCTGGGATGACTGTCTCTTGCGGTCCTGGTCATTTCCGGTGTCCGCGCTGACGATGGCCAGTCCGCGCGGCTCGTCCCCGACGGGGATGGTCCTGGTCAACTGCAGTTGGTCGTCTTGCCAGCGGAGGACGGCGACGGCGTCGTCCGCCTGCAGGCTGACCAAAACGGTCCGGGCATCCCACCAGGCCACGTCGGCGGGCCGACGACCGCAAGCGGTTTCAAACAGCACACGTCCGGAGGCGAGTTCCACCACCGAGACGGTCCCGGCGGTGTGGTTGGCGGTGGCGACCAGGGTTCTGTCGGGTGAGAGATCCAGTGAAATGGGGCTCCGATCGTGCACCGTCGCGGAGAGGTTCTCCGGGGACTTGTCGGTCCCGGCGGACAGCAGGACCGGCAGGAGGGCCAGGGTCACCAGTGGTGGCAAGATGCGGGTCATGAGCAACGGTGAGTGCACGAGTTGTGTGACGACGTTATTGTCGCCGAATGGGTGGAGTGGGCAAACCCCTAGTATCCCACGGCCGCCCCGTCCTTGCGAGGTTCGGTCGCCCCGTGCAAGACACCGTTCTCGTGGTCGATGCGGATGGCCTGGTAGCCACCGAATGACCCGGGCGCTCGCACGACACGATGTCCCAGTTTCTGCAACCCACGGATGGCGTCAGGAGACACGGCCGTTTCCAGGGCAACAAAGCCGCCCCTGGTGTCGGCAGGTCTGCCGGTGGGGGTGGCCGATCCGATGTGCCGGATCCTCGCCGCGTCACCGGCCTCCTGCACGTTCATCCCGAAATCGATGATGTTCATCAGCACCTGGACGTGTCCCTGGGGCTGCATGTCGCCGCCCATCAGGCCGAAGCACAGCCAGGGTTTGCCGTCGCGTGTGGCGAAGGCCGGGATGATCGTGTGGAAGGGACGCTTGTGAGGCTCGAGACGATTGAGATGCGTGTCATCCAGGGCGAAGAGCTGTCCACGATTCTGGAGGCAGAAGCCCACCTGTCCGGGGACGACTTTTGACCCGAATCCGTGGTAGTTGCTCTGGATGAAACTGCAGCAGTTGCGGTCCTTGTCGACGACGGTCAGGTACACGGTGTCGCCGTGTTCGAGCTTGGGATCGCCGGAGGGCACATCGGTCGCGGCGCGGCGGAGATCGATCCGGGCGTTTTGCTTGATGCCGTATTCCTTGGAGATCAATTCGGCGGTGGGCAGTTTTCCGAAGTCGGGGTCGGCGTAGAATCGGGCCCGGTCGGCAAACGCCAGTTTCTTGGCCTCGACGAAGAGGTGAATGTGTTCACTGGAATTGTGCCCCAGCGACTTGATGTCGTGGTGCTCCAGCACGTTGAGCATCTGCAGGGCCGCGATTCCCTGCCCGTTGGGAGGCAGTTCCCAGATGTCGTAGCCGCGGTAGTTTGTCGAGACGGGATCGATCCAGTCGCCATGGTGGTCGGCGAAGTCCTTGGTCGAGAAATAGCCACCGTTGGCCGTGCTGAAGTCGACGATCCGTTTGGCGATCTCCCCGGTGTAAAAGGCGTCGCGACCGTGCTGGGCGATCTGGCGGTAGCTCCAGCCCAGGTCGGGATTCTTGAAGATCTCGCCGACCCCGGGGGCCCGGCCGCCGGGCAGGTAGGTGCGGGCCGAGTCGGGCCAGTTGGACAGGGACGACTGGCTGCCGGCCCAGCTGAGGCCGATCACCTCGCTGACCGGGAATCCTTCCTCGGCGGTCCGGATCGGATCGGCCAGCAGGTCCTCAAATTCCAGCGTTCCGAATTTCTTGCGGACCATTTCCCAGCCGTCGACACAGCCAGGCACACTCCAGGACAGTGGCCCGTCGATGGGGATCTCCTGGAGTCCCTTGTCCTGGAAGACCTTGCGAGAGATCGAGTAGGGGCTCCGGCCGCTGCCGTTGAGTCCGTGGAGAGTCTTGGTCTTGTTGTCCCAGTAGATGACAAACACGTCTCCGCCGATCCCGCAGCTCATCGGTTCGACCAGTCCGAGCATGGCGTTGGCGGTGATCGCCGCGTCGGCCGCGTTGCCACCTTTCTTGAGAATATCGAGGCCGGCCTGTGCGGCCAGGGGGTGGCTGGTGGCCACGATGCCATGCTTGGCCATCACCACCGATCGGCTCTGGCGTGGATTCTTGGCCGGCCTGTCGTACTGTCCCGCTGCGACGATTTCGGCCGGGTCAAGCGGTGTGAATTCCTCGGACATCCAAGCGCTCCAGGCGATGAGAACTAACAGGGCCCTGAGGGCGACAGCCCCTGTGGCTCGTGTCATGGGGAGGCCTCTGTTGGGGTATGGGCACAGGGCGAGTGTGTCGCTGTTGGTTGGGGAATGCAAACCGGGAGGTCACATGCGGAGTTGTCCGAATTCCCGGATTCTCTCCGTGATCGCCGGTTCCACCGGAAGCCGTTCCATGCTGCTGGCCCCGTAGAAGCCGACGACTCCCTCGGTGTGATCGAGAATGTACTGGGCGTCCTTGGGCTCGGCGATCGGGCCACCGTGGCAGAGAACCAGGATCTCGGGGTTGGTCGCCCTGGCGGCATCTGCCATCGCCTGGACACGGTTGGCGGCATCGTCCAGCGACACGGCGGTATCGGCACCGATCAGGCCCTTGGTGGTCAGGCCCATGTGCGGGATCAGGATGTCCGCGCCCGCCGCGGCCATCGCGGTCGCTTCGTCGGGGTTGAAACAGTAGGGGGTGGTCATCAGATCCATGTCATGGGCCAGGCGGATCATGTCGACCTCGAGCCCGTAACCCATCCCCGTCTCCTCCAGCCCGGTGCGGATGGTGCCATCGAAGAGTCCGACGGTGGGGAAGTTCTGGACACCGGAAAATCCGGCGGCGCGGACCTGTTGGAGAAAGACGGGCATCAGGCGGAATGGATCAGTTCCACAGACACCGGCCAGTACGGGCGTGTTCTGCGCGGCCGGCAGGACCTCTCCGGCCATCTCCATCACGATGGCGTTGGCGTCGCCGTAGGGCATCAGTCCCGCCAGGGAGCCCCGTCCCGCCATGCGGAAGCGGCCGGAGTTGTAGATGACGATCAGGTCGATCCCGCCGGCTTCCTCGAGCTTGGCACTCAGCCCCGTTCCGGCGCCTCCCCCGATGATTGGTTCCCCGGCGGCCACCTTGGCGCGGAGCCGATCCAGGATCTCCTGTCGTGCGAATGCGGTCATGGGGTCGGTGTCCGTGAGCGAAGGAAACGGGGGTCCGGGTCGGCCGTGGCCTCCATACTAGGGCGGCCACCGGGTGGCGTCGAACGCACCTGTCGGGGGCTCGGCGGTCGTTCTCAGCAGTCGCTGTCCTGTCGACTGATCAACTGGATCAACCTCGTTGATGCGGCATCGGCGAATTCCGGATCGTTGATGTGCAGCGGCAATTCCAGCAGGTCGGCCTCTCCGTGGTGATCCCGGATCGCCGTGAACAACGCATCCCGGGCCTCGGGGTCATCAAACGGCTCGCCGGCACGATCGATGGCCGAGACACCCTCCAGGGGCAGTATCACGGTGGTGGGTCCGGTCGCGATGGCGGCACGCTGGGCAATCTGTTGACCCAGGCGACGGTTCTCCTCGACCGTGGTTCTCATCAGTGTCACCGTCGGGTTGTGTTCGTAGAACAGCCGGTCGGTGAATCGGGAGGGGACATCGGCAGGCGGGCCGAAGTTGACCATGTCGGTGGCACCGACACTGATCACCTGGGGGATTCCACGGCGGCCCGCGGCTGTGAGGCGATCGGGGCCAGCCGAGAGGATGCCTCCGACCAGTTCGTCGGCCAACTCGGTGGTGGTGATGTCGAGGACCCCGGCGATCAGGCCATCGTCAATCAGCGACTCCATCGCCTGGCCCCCGTTGCCGGTGGCGTGAAAGACCAGCACCTCAAAACCGGCTTCCTCCAGCCGTTCTCTTGCCCGCTCCACGCACGGGGTGGTGACACCGAACATGGTCGCGGCGACGAGTCGGCGGTCGTCAGCGGAGTCCGGGGCCGGTGCCAGGGTGACCAGGCCGGCCATGGCGCGGGCGGCGGAATCCAGCACACTGCGGCTGATGCGGTTGAGGCCGAGAATGTCGACGACCGAGTTGAGCATCAGGAGATCGGAGTCACCGACCCACGGTCGGACCTGGCCGCTGGCCAGTGTGCTGACCATCAGCTTGGGCATCCCCAGTGGAAGTGCCCGCATGGCGCTGGTGGCAATTGTCGTCCCGGCCGATCCACCAATTCCGATCACCCCCTGCAGTTGGCCGGTGGCCAGTTCACTGGTGGCCAGCGATCGGGCTGCCTCGGCGGCGGCGGAAATGGCCCGGCCGCGGTCGCCGTTGGCCACGAGTGTCGCCAGTGGTGTGGGGCCCAACCCGTAGAACTCGTTCCGGGTGATGTCCGGGGTGAAGCCCGCGTGGCCCAGGCAGCCGGTGTCGACGACCCGAACGCCGACGCCCAGTTCCGACAGCCGGTCGCGGAGAAAGGCCGCTTCGGTGCCCTTCGTGTCGAGCGTGGCCAGCAACAGGACGGGCACGGTTGGGATCAGCCGATGACGTCGGCGATGGGGTTGCCACTGCTGATGAAGAACGGACGACCGTTCTGGTCGTGAATCTCGGTTCGCGGGTCGATGCCCAGGCAGTGGTAGATCGTTGCGGTCAAGTCGCCCGGGGAGACCGGTCGGTCGCCGGGGAAGCCACCGATCTTGTCCGAGGCGCCGTACACCTGTCCACCACGGATGCCCGCTCCGGCCAGCACGACACTGAAGACGTTCGACCAGTGCTCGCGACCTGCGGTCTTGAGCGTGACCTTGGGTGTGCGGCCGAATTCACCGGCCACCACCACCAGGGTGTCGTCGAGCCGTCCCTCGCGTTCGAGGTCGCTCATCAACGCCGTGAATGCCACGTCGAAGGGAGGAATCAGGTCTTCGCGGAGTGCCTGGAAGTTGTTCCAGTGACTGTCCCAGGCGTATCCCATCTGTCCCTGGGTCCGCAACCAGCTGACCTGCACGAGTCGGGTCCCGGCCTCCAGCAGTCTCTTGCCCAGCAGCACCGATTGGCCGAAGAGGTTCCGACCGTAACGGGACCGGAGGTCCTTTTCGGCGGTCGAGAGATCCACGGCACGGCGGACGGCGTTGGAACTGATGACGTCCAGCGCCTTTTGCTGGTTCTGGTTGATTGTCCGCGCCAGGGGATTCTCGTTGAGGAACTCCAACTGGCTGTTGAACTGGTCGACCAGTTTCTTGCGTCGTTGGATCACGGCCGCCGGCCGGTTGGCAATCAGCGGCAGGTGCTTGAGTTTGAAGTTGTCGTCGTTGGGGTTTCCACCGGTTTGCAGTGGATCAAACTTGCCACCCAGCGATCCACCCCACTGTCCGGCTCGTCGTCCACTACCGGCGTCCAGGCGTCGGGGGACGATGCAGAAGGGCACCATTGGTCCGGGGCCCGGGGAGATCTTGGAAAGCACCGAACCGACGTGTGGAGCCTCGTCGCGGCCCATGAAATTCGCCGCGCCCTCGCCACGGGGGTACTTGTACCCGGTGAACATGTAGTAGCCGCCGCCGGCGTGCCCGGATGACTCGTGAGTCATCGAACGGATCAGTGCCACGCGGTCCATCCATTTCGCGGTCCGTGGCAGGTGCTCGCCGATGGCAAGGCCGGGTACCGAGGTCTGGATCTGGCCGAATTCGCCACGGATCTCGGCCGGCTCATCCGGCTTCGGATCAAACGTGTCGTGGTGCGAGGCACCACCGGAGAGGAACAGCACGATGCAGTTCTTGGCCTTGCCGAAACTGGCCGAGTGGCTGGAACCCTTGTCGGTGGTCGGCTTTCCATGGGCGGTGCCGAGATGTGTCAGCGCGGGCAGGGTCAACCCGGTCATTCCCAGGCCGCCAATCTTCAAGGCCTCGCGGCGCGTGGTCCCGTCGCACAACCGCGGAGCCGGTCCATTGATCGAGAACATTGCTTCACCTTGTCGTCGTAAAAGGATCCTGTTGCCAGGACCGGTTCACCGAAATCTGTTCGCCAAACTCAGTGTTGGAGTGGCCTGTGATGGCTCAAACATTCAATCGTGCAGGATACTCCAACCCCGCGAGACCCTCAACACAAATTGACAAACGTCGATGCGTCCCTGAGAATAACAGCTTGGGCCGGATTTCGCGGTCCTGTTGTTTCAGTGGCTCCTGGATCGGAATGACACCCATGCGGAACCGAGTTCTTTGCCAACTGGCCTGGTCGGTCTCCTGTCTCATCGTCGGCCTCATCGTGGTGCAACCATCACCCTGTTTTGGCCAGGCGTTTGTCCAGCGGGTGGAACCGGCCGCGATGACCCGTGGCGAGGTGACTCGCGTGATCCTGCATGGGAGCCGGCTGGACATGGCCACCGCGCTGTGGATCTCGATACCCGGTGGGCAGGCGAAGGCGACCCAGGTCGGCCAGAGCAGCCCGGACCGGGCGGTTTTTGACGTCCGGGTTCCCAAGGACGTGTCGCTGGGGTTTTACGGTCTGCGGCTGGCGACTCAGAGTGGGCTGTCCAATGCACACATTTTCCTGGTCGATGAGATCGCGACGGTGCCCGAGGAGGAGATGGCGGTGCCCGAGGGGGTTTCGCCCATGCAGGCACCGCAGGTGGTCGAGTTGCCGGTGGCGATTTCCGGCTCGATCCTGAAAGAGGATGTCGACCTGTTTGCCTTTGACGCAACGACCGGCCAGGAGGTGACCTTTGAGGTCATTGGCAGCCGCCTGGGCAAGGGGCTTGATCCGTTGGTCACCGTCCGTGACGCGGAAGGCCAGGTGGTGGTCCAGAAAGACAATGACGTTGGTTTGTTCTTCGATCTCCGGTTTGCCCACAAGTTTGCCCGGGCCGGGCGGTACACCGTTGAGGTTCGTGATTCTCGATTCCGCGGTTCTGGACACTGGGGCTACGTGTTGCGAATGGGGCGATTTGCACCAGCCCGCGTCGCGGTGCCGGCGACGGTGCCGGTTGGAAAAACCACCACCCTGACGTTTCCGCAGTTGGGCAAGTTGTCTCGTCCGGAATCCGGGAAGGTGACCCCGACGGGTGTGATCGACGGGCGAATGATGTTCGCGCTGAAGCGGCCCGGCGATGAACTTTCGGCTTGGCTTCCCCTGCGGATCAGCCCGTTGGCTTCGGTTGTCGAGAGCGAGCCCAACGACGACGTGGCCCGGGGGAACGTGGCCAAAATTCCCGGGGCGCTGCATGGCGTGATCGGCAAGCCCGGTGACGTGGACCATTTCCGCGTGGCCTTGAAGAAGGGGCAGCTCTATCAGGTGGAGGTGGAAACGCACACCATCGGTTCTCCGGCTGACATCGAGTTGATCTTGCTGGATCCCAAGGGGAAGGAAGTCACCCGGGCTGATGATTCGGGCCTGGACGAGGCCCGGATGAATGTCTCTCCGTCGGTGGATGGCGAACACACGCTGGTGGTGCGGGAACTGGTCAACTGGGGCGGCCCCGAATTCGCCTACGCGATTCGTTTTGCTCCCCGGGCTCCGGGTCTCACGCTCTCCTCGGGAATCACCCGGGTGGCCTTGCCCCAGGGCACCCGCCAGCCTCTGCCGCTGTCGCTCAACCAGGTGGCCCTGGCGGGTGATGTGGCCTTCCGGCTGAAGGGAGCGCCGCGAGGGATCACGATGAAGATCAACGAGGTGAAGCAGGGGACCCGCGAGATCGACAACTACCTGGTCTGCGACGCGTCGACAGAACCGGGTGTCTACACCGTTCAGGTCGAGGCGGTTGCGAAGGCCAACTCGAAGATCACCACACTGGCGGCCACCCGGCCGTTGATCGATCTCCGCCCGACCGGACGGGGACCACACGGAGAACCCTTCGAACTCCGCGAGGACCAGCGTCGATTGCCGCCGACGCTGACGGAACGGATTGCCGTGTTGGTTCTTCCCACCTCGCCGTTTGACTTTGAACTGGCCAGTCCGCTGGTCACTCTGCCGAGGTACCAGACGGCCGAGATCCAGGTGAAAACAACCCGGATTGCTGGCTTCGAGAACCCGATTCGGTTCGTGGCACGCGGCGGAGAACTCGATCAGAACCAGCTTCGCAAACCCCGTGTCCGGCTGCATATTGGCGAGGCAACCGTCGAAAATCCGGCCATCGCCGGGACACTGCAGTCGTATGTCAATTGCCTGACGCATCGCCAGAGAGTGGTCCTGACCGGGACGACCAGCCACCAGGGCCGTGAACTGTCACTGACGCGGACCTTCGATCTGAACATCGTGGTCGCCTTCAGTCCCGTCCCGGCCCGGAAGAAGGTCAGCGTGGCGGCCGGTTCGTCGGTGCGGGTCGCGTTGCGGCCCAACCGTCTGGCCCCTTTCGATGGCCCCGTGATGCTCTCGCTCGGCCAGGTCAAGGGACTCGAGTTGCCCGGTTCGGTTGTGGTTCCCAAGGGGGCTGATGAGATCGAGATCGAGGTGAAGGTGGCGTCGGACATGAAGCCGGGGACCTACAAGGTGTCGCTTTCGGGAATCGCCCGGGTGGAACGGTTCCAGGAATCGGCTGGCGGCGCGCCGATCGAGGTCGAGGTGACCGCAGCGAAATGACCAGCCAGGAAAGATCAGCCAGATGTTGGAGACGATCGTGAAATTTCGAGCGAGAGAAGTGTGCGGCCTGGTGTTGGCCCTGCTGGGGCTGGCTCCTGGGATCATGGCCAGGGCCGCGGATTCCAAGCCGGCGGTGCCGGGATCGATCCAGGTGTTGCCGCCGACGGTCGAATTGACCGGTCGTCGGGCGCTGGCCCGGTTGTCGGTGCTGGGGCGGTACGAGGGTGGCCGTGTTTCGGATCTCTCGCGAGTGGCCAGCTACAGCGTCGAGAATCCCCAGGTTGTGACGGTGACCGACACGGGGCGTTTGGCACCGGTTGCCGATGGCCAGACCCGGGTGACAATCTCCTTCGGAGGAAAGTCTCAGACGGTCGCCGTTGCCGTGACGGGCGTCCAGGCGCCCGACCCGGTGGATTTTCACACCGAGGTGATTGCCGCGCTGTCGCGGGGCGGTTGCAACCAGGGGGCCTGTCACGGTTCCCCGCAGGGAAAGAACGGTTTCCGGCTCAGCCTGCGTGGCTACAAACCTGAACTGGATCGTGTGACATTGACCCGCGAGATTTTCGGGCGCCGCACGAGTCCGCAGAATCCTGATGCCAGTCTGATCCTGGCCAAGGCCGCCAACCGGGTGCCTCATGTTGGTGGTCGCCGGTTCCGCGGCACCGAGCCCGCCTTCGGGGTGCTCAGGCAGTGGATCTTCGAAGGAACCCGTGTCAACGAGTCGGCCGAGAAGGTTCTCAAGCTGGAGATCCTGCCCGGGCAACAAACGTTGCACACCACGAGTCCGAAGTTGCAGTTGGTCGCCCGGGCGCATTTTGCTGATGGTTCGATCCGCGATGTCACACACCTGGCGGTGTTCACGACCAGCGACATTGATGCCTCCTCGGTCAGCGATAACGGGTTGGTCGAGTTTCACGGAACCGCTGAAGTGGCGGTGCTGGTGAGGTATCTCAAGCAGATGGTCAGCGTGCGACTGACCTACGTGCGTGCCGATTCGGATTTCGTGGCGCAGCAACGTGCCGAGGAGAACTCGATCGATCGCCTGGTGTTTGCCAAGCAACGGCAGTTGCAATTGAAGGCGTCGGCACCCGCCCCCGAGGGAACCTTCCTGCGTCGAGTTCATCTCGACCTGCTGGGCACGTTGCCCTCGCCGGAGGCGGCCCGGGCGTACCTGGATTCCAAGGATCCCGCGAAGCACGTGAAACTGGTTGACGGCCTGTTGAAGCGTTCGGAGTTTGCCGAGTTCTGGGCCATGAAGTGGCTGGATGTGATGCGTGGCAATCGTGAGTCGATCACCGAGCGTGGCGTGCACAAGCTGCATCGTTTCCTGGTGCGGTTCTTTGCCGAGGACCGCTCTTTCGGCGAGTTGGCTCGACAGATTCTCACCAGCCGCGGCAACACGCTCGAGAATCCGACGGCGAGTTTTTTCCGGATCGCGCGAACTCCCGAGGACGCTGCCGAAAGCACGGCCCAGCTCTTCCTGGGCGTCCGCATCCAGTGTGCCAAGTGTCACAATCACCCGTACGAGTCGATCACCCAGGATGACTACTACGGCCTGGCGGCCTATTTTGCCCGCGTGAAACTCAAGGGCCGCGTGTTTGGCCTCGATCGTGAGGTCGTCTTCGTCGGCCGCAGTGGCGATGTGAAGCATGCCGAGACGGGGCAGGTGATGAAACCGACTGCCTTCGGCACGGTGGCTCGTGACGTGGCGGTCGGCCTGGATGTCCGGCCGCAACTGGCGGACTGGCTGGTGCGTGGTGAGAATCGCTGGTTTGCCCGCTCGACGGTCAATCGCATCTGGGCCCACATATTTGGTCTGGGAATTGTCGAACCGGTTGATGATTTTCGTGAGAGCAACCCGCCATCCAATGCCGAGTTGCTTGATGAACTGGCCCGGCAATTCGTCGCGGCTGATTATCGTTTCAAACCGGTGATCCATTCGATTGTCACCTCGCAGGCTTACCGGCTTGGGGCACGTCCGGTGGTGCAATCGCCACACTCGGCTGATCCAAGGCGTTATGTCACCTCGTCGGTCGTCAAGATGCTGGCGGCCGAGCAGATCCTGGATGCGATTTCTCAGGCGACGGGTGTTCCCGAGAAATTCACCGGGTACCCGCTGGGGACCCGGGCGACCCAGTTGGCCGAGGGGGCTGTTGATCACAACTTCCTCAAGGCCTTCACCAAGCCGGTCCGCGATGTTCGTTGCGACTGTGCCCGAGAGACCGACCCGACGCTCAACCAGGTCGTGCACCTGATGAACAACGAGGGGATCCTGTCCCGGTTCGATTCGGATTCGAGTCGCCTGGGGCGATTGCTGGCGGAGGGAAAGTCGACCTCCGACATCATCGAGACGTTGTACCTGGCAACGCTGTCACGCCGTCCCTCGCCTGATGAACGCAAGCTGGCCGAGGCTCACGTGGCGGGCTTGCCGGATCGGACCGAGGCACTGCGGGACATCCAGCACGCCCTGATCAACTCGAACGAGTTTCTCCTGCGGCATTGACCATCACGCGGGCTCATTGCATCACCCCGGTGATCAACTGGCCCTCGTTGAGTGTCGCTCGTTCAGGCCGTCCCTGGAGATGGTACACCAGTTTCTGGTGGTCCAATCCGATGGCATGCAGGATGGTGGCGTGCAGGTCGTGAACGTGCGCGGGTGATTCGACAGCGTGCATGCCGAATTCGTCAGTGGTCCCGACGACTGTCCCTCCCCGCACGCCGCCGCCGGCCATCCACATCGTGAAGCCGTAGGGGTTGTGGTCTCTTCCGTCTCCCTTTTCCGACATGGGTGTCCGACCGAATTCTCCGCCCCAGACGACCAGTGTTTCGTCCAGCAGCCCCCGTTGCTGAAGATCGGCGAGCAACCCGGCAATGGGGAGGTCGGTTTCACGACACCGCGCGGTGTGATTCTGTTCGATTTTTGAGTGAGCGTCCCACTTGCTGCCCGAACCGGAATAGAGCTGGATGAAGCGGACACCACGTTCGACGAGCCGCCGGGCCAACAGGCAATTCCGTCCGAAGGGGGCGGTGGTCTTGTCGTCCAACCCGTAGAGCGTGCGGGTGGCTGCGGTTTCCTGCGAAATGTCGACCGCCTCGGGGGCATGCGCCTGCATCCGGTAGGCGAGTTCGTAGGAGGCGATGCGGGCCTCGAGTTCATCATCGGCCTGCCGCTGGGCCAGGTGACGGCGGTTGAGCCTTGCCAGAAAGTCGAGCTTACCCCGTTGGCGGCGGTCGTTGACCGATTGGGGAGGAGACACGTACAGGATCGGCGTGCCGTCCTGTCGGAAACGGGTGCCCTGGTAGGTCGCGGGCATGAACCCGGTTCCCCAGACACGGGTTCCACCGGGAGGTTCCCGGTCGTTGTCCAGCAGCACGACAAACCCGGGCAGATTGTGGCTGGATGATCCGAGTCCGTAGGCGACCCAGGCTCCCAGGCTGGGGCGACCGGCCAGGATGCTGCCGGTGTTCATCTGGCAGACGCTGCCAACGTGGTTGAGTCCGTCGGCTCGACAGGAACGGATGACGCAGAGCTTGTCGGCGTGGTGCCCAACATGAGGATACCAGTCGGAAACCGGCAGGCCACTCTCGCCGTAGCGTTGCCATTTGCGGCGGGTCGGCAAGAGGGGGTTGTTGGAGACTCCCATCGGGGTGATGACCCGTTCGATCGACTCGGGCAATGGCTGGCCGGCGAACCTGTTGACCGCTGGCTTGGGATCGAACGTGTCGATGTGGCTGGGGCCACCGTCCATGAACAGGAAGATCACGCTGCGGGCGATGGTCTTGTTGTGTCCACTGCGGGCTCGCATCGATTCGGCCGCGGCGGTCTCGCCGGCCGCCAGAGCCCCCAGCGCCAATCCACCGAACCCGGCACCGGAGCGGAGCAGGAAATCACGGCGGGTGGCGGCGGGCTCGTGGTGCCGCGTTCCGGGGAGTGGCTGGAGGTGGTGATTCAAGGACATCTCGATCAGTCGATGTAAAGGAATTCGTTGGTGTTGATCAGCACGTGACACAAGTCGAGCAGCGCGTCGTTGGCGCGTGTGACCTCGTCCTTGGCTTCCGAGCGGGTGCTCTGCTCGGCCAGGAACTGAATTCCCCCGGCCAATTCGTCCTTTTGAGGTTCTCGTCCCAGCACCGTCAGCCACGCGTGCCGGACTCGTGCCGGGATGTTCTTGGAGTAGGTGGCATCCTGGATTCGCTTGACGACGCCCCGGGAGAGGTCGAGGACGAGTTCACTGTTGAGCAGGACCAGGGCCTGGGGAGCGATGGTGGTTTGTGGCCGCCGCGCACAACTCTCGTGCATGTCCGGTTGGTCAAAGACCCTCAACAGCGGATAAGGCAGGTTCCGCTTGGCGTGGATGTAGATGCTGCGACGTGATCGGTCAGCCGTCGATTTGCTGGTCTTCCACGTGTATCGCGTCCCGAAGCCGGGTGGCAGGTTGGGCCGGACGGGCGGTCCATAAAGTCGCGTGTCGAGTTGATCGGCGGCCGCGAGCATGGCGTCACGGATTCGTTCGGCCGACAGCCGGCGACGGGGAAAGTACGAGTAGGGTGGGGGGGCGTCGCTGGTGAGGGTGTGGCGACCGGCCTGCTGGTAGACTCGCGAGGTCATGATCCGGCGGTGCATGTGCTTGATGCTCCAGCCACTCTCGACGAATTCGACAGCGAGCCAGTCGAGCAATCGCCTGTGACGCGGGGCGGCAGTCTGGCGCCCGAGGTCGTTGGCGTTGTCGATCAGCCCCTGGCCGAAATGGCCCTGCCAGATCCGGTTCACCATCACGCGGGCGGTCAGCGGGTGGTCATCGGCGGTCAACCAGCGGGCCAGTGCGGCTCGCCGTCCGGAACTGCCGGGACGCCGGGTGGGAACGTCAGCGGGAGTGACTCGTGTCTGCTGCAGCACCTCGGGAGGTCCGGGAGCGACCTCTTCCAGGGGCACCTCGTAGTTGCCTCCTCCCAGGACAAACGTGGACGCCGGCCCCGAGGCGACCTCGAGCGTGGCCATGGCATTGAACTGGACGGGGGGGGCGGGTTTCTGGGCGGTCAATTCGGCGAGCTGTTTCTTCAACACCGCTCGCCGCTTGCGATCGGCGGCCGAGAGTGCTGCTGAGAGTTTCTTCTCGTCCACGGGCAACTGTCGCTCGGTCCAGAAAGCCAACTGGTGCTGAAATGCCGAACGCCGTTCCGGGGGGGTGTCGACGGCTTCGAGCACCACGCTGGGAAACTTGCGGCGCTTGATCGCAAAGGCACGGGTGCGACCGGCCTGTTCGATTGCCTGCAGCTCGTCTCGCAACTGGCGGGTCCGGGACAGCCAGCCCGTCAGCGCGTCCTGGTACGCCCGGAGTTCCCCTGGGGTGCCGACGGGCACCGTGTTGGCCAGCACGATTCCGGCAAAATAGGCCTGCAGGCGGTAGAAGTCACTCTGGAGGATCGGATCGAACTTGTGGTCGTGGCATTGCGCACAACCCATTGACAGTCCCAGGAAGACATTGCCAACGTTGGCGGTGAGGTCGTTGAGAGCATCCTGGCGTGCCAACAGGACATTGGAGGCGTTGCTTTCATCGGGCCACATCCGGTTGAACCCGGTCGCCACAATGGCCTCGGTCTCCTCGGGGAACAACTCGTCACCAGCAATCTGCTCTTGCACGAATCTCGAGTAGGCGCGATCCTGGTTGAAGGCCCGGATGACGTAATCACGATACCGGTAGGCCTGTGGCCGGATCGCGTCGGCCTTGAATCCATCGGTCTCGGCGTAGCGAACCAAATCGAGCCAGTCCCGCCCCTGTGCTTCACCGTAGTGAGGACTGGCCAACAGGGCGTCGATGCTGCGGGGCCACCAGTCGGGTGTTTCGTCTCCGGCCGATGGAGCAGGCGGGAGGGTGAGCGCGGTGGGAGGCAGTCCGAGCAGGTCCGAGGCCGCCCGTCGGAGCCTGGTTCGCGGGTGGGCGTGTCGGGCGAAGCCCTGGCCGACTGGCCGAAGTGTTTCCAGGAGGAAGGCGTCGATTGGTGAGGCGACCTGGTTGGCGGTCGGTCCGGTGATCACCGGGACCGCCGGTCGAACCAGTGGTTGAAAAGCCCACCAGGTCTCTCGCGTGGGGGTATCAGCAGATCGGCGGCTCTCCGGATCCGATGCCGCGGTCCTCCCGGTCGGTCCGACCAGGAGGGGCATCAGCAGCAGGCCCAGCAGCCACGAACCCGCTGCGGCATTGCTGATTCGTGGTGAACTGGCTTCTGGAAGCATTGCAGAGTTGGCCGAGGAAAGGGCGGGGCGTGTTGCAAGAGAGCGAGCGGTCATTATACTGGCAGGATGCGGCCAGTGGCACCGCGCTCACGCGGAATCCCCGCCACGGTCCCCCCGACGGCTCGATGTGGGAGTCTCGACTGTGAAATTGGCTGAACCGATTGATATCCGTGGCTTGTTGCGGACGAGTCCATTGTTTGGAACCGACGAGGTTCTGACGCTGTGTGAGGCGATTTCAGGATCGCAGATCACCGAGGTCCGCCAGGAAGTCAACACGTTGATAGAGGAATCCGGTGGCAGGGGATCGTTGTCCTATCGCGCCGGAATCGCCTTGCAGCTGCTGGGGCGGCATGCCGAGGCGCACGAATTGCTCAATACCGTCACCGATGACGGCGTGGCGGTCTTTTATGACGCCTGTGCCCTGATGTCCCTGGGTGACAACGTTGCGGCTGGCGAGCGGTTCCTGCAGGCTGCCAAGGCGGGTTACGACGAGGTCGAATGTTCCTTGAGGCGTGTTGGTACGATTCGTGCCGAGGGGAACCTGGCCGAAGCCGAAGCGGCATTGAAGGCCGCGCCCAGTGGTTCAACGGCCCGTGCTGAATATTCCTACCAGATGGGGTGTATTCTGGCCGATCAGTGCAACACCGCCGCGGCGGTCGAGTCGTTCGAACGGGCGATCGACATGGATCCTCATCACAGCCGGGCCCTGTTCAACCTGGCTCTTGAGAACGCCCGGCATGGCAACGATGACGAGGCCATCCGGCTCTATGAACAGTCGCTGTCACGTCCGCCCCAGTTCCTGGGCGCCCTGTTGAATCTCGGGTTGCTCTACGAGGACAGCGAAAATTATTCGGCTGCCGAGTTCTGTTTTCGGCGGGTGCTGGCGACCGATCCGAACCATTCCCGGGCACGGTTGTACCTCAAGGACATCGAGGCCACCGCCGACATGTACTACGACGAGGACCAGGCGAAGGAGGAAACCCGGATGCAGCAATTGCTGAGTCGTCCGGTGACCGATTTCGAATTGACCGTCCGCAGCCGAAATTGTCTCGAGGGGATCGGGGTGACGACGTTGGGTGATCTGACAGAGGTCACCGAGATGGAATTGCTCTCGGGCAAGAACTTTGGCGAGACGTCCCTGGTCGAGATCCGCGAGTTGTTGACGATGCACGGGTTGTCGATTGGTGAGAACATCAACAAGGAACAGGAACTCGAGCCGGCGTTTGTCCCGACGGACATGTCTCCGGAGGAACGGGCCATCGTCGAGAAGCCCGTTGCCGATCTCAACCTCTCGGTGCGAGCCCGCAAGTGCATGGCCCGGCTGGGAATTACACAGCTTGGCGAGTTGTTGCGCAGGACGCCCGACGAACTGCTTTCGAGCAAGAACTTCGGTGTCACTTCCCTCAACGAAATCCGTGCCAAGCTGGACGAACTGGATCTCAAGCTCCGAAACGATTAGCGGGACAATGACACCGGAACGATCGTCCCAGGAGACTTGCTGTCCCGACTCTTGAACGATTTCCTCGTGGGGAATAGACTCCCCGCGAATGCTCAACCCGGTGGTGTAATCGGTAACACAGCAGGTTTTGGTCCTGCCGTTCCAGGTTCGAGTCCTGGCCGGGTTACTTGATGGTCGTGCGGTCCGGGTGGCCGCTGGGATGTTGTCGTTGTCGTCTCCAACAGGAGTGCCCCGAACGTGACGACGGCGACTGGTGACGTGTCTGTGCTGCCGACGATCGTCGGGCTGGGCGAATTGCTCTGGGATGTTTTTCCTGACGAACGCCGCCCCGGCGGTGCTCCGGCAAATTTTGCCTGGCATGCCAACCAGTTGGGAGCAAGGGGCCTGGTGGTTTCGCGGGTCGGAACCGACCCGCTCGGAGACGAGCTGGTGGCGTTCCTGGACCAGCAGGGGCTCGATTCGGGTCACGTGCAGCGGGATCCCGGCCAGCCCACCAGCACGGTCAGTATCACGACCACCACTGACGGCCAGCCCGACTACACGATTCACGAGCCGGTTGCGTGGGATTTCCTGGAATGGACTGATTCGCTGGCGGCGCTGTTCACGGATGTCGCCGCGGTGTGTTTTGGAACGATTGCCCAGAGATTGCCGACGTCGCGATCGACCATCAATTCCTGCTTGGACGCGATGCCCGACAACGCGTTGAAGGTCTACGACATCAACCTTCGCAAGGCGTCCTGGGAACTGGCCACCGTCGAGTCGTCACTGGACCGGGCCGACATCGTGAAGCTCAACGACGAGGAACTGGAGGTGTTGTCCGAGGGACTCGACTGGGTTGGAGACAGCCCGGCGGAGTTGGCCGCTCATCTGCAGGAACGTTACGGGCTGGACGGTGTCTGGATCACTCGCGGTTCCGATGGTTGCCTGCTGCGGCGCGGTGACGAGTTGGTCGATTGTGCCGGCATCGAGGTCGACGTGGTCGATACCGTTGGGGCCGGTGATTCCTTCACGGCGGCGATGATCTGGGCGCAATGGGTGGGCTGGCCGTTGGCCGAAGCGGCCGATTTGGCCAACCGGGTGGGTGCCCTGGTGGCATCGCGTGCTGGTGGGATGCCCGATCTTTCGGATCGTCTTCCCGGTTTGATTGGTGATGGTCCGTGGTGTGCAAGCTGAGGCAATGACCGGATTGAGCTGTGTGTCTTCCAGTCTGGTTCGTGTTGCCATGTGGTCCGGGCCCCGAAATATCTCGACTGCCATGATGAGGGCCTGGGAGAATCGTCCCGACAGGCTTGTCGTCGATAAACCCCTCCAGGCTCACTGTCTCTCGGCTGCCGGAAAGCAACATCCGATGACCCGGCGACTTTCGGAGTTGTTCATCGAGTGGACGTCGGTCGAGGGAACGCGAGTGGTCGATTGATTGGTTGGACGAGCTGGTCTAAAAGTAAGGCGAGCGAAGTGTGTTCGTGATGGGAGCGTGAAGCCAATGACGACTTGCAGGACGTGGATGTTGTTGCTGACGGGGATCTTGCTGGCCGGCTGTGCCGGGGACACGTTGGAGTCTCCGAAGGTGCGGATGGCAGGTTCGGAGACCGACGCCGAGAGTTTCCAGGTGACACTGGCGACGACCCGTGGCGACGTGGTGGTCGAGGTGTTCCCCGGCTGGGCCCCCAAGGGGGCCGCTCGTTTTCGCGAGCTGGTCGAGGACGGGTTTTACGACGGTTGCCGATTTTTCCGGGTGGTTCCTGATTTTGTCGTCCAGTTCGGGATCAATGGTGACCCGGCGGTCCACTCGAAGTGGGACACCAAGATTCCCGATGATCCGGTCACCGAGAGCAACCTGCGTGGCACCCTGACCTTCGCCACGTCCGGTCCCAACACCCGGACCACCCAGTTGTTCATCAACCTCAAAAACAACTCGAGTTCTCTGGATGGCCAGGGGTTTTCGCCGTTCGGTCGGGTTGTCTCGGGGATGGAATTTGTCGATGCGATCACATCGGAATACGGCGAGGGGCCTCAGCAACCGGTCATCGAGAGAGAAGGCAATGCGTATCTTGAACGCGAATTCCCCAATCTTGACTACGTGAAGACAGCGACGATCAACACGGCGGATGGTGCCGCGGACGATCAGGATAAAACGACGAACTGACAACCAACCGGAGGATCTTGGCATGTCGAGGTGGACGAGTGTGGTGGCGATGATGGTCCTGGCCATCGTGCTGACGGGTGCGGCTGACGAGAAAAAGCCGGCGGCCAAGGACGCCAGAAGTGTGGCGTTGCCCAAGCCGAATCCTCCGAAGGGACCGGAGAGTTACCGGGTGAAGTTCGTCACTTCCTGTGGCGATTTCGTCGTCGAGGTCACTCGGAAATGGTCACCACTGGGAGCCGACCGGTTCCACGAGGCGGTCACCGGTGGTTTCTATGACGAGTGCCGTTTTTTCCGGGTGGTGCCGAACTTTATTGTCCAATTTGGAATCAACGGAGATCCGGCCGTCCAGCGACGTTGGCGCAGAGCCAACCTGAAGGACGACCGCCCGACAGGTCACAGCAACCTGAAGAGCACCGTGACTTTTGCCACCGCTGGTCCCAACACCCGCACCACCCAGTTGTTTGTCAATCTCAAGGACAACGCGTTTCTCGACAAGCTGGGGTTCACCCCGTTCGGGAAAGTCGTCTCGGGCATTGAGACGGTGCAGAAGATCAACGCCGAGTACGGCGAGAAGGCTCAACAGGGAGCGATCCAGGGCGAGGGCAACAAGTACCTCAAGGCCGAGTTCCCTCGGATGGACTACATCAAGACCGCCCGCGTGGTGAAGCCGAAGGCCAAGAAAGCGGCCAAGTAGGCAGTTGAGGGGTCCGCTAGACGTCGTAGTAAAGCGAGAATTCGAACGGGTGAGGACGTTGCCGGATGGCGTCGACCTCGTGTTCGGTCTTGTACCATCTCCAGGTGTCGATCACGTCCTCGGTGAAGACATCACCACGGAGCAGGAATTCGTGGTCGTCGTGCAGGGCCTGCAGAGCATCGCCTAACGACCCGGGCAAACGCGGCACCTCGCTCAGTTCTTCCGGCTGGAGGTCGTAAAGATCCTTGTCGAGTGGGGGGCCGGGATCGATCTGGTTCTGGATTCCATCCAGCGCGGCCATCAGTACGGCGGCGGGTGCCAGGTAGGCGTTGGCAGAAGAATCCGGGCAGCGGAATTCGAAACGCTTGTTCTCGGGCCGTACGGCGTGGACGGGAATGCGGATTGCCGCCGAGCGGTTGCGGTAGCTGTAGGTCAGGTTGACCGGCGCATCGAAGCCGGCGACCAGTCGCTTGTAGCTGTTGGTGGTCGGACAGCAGAAGGCCGACAGGGCCGGGGCGTGGGCGAGGATGCCGCCCATCGCATGCATCGCGGTCTGCGAGAGTCCGCCGTATCCGGAGCCGGCGAACAGGGGTTCGCCGTCTTTCCACAGCGAGAGATTCAGATGGAGTCCCGAGCCGTTGTCGTTCCAGATCGGCTTGGGCATGAACGTCGCCGACTGGCCCGCGGCGGTGGCGGCGTTCCTGACCAGGTAACGGGCGCGAACCAGGTGGTCGGCCGCGGTGACCAGTGATTCGGGCACCAGATCGAACTTGCATTGTCCGGCCGAGGCGACTCCGTGGTGGTGGCCACTCACGGCGACTCCACAATCGGTCAGCGACTGCAGGATCTGGTTTCTCAGTTCCTGCAGCGTATCGGTCGGAGGAACAGCCAGGTAGCCCTGTCGGTGGCGGATTCCGGTTCCGTGGTTGCCCGGAGTGGACTGGTTTCGTTGCCAGGGACTCTCGCGACTCTCGAGTCGATAAAACGCTTCGAGTTCGTTCTGGCCGAAGTCGACCCCGTCGAAAACGAAAAATTCGATCCGAGGTCCCATCCGGGCCTCGTCAGCCAGACCCAGCGATTGCATGTAGTGTGCTGCTTTTCGGGCAACATTGCGCGGATCCTTGGCATAGTCCTCGCGGGTGATCGGGTCCTGGATGTTGGCCAGGATTGCCAGCGTCCCGGCCCGGTAGGGGTCAACAAAGGCGGTTTCCGGCTGTGGCACCACCAGGATGTCGCTCTCATTGATCGCCTGCCAGCCCTGGAGGCTCGACCCACTGATTCCCAGTCCGTCCTCGAATGACTCTTCAGTTAACGCGGTCACGGGAATCGTGAAGTGTTTCTGGGATCCAGGAAAATCCATGAAACGCAGGTCAACGGCCTGGATTTCACGTTCTCGGCAGAGGGCGAGGACTTCGCGGGGCGTCATCGAGTGTGTGTCCGGGATGGCGAGTGAGAGTGGCGAGAGACAGACGATTCGCTTTGACGATGCGTCTATGGTATGAGGTGTGCAAATGTTGTTCCATCTTCGGCGTAACTCGTTGCGTGGTTCCCGTGCCCCGTTTCACGATCCTGTCTCACGACCACCCGGTCTTGCACTGGGATCTGTTGCTCGAGCTTGACGAGCAGGGACCCCTGGCGACCTGGCGGATCCTTGATGACCCGGGCCACGGTTCCCCGTGGCGGGCCGAACCGCTTCCGGATCACCGTCGAATTTATCTCGACTACGAGGGGCCTGTCAGTGGTGATCGCGGGACGGTCACGCGGTGGGACACCGGTGTGTACCAGGCCGATCCGGAACGCGCGGTGACCGGTTGTGGGGGCGTGATCACTTGCACGGGAAGCCGGTGGAACGGGCGGATTGAGCTGGTCCCAGGAAAGCCCCATTGGACCATCCACCTGTTGACGGATTGACCCCTTGTGAAATCCTCGCCTAAGATCGACCGCTCCCACTGATGGATCCGACACCCGATGACCACGATCCGTACCCGCTTTGCCCCCAGCCCGACCGGTTACATGCACATCGGTGGCATGCGGACCGCCTTGTTCAACTGGCTGTTCGCCCGTCATCACGGTGGGCAATTCGTCCTGAGAATTGACGACACCGACCGGCAGCGAAACGTCGAGGCGGCCTTGGCCCCGATTCTCGATGCCTTTCGCTGGCTCGAGTTGGATTGGGACGAGGGGCCCGAGGTGGGCGGTGAATATGGTCCGTACTTCCAGAGCCAGCGGGATGACCTGTACGGAGCGGCGGCTGAGCGACTTTTGTCCCAGGGGCTGGCTTACCACTGTTTTGAGACACCCGAGGAGATCCAGGCGGCTCGGGCCGAGGCGGAAGCCGAGGGGCGAACATTCGTCGGCACACGCCGTTCCCTGGAGCTCGATCCCGAAACCATTGCGGCCAACCTGGCCGAGGGGAAACCCCACGTGGTCCGGTTCCGTGTGCCGCGAGAACAGACGGTTGTCATAGAGGATGCAGTACGCGGTCGGGTCGAATGGGACGCCGCTCTGATTCCCGACCCGGTGATCCAGCGGGGTGACGGCAGCCCGCTGTACAACTTTGCCACGGTGGTCGATGATGCCGCGATGCAGATCTCGCACGTGATTCGTGCCGAGGAACACCTCTCCAACACGCCCGTCCAGGTTCTGCTGCACGAGGCGCTTGGGCACGACCTGCCCATCTTCGCCCATGTTCCGTATGTCGCTGCTCCGGGCACACAGGAGAAACTGAGCAAGCGAAAACTGGACAAGTATCGCAACAATCCCCAGTTCAAGAGGTTGTTCGAGGCGGCTGACCAGGTGTTGCCCAGGATCGGTCGTGGCGGTGAAGACCGACCGGATCCGGTGATGGTCGAGTACTACGAGGTGATGGGGTACCGGCCCGAGGCGGTGTTCAACGCGTTGTCTCGACTGGGATGGTCACTGGACGACAAGACCGAGGTGATGTCTCGCCAGACCGTCGTGGAAGCGTTTACGCTGGACCGGGTGGTCAAGAGTCCGGCGGGGCTGGACACCGACAAACTGGCCAGCCTGCAGGGACACTGGATGAGCGAGTCGTGTCCGGACGAACGGTTGAATCGCTGCCTGGATTACCTGGTGCGGGCCGGATTGGTCACTGATTCCTCTGATGCCGAGAGTTGCCGGTTCGTCAAGGCACTGTTGGAGGCGATGGGAGAGAGATTGAAGGTGTACAGCGACGTCCTGGATTTCGACGAGTTTTTTGTCGAGGACGATCAACTGGACTACGACCAGAAAGCTGTCAGCAAGCGGTTGCAGAAGGATGGAGTGTCGGGGTGGCTGCGGGCATTCCGGGACGAGTTGGCAAACTTCGAACCGTTCGAAGCGGCGGGGTTGGAGGGGTTGATGAAGGGTTGGGTCGAACAGCAGGACCTGAAACTGGGGCAGATCATTCATCCGGTTCGGGTGGCCGTGACTGGCAAGTCCGCCGGGATCGGGATGTTCGAGTGCCTGGAGTTGCTGGGGCGCGAGAGCGTGTTGCGGAGGATTGATCGGGCATTGGAAATGTGCGTTTCAGCGACGGATGACCAGGGGACCGAATCATGAACGAGCAAGCCACTCCGCAGCCCGGTGACCAGTCCGACGAGACGCGGGTCGACTTCGTGCGTCAGAAGGTTGAGAACGACAACGCCTCGGGAAAATTTGACCAGCGGGTGGTGACACGGTTTCCCCCCGAACCCAATGGGTTTTTGCACATTGGTCATGCCAAATCGATCTGCCTGAACTTCGGGATTGCCGAGGAATACGGGGGCGTCTGTCACCTGAGAATGGACGACACGGATCCGACCAAGGAAGACGTCGATTTTGTCGAAGCGATCCAGCAGGACATCAAATGGTTGGGGTTTCGTTGGCACGGAGAGGTGCGGTACGCGTCGGATTATTTCGAACAGCTCTACGACTGGGCGGTGCAACTGATCCAGGGTGGCAAGGCCTATGTCGACAGCCAGACAATCGACGAGATCCGGCAGAATCGCGGTACTTCAAAGGAGCCGGGGGTCGAGAGCCCGTTTCGTGATCGGTCGATCGAAGAGAATCTCGAGTTGTTCGCGAAAATGAGGGCCGGTGAATTTGCCGATGGTGAACACGTGCTGCGGGCCAAGATCGACATGGCCACCCCGCATCTGATCATGCGGGATCCGATCATGTACCGGATTCGGCACGCCCATCACTACCGGCAGGGCGATGACTGGTGCCTGTACCCGATGTACGATTTCACACACGGCCAGTCGGATTCCATCGAGGGCGTGACTCACTCGATCTGCACACTCGAATTCGAGAACAACCGCCGGTTGTATGACTGGTACATTGAGCAACTGGGAATCTATGCGCCCGAGCAGACCGAGTTTGCTCGGCTGAACCTGACCCACACGGTGATGAGCAAGCGACGCCTGTTGCAGATGGTCACCGATGGGATGGTCACCGGCTGGGACGATCCGCGGATGCCGACAATTCGCGGTCTGCGACGCCGGGGATACACTCCCGAGGCGATCCGCGCGTTTTGTGAACGGATCGGCGTCACCAAGTTTGACGGGGTGACCGAGATCGCACTGTTGGATCATTGCCTGCGGGAGGACCTGAATCGGACGTCCCCGCGTCGGATGGCGGTCCTCCGCCCCCTGAAGGTGGTGATCGAGAATTTTCCCGAGGGAGAAGTTGAGGAACTGGACGCCGTCAACAACCCGGAGGACGAGTCGGCCGGTACCCGCAGTGTGCCATTTTCCCGCGAACTGTATATCGAGCGGGACGACTTCATGATGGATCCACCCAAGAAGTTCTACCGGTTGGCCCCGGGCCGCGAAGTCCGTTTCCGTTACGCGTTTTTCGTGACCTGCCACGATGTGGTCACCGACGACGCAGGCGAGGTGATCGAATTGCGGTGCACGTATGATCCCGAGACGCGTGGCGGATCGGCACCGGATGGCCGGAAGGTGAAGTCGACGATCCACTGGGTCTCGGCCGAACACGCCGTGTCGGCGGAGGTGCGATTGTATGATCACCTTTTCCGCGAACCCGATCCGTCAGTGATCGCCGGGGACGACGACTGGACGCAACATCTCAACCCCAACGCGCTCGAGACGCTCCCGGAGTGTTTCCTGGAGCGATCGCTCGGTGACGCCATCGCAGGTGATCGGTTCCAGTTCGAACGGTTGGGCTATTTCTGCGTCGACCAGGACAGTGCCCAGGAGGCGCTGGTTTTTAACCGGACCGTGACAATGCGGGACCAGTGGGCCAAGTTGCAGAAGAAGTGACGGCCCGGTTCGAGTCATACGGGGACGTCGCGACATTTTCCCGCGCACAAAAAAGGGCACCGGCATGAAGCCGGTGCCGCGGGGGGGGAAGTGCAACCCTCGCGAGGGTTTCACGCCGGTCGGGTTGGTGGAACCACCTCCGGCGACGTGCCCCGATTGGCAGCAGTACCGGAGGCCCGGCACCACGTGCCCTGTTAGCGGATGACTACCAGCCGAGGGCCATTGCGCGTTGCAGTGGATCTGGTGGTTCGGGTTCGCCAGCCGGTCACCGCGGCGGACGGCAACTGGCGACTGCGGGCTGGTTGATAAAGCGACGTGCGATTGTCGCTCCCGGTTGTCGCCGAACCGCTGGGGTTGGCTTCTCCGGCGTCGAAGCGACGGGGAGTCTGGGCGGCCGAGCGGGTCGTGGTGGCGTTTGGAGCGGTTGGCAACAGCACGGTTTGCGTGGCCGCAGTGCTGTAAGGCGAATAAGAGAACACGGTTCGAGTGCCGACCGGGATGTTTCGCATGACGGTCACCGGTTGCAGCATGGCCACCTGCTGGGCGACGTAGCGGACCGAGTTGACTGCCACCTTGCGAGTGGACGTCTGGGCGACCATGCGGGTGACGTTGTAGGAAACCTGCCGCGTGCCCGGGACAGCGACGGTCTGTGTGACTGGAACCTGCTGGGTGATCATGCCGCCGACATACTCACGGCTGGCGACCACCGTGGGGGTGAAGGCCTGTCGGATTGCAAACGAGGTGCGGTTGATCAGTCCAAAGAGGTCGGGGCGATTGTCGTACTGGCAGGGTGTGATGCGGGGAACCTGGTGGAAACGCGTGACCCACTGCCCGGCCGGTTGCTGGACGGTCTGGTAGTTGGTCACCGTCTGGTAGTTGACCGTTGGCACCTGCACCGTCTTGACCTCGGTCACCGGCCGGTACTCGGTCACCTGTTGGTCGACGTACTTGGTCTCGACGACCGGTCGCCGGACCGTCTGGGTGACCTGGCGGTATTCTGTGACCGGGATGGTCTGGTAATACGTCTGGGTCACGGGGCGGACGCAGTAGCAGGACCCCGTTCCGGGAAGGAACTGGGCCTGGGCGTCGCCACCGAGAATGGCCAGAAGTGATGCAACGGCGCAGGTAACTTGGGTCAAGTTGAGAGACATGGGCACAGTCCTACCACGCGATGAGATTGTGACGGGAGAGAATCGAGTGAGCTCCCGGCGGCGCGAGTGGTTGCCACCGGAATCGAGTGAGCGGGGCTTGTAGTGCAATTCAGCAGATCGGGTCAAGCCCGTTCACACGCCCAAATCGGCATTGGCCGATTCGTCAGGCCACACCCAGCATCTGCAGAAGACGAGGAAGGAACATGCCGAGTGTTCCCAGTCCGATGCCGATCACCGCTTCACGCCAGCCCCTCAGCCGGTCCGGTGAGGAGCGGGTTTCACTGGCGCCGACCAGCCCGGTGTAAACCGCAACCAGCCCGGACAACAGTGCCGGCAGGCTGGTCCAGATCACCGGTGGAACCAGGCCCAGGCCAGCCAGCAGGGTGGCGGCTATCCCGGTGACCAGGCTGGTGCGGCACGACCGCGACAACGTCCGGACGGCGACCATCGGTGCCTGTTCCCGATCGTT
>MDTE01160705.1_pt1 | contig 29293 bp, 23 predicted proteins | sample 811231 | NCBI WGS metagenome assembly MDTE01 (sample SAMN05326651, study PRJNA326480) | marine metagenome | isolation source: seawater | place: Indian Ocean: Red Sea | collected 2010 | reverse complement strand
GGGATGGTAAACGCAATATTAGGCGGGCGACCTGGCTTACTAGTTAATCTAGATTACAGTTGCGGGTCAGCGCCGGACTTGCACCGGCTTCGCCTTTATGCCGTCCCTTCCGGGGGTTTCGGCACCTAAATTGCTTGTTTTATATTAAATTCGCAGTATTGTACATTAATATTGTATAAATGCCAATTAATTTTAGAGCATATCTTTGGAGGATCTTTGTAGATGTTCTAGGAACTCTGATCTGGTACGGCGATTGTCAAGGAAATTGCGTCTCATTGCACTAGTTACCATGCGGGCACTTGCTTTTTTGACGCCCCTCATCATACTGCAGAGATGTAAACCTTCCACCACTACTGCTACTCCCAAAGGATTGAGAGCTGTTTCAAGAAAATCTGCTATTTGACTAGTAAGTTTCTCTTGTAATTGCAGTCTGTGCGCAAACATGTCCACTATGCGTGGTATCTTACTTAATCCTATGACTTTGCCATCAGGTATATATGCTACATGTGCTCTACCAAAAAAGGGTAGCATGTGATGTTCACACATGCTGGTATATGCGATGTCTTTTACTATAACCATTTCGTTATAGCTGACGTCAAATAATGCATCATTGATTAATTTATCAGGGTCAGTTCTATAACCGTTAAAAATTTCAGTGTACATTCTGGCAATTCGATCAGGAGTTCCTTGTAAACCTTGTCGGTTAGGGTCTTCACCTATGCTACTCAGTAGTGTTTCGACTGCCTTATTAATGCTATCTTGGTCGATTGGGCCGAGAAATAGATCGGAGACAGATTTCAGGTTGTTTTTAGACATAATTATTAGTTGTTTTTTCCTTGTTTTATGAGTTTAATGTCATGACGTATCTTCATAGATTTAGATGCCTGATCGAAAGTCTGTGCAATTTCTTCAAGTGTTTGATTAGTATCGGGATGAATATAGTCGGGGGATATCTCAGCTAAACATAAGGCCACAAAAGCGCGTTCCAGTATCTCATTGTCAGGTATACGTCTATGACCTAAGGTAATGATTTCATCATTGAATAACATTATATCAATGTCAATGGTTCGAGGCGCAAATGGATTGCTGGTTTTATCTCTGCCTAGACTCTTTTCAATATGTTTTATTCCATTATCATACAGACTTTTTGCAGTTAGCGAAGTTTCTAATATCACTGCTGCGTTTAAGTAATTGGGTTGTTCAATATCACCTAATGCTATGGTTTCCCATACACTGGAGGCAATCATTATCGATCCATAGTTCTCTAACATGACTACTGCAGTAGGAAGATTGTGATCTGGAGAGATATTGGATCCGAGAGAAAGATAAGCTTGGTTCATTGCTGCTAAGATTGTGTTTTGCTGCGTTCTATAGTTATACCAACTGATTTTGCGAATCGTAGGGCAGTTGGCTTTTGTACGTTGACAGATACAGTTTCCACCTGTTGAGACTTTAGACAGATAGTAGCTATTTCTGATGCCAATTTTTCTATCAAATAGAATTTTGAACTTTCTACTAATTTGATAATTTCTTTTGTAATAGTGCGGTAGTTCGCTGAGTCTGAGATGTCGTCAGATGCAGCAGCTGGACGACTGTCAACATATAAGACTACATTGATTAGTACATCCTGAAGATTCTTGCGTTCGTCAGGGTTGATTCCTATAATAGCCCTCAAATGAAGGTCAGTAATTTTTATGCGGTCATATTTTAACATTATTGATTTCCGCCATATCGTTCTCCTCCATCTACCGTTATATATTCAGCAGTTATGTAATCTGATTCTACAAGAAAAATAACTGCACGTGATACATCATCAGGTTTGCCCCAGCGTTTCAAGAGTGTTCCAGAAGCTATTCTATCTCTTGTTTTTTGAGAATAATCGTCTGGTGATAGTACTGGACCGGGTGCTACAGCGTTGACTCTGATGTTAGGAGCGAAGTCAACTGCTAGTTGTCTGGTGAGAGCCATTAATGCTGCCTTGCCGACTGAGTGAGCAGCATATCCTCGGCGAGGTAACCAGGCCATGAGATCAACAATGTTGATGATAACGCCAGAGCCAGCAGTCTGCATTATTGGTGCAATTCTATTACAGCAGTTGAAAGAACCTTGTATTAACGTGTTGGTTACTTTGTCCCAATCTTCTTTTGAATTAGTAGGCAGTTTGGTTTTTGCAAACAGTGATGCTGAGTTTATTAGAATTTGAATCGGTCCAAGTAGTTTTTCTGATTGAGATATCATGCGCGATACTTCGGTCTGGTTAGCTACATCGGCTTTTTGGGCGATGGCACGTACTCCTAATGTTTCAGCTTCATCCACTGTAGTGTGTGCCCTATCTTTGGATTGATTGTAATTGACAATTACATCAGCCCCTCTTTGAGCTAATTCCATAGTAATTGCCTTACCAACTCTATGTGCTCCACCTGTAATGAGAGCTACTTTACCTTCGATATTCATGATTTGTTGTGATTGTGGAGTGCCTTCCATATACGTTCTGGAGTGAAGGGGAGTTCTCGCACTCGGACACCTACAGCATCATAGATTGCATTTGCCACTGCTGGAGCTACGCCATTCATAGGTATTTCAGCTACTGCTTTGGCACCATATGGTCCATTGGGTTCATAGCTCGGTACTAAAATTGATACTAATTCAGGCATTTCGTCTGCTTGATAGATACGATAGTCGCCAAATCGAGTAACCAGTGAATTGCCATTCGCATCATATGGCATTTCTTCAGATATCGCATACCCTAAAGCTTGAACCATTCCACCATCTATTTGACCCTCTGATGTGATGGGATTAATAGCTGTGCCACAATCTACTGTCATTACGAGCTTGATGACGGTGACTTGTCCTGTTTCAGTGTCAACCTCTATTTCAGCGTATTGCACCGCAAATGGAGGCGGTGAATATAGTGACATATGAGATGCTGTTGCCATTATTTGTTGCTGGTTTTCTGTATGTAGGCTATGAAGAGCTATTTCAGACAGGCTCACACTGCTTCCGTTTATTGCGTATACATGTCGATCGTGAATTTTCATATCAGTTACTTTTGTGTCAAGCATTAGTGATGCTCGATTAAAGATTTGTTCGCGTACTTCTATTGCAGCTTTATGAACGGCACCACCAGATATGAAAGTTGTGCTAGATGCATATGCTCCAGTGTCAAATGGGGTGAAATCAGTGTCCGATGAATAAACAAGTATGTCCTCGAGTGGTACACCAAGCGTCTCAGCTGCTATTTGGGCTAACACAGTATCAGATCCAGTACCTAGGTCTGTAGCGCCAACGAGCACGTTAAAACTTCCATCATCGTTTATCTTTATACTTGCTGCGCCCATGTCCAGTCCCGGTATAGCTGTGCCATGCATACAGACTGCCATACCTAGTCCTCGACGTATGTACGGTCTGTCCTCATCAATTTTCCAGGTAATATCTTTCTTTCGAGACCACTCAATTTCTTCTTGTCCTATATTGATACAGTCAGTTAATGCACATGAGGTTACTATCTGTGGCTCAATATCACTATCGTCAATTGCTTCACCTTCTCCTATAGCTCCTGTGATAGGTATTGGATCCCCTTCTTGTACTGCATTGTGTTTCCTAAAATCAATTGGATCTATTTTCATATCTAAGGCTATTTCGTCCATAAGACACTCCAGTGCAAATTCAGCCTGAGGAGCTCCATAGCCGCGGTAGGCACCTGGAATGGGAATATTTGTATAGACTACTTCACCCAAAAATCTCATATTTGGACAGCGATAGGTTGCTAATCCACGCATGCCTGATACGCTGCAGACTGTAAGCCCATGAGTACCATAGGCGCCAGTATTTTCAACTATATGTAAGTCAAGCGCATTTAAAGTGCCGTCATTCATAACTCCGGCTCGATAAGTTAGTGTTTGTGGATGCCGAGAGCGTGAACTGGTAAATTCTAGTTCTCTAGAGTATTCAAAGCGCACTGGTCTACCTGTAGCAAGTGTTAGGTGAGCACATAGATCTTCAATGAGCATTTCTTGCTTACCTCCGAAACCTCCACCCAATCTCGGTTTGATTACTCTGATACGTTTAACAGGCAATTTTAGGAGCGGAGCAATCATCCGTCGTACATGGAATGGGACTTGTGTGCTGCTTCGGATAACTAATCTGTCTTCTTCATCCCAATAAGTGACTACGACATGAGGCTCAATATGACCTTGCTGCACTTGGTGTACTTTATATGTGCGCTCATAAACATGATCTGAATCTGTCATTCCCTGTTCTAAATCGCCAATATTTGCCTTTATTTCAGCGGCCAGATTGCGTTCAGGCGATGCAATTGACACAGCATCAGGCTCATCATGTATTTGAGGAGCATCAGATTTGAGAGCTTCTTCAGCCTCAAATACAGCTGGTAATATTTCGTAATCCACGTCTATATATTTCAACGCTTCCAGCGCAATATCAGATGTTTCAGCTGCTAACACAGCGACCCGGTCCCCAACATACCTGACTTTAGAATCTAAACTCACCTGATCCCATGGAGGTGGGTTAGGATATGATTGACCACCGCTCGCATAAATCACTCTTGGTATGTCAGCATATGTGAGTACTGCATGTACCCCAGGAATTTCTAAAGCTTTGGAGGTGTCTATGTTGATTATTCTGGCATGTGCATGTGGGCTAGTCAGGAGTGCTGCATGCAGCATATTGGGCAATTCAATGTCATCTGTAAATACTGGACGTCCTTTTGCTAGTCTGACTGCATCAACTTTAGGTTCTGGATGTCCAACAACATCTGTTGTTTCAGTAGTTGTAATTGTTGAGATATCAACACGTGGTTCAGTCAACACATTTCCTGAAGATTGTAATGAATCTGGGACGTCTGGTATCTTTGGATCATCAGTGAGGTAGATGTCTTTTGCCGATATACCAGCTCTTTCTATGGGTGGAGGTTTTTCTCCGCGTATTAGCTTGGCTGCTCGTAAGATGGCTTGCACAGGTTTGATGTAGCCTGTGCACCGACATAATACTCCACTTAGTGCGTCACGTGCTTCGATTTCAGTTGGATTATCATTTTTGTCAAGCAATTCTTTTGTTGCTAGTATCATTGCAGGGGTACAATATCCACATTGGATAGCACCAGTATCGACAAATGCCTCTTGGATTGGATTTAGTTTGTGACGATGAGTAATACCTTCAAGAGTTTCAATTGTTTTGCCTTGCACTTGACCTGAGAGCAGGACACAAGTTGGAGATAGTTTGCCATCAATTAGTACTGAACATGCTCCACATTCGCCGGTTTCACACCCGTGTTTTACACTCCACAATCTGTTGCGGCGTAGCACAGCTAATAGTGATTCATTAGGAGTACAAGTTAGTGTGGTGTCGGCACCGTTAAGATTGAAATTTATATCCATTATTGGTTTGATAAGCTTCTTTTGATAGCGCGGATTGTTAAGGTAGTGGCTATTTCAATTCTATATTCTGCACTTCCAAGATAGTCGCTATATTTGTGGTCTGCAGAGTCTTTGATTGCTTCATAGATCACACCTTTTATTTTGGTACTGCTTAGATTGACAATAGATGAGTCTATAGTTTGTAATGCAATTGGTTGTTCACTTATACCAGATATTGCTATGCGTATGTCACTGATGTTGTCTTCTTGAATTACTAAGGCAACTGCAGAACAAACAATGGATTTATCAAGTGGGGTTCGAGATACTCTTTCCAAGCAAGTGTTTACTGATTGTATTGGGATTCTTATTTCGGTAATTATGCTATCGGGATTAAGATCGATGAGTTGTATAGGAAACTCACAAACATTGTCTGGATAACAAATGGCATGCGCTTCTAGAATCATTAGAGCTAAGCATAATTCTGGTGAGCTTTTGACCGACAACAAAGTTCCGCTTACGCTGGCCAAATTACGTAATCCGCGATGTGTGGCTATTTGCGCGGCGTATGACAGGATTCCATTAGCATATTTCTGTATAGGTTCTGCATTGACGAGTTCTTGCAGGCTAGTAAGAGAACCTACCTGTATAAAATTGTTTTCGTCTGTATTGATGTAAGACAGGCCTATTTGACTCAGATCAATTGCAGCTTCCCATTTGCGTTCATGCAGTGGGATTGGGTATGTGCCCAACAAGACCGGTTGACTGCGAATGTTTTTGCGTGCCAGAAGTTCGGACGCTTCCTCGATATTTGTTGGGCGGTGATATTCTCTTAAGGCCATAATTACATTTGTTATGTTATTAGCGACTTATTTCTTAGATTCTAGCATGTTTTATCTATATGCTCTATATGCTAGTATTTGTCGTGCAGCATTGTGTCCAGGATATCCAGAAACTCCACCTCCGGGGTGCGATCCCGATCCGCACATGAACAAGCCATGGATGGGAGTTTTGTAATTACCGTAGCCTATAGTTGGCCGCATTGAGAACAGTTGGTGAGGCGATAGTTCCCCATGGAATATGTTCCCTTGCGTTATACCCAATTTGCGTTCAATGTCAACGGGTGTCAAGATTTGCTTGTGCATAATTATATTTCTTATGTTAGGAATATAATGTTCAAGGGTTGATATTACTGTTTCTCCAAAGTTCTCACGTGTGGTTGCATCCCAGCCTTCTTTAAGGTCATAAGGTGCGTATTGCACAAAGATTGACATAACATGTTTGCCTGGAGGAGCTAAGTCGTGATCTAAAATTGATGGTATAAGTATGTCTAAATATGGTTCGCTAGAGTAATTTCCGTATTTGGCTTCATCGTAGGCTTTTTCTAGGTAGCTTATGGATGGGCTGATTGATATTGCACCTTGTAGGTGATCTCCAGGATTGGGCAAGCACTTAAATACAGGTAATGAACTCAGTGCCAAATTTACCTTGCCTGAAGATCCTCGGGATTTATATGAAGTTATGGCTGCAATAAATTCGTCAGACAAATCACTACTATCCATCAAGTTTAGAAAAGTACGTTGGGGGTCGAGGCTCGAAGCAACACATTTGCTTTTGATAAAGGTGCCATCAGCAAGTGTCACAGCTGAGACACTACTGTTGTGGCATACAATCTGTTGTACTGGACTTGAACATCGGATTTCGGCACCATATTCTGTCGCAGCTTTTGCGATGGCATTACTGACTGAACCCATACCACCTTTGGGTATGCCCCAAGCACGGTATTTGCCGTCTATTTCACCCATGTAGTGATGTAACATCACATACGCTGTACCCGGAGACCCTGGACCTAGAAAGGTTCCAATGATTCCACTGGAGGAAAGTGTAGCTTTGAGAGGCTCACTTTCAAACCATTCATCGAGAAAATCTGTGGCACTCATTGTCATTAGTTTGACGAAGGTATGGAAATCTTTCGGACCGAGTGAATATAGATGTTTACCAATACGAAGAAGGTCTAATTTCTCACGCCAGTTTGCTGACCATGGATTTGGTGGTGTAACAGTGAGGAGTGGTTTCACCACTTCGGCCATTCTAGCCATCATCGCCATAAATCTCGGATAAGCATCAGCGTCCTTTTGGGAGTGGCGCGAAATTTCTTTGTATGTTCTATCTGGGTCAGTGGATCGGATAAGGTAATTATTGTCGGGGAGTGGAGTAAAGGTAGTATCAAGTGGCAATATTTCCAAACCATGTTTATGTAAGTCGAGGTCGTTGATGATTTTGGTGCTTAGTAAGCTTACTGCATAAGAGAAAACCGAATATTTGAAATCTTGAAATTCTTGTGTGGTTATTGCTGCACCACCTGGATAATCTTGTTGTTCTAGTACTAAAACGCTTCTGCCAGCACGAGCTAGGTATGCGGCTGTGACTAGGCCGTTATGGCCGCCTCCTATCACGATGACATCGTATTTCATTTCTATAGAAAACGACGAATTGTAATTTCAGTAGTCATATTGTTAAATGGAGACAAAGTGTATTGATGAGTACTACTGATCGGTCACGCAACCTGTTGAAGCTGAGCTAACTGTTTTTATATATTTGTATAATGTCCCGCATGAAGCTTTATAGGCTGGCTCGACCCATTTGGCCCGTCGCTGCTCGAGTTCGTCATTGTTTACCAATACGTCTATCGAGTTGTCTGATCCGCTTATTACTATTTGATCGCCATTTTCTATAAGTGCCAGTGGTCCACCATTCTGTGCTTCTGGAGTGATGTGTCCGACTATAAAGCCGTGCGAACCACCCGAGAATCTGCCGTCAGTTAGTAATGCAACATGCTGACCAAGTCCTGCTCCAACTATAGCGGAAGTGGGAGTTAACATTTCAGGCATGCCTGGACCACCTTTTGGGCCTTCATACCGAATCACTACTACATCACCTTTGTGAATTTGACTATTTTCGAGAGCGGTTAGCATATCTTCCTCTGATTCAAATACGTTTGCAGGCCCCTTAAAGGTGTCGCCTTCTTTCCCAGAAATTTTAGCAACTGCACCTTCAGGAGCTAGGTTCCCATGCAGTATTTGGATGTGGCCAGTTTGCTTGATTGGATTGTCCAAAGCTCTAAAGATTTTTTGATGTTTAGAAAGTGGGGGTACTTCGGCTAGGTTCTCTGCTAATGTGCGCCCAGTAACTGTCATACATTCTCCGTGCAAGAGTCCGTGCTCGAGCAGATATTTCATTATTCCAGGTATCCCACCGACTTTATGTAAATCTTCCATTACATATTTGCCACTCGGTTTTAGGTCTGCTAGGTAAGGTGTTTTATCACTTATCTTTTGGAAGTCATCAATAGATAATGGTACATTGGCAGCGCGTGCTATTGCCAATAGATGTAGGACTGCGTTAGTTGATCCACCAAGGACTGTAATAGTGGTGATGGCATTTTCGAAAGCAGCCCGAGTCATTATATCTAGTGGCTTGATATCTTGCTGGAGTAGGGCGAGAATTGCATTTCCAGACCGGTAACATTCCTGAGATTTTTCAGGGTCTTCTGCTGGTGTGCAAGAGCTAAATGGAAGAGACATGCCTAATGCTTCAATGGCTGATGACATAGTGTTTGCAGTGTACATTCCACCACAGGCACCGGGACCGGGACATGAGGCCTTGACTATGGCCTTGCGGGTCGTTTCATCAATGCTGCCGGTCAAGTGTTCACCATAACTTTGAAATGCCGAAACAATATCTAGAGGTGTATCAGCATGACATCCTGCCTTTATCGTGCCTCCATAAACCATTATCGATGGACGATTTATTCTTGCTATTGCAATCATACAGCCAGGCATATTCTTGTCACAACCCGGTATAGAGATATTAGCATCGTACCACTGGGCACTCATTACAGTTTCGATTGAGTCTGCTATGATTTCACGTGATTGAAGAGAGTAACTCATTCCTTCGGTACCCATGGAAATACCATCACTAACACCAATAGTGTTGAAGCGCATGCCAACCATACCAGCTGCATCCACTCCTTTTTTGGCCTCAGATGCTAGATCGTTGAGATGCATGTTGCATGTATTGCCTTCATACCACATACTGGCTATTCCAACTTGAGGTTTATCCATATCAGCCTCAGTAAGGCCGGTACCATATAGCATGGCTTGTGAACCACCCTGTGACTTAGGTTGGGTAACGCGAGCACTATATTTGTTTAGCTTCATTTATAGTCTCCATAACTAGATTGATGTCCCAAATGGAAGTGAATTTATGGTGATACGCTTACATTTTCTGGGTTAGAAAAGCTTATGTAGCATTCATGTTACCAGATGATTTGAGGTTAATCAATTGCCTGGATAAATTCTGGCTTGAATGGTACCGGAATTGTCAACCCAAGCCCTCGACATTCGAGGTGTATTGAATGCACACCCTAAATTGCCTTTGTGGTCAATCATTATTAATCCTGCATTCGAAGTAGTACGCTTGTGTAAAACACGAATAGCTTCGCTAGCAGCACTTTCAATAGAATCTTGAGTTGCTGTTAGGTCGCAGGCAAGTTTACTGAGCACCACTTTCATTATTGCTTCCCCATGCCCAGTTGCAGATACACTTGCTGTAGCATTATCAGCATATGCACCCGATCCAACTAGTGGTGTGTCACCAATACGACCAGTTGCTTTATTTTTTGTTCCTCCAGTTGATGTGCCAGCCGCTAGATTGCCATAATTATCAAGCGCTACGCATCCAACTGTACCAAATTTGTGAGAGTTGCTTATTTGTTTGTTCCATATATCGCGCGTGTAATCAGTGATGAACCAATCAAGTTCGCACTCTTCTAGATTTAGGTTTTGGCCAAATTGTAGAGCACCTTGTCCGCCCAAAATATTATGCTCACTATTATGCAATATTTGAATTGCTAGACTTATAGGATTGCGTATTTGAGTGACCCCAGCTACAGCACCGATGTTTAGATCATCTCCATTCATGACAATTGCATCCATTTCAACAAAGCCATCTTGATTTAGGTATGATCCACGTCCTGCATCGAATACAGGATTGTCCTCGAGTAGTCTTATAGAATGTTCTATAGCCATCAACGAGGTTCCACCTTGATCAAGTATTTTCCATCCCGCTTCAATTGCTTCTTGGCAGCCAGAGATATGAGCACTGATATGCTCATCAACAATTTCTCCGGCACCTCCATGAACAATGATTTTCGGTCTCACAGCGCAGTAGTCTACTACAAATTGCTTGTGTAGTATAGGTTGCTTTTAGTAATCACAGTTATAATCATTTATTATGTTTGATAAGCCTAATCATAACGTGATAATTAGTGCAGCTGATTTAGCTCGTGGACAACGGTTTGGTGACATTCAGTGGGATAGTCATGGCAAAACATTGGCATGGCTCCAGAAGAAAGGAGCTGATGCTGTAATTGTGGTTAGAGAGTTTGATACAAATAAATATCTCTATAGCCAGATACCATGTGGAGGGGCAGGCGTAAATTATGGTGGAGGTGACTTCACTATTGCGCATAGGCAGGTGTTGACAGTCTGTGACAATGAGTTGTGGAGTACAGGATTGTTAGATGGTGAAAGAGTACTCGTTGCTGAATCGGACGGAATGATTGCATCGCCAACTGTTAGTTCTGATGGGAGGTATGTGGCATATGTAGTAAGTGGAAGGGATACTGACGAAATAGTTGTGAGTCAATTAATTGGTAGTGGTGCATCGGTAGTTGTTTCTAATGATTATGAGTTTTATATGCAGCCGAGTTGGCATAAATCTGGGGAGTATATGGCCTGCGTAGGTTGGAATTCCCCAGAAATGCCTTGGGATGGGTCAGAGTTGCAGCTTATATGTATTGATTCCGACAAAAATGGTTTACGGCAATCTAATAAAGTAGTTCTGGCTGGAAGTAAAGACATTGCTGTTTTTCAACCCATATTTTCGCCTGATGGTCGATGGGTTGCTTATGTAAGTGATGTGACGGGATGGGGAGAGTTATATTTGTATGATATATATAACTCCGAGAACAGACAGTTGACTAGTAGTGCATCTGAGCATGCAAGACCTGCATGGGGTCAAGGTATGCGGACCATTGCTTGGAGTGTTAATAGCGAGGCAATATATGCTCTGCGTAATGAGAATGCGGTGATTAGGCTATGGAAATATGGTATAGATGGTACTGGCTCTGAAGTTATCTGGGACAGCAACTATACTGATATTACTGCTATAGATATATGTCCAAACGAGGACACAGTAGCATTTCTGGCGTCTGGCTCAAAGATTCCTGCAAGTATAGTAACTTTAGAATTAAATAGTAGTAATGATGTGGAAGTGATTGCGCGTGGGCAAGATTTTTCTATTTCTGATAGTAAGTTGTCTTCACCCAAATCTGTGCAATGGAAGGGTAATGATGAAGCTATTGTCTATGGACTATATTATCCTCCCATGATTGAGGCAAGCGGTTTGCCCCCTGGTATTATTATGGTGCATGGTGGTCCCACAGGACAATCAACAGCATCTTTTGATCCAAAGGTTCAATTTTTTACCAGTAGGGGCTATGCAGTGTTAGAAGTAAATTATCGGGGTAGTACTGGATATGGACGTGATTATATGCTAGAAATGCGCGGGGAATGGGGCAGGATTGATCGTGATGACCTGATTAGCGCAGCGCATTTTTTGGTCGAGGAACAGTTGGTAGATCCAAATCGTATAGTAGCTATGGGTGGTAGTGCAGGAGGGGCAACCGTATTGTTAGCATTAGTTCATAGTAATGACTTGTTTGCTGCTGGAGTTTGTAGTTATCCCGTGACTGACATGATAGGTCTCACACAAGATACTCATAGATTTGAGCGTCACTATTGTCACAATTTGATTGGTGCCTATCCAGTCGATAAGGATATTTACCGTCAGCGTTCTGCTATTTTATATGCAGATAAGATTACTGAACCCATAATTATATTTCATGGTAGTGACGATAAGGTTGTGCCTATAGAGCAATCTATTGGTGTAGTAAAAAGTCTAAGAGAGCGTGACGTACCACATGAATTTCATGTATTTGATGGTGAAGGTCATGGCTGGCGGAAGGAAGACACTATTACTAAGTATTTTACTGCAGTAGAGCAGTTTTTAGATAAACATGTGAAAAACGTAGACAATTAAATCTAAATAGATGAGCTAAACTAGCTGCCTTAATTGTTCTAAGGTTATATTTCCCCCACTCATAATAATTGCTACGCGTTTTCCTTGCAATCTTTCTCTTAATTTAGCTGCAGCAGCTAATGATGCAGCTCCTGAAGCTTCGACCAGGTTATGGGTTTTTTCAATGCCTAGAATAACTGCATCAACTAGTTCTTGCTCGGTCACTAAAACAAAGTCATCTAGATCATCCTGTAGTATTTTTTGAGGTACATCAAATGCGGTGCGTGTGGCCAAACCCTCTGCAAATGTCTCCATTTTGGCTTCTACAGGTTTTTGTTCTTTCCATGATAGATAGGCGGCAGGTGCTGCTGCTGCCTGTACCCCTATAATTTTAACTAGTGGGTTTATAGCTTTTGCAGCTATACAAGCTCCAGCAGCACCACTGCCGCCTCCAATTGGCACTATGATTACGTCTATGTCTGGACGGTCCTCCAGTATTTCTAGAGTATAGGTACCGACACCAGCTATAATTAGTGGGTCATCACCTGATGACAGGTAATGAAGACCTTCTTTTTCAGCGACTTTCTCGATATGTTCGCGACAATCGTCAAAGTCATTCCCGACAAACCGGACCTCTGCACCTAAATTTTGTGTTGCTTTTACCTTAGCCTCATTGGCACCATTAGGCATTGCTACAATAGCAGGCACGTTGAATAGGTGGGCTGCATACGCGACACTTTGACCATGGTTTCCAGTAGAAGCAGTTATTACACCAGTATTGTTGTTATTGGCGTGGAAATTGGCCATGAAATTCACGCCTCCGCGCACTTTGAATGCACGTATGGGTAGATGATTTTCATGCTTGACCCATATTTCTGTACCCAAAGCTTTGCTTAAGGTAGGATACTGATAAATTGGTGTGGGCTTAAGGTAAGGAGCAATTGTTCTTTGAGCCTGCAATATATCTTGAAAAGTCGGAATGATCATTGTTGTAATTCTTGAAGGCGTTTGGCAAGAGTGTCGCGAGATGCTCTATGCTCCGTTAATCTTTGTCGTTCTTTTTCGACTACATTCTTAGGTGCTTTGTCTGCAAAAGGGCTGTCTAATAGTTTCTCCAATCTTTCTATCTGGTTTTCTAGGGTGTCGATTTCATTTTCTATGCGAGCTGTTTCTGCTTCTGTGTCGATATTTTCATTTGTATCTAAGTAGATTTGAGTGGTGCTTACAACTAATGATATATCCGTTGACGTTGAGCTGTCATCGACTGATTTGATCTCTATACGGTCAGACTCAATTTTTGCAAGGGATACTAGTATATGTTGCTGCTCGGAAATCATTTCATAATGGTCTGATGTTATTATAGTAGCCCCTATTCTTTGTGTGTTTGATATGTTATGTTCAGACCTAGCATTTCTGATTGTACGGATTATTTCTGCTAAGTGATTGAAATTGGCAACATCATTAGGTGCGTCTGATACCTGCCCAGATGGCCATGGAGCGATAATGAGTGCTTCCGGCCACCCATTTTCTGGAACAAAACGTTCCTGACATGTAGATTTGAGCTGCTGCCATATTTCTTCAGTTATAAATGGAACAAATGGGTGCAACAAGCGTAAGGTTTTGTCAAGGACATCTACTAATATTCGCAAGGTTGTTTCTGTAGTGCGCGAATTAACAAGCTGAAGTTTTGAGATTTCTATGTACCAATCTGCATATTCTCCCCAGATAAATTCATATGCTGTAGTTCCTGCCTGTCCATATTGATGTTGCTCAATCAATCTAGTGCAAGTTTCGCAGGTTTCGTCTAAACGAGCTAGAATCCAGCGGTCTGCTAATGAAAGTTCGTTATGGGACTCATTATATGGTATTGCATTTATTTTGCCGATAACATAGCGTGAGGCATTCCAGATTTTGTTGGCAAAGTTTCTATTTGCTTTAACTCGGTCAATACTTAGATTCATATCGTTGCCTGGAGTAGACCCGGTGAGTAAAGTGAAGCGTAATGCATCCGTGCCGTATTCATCCATGACTTTTAGTGGATCAATAACATTTCCAAGAGTTTTACTCATTTTACGACCTTGTTCGTCGCGTACTAATCCATGCAGATAGACCTGTTTAAATGGTACTTGGCCAGTGAATTCGATACCCATCATAATCATGCGTGCTACCCAGAAGAATAAGATGTCATAGCCCGTTTCAAGCATTGTAGTTGGATAAAAGTATTTTAGATCATCAGTTTCTTCAGGCCATCCGAGGGTAGAGAATGGCCATAGACCAGATGAGAACCATGTGTCAAGGACATCCTCGTCTTGTGTTAGAGTGATGTCTTCACCTAGTTTTTCGTATGCTTCTCGGTATGCTTCTTCTTCGTTGTGTGCACAAAATATACTTCCGTCTGGTGCGTACCATACAGGTATACGATGTCCCCACCAGAGCTGTCTCGATATACACCAGTCTCGAATGTTTTCTAGCCAGTTAGAGTAGGTCTTTTCAAAACGGGCTGGTGTGATGACAATACGCCTATCTTTAACTGCCTTCAGAGCGGCTTCAGCTAATGGTTGTATGCTAACGAACCATTGTGTGCTAATCATTGGTTCTACAATTTCTCCTCCGCGTTGAGTTCTGGGTACATTCAGCATGTGCGGCTCTTCTCGGTCTGTGAGGTTAGCATCCCTCATGTCAGACCATAATTGTTTGCGGGCTTCAAACCGATCAAGGCCAACATATGGCCCACCAACTTCTGTTACCTTGGCATTACGATCAAGCACTGATATGACGGGAAGATTATGCCGTTGTCCAATTTCATAGTCGTTAGGGTCATGCCCAGGCGTTATTTTTAGTGCTCCTGTACCAAATTTTTGATCAACGTACTCATCAGCTATAACAGGTATTTCTCGTCCAATTATTGGGACTAATGCGGTCCGTCCTACAAATTGTAGATAACGCTCGTCCTCAGGATGTACCGCTACTGCTGTATCACCTAGTATGGTTTCTGGTCTTGTGGTTGCAACTGGAATATATTCGTCACTGTCCTTAAGCGGGTATTTGAAATAGTATAGTTTTGCTGGCTCTTGGCTATATTCGACTTCTAGATCGCTTACAGCTGTTTTGAGTCCAGGCGACCAGTTTATTAATCGAGGTCCTCGATAAATCAATCCTTTCTTATAGAGAAGTACAAAAGCCTGCCGTACAGCGAGTGATAGGCCTTCATCTAATGTGAATCGCTCTCGGTCCCAATCGCAGGATGCTCCTAAGCGGCGGAGTTGATTGGTTATTTTGCCTCCATATTCATGTTTCCATTTCCAGGCGCGTTCAAGGAAGTTGGTGCGTCCAATTTCTTCGCGGTTGGTCCCTTCATCGGCTAGGGATTTTTCAACTTGCAATTGTGTAGCAATGCCTGCATGATCTGATCCTGGTATCCACAATGTGGACATTCCACACATTCGATGGTAACGAATCATGAGGTCTTCCATTGCTACGAACATAGCATGCCCTAAGTGTAATTCGCCGGTCACATTGGGTGGGGGAATTGCAATAACATAAGTAGGTGTATTGGGGTTGAAGTCTTCATTTTGGGGTTGGTTGTGAGGCTTAAAATAGCCTTGTTCTTCCCACCAATTGTAGAGTCTTTCTTCCGTGGATTTGAAGTCGTAAGTTTTAGGAATGTTGTTCATAGCAGTACACTTTATCTATAATAATTGTCATTTGTTATGCATAGGACAGACTCTGTCGCACACTTATTTTTGTAGCTGTGCGTGCAGGCCAGAGAGAAGCAAGTATAGCAAGCACAATTACTGCTCCTAACCATATCAATGCGGCTATCCAATTATAATAAAAATCAAGGTCCATTTTGAGCATTACCTGTCCGAGTTGTCGTGAAATAGGTTGAGCTATCACAAATGCAATAGGTACTGACAGTATCCAGCTGACTATACCTTGTGCTAGTCCTTCCAAAAGAAACATGTTTATGATTGTGTTAGAGCGTGCACCGATGGCACGCATTACTCCTATTTCTCTAGTACGTTCAACTACACTAATGGACAGAGATCCCATCAGTCCTAGTCCACCAACTATAGCTACTAGTGTAGCTAGCATTAAGAGCATTTGGGTCACAGTACTGAACTGAAAAAGAGCATACTCTTTTTCTTCTTCTGTAGTACTTGTCCCAAAAACACTTACTCGCATTCGTCTGTCTTCATATAGATCTTGCAGCTCTTCCTTGACATCTATTGCTGATTGGGGGTCAGTAGACGTTGTGCGTATAAGTAAATCCGTTCCATACTGGAACTTTTTGGTCGAGCGATATACTGCAGATAGTGGTGCATAAAGTGGGTCAGGTTCTCCTACTTTACGGAATACCACTTGGAAAATACCTACAACTTGCCACTCATCGCTGCCGAGAACATCTAAATCTAGAGTAATGATATCTCCAACATCTATATTATTGTCAGTAGCTAATTCTTTACTTATCACAACAACGTTACCATCTTTTGGTTGTAGCCAGCGTCCTGACAACATAGTAGGACGATACATTTCCTCTGCTACAGGTATGCCCACTAAGTTAGAAGCTGACCCTACGTCACGTGCAACCTGTCCCGATCTTAACACTGAAGCTGCATGACTGTACCACATAGATGCTCGTGCTACTCCTGGGACAGAGTTGGCTAGGTCAATAACTCGAGAAGATCTTTGGTCCCACACAAAGATCAATCGGAGATTATATCCGCGTCTATCCATATCTTTTGATACAGTAGTAATTAGTGATTTCGACAAACTCATCACCATGATGAACATTGTACCGGCAGCTACTAGCACCAATTGGGTCAAGATTAGTCTGCCTTTACGACGAAACATGTTGCCTATAGCAAGAGTTTGTGGCGGAGTTAAGTACTGTTGACCGACTCTTTCTATCCATTTGTCAACCCAATCTCCTCCATATTGTCCACTTCCCAGCCCGTAACTAGCAATGGCCTCTCTGACAGTTATGGCAGCTCCATGTATTACAGGCCATAGGGCTGCTAGGACTGGTACTGCTAGGGCTGCTAGTAGTTGATACACTGCCGCTGATTGGGATATGCGGAATATTTCGTGATCTATATTGAAAATATTCAGAAACCATTGGCTTCCTCCAAAAGCTATTGCAGCACCTAAAGGCAATGATATTGCTAATGCTAGGATTCCATAAACTAAAACGCCACCAAGATATAACTGGATGATTGTGCGACGTTGGCCACCTATCGCTTTGATTATTCCTATTTGATTAGTTTGTTCAGTTACTATTGCAGTCATAGTATTAGTCACCAATACTACGCTCATAAAGAGTGATGCCACTGCCAATATTTCCATGACAAGTACTACTCCATCCAAAAACATCTTCCCCCAATGCTCATCAGGTTTTTGGTAAAAAGTAGCCCCGACCGAAATTTGTTCTTTACTCAGTTGATCTTTGATCTCAAACGCCATTTCTTCAGAGTTCATTCTACTGAATGGTGAAACTCGTACTTTTAGATTGAAGTACGCACCTTCGGGTATTCCTAGTCGTTCAAGACCTTGGGGATTCATAAAAAACAATGCGTCCCCACCAAAAGATGGTGGTTCAACAAAAGGATGTCTTATCATGCCATTTATGGGTAGCCATCGGGCAGTGCCGTCGGCGAGCTCTATTTGTACTTCGTCTCCGATGTTAATGCCATAGTATTCACTAGCTGTACGTTCAATTCCTAAAGTGTTTTTCGTCGGCCACTCGCCTTCTATCAGAGAGATTTGGTCATAAGTTTGTTCATTATAGTCAGGTCGAGTGGCCACCATTCCTGGTTGCCATTTATCTTCTGATGTCAGTTTGTAACGTAATCCAATTTGGTTTGTAATATCTACTGATAAAACGCCGTCGATTTTTGAAAGTTGATCAGCCATGTCTTGATCTAGGTGTTGGAATGTAAACATATTAATATGTGATGGGTAGGTCGATGCATGTGAAATATCCATCTGTGTATACAATTGATCGTTCATGCCAAAAATCGCACCGACGCAGAATACTCCAGCAGCTACACTCATTATTACTAGTAGAGTGCGCGATTTGCGTTCCCAGAGATCATGCCATAGTTTGCGCCACAGCACATTCATGTGATTGGCACCTTGATTGTAGAGGATTCGTCACGCGCAATGCGACCGTCGTCCATTTCTATTGCTCTAGGAACTCTGCTAGCTAACATCTGATTATGGGTTACCATAATGATGGTTTTTCCCTCAGATGATAACCTAAGGAAAATGTCGAACACATCATCCGCAGTACTTGTATCTAGATTTCCAGTAGGTTCATCAGCTACTAGTAATGGTGGATCGTTAGCCAGAGCACGAGCAACAGCAGCTCGCTGTTGTTGTCCTCCTGAAACCATATTAGGCAATTTATGTAATTGATCTCCTAGACCGACTAATTGAAGTAGTTCGGAAGCACGGTTCTTGCGTTCGTTGCGTGGAAGTATGCCAGCAAAATCCATTGGTAAGATTACGTTCTGTAAGAGACTAAGTGCAGGCAGCATTTGAAAGAATTGGAATATAATCCCTACGTTTATGCCTCTCCATGCAGCTAGTTCGTTCTCAGTCATCGAGTTGACATCTTGGTTGGTAACTAGCACTGTGCCAGACGTGGGGAAATCTATTCCGGTAATCATGTTTAGTAATGTAGATTTTCCGCAACCAGAGTGCCCAACGATGCTAACAAATTCACCTGATTGTACTTCTAGACTAAGGTTTTTTAATACAGGTATTACCGCATCCCCTACATTAAATGATTTGTTGACATTATGTAGCTGGACCACACAATTATTGTTAGAATGGATGTGACTATTTGTATTGTTTCTTTCATTAATATTAGTCATGGCTATGATTTTACCAGAAGGGCAAGGTAGCTTGTGTTAGACCATTGTTAAACATAAAATGTAGATTGGTTATTGTTTGTGAATTCTGTATAGGGTCATACGTGGTTATAATCCATGGTCTGCCAGTAATTATTGGAATAAGGATCTGAATGATGGATAGCAGCTCGATGCACAAATGGAATAGTGATACTGGTCTAAATCACTTTGAGAAAATATTATGGATGATTGTGAATTGGATTAACAACCATTGGTTTCCTTCCTGGACCGATAGTAATTTATCTGTAGGACATTTTAATCCTGTGATAACTCAAGATAGTTGGGATGAAACTTATGAGACTATGACCTCGCCATCCCGTACATTAGCTCAAATATTCATGCTGAAGTTACCTTGGCAGGAGATATACTCAGAGCTGGGAAATATTCATGTACTTGATATAGGGTGCGGCTCTGGCAACAATGCGGCACGTTTACTTCGATGGTCAGGGGGTATGATTTCTACTTATGTTGGCATGGATTTGAAACGGCACAATAACTGGGACAAAGTTGTCGATAAATTCTCTGTTTCATCCTTTTTGGAAACCGACGTAGCTGATATAGCAAACTGTTTTAAGGTTGAAACTAACTTTATTTTTTCCCAAAGCTCTATTGAGCATTTTACAGATGATATAAAGTTGTTTCATGACATATATACATTTGTCAGGCAGAGATCCAAGCCTGTTATACAAGTGCACTTGCTTCCATCAAGCGTAGGACTAAGTCTATACAGGTGGCATGGTGTACGTCAGTATACTCCACGCACAATTTCTATGCTGACTAAAATATTTAATGATTGTTCCTACGCACGTTTGTATCCTCTCGGTGGTAAAAAGTGTAACATTGCACACGTTGCATTACGAAGGTTCCAGCAAAGGTCTAGTATAGATGCAGAGCGTACGAAGGTGTTACAAGATGAATATGCTGACAAGGTGCGTGAGGCAATTATGTTTGATTCGGAGGATTTACACCCACGACCTGCATTTTATGCTCTTGTGATACATTCGAACTGGTCAAGGAGAATGTTCTGATGGACTTGGAAATGTATAACTTTGAATCAGAAGAGATAATATCTGGTATTTCCGAGTGGGCAGCTATTGAGAGCCCTACTTATAATGCGACTTCTGTCAATAAAATGATGGATGTGGCAGAAAGTTTTATGAGCGATATAGGAGCAGATATCGTTAGGATACCAGGTTCAGGTGGTTATGGTGATGCTCTGCAGGCTAGTTTCAGATTTGAACACGGACCTGAATCGGCTGGAGTACTTATTCTAGGGCATCTTGATACGGTTCATTTGGAAGGCACTACTTCTAAAGAGCTGCCAATCAGGCGAGAAGGTGATAAATTATTTGGACCTGGTGTGTTTGATATGAAGGGCGGGATGTATATGGCCTGTAATGTAGTTAAACAAATATTAAAGGTCAAGAATGATTTGAGTTTGCCAGTATCATTTCTGTTCATACCAGATGAGGAGATTGGAAGTCCAAGCACACGGCATTTGATTGAAGAAGTGGCGCAATCACATAAGTATGTCTTAGTTCCAGAACCAGCTAGGCCTGGCAAGCTAATTACGGGCCGTCATTCTTTTCTCCGTTACATACTACATGTTTATGGTAAGCCCTCTCATGCGGGTGTGGCTATGGGAATTGGCCGAAGTGCTATCAGCGTGATGGCAAAGGTAATTGAACAGGTTGAAGGTTATTCAGACGTAACGAAAGAAATTACATATAGAGTTGGGAATATAAATGGAGGCAATTTTGTCAATGTGATCCCCACTGAATGTCATGCCGAGGTTTTATGTGTTGCGCCTAATAAAGAGGCTGTGAGAGAAATTCAGAATTGTATGGGTGAAATCAAAAGTCCTGATCCCGATGTGCGTGTTGAGGTTGAGACTGGTCCGATACGTCCTTTGTTTCAGAAGTCGGAGGGCAATATGGAGTTGTTTGAAATTGCAAGAAAGATAGCTATTGATTTGGGCCTAAAGTTGGGTCACGGTCAATTTGGGGGTGGTAGTGACGGCAATTTTACTGGTGCGTTGGGAATTCCGACTTTGGATGGGTTGGGTGTCGAGGGTGATGGTCATCATACAAAAAATGAGCATTTATTGGTTTCATCACTGGTAACGCGATCCCATCTTTTTGCGGGGATACTTGGCGTTTTATCTGATCGTCATGATTAATAGGAATCATATAGAATCGAATATGTTTGCGTCAAAACAGTGAAAACTTGTATCGTCTGGATTGCAAAATTGATGAATAGCACTATGCGTGTACTGATTAATTTGTCCATCATGGTATTCATGAGTGGGGGTGTTGAGGCAGCTTATGCTTTAGAGAATTGTAGTGTAAACAGTAATCAGATGGATCGGCCTTTAGTTGGTTATGTTGGAGGAATGCGCTATCAATTGAAGTCGTCAAGCAATAAGGACTCAGAAGTGTCATACGGCTGTGCGATAGAGGATTCGGTTATAGAGAGTGTGGCCGCCTCTATTTTGGAATCAAGCAATATTGAAGAGAATATAGTGGTCAGTGAAATTGTCAAGCAAGACGCTATTGTGGTTGTTATTGATGATTTTGGTTATCGTAATGACTGGGTTTTGGAGGGTTTTCTGAATTTGGATGCTTCGTTGTCATATGCCGTAATACCAGGAAATCAATTTAGCTCTAGTACTGGTAGTTTGATCCATGATAAAGGATATGAGCTAATAATACATATGCCTATGCAGGCTGTAGGCGCGGCGCCAGGAGAAATTGATTTCAGATTGTTTACTACTATGAATAAGGAGAATATATATTCAAGGATACAGAGCGCTTTAGACCAATTTCCTGCTGCTGTTGGTATGAATAATCATCAGGGCTCAGCTTTTACAGCACACCCTACTTCTATGAGCATTTTAGCATCCGAGCTACGAAGGCAGAACTTGTATTTTCTGGATAGTGTTACAAGCGCAAACACAGTGGGTGCTGAAAGTATGCGTTTTGCAGGAGTTCCTGTAGTTGAAAGAGATGTATTTCTCGATTCGGTGGATGATTTGAACTATGTTAATGAGCAGTTGGATAGATTAGCTTATTTGTCTAGACAGCATGGTTATGCTGTAGGTATTGGGCATGTGCGCGCAAATACTCTTTTGGCCTTGCAGCAGTCGATACCTCGTATAAAGCAAGCTGGTCATGAGTTTGTATTTGTCTCAGAAGTTGTAAGTCTTGTCCCGCAATAATTCTATAAAGAAGTAAATAATTTGGTTTAGTATGAAAAGTTCTGTGAGTATTCCTGTCCGTCAGCAGGAGAACGGAGATATAGAATACGCTAGTTTAGATCTTCTCGTTAGATATGATAAGTTGCTGCTTTGGCTCCGCAATAGGTACATTGATACAGTAGAGAATAGTCAGTATTTGTCTAAAGATAAGATTGTAAAATGTGTAGAATGTCGCGGTGAACAGTATGACGCTGGGGGATATTCCGAGCCTAGGCTATGGATTTATGCTGAAATTAGAGAGTGTTCTGGTTATATCAATGTTGATTGTGTTGGACATCCGGCTACGATAAAGCAATTGCGTCGACAGTTCGAATAAAGCACACTTTAGCTGTTATTGCACCTAATAATATGCTCTGTTGTTTCTTATATGTTTCATAGGTATCGAAAATGTAATGTTAATGATATATCCGTATCATTGCGGTAGTTAATAGTGGCAAAAAACTTACAGGGAGGTAAGTCGATGACAAATATAGTGAGACGCAGTTCCAATTCGCAATTGTTTTCACCATTTGCAAGTGTATTACCTATAAGAGGTATCTTTGAAAGCTTTTTTAACGATAGTTTGGATAATCAATCATGGGTAAATCAGTTTCATGCTCATTTGGAGGTGGATGTAACTGAAAGTGAAGATGAGTATGTTTTGACCGCCAATATTCCGGGTGTAGAAGCAGAAGATGTCTCAGTTAGACTAGAAGATCAAATTGTATCAATTTCTGCTGATATGTCTACTGAAGATGAAGATGAACATAATGGATATCTGGTGCGCGAGCGTAGAGTCGGTCAATATAATCGTAATTTGCGATTAAGATCTAAGTTAGAGCATGCGAAAGCTAAAGCAACGGTAAAGAACGGTGTGCTGATACTTAATATACCTAAGGCTGTCGAATCCAAGCCTCGGTATGTGGAAGTAGAAGTTATATAAGCAGCAAAAAGCGACCGATGTTAGGTCGCTTTTTGCTGCTTATATAACAGACATTATTCAGAAGTTTTAATTACATTGTCTTCAAACCATGAACGAGCTGTCTGTATCGCATTGTTGAGATTTCCCTCTGATAATGTGGTCATTAGATCCTGCAGTTCATCAATGTCAATGTCGGTGTATATACTAAGTGCATTCTTCATTCTTTCCATGCAGATAGGAATGTTTAAGATGTGCTTTACATCGGTTTGAAGGTCGAGAAGTTCTGGTAGCAATGGCAGCCAACTGTCTCCACTGTCCGTTGTCTCTATATAACGATCGGCTAACATTTTTATTTCGGATGCAAGCTTACGCATAGCATCAACGCTACATGGATCGGGTGGGGGCGTGGGAGTAGGGGTAGGAAGAGGTGTGGGTGTTGGCGTAGGCGTGTTTACCACAATTATATCTGTGTTACATGATGTTATAAATTGGGCACTTAAGATTAGTACAATTATTATAAATTTCTTTCTCATACAATGTCAGATAGGATCTAATAATAGGTGATGGTTAGTTGTATTTGTGTGATTTTATGTAAATTAGTGAAGCAAGAATCTTGCCAAAGAGTCCCCAGGTATTTATAGAGACGTTATGTGTATTGCTATCAAATTTAAAGCACCATGTTTAAGTTGTAGATTTCCTTGAACTATTATGAAATCTGAGTAGTATTCTTTGCGATATGAGTTATATGTATTGGCATGGATTACCACATTAATGAGACCACTACTATCTTCCAGAGCAAGAAAACGAATGCCATTTGCAGTGGGTGGGCTCTGTCGTGTTACTACTATTCCTCCCACTTTCACTTTTTGTCCGTTATTCATGCTGTGCAGTTGAGAAATCAGTGTTGTTTTGTGATGGGATAATACATTTCTGTACAAATAAGTAGGGTGATTATCGATGCTTACTCTGGTTGCATAGAGTTGGGTTGCAAATTTCTGTTCAGATGTCATGGGTTGTAATGCGACCTGTTCTTCAGGTATGGTCAGTTTGAGATCTTTTATTCTAGGTTTAGTTTGATAAGCATCAGTTAATTCCCATAGTATTTGGCGACGGTGTTTTCTGGGGTGTAGATAATCTACTGCGCCAGATAAAATAATTGATTCCATGAGTGGCCGAGGGAACCTCATGCGTTGTATTAGATCAGACAAAGACTGAAAAGGTGCGATCTTACGTTCCTGTAAAAGAAGATTGATATATTCCGTGCCAAGTCCACGGACAGTTTTTAGGCCTAGACGTATTTTTCCGGATTGCAGGGTGCTTCTAGCACTAGAATACCTTAAGTCTACTGGCAAGAAACGTATTCCTATTCTGCGGGCATCTGATATTACAACATGCTCTGGATAGAATCCCATGGGTTGATTGCGTAATATGCCAATGAAGAATTCGGTAGGGTGATGACATCGTATCCATGCCGACCAATATGTGATAACTGCAAATGCGGCGGCATGTGCTTTTGAGAATGAGTAGCCTCCAAAAGATTTCAATTGATTAAAAATTTGATTGGCTATAAGAGCACATACGCCTCGCGATTTTGCTCCATCTATAAATCTTGTATGGAAATGCTTTAATTGTTCTTTGGTATGTTTGTGTCTTAGAGATCTGCGTAATAGCTCTCCTTCTCCTGGAGTGAATCCAGCTAGATCGCGAGCTATTTTAAGTACTTGTTCTTGAAAAAGAATAACGCCTAAGGTTTCTTTTAGTACTGGTTTTAGTAGTGGATGCAGGTAGGTTATTGGTTTTTTACCTTCGCGCCTTAATAGGTAAGGGTGTACCATGTTTGATTGTAATGGTCCAGGTCTTATTAATGCTACTTGTATAGTTAAATCTGCCAACGAACGTGGTTTGAAACGAGGGATTAATGATGCTTGTGCCCGACTTTCTATCTGGAATAATCCAATTGTTTCTCCGCGGCAAATCATATCAAATACATCATGGTCATCAAATCTGAGGTTCTCTAGTTCTGGTGACGGGTTTATTAGAGCGCGTGCATCAGAGATTGCTGATAGCATGCGCAGACCGAGTACATCTAATTTGATCCAGTTCATGAATTCTAAAGAATCTTTATCCCATTGAACCACTGTTCTTTCTTGCATGTTTGCTGGTTCAATGGGTATATGTTTGGTCAACTTCTGTTTTGAAAGTATCATGCCTCCGTTATGTATGCCGAGGTGTCTTGGGAAGCCTTCTAGTAAAGCTGCTATTCGCAGCAGTTCTTGCCATCTAGGAGAGTAGAAATCCTCTTTGATGATTGCCCGTATGCTTTCTGACTCTGGCAAGGAAGATGCGGAACGGTCGTCTAGCACGGTAGTAGCCTTTTGTAATGTATCTTTTTCAAATCCTAGTGCTAAGCCTACGTCTCGTAGTGCTGAGCGTGCTCGGAAAGTGACAATAGTACATGCCATAGATACTTGTTCAGGACCATATTTGTTGTATATGTACTGGATAACCTCCTCCCGTTTATCAGCTGCAAAATCAATATCTATGTCAGGAGTGGTTGAACGTTCTCTAGATAAGAATCGTTCGAATACTAGCCCAGTGCTTAATGGATCTATAGGGGTTATTCCTAGTAGATATGCGACTAAAGAATTGGCTGCACTACCACGACCTTGACAAAGAATATTGTTTTTGCGTGCGAAACATATGAGATCCCAAACTATTAAGAAATAGTTTGTCAAATTGTGTTCGGATATCATTCTTAACTCATGATTAAGTGTCAGAATGTATTTGTTTTTGTTGGCCACAAATTTCTGTGCAAGTGTTGTGTGGCATAGTTCACTTAATTTGTCATCTGCATTCATTTGGGATGATAGTTGTATTTGCGGTAGTGCTTGGGGACCAAAGGGTAAATTGACTTGGCATCGCTCGGATATGCAAAGTGTGTTATTTGTAGATTGTGTATATTCATTAAAGAGTTGTTCCATTTGTTGTGGACTATGGAAATAATATTCATGATTGGTGCGAAGATAACTAATGGCATGTTCTAGTGGCAGTTTGTGCCTTATACAGGTAAGAATGTCATGTAGGGGTGCGTCTTCAGAGGTGAGATAGTGTACATTTCCGGTGGCTACTAATGGGAGCATTAGTTTGTTGCTTAGATTTGCTATTTGCTCATTTATATAATAGTCATTACGTTCGTGATGATTCTGCATTTCTAAAAAAAAGCAATCTTTCCCAAATATTTCTGAATATCGCGAAGCTGTATGAATAGCTTTTTGGTAATCTCTAGAGATTAAATCTTGTACTATGGAGCTTTTTCTGCATCCAGATAGTGCAATGAGACCTGCAGAATTTTCAATTAGTGTGTTTTCCTGCAATAAAGCTTGACCTTTTCTGCCTTTGTGGTGCGAAAGTGTTATAAGACGGCATAGATTAGAGTATCCAATCTGATTTTCAGCTAATAGAGTCAAATGGCCACATTTATTATCTAAAGTAATCTCACATCCAATTATTGCTTTTATACCGGCTTTTTGTGATGCTTCCCAAAAGCGTGGTATCCCATATAGTCCATTATGGTCCGTAAGTGCTATAGCAGGCATCTCCCACTTGACTGCTTGTTTTACTAATTCTTCGGGTGTGGGCACACCATCCAGTAAGGAATAATATGAATGAGAATGTAATTCAATGTACGGCACGATCGAGAAACCAAGTTTCCTTGTGGTCACAAAAGAGAGTGATCAGACGTCCATCTGAAATATTGACCTGATAATAGTCTCTTTCAATAGGGTTGTGCCACCATTGCGATTGCACACGCCAGTGTTGATGTATATGTTTCACCATATATGTTTGTTTTCTGATCTGCAGTTTATTTGGTATGCCTGCGGGATCGCAGTGAACTCGTAAACCTTTTGGTTTTGGTGGCCCCACGTTGTTTGCGAACTGTATTGCATGCTCTCCAAAACGTTGTTTTAAACTACCTATAGTTTTTTGGAGAGCATGCTTGTTATATCTGTTCTTGTGTTGTTCGAATAGTTTTATCTGATATGTATTTTTATGCCACTCATGTAATGGGTATGCTTTTAATTCTATTTTGATAATAGGATAAGTGTTTTTTAGTTGACTTAGCAAATTTGATGATATGCGCTGTAACCGTATATCTGTTGATGTAGGAGGTTTAATAGAAGTGTTTATGTGTTTACTGTGTTCGCTCTCATCTGTTATAGACAATGTTAGTGCATTAGCGTGATATCCTGACTGTTCAAGGCGTTGAGACAGTTGTGTGGTTAGTTTATGTAGAATGTTTTGTGTTGGTTGTATATCAGATAATGGATTGGTAAGTGTTTGAGATAATATAATAGTGGGAGGGTATGTGAATGGCTTTAGGATTCTATTGTCATTCCCACATGCCATATCGTGAAAGTGAGCCAATTCTGGGCCGAATTGACGTACTACGGACCCTCGTGGTAATTGTGCAAATTCTCCTAGAGTTTTGATTCCGAATGTATTTAGACGACGCAACAATTCTGAAGGGGGGTTGATCAGGGCTGTTAATGGAAGGGATGCTAGAAAATCAGCTTCTTTTCCCATTGGAATAGTACAAGTAGGATTTGCTTGTAGTGATGCGCAATAGGCAGTGAATTTATTGCCGGCTATGGCTACGGTGACTGGCAGTTGTGTTTCTGCTACTATCTGTTGTACAACCTTAGCGCACAGATCAGCTTCAGATTTAAAGATGCGTGAAAGCATCGTGGTGGAAATAAAAAATTCTCCTAAAGCGTTGCTCTCAATATCTGTACAGAATCTACCCAGTATGTTTTTGAGCTGAGTATGTTTTTTTTGGTATAAGGACTCTGTAGCAGTTAGAAAAAAAGCATTTGGGTAGCGTTGTTCCACACTGCGGCGTGATTCTCCAGGGTTGATACGAATATCATGTAATGATTTCGCAGCAATTAACACGCGCTGATTGCATGGTCGTAGCAACACTAAAGGTTTTTTTGCTAATTGTGGGTTGCGTTGTATCTCTACTTCAATAGGAAGTTGGTCTAATATCATACATAGAATACGCATAACAATCCATTATAAGAACATTTGTTCTATTATTGCATTGTTGTGCGCTTCTGTCAATATTTAGTATTTGAGTTATATTACTGAATATCAGCGATTGTGTAAGATAGTTAGTTTTGCATGAATGCTTATAAGATCCGGAAGTTTTTTATTACCTAACTCAATCTCCATAAGGCAAAGAAAATACATAGTATTACAAATACTACAGTAAGAATGCATCCATAGCGACCATCTTCTTGATGCTTTTGCTTCATTTCATCAGTTTTTGGTATTTTAGTATTGATAATTTACAATTTACTCCTATGTTGATTGTATTTCTATAACTTCCATATGAGCAATGTGTTTTTTTACTCTATCTACATTGTCTCTCCACCAATCACATCCCTTGTAAGCTGCAGTCATTTCGTCATAATGATCAAAACTGTCCCCATACGAGCGTATCCAGATAAACTGAGATTTTTCCATATTTACCCATGTGCTTTCAACCTTCATTCCAGCATCGTTCATAATAGGAATCAATTCTTCGTGAAACATTGTTATCCAACTATCAATAAAGCCCTTATTTATAGTGTAGATACGTAAATGTGCTGCTGTCATGATTTTCCTCTCATTAATTTGTTGGTATTACAGATGTATTAGTATGGTT
>MDTE01103582.1_pt1 | contig 29293 bp, 24 predicted proteins | sample 811231 | NCBI WGS metagenome assembly MDTE01 (sample SAMN05326651, study PRJNA326480) | marine metagenome | isolation source: seawater | place: Indian Ocean: Red Sea | collected 2010 | reverse complement strand
CATTTACGGAGTGACTCTCATCGTCACGCCAGACAGTAGTTCCACCTCGTCCAGTACGAGTACGAGTCCCATCTTTTCGCCCTACCAGCAGCTTGCTGGAGCACGCTTTGAATCACTGCCGGCCGTTAATAACCCAGATGTAATTGCCCGTGATCGACTGTTATTGGATGCGATCGACAATACCGTTACTTCACGTGCGGATTTGCAGTGGGTGGCAGCGGAGGAAGTGCGACAACGCGCACCTGGTGACCGGGCCGTCGAACGGCGAGACGAAACGCGGGCTCGTATCTGGTCGTCCTACCAGGCGGAGACCGATGACGCGCTAGGGGAGGCCTGGGATGACACACTGGCATTGCTAACTGAATTGGCCAGCTGATTGACCAGTCCTGTCTGCGGCGGCCTGTCGGATCAGGCCGCCGCGGTGCAGGCTGTTTTCATGCGGTCGCCGGGAATCTGCTGACGGCTCGGTGGCAGGTCTCCAAGTGGAGCGTCTTTGCTCGGCTTTTTCGGACTCTTGTTACGCGTGCATCACACTTTTCTGGCGGTGTCCATTCACGTAGGATGAGGTGGATTGATCACCCACAGGGCGGTGACCGAGATTTGTGATATCGGTTGTGCCCGTGGCGCCGACAGGAGATTCCGATGCGTACCGGTAACCCGGCATTGAATGAAAAAACGTTCCAGCAATTCCACCTGCCGGACACCAGCGTCACGATGACGCTGGACGGTACGGTACTCAAGACCGGCGTCCTGTTGCTGTTGGTCGTAGTGGCAGCGGCATTCAGCTGGGGCGAACTGGCCGGACAGGGGCCATTGGCTATCCCGTTTTTGTTGGGAGGCTTGCTTGGTGGATTGGTGTTCGCCCTGGTGACGATTTTCAAGCCGGTCTGGTCGCCGGTGACGGCGCCGCTTTACGCGGTTTTTGAAGGCGCGTTCCTGGGCGCGATCTCGCTCATGTTTAATGGGGCTTATCCAGGTATTGTTTTTCAGGCGGTGGTACTGACGTTCGGAACGCTGTTTGCCCTACTGATTGCGTACCGCAGCGGGTTAATCCGTGCCACAGAGAATTTCAAGTTGGGCGTGTCTGCCGCGACGGGTGGCGTCTGCATGGTTTACCTGACTTCCTTTGTCTTGGGTTTTTTTGGTGTGGGGATTCCATATATTCACGAAAGCGGAGGGGTGGGAATTGGTTTCAGCCTGGTGGTGGTCGTGATTGCCGCGTTGAATCTGGTGCTCGATTTTGATTTCATTGAAAAGGGCGTCGAGTCTGGTGCCCCGAAGTACATGGAATGGTATGGTGCGTTTGGATTGATCGTGACGCTGGTGTGGTTGTATCTGGAGATGCTGCGGTTGCTGTCCAAGCTGCGGGATTAGCACTGCGATAGAGGAATGTGGTCGGTGGCTCTATGGGGTGGTCGTATCTTGCAGCACTGATCCTCTCTTTGCGTTTGAGACGGGCGGGGAACCGCCTAACGTCATGTGCGTGGCGCCGGCTGGTCATGATTGACGGTCTGGACTAAAACGTGATTGCTGCGTGTCTCAAACCGGTACTCCTTGGCTGATGGTTGGACGGTTGCAACGTCACGCAGGTGACGGCCGGCACCCCACTGCTTTCTCTTGATGCTAAAGGTAGCTCTGATGTTGCGATTGACTTGCGGTTTGCTGAGTCTGTATCTCGTCGGGCTGGTTGCGCCAGATGCAGCGGCTGAACTCCCTGTCGGAGATTCAGCCGCGGCTCCTTTTGCGGACGGCACCCTGGAGGGTGCCACGACCCATCTTCAGCGGGAAGTGGCGAGTAAACAGATTGTCGGCGGCATGCACCTCGTGCTGCACGCTGGCAAGGTGGTCCATTTTGCATTGGCCGGTGCTGCCGATATCGAGGAGGGTGGCCTTCTAAAGAAAGATGCGCTGATGCGGATCTTCTCCATGAGCAAGCCGATCACATCGGTTGCTGCGATGCAATTATGGGAGCAGGGGAAGTTTCGTTTGGATGACCCAGTAGCACGTTTTATTCCCTCGTTCGCCGACATCAAAGTCCGCGTTACCCGGAACGGTAAGACTCAGCTTGTCCCACCTCTACGGCCGGTCACGGTGCGGGATCTGTTGCGACACACTTCAGGTTTCAGTTACGGCCGAAAGTACGGTGAGCAAGTTTTGCAAGATCATCGCCGAGTCGGTGTGTTATATGGCGGGACGAAAAACATGTTTCCTCCCGAGATGACCATCGCGCAGGCCGCCGATGCGCTGGCTCAGATTCCACTGCTGCACCACCCTGGTGAACAGTTTACTTACGGTTTCAATACGGACGTGTTGGGTAGGTTGGTCGAAGTGTGGTCGGGAGATCGTCTCGATCATTACATGCAGAAAGCTATCTTCGATCCGCTGGCAATGCGGGATACCGGATTTTTTGTTCCAGGCGAAAAGGCCGCTCGGTTCACTTCCTGTCATGCCGTCGAGGAAGGCAAAAATGTGGTGGTGGATCGCGTTAGTCCACACAACCCGTACGTGCGTGGCATGAAATTCATTTCCGGTGGTGGAGGACTTGTTTCCACAATGGAGGATTACGCTCGTTTTTGCCTGATGATGATGGCGGGTGGCGAGTTGAATGGACAACGCGTCTTAAAGCATGCCACAGTGTGGACGATGTTTTCCGACCAGCTCGACCCCGCGCTAGAGCATGCCCGTTGGGGTCTCGGCTTTGAGATCAAGCCGATCGAATTAGGTAGTGGCAAGACGGTTACCGGGTACCGTTGGGGTGGGTATGCCAATACGAATTTTGTCATCATCCCAGAACGCCAACTGATTCAGATATTTATGCGGCAGAATGTACCTTCGACACACCGAGTTTCACGGAAACTGTTTCAGCGTATTTACCAGGGTATGAGGTAAGTACACTGGTCAGTCCGATCGTCTATGAGACCTTTCAACGGGCGCCGCCCGAGAGCAGGAAGACCCTAGTGACCGAGACCCCCGATGCCCTGGAAATCGATTGCCGGGCGGCACACACCCGAATTTCCTCAGAAGGCTTTACCGGTTTGTTGCTCGATTGCCGAGAGCAGGATGAGTATGATCTGGTCCATGTGGCAGATTCGACTCTGCTGCCAATGAGTGAGTTGGCCCGTCGTGTGGAGGAACTGGCTCCCCATCGCGATCAAGAAATTCTGGTGCTTTGTCACCATGGCATGCGCAGCCTGCAAGTGGCCACCTGGTTGCGGGAACAAGGTTTTGGCGGGGCTTGTAGTATCGCGGGAGGAATTGACGCCTGGGCCTGTCAGGTCGATACCAACTTGCCTCGCTATTGACGTTGATGGTACGTCCGTCGCGCTGTGCAACGCGTATCTCTGTCGCACCAAAGGAGCGCCGGTGAAGCAACTCTCCGAGGAGCTGTTGGCTGCCTACTTGGCGACCACTTACACTGCCTGTTTGGGTGAGTTGGAGGTGCGGATTCGGGTCGGCTCTCGGTGCCCGAGCATTGACCGGGAATTGGCCGAGCGCAACCTGAGCTGCTGGGCTTATCTCACCGCCTGTAATCCCGGGTCCCAGCCGTTGTCTGCCGTCGAGAACAGGGATCGTCACCAAGCATTGCGGTCCGCCGTTGACGATGGCGGGTGGGCCTGTTATCCCGGTGCAGGTATTCCTGATACCTCGACCTGGGAACCAGAAGAGAGTCTGTTGATTCTGGGGATCCAGCGTCAAGCTGCCTTGCAGCTCGCCAGACGTTTTGGCCAGCTGGCCATTGTCTGGGGCACCCGTGATACCGCAGCCGAACTGCTGTCCTCTGCGTGAGCTGTCTGTGGCGTTTTCCCAGTAGACGTCGCCGGGTATAAAAGGTCTGGTCGCGGTTGTCTGCTGTGGCGCAAAGTGTGTCTCGCCTGTTTGGATCCGCAATATCACTGGAGCGTGTGTGGAATGATCCGTCAACGAAAGTTGGGACGTGGTGTTGCGGTAGTTGGTGCCGGCATGTCGCGGTTTGGGATGTTCTCTGATTTGGATGCCAAAGACCTGTTTATTGAAGCCTACCGTGCGATGCTGGCCAGTGTTGACAAAGGCGTTGGTCCGGAGGACATCGACGCGCTGTACCTGGGCAATTTCAGCAATGACTTTTTCGCCGAACAATCCCACTGGGGTGCCATTCTCTCGGATGCCCTGGGATTAGTTCCCAAACCCGCATCCCGAGTGGAAGGGGCCTGCGCCTCCAGCGCGCTGGCGGTACGCGAGGCGGTCTTCGCGATCGCGTCTGGCTTTTACGATATCGTCCTGGTGGGCGGTTTCGAAGATATGTCGAAACGCACCACGGAGGAGGTGGCTGCCGGTCTGGCGCTGGCCGCGAGTCCCGACGAACGCGCCGCTGGCTTTACCTTTCCCGGTGTATTTGGCGCGGTCGCGACGGCTTATTTCCAGCGTTATGGTGCGACCTGTGCTGACTTGTGGGAAGTGACGATTAAAAGTCACCAGAACGCCGCTTTGAACCCCAAGGCACAGTACCGCAAGTCGATCCAGGAAATCATGGACGGTAAGGTCGAAAAAAGTCGTTCGCGCGGACTGCCGTTGCCCCAGTGGCAGGATGAGCGCGCCTTTCTGGCTGACGCGCGGGCCAATCCGGCGATTGCCTGGCCCATGCATCTGTTCGATTGCAGCCCGATCAGTGATGGTGCGGCATGTCTATTGCTGGTTGGTGAAGAGCTGGCCCGTTCATTTACGGATGACCCGTTGCATGTTGCCGGAATTGGTCAGGCGAGCGGCCGGTCGCTTTCGCAGGCCGACGATTTGACCTCATTGGAGGCTTCGCGTTCGGCCGCCCGGGAAGCCTATGCAATGGCGGGGTTACAGCCAAGTGACGTGCAATTTGCCGAAGTCCATGACTGTTTTTCGATTGCCGAGATCCTGCATATTGAAGACCTTGGTTTTTTCCCTGCGGGAGAAGGATACCGAGCGGTTACGCGTGGTGAGACACGGCGCGACGGCCCGATGCCGATCAACACGTCGGGCGGATTGAAGTGTAAAGGGCATCCCGTTGGTGCTACCGGCTCGGCTCAGCTGGTTGAACTCTGGGAACAGTTACGGCAGTCTGCAGGCCCGCGCCAAATTGAGAATCCGGATTTGCGGGTTGGCGCGGCCCACTCGATGGGTGGAACTGGTGGTACCTGCGCTGTGACGATTTTGGAGAGGAGGTAAATCGTGGCGAATCCCCCCATCCATGACCATTCGTACCGGCAGTTTCTACGGGACAAAAAGCTGATGGGTTCTCGCTGCACCGGCTGTGGCGCCCAGTACGTGCCGCCGCGCGACGTCTGCGCTGCGTGTCACGAGGGAACTATGGAATGGGTGCAGATGCGTGGCGGAGGCAGCTTGTCTGCCTTTACCACGATCTCGATCGGAACTCCTGCCACGGTGGCTGAAGGCTATGATCGGAACAACCCTTATTGCTGCGCCGTGGTTGCCCTGGAGGAAGGGCCACGCGTGGTAGCACGTTTGCAAGGAGTCGATGCCGGCCAGCCCGAGACGATCGCAGTCGGCGCTCCGTTGGAACTCGTCTGGGAGTCCGAGGGAGAGGCCGTTCGTGAGACGCCAACACTCGTGTTTCGACCGCGAGTCGCCGAATCCGGTGCCTGATTTCAGTAGGTGATATCACATGCCGGCAGCGTTTTTTGCAGCTCGGCCGCACCCGCGTCGGTGACCTGGGTGCTAATGGCAAAGAGCGATTCCAATTCGGTCAGCGTGGCCAGGTGTCTCAGCCCGGCGTCGGAAACCTGTGTCCCGGACAATCCCAAGGTCGTCATGTTGACTAACCCACCAAGTGCCGCCAGCCCCTCGTCGCCCACCGCGGTATCGCTGAGGAACAAACGTTTGACCTTCGTCAGGTTTTTGAGATGGACCAGCCCGGCGCTGGTAATTTTTGTCTGGTGCAGACTGATCTCTTGAACATGGTCCAATCCGACAAGATGGGCCAGCACTGCATCGGTCGCGGACGTTTCGCCCAGATCGACTTCAATAATTTGCTCGGCCGCATTGCGTACCAGTTTGGCCCCGGCTTGTTTGAGCGCGGCGATCTGGGCAGCAGAGGGGGGCTCTTTCGGTTCCTCCGGAGCAGCGGGCTCGCTCGTTTCTACGGTCACTGTCGCTGCTGCTGCCGCTGGTGATTTCTCGCTTGCTGACGCAGCAGCGGGTTCGGTTGGGCTGTCCGGTGAGGAAGGCTGTGGCGACCCGCAACCCCAGGTGACGGTAAGCAGGATGCCCAGTGGCAGGTAAGAGGTACGTCGATCGAAATGTCGCATTGGTGAATTCTCCAATTGAAGCAAGCTGCGCAAGATCAAGGGTCCACGGTGCTTTGGTCCGTGGTGTACCATTGTGACGCCAATTTGACGCCAATATTTCACGCCAACAACGCGTGGATGATTTTCCCATGGACGTCCGTCAAGCGAAAGTCACGCCCCTGGAAACGGTAGGTCAGGCGTGTGTGGTCAAGGCCGAGTAGATGGAGGATGGTTGCTTGCAGGTCATGGATGTGGACAGAACCCTCAGTGGGGTGGAATCCCAGGTCGTCCGTAGCGCCCACGTTGGCACCCGGTTGCGTGCCGCCGCCGGCGAACCACATCGTGAACGAGTGGACGTGGTGGTCGCGACCGACGCGGGCGGCTTTCTGGGGTTGGGCGACCGGTGTGCGACCGAATTCGCCACCCCAGATGACGAGTGTGTCGTCGAGCAACCCACGCTGTTTGAGATCCTGGATCAGAGCGGCCACTGGCTGATCCATCTGTTGGCACAGCTGGGGAAAACTACCGAAGATATTTGAGTGGTGATCCCAATCACCCAGGCTGAGTTGTACAAAACGGACACCTTTTTCGACCATCCGGCGCGCCAGCAGGCAATCACGTGCGAAATTGGGTGTCTCGGGTTGGACACCGTACAGATCGAGTGTGCGCTGAGTTTCCTTACTCAGATCGATCAGTTGTGGCGCGCTGGATTGCATCCGAAAAGCCAGCTCATAGGCGCGGATCCGGGCGGCGATTTCGGCATCTCCCGTTTTCGCCAGGCGTTCGGCATTGAGTCGGTTGATGGTTTGCAGGACCCGGCGATTGCTGGCCGCAGTTATCCCGGTGGGACGGTTGAGGTTGAGAATGGGATCTCCCTGGTTCCGCAGTGGAACGCCATGGTAGGAGGATGCCAAAAAGCCGTTGGAGATGATGCCATCGTGCGCCTGGGGCACAGGACCACGGACGGTGGAAACGAAGCCGGGTAGATCCTGGGACTGGCTGCCCAGTCCGTAGTTGATCCAGGATCCCAGGCTGGGTCGGCCCGCAGTCCGCAGACCGGTAAACAGTAGTAATTGCGCCAGTGGATGCACGGTCTCTTCGGTACGGGCGCTACGGACAAAGGCCAGTTCGTCCACGACCTGCTGGAGGTGTGGCAGTAGCTGGGAGACCTCGCTGCCGGTTTCACCGTAGCGGGCAAACGAATAGGGGCTCCCCAGGATACGGGGTTGTTTCTCGGTAATTTGTTCGAACCGTTCGCCTTCGACATAGGACGCGGGAATCGGCTGGCCGTCGAATCGGTTGAGCGCCGGTTTGTGGTCGAACAAGTCGAGGTGGCTTGGACCGCCCATCATGAACAGGTAGATCACCCGCTTGGCGGCCGCCGGAAAATGGCTGGGCCGCACAGCCAAGGGGTCACGGGAGGCAGGGCCTCCCGCGGCAGCAGCAGCTGCGTCGCCGGTCAGCATGCTTGACATCGCGATTGATCCCAAGCCGAGTCCGGAGTGAGCCAGGAAATGGCGTCTGTCGATGGCGTGTGGCAATGGACGCATAGTAATTGTGTTATTCGCGGGTAATGAACTCATCCAGATTCAACAGCGTGCGGGTTACCGCTGACCAGGCGGCCAGCTGGCGATTGCCAGGTCTTTTGGTGGCAGAGGGTTCCCTGCGCACACGTGGCGGCGCGGCGACGGGGTCCGGCAGTTCTGCCGCCAGCAGTTCTGCCACGATCTGCCGTTCTGTACTACTGGGGGCGCGTCCCAGACAGACTTCAAAGGCGAAGCCAATACGGTCGTTGGGATCGGCTTCGCGCAGGATCCTGCCGGCGAGTTCTTGTCCGCATTGGAGGAACCAGTCGTGATTCAACAGGGCCAGTGCCTGCATGGGTGTGTTGGACCGATGGCGGCGAGTGCACGCTTCGCTGGCGTCGGGGCCGTCGAACAATTTCAGGAACGGGTGCGGCGTCAAACGCCAGAAGTGGATATACAGCCCTCTGCGGTAGGCTGATGCGTTTGCGTCGGGGATCCAGGTACTCTTGTCGGCGCGGCCTTGCATGACTCCAGCCGCCTGGGATGGGAACACACTAGGTCCACCCAGATCTCGGGACAGTAATCCACTGACGGCCAGCGCCTGGTCGCGAATGGCCTCTGCCGATAACCGCAGCCGTCGCTGCCTGGCGAGCAGCCTGTTTTGGGGATCTGTGGTGGTCAGGTCGTCGCGTGTGTGGGACGATTGTCGGTAGGTCGCCGATGTCACGAGCATGCGGTGCAAGCGTTTGACTTGCCAGCCGCGGTCACGGAAGTCGCTGGCCAGCCAATCCAGCAAGGCGGGGTGTGAAGGAGGATTGCCCTGGACGCCGAAGTCGTTTTCCGTCGCCACCAGGCCCATACCAAAAAACTGTTGCCATACGCGATTGACCGCCACCCGCGGTGTTAACGGCTGCTCCGCAGAGACGAGCCATTCTGCCAGGTCGCGCCGTGTCCGCTTTTTCGATTCTGGCAGGGCGGGGAAGATGCGGGGCACGCCTGCGGCGACTTCCGGGCCCGGGCTTTGCGGGTCTCCCCGGAGCAACACGTGCGTGGTCCGTCGAGTGGGCCGCTCGTTGAGTACCAGAACCGTGTCCAGCGACGTCTCGTGTTGCTGGTGCGCTGCGAGCGATCGTTTGAGGATTCCGTAGTCGGGGTGGGTCTGGCCATAGGCCTCGAGAAGTTTTTCACGCTGTTCTGCAGTGCGCTGGACTGCCGGGATGGCGAGGGTCTCACGTACGTCTGTGGACAGCTCTGCCAGCTCATTCGCGGTCAGCGCGGTGATCCAGTCAGGCAGCGTCCTGGAGAGCTGCCGTTGCCGTTCTTTGAGTTGATTTTCCAGTTGCAGGACCTGGCGGTGAAACCGTTCACGCGCCTGACGGGTGACCCGCCCAGCCAGTGGCAGTACAGGATCATCGGATTGATTGAAAAAATCCAGCAGCTGGTAATACTCACGTTGTGAGACGGGGTCGAATTTGTGGGAATGGCATTGTGCGCAGGCAACCGTCAGGGCGAGGAATACGGTCCCCGTAATGTTGACACGTTCGATAGCCGTTTCCAGTTGCCCCGGACCGACGGTGTGCCGGTAAAAGGCGGTGGCGATACGTTGTTCCACGGTGGCATTTGTCGCCAGGTCACCGGCGACTTGATCGGTAACAAAACGGTCAAACGAGAGGTCCTGGTTGAATGCGTTGATCACCCATTCTCGATAGGCCCACATGCTGCGGAACGGGTCACCTTCATTGCCACCACTGTCGGCGTACCGGGCGCTGTCCAGCCAATGCCGGCCCCAACGCTCTCCGTAATGAGGAGACGCCAGCAGCCGATCGACGCGCTGTGCATAGGCGTCAGGGCGCGGGTCCCGCTGGAAGGACCGCATGGCGTCGCGACCAGGCGGCAAACCGATCAGATCAAGCGTCACCCGCCGGAGTTGTGTGGACCGGGCTGCCGCCGGTGAAGGTGTAAGCTGTGCCCGTTGTAAACGCCGGAGGATGAAACGGTCGACCGGGTTGCGAATTGCCCGCTGGCTGGCCAGCGCAGGCAACGGTGGACGTGAGATGGGTTGAAAGGCCCAGTGGTTTCCACCGGGTGGGCGGGTAGCCAGACGCGGGATGCTGGCCGGCCAGCTGGCGCCGCGCTGCACCCAATGTTCCAAGGCGCGAATTTGGGGAGGTGGCAGCGGTTTGCCCGGTGGCATTGTGAGTTCTTTGGTACCACGGACGAGTTGAATCAAACGGCTTGCGTCCGGGTTTCCAGGTTGGATGACCGGGCCCGAATCGCCGCCGCGCTGCAAACCGGCCGCGGTATCGAGGCGCAGGTTGGCTTCCTGCGATTCTGGTCCGTGACATTGAATGCACTGTTCCAGCAGTGGGCGAATCTGCTGGTCAAACAGGTGGGACGGCTGGGCCGGTTCTGCACGCGGTGGTGCGGCAGCTGTGGGGCTCAACCAGCTGAGCCATAGCAAGCTCAGAAGTCGCGCACTTACGAGTACAGCGCAATTCCCACGTAGAGACATCATCCATCAACCTTCAAGTAGCCTGGCGAGGCACGGCCGCCCAGCCAGCAAGTGATCCCGTTAATGACGAGGATAACCTCTCTGCTGCTGCGGAGAAACCGAGTTTGACCGAAGGCTCACCAGCTGGGAGATCACGGGCTGACAAAAGCCACAGAGCGGCTGACTGGCAACAGGATTCAGCGCGCCGCGGCAGGACGTTCCCGACCCAAAGTGGATCGCATGACGGCCAGCAGGAGGCCTGTTGCACAGATGCCCAGTAGCAGGCCTGAGGGCGTCCGCCCGGTCCACGCTTCCCATGGCCAGGGAAAACGGAAAAAAGCAAAATTGAGACTTGTGAACAATACCGTGGCGGTAGCCAGTCCCCAGTGCGCGCAGCGTGTGGCGTCTGTCCGCGGTTGTTCCTGGGAACGCCGGGCCAGGGCGATTGCCACTTCGCAGGCTAGCGCGAGGGGAAGGATAACCAGCACGATCCAGCCTGTTTGTGGCGTCCATTCGGCATGTTCGTAAGACAGGTTACGGAGTGTCTTGCCGGCGATCGGCACCAGCGCCAACGGGAGCGCCAGCAAATAGGGCCACAGGCGTCCTGTTAGTACGCCCACCAGGGGCAGCGCGCCGAGGAACAATCCGCTGGCCTCGTACCAGGCGAGCCCGGGTACTTTCAGAAAGGCCGCGCCGGTCAGCAAAGCCACGTGCAGTGCGCAGAGTCGCACCTCCCAGCGGAGAGGAAGTGTCACCGGGGGCGCATCGCTGGGTTGGCGTTCGTCGACGATCAGGTACCGGTTCCACCACAGGCCCACCCCGAGTACCAGCCCGAAGACACCCCCAAAGGTGATTTCCATCAGGTTCCACCAGTTGACGTGTTGCAAGTACGGCGCTAGTTCACCGAGCGCGTCGGCAGAAAACTGCTCCGGGTGCCAGGCCCGCCAGGATTGCAGACTTTGTCCCACGGGAAATCCCATTCCGCCTGCCAGGCAGCCGCAGAGTGCCAACCGACCGGCCAGCCGGTCACGGCGCACCAGGGCCAGATATCCGGCCGCGCCGGCCAATGCCAGCAACAGGCCCCCCCAGCATTCCGGTCGCGGTTTCAGGTCGCCTGTGGGTTCCCAGTGCCAGGAATCCGAGAAGTAGATCCAGGGCAACAGACGCTGGTCCGGATCGAACGGCCGATTGAGCAGCCACATGCCCACCACGGCCAACAGAATCATGGCGACCAGGAGCAGCACTATTTCCCACCAGCGGTAGCGTTTCCCTCCCAACCCGAGGCCCAGAAAGAGGCCCGCGAAGCCAATCCAGAGTGCACCTTTGACCGCTAGCCCCAGCATGCCCCACCACCAGGCCGGATGATTGCCGATCAACGGTCCATCGTGGGTCAACCCGATGGTCTGTCCGTAAGTCATCGAGCCACCGCAGGCGATTCCGATGGCAGTCAGCGCCACGGCGCGGGCCGCGGTCAGCGAAGTGAGACGTGACTTCAAACAGAGCACCGCGGCAAAGCCGACCAGCACGCCGGCGATCATGGCTCCAGTTTCATGTCCGTACTGACCACGAATGCCCCAGCCCAGTGCGCCGGCCAATCCCATCCACAGCGGCGCCCAAGCCAAATCTAGCTGCCTGGATGTCGTAGGTGATTCAAAAGCCACGCAAAGCCACCTCTTTGATTCGATTTTCTACAGCCGGTCGTGGGCAGTGGAATAGCGGCTGGTCAAGAAAGGGGGCTGCCTTCAGAGATGGCACCTGACGGTGGCACATCAATAGCTGGGCGACGACCGCCAGTAAGTAGACTGACTATGAATCCTACGAGGCAACCCGACAGGAGCGATGCGGGCATAATCCACTGAAAACTCAACGCCGGCAAGCCTGTGAAGATGTTCCAGTAGGAAATGATGAATGCGGTACTGAAACCGGTCAGGGCCCCCCCCATGGCACCCCATTGATTTCCCTGTGGAATGAAGAGCGCAAACACGAACAGCAGAAACATTGGTGTGACCAGGAGTCCAAAAGTGCGGTAGGTCATTTCCAGGAAATTCCCGGGGATCAGGTCGATGACCACCGAACTCGTGACGACGACGACCAGGCCTACCGAGGCAGCCAGTACCCGAGCGAACTGAACCCGGGCGCTTTCGCCGAGCGGAGTGCTGCGAAAGCGATCGACGAAATCACTGGTCACAACCGCAGTAATCGAGTTAATTCCTGAATCGACACTCGACATGGCGGCGGCAAACATGCCTGCCAGCACCAGCCCGGAGAGACCGATGGGCAGGTGGTGGGAAATGAAATAGGGGAAAAGCGCATCGGCGTTCTCGGCGATCGTTTTGCCCGGTGGTAGCAGGCTGGAATCACTCTGATAGTAAAACAGCAGGGCGAAACCAACCAGCGTCAGCACGACCGAGACTCCGCCACCGGCGATCGAGTTGATCAGGAAAGAACGTCGCGCGGCTGCGGCATTGCCAGTCGCCATAAAACGCTGGATGGCGGTCTGGTCACCTCCCGCAGTACAGACCCACCAGAGAATACCGTTGAGCACAGACCCGAAGACGGTGACTCGTTCCGTGAAATCGAAGGAGAAGAGCGGTTGTGTGTCCCAGGACGAGTTCCAGCTGCGGGGGAACCAGTCCACGCCGCCGACTTCCCAGCTGACCATGGCGATGACCAGCCAGGCGCCGCCGAACAGCAGGGTGAATTGGAATGTGTCGGTTACCACGACAGCGCGCAAACCACCGAGCGAAGCGTAGAAAATAGCAATGCCGCCGGTAGCCAATGCGACAAACGGTAGCCAGCTGTCGTCCCACGAGAGCATGACCAGTAGTGCTTTGCATGCCATGTAGATCATCACTGACATCCACATCAGCCGTAGCAGTACGAACATGCTGGCGCCCATCAGGCGGGCACTGAGACCGAGTTGGGTTTCCAGCAAGGCGTAGGCACTGGTCCCGCGATGACGCATGTAGACGGGCGCCATCAGGTGGCCGACGAGATAGTAGTAGAATGGAATCGTGAGAATGCCAATCAGTGACACCACCGGACCGTGTCGCAGCACTTCACCCGGGCTGGTGAGGTAGGAGATCGTGCTGAACAGGGTGGCGAACAGCGAGATTCCGATCAGCAGCGGATTCATCGCGCGGTTGCCGACGAAATATTCGTCGGTGGTTTTTTGACCACGGCTATGCCACCAGCCCAGATAGACCATCGAACCGGCGTAGACCGCCAGAATTAGGCCATCGATCCAGTGCAGGCCGGAATTCATGATGAGGCCGTCTCGGAAATGGCGGACAAGTTCAGCAGGGACCAGGCATTTTCACGGAGAATCAACCGTTTGCTGTGGTCGTCCAGGTCGGCTAGATCGATGCGTGCCCGCTGCATACTGGTGGCGTAGAGCGGGGTGTCGGTGCCGAAGAGCACTCGCTCGGCACCGATCTCGTCGACCGCCCATTCGATCAGCCGTGGTGTGATACTCATAGCGCTGGAGGTATCCGCGTAGACATTTCCCTGGGTCGATTGCTGGATAGCGCGGACCTGCAGCGTGCGGTCGCTGGTGTCACTGCAACCGATGTGGGCCAGGATCACCCGGACCTCCGGAAACGCGTTGGCGACCGGGACGATGTCGGCGGGCAGGCTATGCTGATGCCCGCTGTGAGTGAGGATCACCGCCTGGTGTCGGGCGGCGAACTCAAAGATCTGGTGGCCGTGATCAGCAAACGGATAGACGTGTTCCTCGGGGTGGATTTTGATTCCCACGCAATGCGGTGTCGCCAGCATCGTCTCGGCCTGCGCGTAAGTCTCTTCACGGGTCGGATCGATGATCACCCACTGCAGCAGTCCGGGGCAGTCGGGAACCAGCCGGGCCGCTTCTCGATTGCCGGCAGCCGCATCGGCGTTACCACGCGGAAACAGGCCCAGTAGGGGGGAGACAACGGTCCACTCGATTTGTGCCTGGCGGGCGCGACGGGCGACTTCCTCGGCACTAGCAGTCAGGAACTCACTGGTCAGCGGTTCGTTGTCGGCGACGACACAATCGCCGTAATGCGCATGGACGTCGATCGCCTGGATCTGGCAGATGGGAGTCTCGTCGCGGACCCCGGGAGATGTTTCATGGTCGGTCATGGGATGTCCTGGAAGTGGGTCTGGAAAACCTCGCGACAAGTTTGCGATTCCTCTTCGCTGAGGCCGATATAGGGTGGCAGCAGGCGGTTGGAGAAACTGGGGTCGCGCAACCAGAGAAAGGTCTTGTCGTAGCTGCCGTCGATCATCTCGCGAGGACAGTGCGCGAACAGTTTGCAGCCTACCCGGTAGAACACCTCGGCGATGCGGAACAGTTCCGGCAGGTCGCGGCGCTGGCCGGCTTCAAAGAACTGCCAGGTGGTGCGGGGAAACAACGCGTCGTAGCTACAGAGCAATGAGCATTCTCCGACCGTACACCCAAGGGCAAAGTTCCCCTCCAGCAGAAAATGCTGCAACATGGGTGCGTTGATCATCAGATCGGCGGTGCGGGCGTAGTCCGACGAACTGTTCTTGGTGGCCACCAGGTTGGGCACCGCCTCGGCGATGGCAGCGTATTCTTCACCGCGAAGAATACGTCCGGCGCGGGGCAGGTTGTAGTGCAGGAAGCGTGAATCTGGAAACGCACCACAGACGGTTTGGAAGAACTGCAAGGCTTCGCGGTCGTCCAGCGCACCCCACGATGGCAATGAGATCTGGAACATGCGAATCCCCTGTTCGTGGGCGAACTGAAGACGCGTCAAGGTCTGCTCCATCGACAATCCGATGACCCCGACCTGGGGATCGATGCCGTCGCGCACCATGTGCCTGGCGAACACGGTGACTACGTGGCGAAAACGTTCTTCGCTGAGGGCATAGCCTTCGCCCGCTGTGCCCAGGATGTAGGCGTTCTGGTAGCCGCCATCTAGAGTTTCTTGCAGATGGCGTGTGAAGACCGCTTCGTCGAGTTCGTAGGACTCGTTCCAGGGCAGCATACACGCTGCCAGATTACTTTGTGGGTAGCGGGGAGATTCAGCCACGATTGTTGGTCTTTCTGGGACACAGGGTGGTTTTGCAGATCGATTGCGCGTTCATCGTACCGTACGGCTGGTGCGGCAGGAAGCATTGCAGCGACGTTCCCCAGGAGCGGCATTCCGACAGGTGGGCGGTGCCTGCGTCCGCGTTCTGGCATAATGCGAATGACAGTGTGCGTTGTGTCCTGCGAGCTGCCAGTCCAGGAGTGCTGTTAGTGCAAACTTCCGTGCAAGTGATGTTGTGTATTGCCGTGCTGGCCAGCTCGGTAGTGGATTGTGCCTGGGGCCAATTGGTGCCCGGTACAAGGCCTCTGGAGAAACACGCCGATCGTTCGGTGGCCATGCGGAGCGGGTTCCGACGGTTTCTACAGCAGCGGCTCGACGTGGCACAGCAGCGGCGGGCGGCTGCTGAGATTGGCGACTGGAAGACCTGGTCCGCGCGACAACGGACCGCACTGCGGCGGATTGTCGGTGCGGTGGACGAGCGGGTGCAACCGGTTGCGATGGAATTGGTGGGCACGGTCGAAACCGGCGCCCAGGTCGCGGCAGACGACCTGCTGCGGGTGCTACGTGTACGGTGGCCGGTGCTGCCCGGCGTCTATGGTGAAGGGTTGTTGCTGGAGCCACGCGGCGCGGTGAAGTTGAACGTGCTGGCGTTGCCCGATGCTGCCGAGTCGCCCGAAGCGCTGTGTGGACTAACCGGAGACGGAAATCCACAGGCCTATCCCTGGCGGCTGGCCAGCAGTGGCTGCCGCGTGCTGGTGATGACGTTGATTGACCGCAGCGATCAGTGGTCGGGCGACCCAGAGGTCGCGTTGACCAATGTGCCACACCGGGAGTGGATCTACCGGCAAGCATTCGAGCTGGGAAGACATATTATTGGATACGAGGTACTCAAGGCGGAGGCGGCGATTGAGTGGCTCGACGGTCGACCTGGTGAGGTGCCGCTGGCGTTGGCGGGATACGGGGAGGGCGGTCTGATCGCACTCTATACGGGTGCCCTGGAACCTCGCGTGGATGCGACGCTGGTCAGCGGTTACTTTCGATCTCGCACATCGCTCTGGCAAGAACCGTTGTCTCGGAATTTGTTCGGGTTGTTGCGCGAACTGGGAGACGCAGAAATCGCGGCGTTGTATGGCGCCCGGCCGTTGATTGTCGACCACACCCAGCAGCCAGAGGTGAGTGGACCACCGGCAGCCCGCGCCGGCCGCCGGTCGGTGGCGGCACCTGGCGCGATTACGACACCCGACCTGCGAGAGGTTAATGCCGAAGTCGGCCGTAGCCGTGCCTTGCTGGCGTCAGCTGGCATCGCCGCCCGGATCGAGCTGGTCGCCGCCGAGCCGCTCGTGGCTGAAGTCAGTCGACCGGCTCTGGAACGCCTGTTCGCACAAATGCAGTTGCCTATGCCGGCAGCGCGGCCCGTCCGCCTGGAGGTGCCGACCGCGGTGCCCGCCCAGCGACAGCGACGGCAAGTCTATGAGCTGGTGGAGTATACACAGCGACTGTTGCGTTTTTCTCCCCGTCAGCGTAGCGCGTTCTGGAGAGGACTGACACCGCAGGATGATGCCCCGCAGTGGGAGCAGCGCTGCGCGGAGAAGCGGGAGTTCCTCTGGCGCGAAATCGTGGGTCGATTTCCCCGGCCGGCCGGTTCTGCTCAGGCCCGTTCCCGTCTGGTGACCGAGGCCGCCAGGTGGCACTGCTACGAGGTCACTCTGGAGGTGTTTGCCCCCGATGTTTTCGCCTGGGGCTACCTGCTGGTGCCACGGGATTTGAAGGCTGGAGAACGTCGACCAGTGGTGGTTTGCCAGCATGGTCTGGAAGGCTTGCCCGCGACACTCATCAATACCGATCCGACGTCACGCGATTTCGCAACCTACAACGCGTTTGCTGCGCAGTTGGCCGACCTGGGCTTTGTGACTTTTGCACCACACAATTTCTACCGTGGGGGTAACCAGTTTCGAGAACTGCAGCGGATGGCGCATCCGCTGGGGACGACGCTGTTTGGTTTGACGACGGCCCAGCACCAACGCCACCTGGAGTGGCTGAAAACACTGCCGTTTGTCGATGGCCAGCGAATCGGGTTTTACGGCCTCTCTTATGGCGGTAATACCGCCATGCGTGTGCCCGCACTATTGACCGATTACCGGGTGGTGATCGCCTCGGGTGATTTCAACGAGTGGATCTACAAGAATGCCACGACGGATCACGGTTACAGCATGATCTACCACAATGTGTGGGAGGTGTTTGAATGGAATCTTGGCCATACCTTCAATCACAGCGAGTTGGCAGCCTTGATTGCGCCACGGCCGTTCATGGTCGAACGGGGACACAACGATGGAGTGGCGCTCGATGAATGGGTGGCCGCTGAATACGCCCGCGTGCGACGGCTCTATGCGAAGCTGGGAATCCCAGACAAGACCACGATCGAGTTCTTCAATGGTCCACACAAGATCCATGGCAAAGGAACGTATCGCTTTCTCCAGAAGCATCTCAACTGGCCCCCGCAGCCATAACCGGGCGGGCAGTGATGGAAACTGGAAAAAATGATGCCAGGCAGGTAGCTTGAGGGGGCCGCGGCGGCGGATCGCAACGCGAGATATCCGAATGAAGGTCGACATGATGAAGGCTGACGCAATGAAGGGAAGTGGCATGCCAGGAAAAATCGGAGTGAAAGGCAGCTGGGCGCTCGCGGTGCAGATCATCGCTGTGACTGCGTCGCAGAACTTGCTGATCGCCGCACCACAGACGCTGGCCGAACCGACCGCCTACGAACGACTTTTTAAGGAGTTTGATGCCGCCAGCGACGCGCACCGCAAGAAACTTCGAGAGGCGCGGAAGGGCAAAGACCAGGAGCGGATCGAAACGCTGCTGAAGAAAAAGATCGCCGCTGATTTTGTCGAGCGTTTCCAGGCCGGTGCCGATGCGCACCGTGGGCAACCCGAGTCGAAACCCTACTTGCTGTGGCTGGCCAGCCATGGCCGCTACGGGGTGGGCGGCGCTGAGGCCGCGGTGGCGCGTCTGGTCACCGAATTTGTACGGGATAAAGAACTGGGTTCGCTGTCCCTGCTGATTTACCTGATGGTCGACCGCGAGGGGTATGATCGCCAATTGGGGCTGTCGCAGTTGATGCGGATTGCCACGGTAAACGTGAATGCGGAAAACCGTGCGGCAGCGCATTTCTGGCGGGCGGAGATACTCGGACACATCATCGCGTCCGAAGAGGCTATCAAGCAGGCGCTGGTCGATCTGGAACAGGTGCAGCAGATTTCGCAGGTGGAGAACCTGCGCACGCGGGCACGAAATTTTGCATACGAATTGACCCATTTGCGGATTGGGTTGCCGGCTCCCGAGATCGAGGCGGAAGACCTCGATGGCGTGGTGTTCAAATTATCGGATTATCGCGGCAAGGTAGTGTTGCTCGATTTTTGGGGACACTGGTGAGGGCCCTGCCGGGCGATGTACCCGCACGAGCGGTCGCTCGTGGCGAAAAATCGAAACCGACCCTTCGCGATCATTGGCGTGAATAGCGATCAGGATCGGGAGCGGGTTCGACGTGTTGTCAAACAAGAGAATCTCACCTGGCGTAGTTTCTGGAACGGCCAGCAGGGGATTCGGGGGCCGATTGCGCAAGCCTGGAACGTGCAGCTCTGGCCGACGGTGATTGTGATTGACCACGAGGGAATCATTCGCCACCGTGGCCACGGTGGTGCGGAAATGGACCAGGCGCTGGAAATCTGGATCGCAGCGGCTGAAAAGGCAGCTGACAAGTCGGTCGATCCGTCGGGAAGTGGCTCCTGACGCAAGTCGGCGTTTGCTGTAGACCGGACAGAGGCTGCGGCCTCAGCCGCGGTTCCCTTTTTGTTGAGCGCAGTCCGGGGTTGGCGCCGCGGTAACTGGTCTGCGTTCCCTGGTCCGCGTTCACTGGTCCGCGTTCACTGGTCCGCGTTCACTGGGGGCGGAGCTGGTCTATGGCGGAGTCACTGCGGGGCAACGCGTGGTGACGATTGAGCCGGTCAGTTTTTTACCAGGGGTGCGGTTTCTGCAGGGGTTGTGATTCCGGGCGGCAATTCCATGATCTGGATATTACGGAAATGGATTTCCGCACCTTCCGACTCCAGGCAGAGATATCCCTTTTTGATCGACGACCGGCGGACGCCATTGACAAACTTTCCATTGACCGACAGCTTGACCACACCATCGACACAGACCACGTCGTAGACATTCCATTGCCCTTTGCCGCGACAGCGGTTTTCCAGAGACTTGCTGCGGCTGCCCCGGGGATTGTCGGGGATCGTTTTCAGGCCGTTGGCGCCGAACAGCTCACCGTGGACGTAGGCGATCGGTTGTGGCGTGCCATCTTTTTTCTTGTGGATGTTGACCCACTCCAGTTCCAGCATCTGGACTTCCATACCGCGTGGCAGCCGTCGCCCCTTGGGTACGCTGCCGTCACTCCAGGCAAACACGCCGGAATTCCCCCCGGCTTCCATGTGACGCCATTCGATGTGCAGGATGAAATTCTCGTACTGCTTTTCACTGCGCATGACGCCAATCGGTTTACCGGTACAAACCAGCAGGCCATCGCGTACGTGCCACGTGTCCGGGCTGGTATTGACATCGACCCAGCCGGACAGGTCGACCCCATTGAAGAGCGGCCGAAAGCCTGGCAACGGGTCCGCGCTTTGTGCTGGCCGTGCAGTACAGAGCGTGGTCAGAATAAACGCAAGCAGACCGGGCCCGATTAAACCGAGGGGTCGTGTGCAGATGGAGTGTTTCATCGGGGTGCCTCTTGGTGACGTGTGGAATTGTGGAGATCAGATTACGGAGTGGGTTGGGTCGTCACCCACCGATGTGGATTATAGCCACCGAGCGCACCAGTTGCTGCGGCGCGCATCGCGATTGGGTCTGGGGTAGACTGGCAGCACATGAAGATGGGGTGCGTTTGGGCGAGCCAGACGCTGGCTACTTTGCGAAAGGGTTGGTGTGATGTTACGAAGCTTCCGTTCTGGTCTGTGGGTCGCGGCGCGATGTGTGGTAGCGGTTGGTGTAATCGGTGTCGCTTCCGTGACTTCCGCCGCAGGCCCCGCGGTGCGTGTCAGCAATGTTCGCCGGGTGTTCGACAACGGTGAACACAACGCGTTCACCGACCTGATCCGTTTTCGCGGTCAGTTCTACCTCGCTTTCCGCAGCTGCCCGGATGGACACAACGTCCATCCGACGGCTTCCATCATCATCCTGACGAGCAGCGACGGCGTCGAGTGGCGTCAGGCGCATCGTTTTCGCGTCGAGCATCGCGATACGCGAGACCCCCATTTTCTGGTGTTTCGTAAGAAATTGTTTGTCTATACGGGGACCTGGTACAGCGGGCCGACCGCTCCCCGCAACGAAGACTTGGACCTGAATGTGCACCTGGGATACGCGGCCTGGACCGCAGATGGAGTTGCCTGGAAGAGCCCGGTACTCATGGAGGGAACGTTTGGTCATTACATCTGGCGGGCTGCCCAATTTGGAGGCAAAGCCTACCTCTGCGGCCGCCGCAAGATTGGGTTTGCGGTGCCACCGCGAGGTGAAGGGCGTGAAGTAGAATCGTTGATGCTGGAGAGTGAGGATGGCTTGATCTGGCGGAAGCGGGCCGTGTTTCAGGAAACCGAAGGTGACGAGACCGCGTTTCTGTTTTCACAGGGCGGAGAGATCCTGGCCATCGGCCGCCGTGGGAGCCAACGGGCACAGTTACTGCGCTCGGCGCCGCCCTATACGCAGTGGCAGCGACAAGAACTCGATCGTTTCATCGGTGGTCCGCTGCTGACTCGTTGGGGTGGCAGGACCGTCGTCGGTGGTCGCAAGCGGGGTCCGAAAACAGCCATGTACTGGCTGGTCGACGATCGACTGGAGGAATTCGCCGAACTGCCCAGCGGTGGTGATACCTCCTACCCGGGATTGGTAGAACTGAGTCCGACACGCGCTTTGATGTCCTGGTATTCGTCCCACGAGAACGATGCACAGGGACGACAGCGGACAGCCATTTACCTGGCGGATCTGGAGATCGTGGAGTAAGCCCTGACGTTGTCTCCAACGCGTCTCAAGAACCGGCTTGAGGTACGTTCAAGGTTGCGAAAGTCGCACGCAGCTTTTCCCGCGCGGCGGGTTCGATGTCACAGCGGGGGGGGCGGACCGGTCCGCCGTACAGACCGACCAGGTCGAGTCCCGCTTTCACCATGGCGGCGTCGTCGCTCTGCATTCGCAATCTTTCCAGCGGCGCGCACTGTTGCTGCAGTTCTACACAGCGTGGCCAGTCCTGACGGGATGCCGCGGCGTGCAATTCGAGTTCCGGGCCGGGCCAGAAATTCGACTGGCCGGAGGTGAAGGCTTCGACGCCCATTTGGTAACGCAGCTGCACCACCCCCGGATCGTGCTGCTTGTTGCCGATCCACACAAAACGCGTTCCCAGCATCCGAATCGCTTTGTAAAGTTCATGCGGGTGGAAACAGGGATCTTTGACGGCAATGATGCCGTCAATTTCCGCAAAACGACAGAACATCTCCGCTGGCCAGGACTGGGTGTTGTAAGGCATAACGGCCAGTGGTGTGGCGGCACACAGCTGGCGAAAGTAGGAGATTACCCCGTCGAGGTCCCGGGGGACCTGCCCGCGAATCAGTGGCGGCATGGCGAGTACTGCCTGGATGCCGAGTGATGCGTAGGCGGCCAGCAAGTCTCGGGCGACCGGCAGGTTGCCCGGCACCGTGGCGACCACCAGGGCCTCCTGCCCGACAGTTTCCTGGGCGACGCGGCTGACGGCGAGGTACTCTGCGGGACTCAGGGCCTCGAATTCTCCGGTGCCGCCGCACACGGCGACCACACGGACACCGGCGTCAACGAGAAATCTCAGGTTGCCGCGCAGCGCATCGAGGTCGACTTGCAGTGGGTCGTCCTGGCAAAAGGGAGTGACCACGTACGTGTGCACATTTTTCAGCTGGTTTTGCAGGGTCTCAGGGAAATGGTTCACACGTAGTCATCCTGTAAAATGAGTTTCCGTCGTCGTGCCCAACGCACTGGCCTGACCACTACGGTCGCGATACTTCTCAATCTGCTCTTCGTCCAATTCCACTCCCAGGCCAGGTCCGTCGGGAACCCGGGCCACTTCGGGGCCGAGGCTCAACGGCGTAGTGAGCAGATCTGATTCATGGTACAGCGGGCCGATGAAATCACCGGGAAAAGCAACGCTGTCAATGGCCTCGACCGTGGCACCCAGGTGTAGCATGGCCGCAGTGCCGATGCCGAGCTCGAGATTACTGCCCATCGAGCAGGCGATGCCAGCCGCCTGGGCCACGTGCGCGATTTCGCAGGTGGCCAGCAGACCTCCCTGTTTCCCGGGGTAGACACTCAGCAGGTCGACGGCGTGGTGTTTGGTCAGTTGCCAGGCATCTTGCAGCGTGAAGACGCTTTCGTCGGCCATGATGGGGGTGTCGGTAGCGTTCCTCAGTGTTGCCAGATCGACGGGGTCGCCTACAGGGATCGGTTGTTCCGCAAAGAGCAGCTCACAGCTGGCCAACTCTTTTAGCATCCGCCGTGCTTGCATGGCATTCCAGCCGCAATTCGCGTCGATACCGATCGGAATGTCTGGTCCGGCCAGCTCGCGTACAGCGCGGACACGTTGCAGGTCTTGTTCCGGATCGAGTCCGACTTTGACTTTCAGGCACCGCGCACCCCACGCGAGAAACTGCTCGGCCAGTTCGACGGCGCGGGGCACTTCGAAGGCACCCACCACGAGTTTGATCGGCAGCGCGTCGCGCAGCTTGCCTCCCAGCAACTGGTAAACAGGCACGCCGAGTGACTTGCCGGCGAGGTCCCAGAGGGCCATTTCCACGGCAGCTTTGGTAAACGGGTTGAGGCGGATCGCGCCGTCGAGTGCGCGGCGCAACGGTTGGACTTGGGTGGGATCATGACCACACAACAACGGAGCCAGCAGTCCCTCGACCACGGCCAGGGCTCCGGGGCTGGTTTCACCGCTCCAGCGCGGTGCCAGCGTCGCCTCGCCCAGCCCAATGTGCGGGCTATCGGTGTGGATGCGGATCACCACGTAGGGGGAATGGTGGTGTTCGCCGTGCGCGGTTTTGGTCGTCAATCCGGTTTTGAGAGGAACGTTGACCGGAATGGCTTCGACGGCAGTGATTTTCATGGTGGGCTGGGTTGCGAGGGGTGTCAGGCAAGGGGGGAATGGGTGAGTTTACATGGTGCGGAATACGGTGTCGGTTTCGTTGGTAATGCGCTGGGCGATTTTGTCGGGGTCCAGGTTATTTGCTGGCCAGCTGTCACCTGGCAGCTGGGCCATTCGGAGCAGCAGTCGCGCCAACAGGCCAGCGTACTCCTTAAGTTCGCGGACGCGGACCTTGTCGAGCGTGTCAGAACTGCTGTGTCCAAAGCGAATCTCCGGGTGGCGACCAACGAAACGCCAACGCCAGAGAAACGCTGCGGGGATCCCGCGCCGGGCAAAGGGAAACATGTCTCCCGAGGCGTCCAGTTGGGAGAGTACGTGGCACTGGAGACCTTCTCCCATCGTGTTGAGTTGTTTTTGCAGTAGCGAGCGGAGCTCAGGGAATTGCAGCACGACTCCCTTCATGCGGCCGGTACCAAGTTCATCGAGATTCATCATCAGGAGGGGGAGCGGGTCCGGTCCGTAGTGTTCGTCGACGAAAGCGGTCGAGCCTTGCAGCCCCTGCTCTTCGGCGCCAAAGCTGACAAATTGCAGACTGCGCTGGGGACGGACGTCCAGCGTTTCAGCGAGTCCTGTCAGCAGCCGTGCTGTTTCCAGGATGACCGCAACTCCAGCGGCGTTGTCGTTGGCTCCTGGGGAGTCGGGCGTGGTGTCGTGATGGGCGCTCAAGATCAAGCATTCCTGAGGTCGCGTGTTTCCCTCAATATTCCCAGTGACGTTACTGGAGTTCGTCTGGAACTGACGGGTCTGTATGTCGATTTCGATGTGGGCCCCTGCAGCAGCGCAGCGTCGCAGTCGCGCCCCGTCTTCCTGGGAAGTTTGCAAGAGCGGCAGTGCGGCACCATGCAGATCACCTGTCCGCCAGTCGGCGCCCGAGGTATGGGTCAGCTGCCGACCTGGCTGTGGTGCACAGGAAATCACAGCACGTACACCCGCCGCGGCCAGGTCACGTAGCCGATGTGAGACCGGCAGCGGGTCACTGAACGGTTCGAGCCCCACGTCGAGCAGGGCGACCGCACCGGCTAAAGCCTCTCGGCGCGCCAGGATTTCGTGGGGCATGCCGTAGCCTGCGTCGCACAGAGACGCGGTGCAGGATAGCGATTGGCAGAACAAGCTCGGGCGCACATCGATTTCCCATTCCTCGGTGCCAACTAGTCGTAACACCGCGCTCTGGCAGTCACTGGTCTGGAGCGTAAACGGTTCCAGACGGGGAGATGCGACGTTCAGCTCCGCAAGCTGGTTGGCGATGTATTCGGCTGCTTTTTGTTCTCCGTCCGATCCGGCCCAACGCACGCCGATCTGTTCACAGAGAACAGAGAGGTGGGCGTCGATGCGCGAACCGACCCACGCTTCTCCCATTAACCAGCGATCGATCTCCGCCCATGACGGTGGCATGGTGGTACTACTCCGGACAAAAAGGCCTGGCCTGTAGGTTGGATGGCGGCCGTGACTTCAAGGGCCCGCTGCTGCCGCAAAGCAAATCGGAACCGGCGGAAAATTAGTTAGGTGACGGTGTATCGACCGCTAACGCCCACCAGGAGACGGGGCCTGATTCGTAAGTGGCGATTCGTGTCAGGTGGCCATCGGTACCAATCCGATAGGCGGCGATACGGCCACTACTCTCCCCGGCGGCGTAGAGGAACTTGCCCTGGGGTTCGATGCTGAACGAGCGCGGTGTTTTTTCCGTCAGCGTCTGACCCAGTGAGCGGACCTTGCCGGTCTGGGGATCGATCGCGAAGCCGGCAAGGCTGTCGTGTCCGCGATTCGCGATGTAGACGAACTTGCCATTTGGTGTGATTTCGCAGCGAGCTGTGGCATTGGTGCTGCCGTCAAATCCGGCTGGCAGTGTACTCATGGTTTGAATGCGGCGCAGTGTGCCCTGTTTCTGGTTGACGGCGAATACTCCCACACTGTCTCCCGCTTCGTTACTGACATAAGCCCAGCGATCGGACGGGTGCAGTGCGATGTGACGCGGATGATCGACAGCGGGAGTTGCGGTAAAGGCGGGGTCACTGGCGCTCAACTGGCCGTTTTGTGCGTTGAATTGAAACTGATAGATCCGGTTACCACCAGTATGAGGTACAAAGGCGATGCGATTGTTGGAATCCAGGGCAAAGCCGTGGGCTTTTTCGGCTGTAGGGATTGTCTGCAACGGGGTGTCCCCAATCATTCCGTTAGCCTCCAGGCGGTGCACGGTCACCTTGTTTGCCAGGTAGTAGGCGCTCAACAAGAATCGGCCCGTGCGATCGGCCAGTAGGTATGCCGGGTCCTCTCCGCCCTCAACGACACTCAGTGGGGTCAGGGTTCCGTTGGTGGCGTTAATACGAAAGCTGGCCAGCTGCCCCGTTGATCGGTAGGACGCGAAGAGCGTCTTGCGATCGGGAGAGACACTCAGAAATGCTGGTTCGGCAGGGCAGGTTGTTTCGCCGTGACGCTGCAGGACGCCGGTCACGGAGTCGCGATGAAAAGTGACGATCTTTTTGGCGCGTAACAGGGAGACGAAGAGCCAGCTATGGGAGGCGGCTTGCACGGTTGAGCTGGCAGTAAACAGGCAGAGGATGACGGCAACGTATCGTAAAATCATGATGATGTTCTTTCGCTGTCAGGAAAAGTGCAAGCTGCTGGAAATGGGTTCGGGTTCAAGGACGACGGATTTCTACATCGGTCAAGTGAATGCCGCGGACATCTGGTTTGCCACCCTGTTTGCCAGTACGAGGTCCGGAATCGGTACTGAAGACGATGAATAATCCTCCGCTCTTGGTGCGTAGCGACGCGCTATAGCCGCCGCCGCCGCGCCAGCCATACCGATTGAGGATGACGGAACGTCCCCAAGAGAGTCCCTCATCGGGCGAGAAGTAGACCACCGACGCACCTGCGGAGGCATTCCAGTTCGCTTGCTCTGACTGCTTTTCTCCGATGCCTGGGGTGGCGACACCATGCGCGACCAGGACACCGTTGACGTAGGCCAAGTCGGGATTCTTGTAGGTGCCCAGGTTTTTCAGGACGCGTACCGGGCCCCAGCTGCGGCCCGCATCACGGCTAATCCGCTGGTAGTTATTGCCGTAGTGGACGCATTGGGCGAGCAGCGATCCATCGCTGCGGAACACCAACGATCCGTAGCTGACATACACAGGGGAAGGCAGCAGGTGGTGGGGGAAAATCCAGCCGGCAAATTGCCAGCCTTGGGCCGGATCTGCGGTTTGGTAGAGACTGATTCCGCGCGGCGCTGCGTTATTGCTGACGGCGGCCATCCAGAGGCGGCCCTGGTGTTGGATAATCGCACTTGTGGTGCCCTGGTGACGCAGCGGCACGGCCGGATCGACCACCCCCTGGTGCTGGTAGGTACATCCGTTGTCTGCGCTGATCAAGTAGACGCTGGCTTGAATGGCTACGGACGTGCCGAGTACGAATTTCTCGCCGGCAGGCAGCGGTCGCCAACGCTGGACCACTAGCACGATTCTTCCGTCTGGAGTGACTCCATAGGCCGGGTTGCGTGAGAACATCCGCTGCTCGCGCTGGTCGTGTACGATACCGTCGGCTTGCCAGGTGCGTCCTTCGTCGCGGCTGCGGACCTGGCGGATCACGCCATCGGTTCCACCGTGGTCGGCGCTGTCTTGGAAACAGACGAGCCAGTCTCCGTTGGGTGCGACGACGGCGGCGGGGCCGTGATAGAGCCGATCGGGATTGATGGCCACGTCGGACTTGGCACTCAGTTCGTAGGTGGCCATCCAGGGGCCGAAATCGGCTGCCTGTGAGGGCGTGGCGCGGGCCAACACGATGATCAGACAGCAGGCCAGTGTCGATAGTGGGGTGGGACGGCAGGTCATCAAGGAACTCCTGCTGGTTGCTGGTAGCCAGTATTAGGACTTGCGTACGGAGCGATCTGTCGGGAGGTCAGCTGGCCGACCTGAGTCGTGGCCGAAGTCATTCCTGGAGTTGCTGTTCGGAGTTGTTACTGTTCGGAGATGGCATACAGATGCTCTGCGCCACGCAGCAGGAGTTGGTTGCCGACGATTACTGGTGAGGCATCGATTCCTTCCGCGAGTTGATTGGTGGCCAGGACTTCGAATTCAGAACCGTGTTTGAGAACCACCGTCGTACCATTGCGGCTGACGATGTAGATTTTTCCAGCTGCTGCCGAAAGCGATGCGTACAACCCTTCAAAACCAGGGAGGCGCTGGTTCTCGAACTGGAATTCGCCGGTGTCGGCGCGCACGCACGACAGCACACCACGACGCTCTTTGGTGAAATACAGCAGGTCGTCGTAGAGCACAGGCGATGCCACGTAAGGTCCGTTGTCGGTATACTTCCAGACGATTTTGTCGGTGTCGGAGATGTCCCCGCGGGCGGACAAAGGGAGGGCGTAGACGGCATAGCCGCGAAAGCCTGTCATGCAGTAGACGGTGCCGTCTTTAACGACAGGTGTGGCAATCGGATTACCAGCCTGGCCACCGCACTCCCAGAGCAGCGCGCCGTCGGCCAGGTTGTAGCTCCGCGTTCGATTCTGCGCGTTGGTGATTACCTGAGCGGTACCCTCGTGTTCCACAATCAACGGGGTGGCCCAGGTGGTCCGTTCGTCTCGCGGCTGTCGCCAGATTTCCTCGCCACTGAGGGCATTCAGGCAGACGATAAAGGACTCGCCTTCGTGATCCCAGGTTACCACCAGCGATTCTTCGTGCAACGCGGGTGAAGCGCCCTCACCAAACCCAGCGCGAGTCTGCATGTCGCCGAGGTCAAGTTCCCATTGCAGTTCGCCTGCCAGGTTGTAGCAGTAGATGCCATACGATCCGAAGGAAGCGTACAGCAGTTTGCCATCGGTCACCGCGGACGACGAGGCGAATCCGTGTGACGGGTGATGGCCTGAAAAGGGGACTTGTTTTCGGGCCACCTGTGACCAGACCGTCTCGCCCGTCTGTCGATCCAGACAGAGGAGTCGGAATTCAAACTCGGTCTTGGGGGTGGGAGTTGACATGCGGAATCCGCGTCGGCCACGGCCCCCTCCTGAAGCGGATTTCTCGTCAGCGGCCGGTGGGGAGCCCTCGGGCATTTTGCCGGTGTCGACTGCGGTCAGCAGATAAATGTGGTCCCGCCAGACGATCGGTGTACCCGAACCGTATCCGGGCAATTTGACCTTCCACTGAATGTTCGTCGATTCATCCCAGTTGAGTGGTGGGTTGCCCTGTGGAGCGACACCACTGGCGGTGGGGCCACGCCAGCGATGCCAGGACGTCAAAGCTCCTGTTGGCGTGTAGACCGGAACGGTGGCCGAGTCGGTGTTGGCGACAGCAGGCTGAGTTTCCGAGGTCGTTGTGGTGGCGTTTGAGGGTGTGGCTGCGCCACTATCTGGGGCGACACTTTCGGACGAATCGACCGCCACTGGTGCAGGGTTACTGCCGCATCCCGAGAGGATGAAACAGCCAAACGTTACCAGGCTGCCAATGCCTGGCGAGTCGAAGCGATGTCGTCGCATAGTGAGTTCCCTGCGCTGCCATGGGTGATGCCGTAGATCCACGGCACGTGAGCAAATTTCTGCCCACACGCCGCCCATTCTATCGGAGTCCCACGGCTGCCTCCACTGGACCCTGGCAGGGAACGCGCAGGTGGTAGCGCAACAGCAGTGTGTTAGTGGGCAGGTCGCTGCGCCTCGGCGTTGGGACGCACGCAGCGTGGCCTGCAGGCATTCTGTCAAGCCCGTTTCCAACTTCGTTTGCCTTGACACAGCCGCCCGCAGTGCAGCCGATTGTGGACTACGGTCGTCCGCTGACGTCGCACGTGGCAACGGT
>MDTE01064897.1_pt1 | contig 29295 bp, 29 predicted proteins | sample 811231 | NCBI WGS metagenome assembly MDTE01 (sample SAMN05326651, study PRJNA326480) | marine metagenome | isolation source: seawater | place: Indian Ocean: Red Sea | collected 2010 | reverse complement strand
TAGAAAATATTAGCAAGATAATTAAAATGAAAAGAAAATTTGGAGAAATGTACTTTAAAAGATTAAAAAATTTAAAATTTGTTAGCTTGCAACCAAAGAAAAATTATTTTTCTAATAACATCTATTGGGTTATTGGCATAGTTATAAAAAATAAAAAAATAAAAATTAAAAATGTAAGAAAAAAATTACTTGATAAAGGTATTCAAACAAGACCCTTTTTCTGGAGTTTGCATAAACAGCCTGTTCTTAAAAAATATAAATATTATAAAAAGGTTAAATTACCCAACTCAGAATATTTATCAAATAATGGATTTTATTTGCCAAGTGGACTTGGACTAAAAGAAAATCAAATAAATTATGTGTGCAATGAACTAAAAAAAATATTGTCCTAAACAATGAAGACAATCGGATTATATTTATCTACTTCACCACATTCAGGTGGTTCTTTTCAATACTGTCTATCAACCATAAAAAATATTAAAAAATTAGATAAAAAAAAATATAAGATAAAAGTATTCACTAATAATAAACTATGGAAAAAGTATTTATCAAAAAATTTTAAAATAATTGAGTTAAAAAAAAATTCATTTTTTGATAATTGTCTCAATTATTTAGGATTACTCGTATATTCAAAAAAATTTTTTAAAAAAATATGTAATATTTTGAGTAAAAAAATTAATCAAATAAATAAAGAAAAATGTGATTTAATAATTTTTCCTTCACAGGAAGAAATGTCATCAAAAATTTTTGCTAAATCTGTTTCAACAATACATGATTTAATGCACAGATATGAACCACAATTCAAAGAGTATTCTTTTATTGAAAAAATAAGAAGAGATTTTTTTTATAATAAAATTTGTAAAAATTCTGATGCAATTCTTGTTGACTCTAATATTGGGAAAAATCATGTAATTGATAGTTATAAGGTTAATAAAAATAAAATATTTGTATGTGAATTTGAAGTCCCTGAATACTTAAAAAAGTCAAAAATATTTAATATTTATAAAAAATATAATTTACCAAAAAAAAAATTTATTTTTTATCCAGCACAATTCTGGCAACATAAAAATCATATTAATTTAATCAAGGCATTTAATCTTGTATTAAAAAAGATTAAAAATATTAACTTGGTACTTGTTGGTGTTGATAAAAATAATTTGACTCAAACAAAAAATATAATTCAGGAACTTAAAATAGAAAAATATGTTTATATCTTAGGATATATCAAAAATGAGCATATGCGATCTTTTTTTAAAAAGGCTGAAGTTTTGAGTTTTGTAAGTCATTGTGGACCTACAAATATACCCCCTTTGGAAGCAATGTATTGTGGATGCCCGATTATATGTTCAAATGTTTATGGCATGAAAAAGCAATTGGATGGCTCAGGTTTATTGATAAATCCTAATTCTTATCTAGATATTTATAAAAAAATTAAATTTATTTTAGAAAATAAAAAAGTAAGAGAAAAATTAACTAAGGCAGGTTACCAAATATTAAAATATAAAAATAAAAATAAAAATATTTGTGACGTTATAGAGAAAATTAATTTTTAAATATTTTCTTTAAAAAATTTTTTATTACTACATTAAAAAATATAATAATAATTAAAAAAATATTCTGTTTATTATCAAATCTAATTTTGGTTTCCTCTATTAATCTATTCCAGAAACCATACTTGCTTGAAAATCCTCCACTTTCAACAATACCAATAACTTCATCTTTTTTCGTAGCTTCGCCAATGTAGTTATTATTTGTTAATAATTTATAGAATAGATCATAATCTGATGAACATTTGTAATTTAAATTATACAAGCCTATCATTTGCTGCACGTCTTCTTTGATAAAAAAACCTGATGAATGACATGTTTGTGAGTCAAAATTATATCTTATCCTTTTTTTGTTAAATCCAGATTTAATAATTACATTATTTTTTAAATAATGTCTTTCAACGGTCCCAAAAAGATAATCAAGCTGATTATTATTCTCAAAATATCTAGATATTATTTTAAAAGCATTAGGAGTAAAAATATCCCCTGAATTTATTATAGATATAATTTTTCCACTAGCTAGCATTAGACCATAGTTCATTGCATCATAAATTCCTTTGTCATTTATACTGCACCAATAATCTAATCGATTTTCATATTTTATAATTTTTTCTTTTGTCCCATCAGTTGAGTTACCATCAATAATAATATACTCAATATCTCGAAAAGATTGTTCAAGAACACTATTAATAGTTTTTTCTATACCAGATACTGAATTCTTAACTACGGTAATTACTGATATTTTATATTTGTAATTTTTTAGATCTTTTGGTTTATCTTTAGTTCTTAGGCCCCCATCTTGAATAAAATTATTTAAATGGTTTAAAGTTTTTAATTTATGATACATATTCAATATTGCTTTTAAATAAAATCATTATACTAAAGAATATATTTTATAAATACAAAAACGATGAAAATTTTAATAACAGGTGCCTCAGGTTTTATTGGATATAGCTTCATAAAATATTTATCTCAAAATAACCAAGATTATAAGATAGTTGGAATAGATAATCTAAATTCTTATTATTCAAAAAAATACAAGCTGAGAAGACTTAAAGAACTTTCAAGGTATAAAAACTTTAAATTTATAAAAATTGATTTAATAAAATTCAAAAATTTAGATAAAATTTTCAAAAGGTACAAATTTGACATTGTATTTAATTTTGCTGCACAAGCAGGTGTAAGATACTCAATTAAAGAGCCAAGGGATTATATAATGTCAAATATTATCGGTTTTTTTAATATACTTGAATTAGTAAAAAAATATAAAATTAAAAAACTGTTTTATGCTTCTTCAAGTTCAGTTTATGGAGAAAAAAAAATATTTCCGACCAGAGAGGAGCATACTCAAATTCCTACAAATATTTATTCCTTAAGTAAAAATATAAATGAGAAAATGTCAGAAATTTATTTTAATTTAAATAAAGTAAAAGCTGTTGGATTAAGATTTTTTACTGTTTACGGGGAATGGGGCAGACCAGATATGTTTTTATTTAAAGTATTTGATTCAATAGTAAAAAAGAAAGTTTTCGAACTTAATAATTCAGGGAATCACGATAGAGATTTCACTCATATTGACGATGTTAATTTCATCCTAAATAAATTACTAAAAAAATCTATAAGAAAACATGTTATTTTAAATATTTGTTCTGGTAAAACTGTTAATATAAAAAAAATTATTAACATAATTAAAAAAAACAATATTTTGAAAATAAAAAAAATTTCAAGAAATTCTGCTGATCTTTTAAAAACACATGGGTCAAATAAAAAACTTTTGAAAATTATAGGAAAATATAAGTTTAGAAATATTGAAAAATCAATTCATGATTTATTTGTATGGTTTAAAAAAAATAGGATTTCGGAAATAATTTAGAATGAAAAAAATTAGATTAAATATTGGTTGTGCTAGCCGTCCTTTAAGAAATTATATTAATGTAGATCAAGATAGTTTAAAAATAATTAAAAAAAGATATCCAAATTTAAAGAAAATTAAAAATTTAAAAATTTATAATTACAATATTTTTAAACTTCCATTTAAAGATAATAGTGTCGACGAAATAAGAGCAGATGGTTTGATCGAACACTTATCATTTCTTGAAGAAAAAAAATTTTTCTTAGAAACTTTAAGAGTAATAAAAAAAGGTGGTATTATAAGATTTTCAACCGTTGACTTTGAAAAAACCATTAAACTTTGGTTGAAGGCAAAAGATGAATGGAAAGATTTTCATAGAGATGATGAGAATGCAATTCAAAACCAGTTTTGGTTTGGTACTTATACATATAAACCTAAAAATAGATGGGGTTATTTAGCTGCAACATTTTATGGAAGTCAAAATGGAAAAGGTCAATATCATAAAAATTGCTATTCAAAGAAAAAATTGAGAGCAATTTGCAAAAGACTTAATTTTAAAGTTATTGAGCTTAAAAATTTTAGATGGAAAAAGGATAGAGATTTTATGATTAATTTAATTGCCAAGAAAAATTAAATTATTTGGGAAATCCATAGAAGCTGATTAGTTTTTTAATTTGTTCGTCATTTCCAAAATTGCTAATATTATAATCTCTCATTTTATTATCACCAAAGTTTATTATTTCTAAATTTTTACCTCTAAATTTAGACCATTTGACAAATTTTTTGTTTAATCTAATCATCCAATAAAGCCAAATGTCGTCAGCATAAGGTGATAGTTTCGTAAACAACTTCTCATTGGTTACGTCCTTAAAAAATGAATTAGGTGGATATAAAACTCCATAAACTCCTGTTTGAAAATTTAATTTATTTGCTTTAAAATTAGTTGAGTTCCATATCCAACTTTTATATGGCAAAGGAAAATTTTTCTTATCTAATTTAATTTTATGTATTCTGTTTGCAATTATATTTTTTTTATTTCTTTTAGATTTTTTAACAAGATATTCGATTGATTTACTATTATAAATAATATCATCATCAAATGTTATGATATAATTTTTTTTTTTAAGATTTAATGTGTGTATTATTTTGTTATAAGATTTTAGATTTTTACAATACATAATTTTTAAACCCTTTTTTTTATAAACATTAATTTTATTGCTTAGATAGATTTTGTCCTTTTTTTCAATCCAAAGAATTATTTCATTTGGAAGAATAGTTTGATTAAAAATTGAATTTATTGTTAAATGAAGTAGTCCAAAACGTTCTTTTTTTGCAGTAAGGCTAACAACCAAATTTGCATCTAAATTATGATTTGGTTTAACTTTTTTGACTTCAGTTATTTTATATTTCAAAATTTTATTTAGTAATAAAATAAAATTAAATATTTTGTAAAAATAATGCATAATCTAAATATTATTTATCTTGATAACATAAGATGCTAAATAACTATATAATTAACTATTATCCTCTTGTAATATTATTAAAAAAATATTAATAAAAAATAAATTTAATAATTTAAATCTTTCAAAATATATATGAGATGTAAATTTTCTGGAGAAAAAATTAAACCATTCATGTCTTTTGGTAAAATGCCAATTGCTAATGGATTTTTATCAAAAAAAAACTTTAAAAAAGAATATTTTTATGAAATGAAAGTTGGTTTCAACAAAAAATATTCCCTATTCCAATTGGATACTCATCCAGATCCATCATCCATGTTTCATAAAAATTACCCATTTTATACTTCTAGTTCAAAATATATGATAGAGCATTTTAGAAAATATTCTATTTGGGTAAGAAAATATCTTAAGCATAATTCTAAATTGATTGAATTAGGTTCGAATGATGGGACTTTTTTAAATAATTTTAAAAAAACTAAAGTTGATGCAATAGGATTTGAGCCATCACAAAATGTTCACAACTTAGCAAAAAAAAAAGGTGTAAAATCAATAAATAAGTTTTTCTGCAAACAAAGTATAGTAAATTTAAAAAAATTTAAATACAATACAGACATTATCTGTGGCGCTAATGTTGTTTGTCATATACCAAACATTAAAGATCTCTTTAATTCTGTTAAAAAACTTTTAAGTAAAGAAGGGGTTTTCATTTTCGAAGAACCATATTTGGGATCAGTTTTTAAAAAAACTTCCTATGATCAAATTTATGATGAACACATTTATTTATTCTCAGCAATTGCAATAGAAAAAATTTCAAGAAAAATGGGTTTGAAACTAATCGATGCAATTCCTCAAAAAACTCATGGAGGATCAATGAGATATGTTGTTTGTAGAAAAAATAGTAAAAGAAAAATTTCCAGAAATGTAAAAAAAATTATATACCAAGAAAAAAATATGCAATTAGATAACGAAAAATTTTGTAAAAAATTTAAAAAAAATTGTGAGGTTTCAAGGAAAAATTTAAGAGATAAATTAATAGAATTAAAAAATAAAAATAAAAAAATTTGTGGTTACGCAGCCACATCCAAAAGTACCACTATTCTCAATTATTGTAAAATAGGTAAAGAGTTAATTGAATTTATTACTGATACCACACCTGAAAAAATAGGAAAGTTTACACCGGGAACACACATACCAATAATTAGCCATAATCATTTTTTAAAAAAAGAACCAGATGTTGCCGTTTTATTTGCATGGAATCATAAAAAGGAGATTTTAAAAAAAGAGAAAAAATTTAAATTAAAAGGTGGAAAATGGCTTACATTTTTTCCTGATATTAAGATATGGTAATTATTAGCAAAAGAGATTATCAAAGCATTTATGAAAATATTTAAAATTCTTTATTTTTTAATTATCATTTATTTGGTTAGTGTATCGAAGGCCTTAGCCTATTTAGATCCTGGAACAGGCTCAGTAATATTACAAGCCATAATAGCTGCTATTGCAACAGCTGGGGCGACAATAGCTTTTTATTGGAGAAAAATTAAAATGTTAATTAAAAATTTTTTTGAAAAAAAAGATAAAAATAACTCTCCAGATAAATAGAGAAATAAATTTATAGAAATTTAAATGGCTACAAAGGCTGAAAACTTAGTCAAATTATACAATTATCAGAAAAAGATTAATATTTATGTTCCTAAAATTATATTTTTTTCAAAAAAATATTACTTAAAAAATAATCAAATTATTTTAAAAAAAATACAAAATAAATTTAAAAATAAAAAAATTATATTAAGATCCTCTTCAAAACTTGAAGATAAGCAAGGAAGTAGCAATGCTGGAAAATTTAAATCTTATCCAAATTTAAATCCTGACTCCAAACAAATTAAGAAGTGTATAAATTTAATATGTGAAGATTTTAATAGTTTAAATGATCAGATAATAGCACAAGAATTTATATCAAAACCTGATATTTCAGGTGTGATATTCACAAGGAACATAAATAATAACTCTCCATATTACTTTGTAAATATTGATAGCTCAGGAAGAACAGATTTGGTCACATCAGGCCAATCCAATCCATCTATGAAAACTTTAGTTTTTTATAGAGATACATCTAAATACAAGGTACCAAAAAAATATAAAAAACTTCTCGAAGTAACAAAAAAAATTGAGAGAATTTTTAATAACGACAGAATAGATATTGAGTTTTGTATAAAGAATGAAAAAATTTACATCTTTCAATGCAGACCTTTAAAAAAGTTAAAAAATGTAAATGACGAATTAATTGATGATGCTCTAATAAATATAACAATGAAAATTGAAAAATTAAAAAGAGCCAATCCTTTAATTTCAGGAAATAGGACATTCTTCTCTAATATGGCAGATTGGAACCCAGCTGAAATGATAGGCAATAGGCCATCAACATTAAGTATGAGTTTATATTCGGAGTTAATTACAGATCATGTTTGGGCCATACAAAGAAAAAACTATGGATACAACGATCTTAGCTCCTTTCCACTGATGCTAAACTTAGGTGGATCACCTTATGTAGATCTAAGAATTGATTTTAATTCATTTATTCCAAGTAAGATTCCACTAAATTTAAAAAAAAAAATTATTAATTATTATCTGAATAAAATCCAAAAAAATAAAGACTCACATGATAAAGTTGAATTTGATGTTATAGAAACATGTTTTGATATTGAAACTGAAAGTAAAGTTGGAAAATTTTTAAAAAATAAAGAAAAAAAAATATATATAGGTGAACTAAGAAATTTAACTAATGATATATTATTGCAGAATAAAGGTAATTTTAACTATGAATTAAATAAAATAAATTTGTTAACCAAACAAATAAATAAAATTAATAACAGTTCACTTAGCGAAATTCATAAAATCTACTTTTTGATTAAAAGTTGCAAACAACTAGGCACTCTACCTTTTGCAGGACTAGCTAGATCAGCATTTATAGCCACAAGGATTCTTAAATCATTAAATAAAAAAAAACTAATTTTAGATAAGCAAATGGAGGGTTTCTATAGTTCTATAAAATCTATAACTAACAAATTTAACAATGATTTGCTTAAAATAAATTCAAAATTAGATAAGTCAAAATTTTTGACAAAATATGGCCATTTACGCCCATCAACATACTCTATATCATCTAAAAATTATAGAGAAAACTTTAACAATTATTTTTCGTTTAAAAGTATAAAAATAAATACTCAAATTAAAAATTTTAAAATAGATACATCAACCAAAAAAGAAATTACTAGAATATTAAAAAAAAATAAAATTAAAATAAATTGTGATAATTTTCTAATTTTTGCAAAAGAGTCAATTAAGTTGAGAGAATATTCAAAATTTATTTTTACAAAATGTATAGATGAAATATTTAAAAATTTAATAAGTTTAGGCAAGGAAATACAAATTAATAGAAGTGAATTAGAACATTTATCGATTAAAAATATTATAAAATATTACAATAATGTTGAAAGTGCTTTTAAACTTAAAAAACAAATAAAAAAAGAAATATCAGAGAATAAAAAAAATTTAAACTTACTTAATTTGATAGAGTTTCCAGACTTTATAGAAAAAAAAGAAGATATGTATTTTCATAGTATTAGTCAAAAAAAAGGAAATTTTATAACAAATAGAAAAACTAACGGACATATAGTTGATTTTAGTAAATTAAAAAAATATGATCAGTTAGAGGGAGGAATTATTCTTTTAGAAAATGCAGACCCAGGTTATGATTTTATATTTTCAAAAAATATAAAAGGATTAATTACCGAATATGGGGGAGCTAACTCTCATATGTCTATAAGATGTCTGGAGCTTGGAATACCAGCAATTATTGGAATTGGATCAAAAGAATTTAATTTTTTAAGAACTAGAAAAAATATGGAAATAAATGCATTTCAAAAAATTTATAGAATTTTAAATTAATTATGAAAAACATCTTAATTTCCCAAAGAATTACATCAGACAAATTTAATCAGATACATTTCTCTTTAGAGAATAAATGGATAAATTATCTTGAAAAAAAAAACGTAAATATTCTACCAATTTTTACTTCTTCTAATAATATCCTTAATACTTTTAAGGAACACAAGCCAAAATTAGTTATTTTATCTGGCGGTAGCAATGATGTTTTTAGTAATTCAAAAGCAAATGTTTTTAGGAGAAAAATTGACAATCAAATATTAAAAATTTGTAAAGAGAATAGAATACCAATTCTTGCCGTTTGTTATGGTTTTCAATATATAGCAAGAAAATTTGGTGGAAAACTTGTAAAATCTAAACAAAAGCCAGGTGTAAATCATATAATAAATATTAAAAATAGAAAAAGAATTAATGTTAATTCCTTTCATAACTACGCAGTTATTTCATTGCCTAAAGACTTTGAAATTATTGGTAAACATTCAGATGATACTATAGAGATAGCTTTTAACAAAAAACTAAGAATTTTGTGCACAATGTTTCATCCTGAGAGAAAAAATGGATCGCAAAATTATATAAATAAAATTTTAAAAAAATATTTAAAATTATGAGAATTGTTTTTTTGGCTGCTGGAAAAAGCAATAGAATTTATAAGAAAATAAAGAAAAATAAATGTTTGCTAACAGTCAATAATAAACCAATTATTAAAACACTAATTAATGAAGCAAAAAATGCTAATATTAAAAAATTTACTATAGTTTTAGGCTTTAATGCTAAATTTCTGAGAAAGAAGCTTAAAAATGTAAAAAATATTGATTTCTTATTGAATAAAAAATTTGAAACTACCGAAATGTTATACTCAATGATTTTAGCTATTAAGAAGTATAATTCAGATTTAATTATAAGTTATTCAGATATATTATTTGATAAGCAAATATTAATAAAATTACTTAAATCAAAAAAAAATAATATAATGATACCAATTCTCAGAAACTGGAAAAAGGTTTGGAAAATTAGAAATAAAGATCCTTTAGAGGATGGTGAGACTTTATTACTAGATAATAAAAAAAACTTAAAATCTATTGGAGAAAAAATTAAACAATTAAAAGATATAAAGTATCAATATATGGGTATAATTTTTATTCCTAAATTTCAAAGAAAGAAAGTACTTTCGGCTTATCAAAAAATAAATAAAAATAAAAAAATGCACGCCTCTAACTTTCTAAGTTATTTATTAAAAAAAAATTTTATTATCAATACTATAGTTGAAAATTCAAAATGGTATGAGTTTGATGACTATGAAGATTATTTAAATTATAAAAAAATTAATTGATTAAAATATATAAAGACATTATTGAATTATTTAAATTTAAAAGAAAAAAGTATAAAATTGGATTTTTTGTAGAAAATAAAAATATACTTGAATATCTTTTGCCCTATATAGAAATTAAATCACATAGAGAAAAAATATTTATAATTTCATTTGAGGATTTAGATTTGCAATTAAAGAATGTAAAAATTTATACTTTTCATTCAAATTTAATTAGAGAGCTATTTTTTTTAATACTAAATACAAGGTATTTATATTCATCCACGCCTGGCCTCAATTACAATTTATTTAAAAGGTCAAAAAAATATAATTGTAAATATATTTTTATTCAGCATTCTTTATGCAGTATGACAATGATTTATCCAAGCAATTCTTTTGATTTTTTTGATGCAATCCAAGCAGTTACAAACTATCAATATAAAGAATTACATGAAATAAAAAAAAAAAATAACTTAAATTTTAAAGTATTTAAAAGTAATTATTTGTTTCTAAAAAATAAAGTTAATCAGTTTAAACAAAAATCAAAAAAAAATGTTTTAATTGCCCCTACTTGGAATACAAATTTTTATGATTTAAATATACATTTAGAAATTTCTAAAATATTAATCCAAAAAAATATTTCATTTGACATAAGACCTCACCCTATGTCGTTAAAGAAAAATGAAGTCTCTTTAATAAATTTAAATAAACTTAATTTATCAACAAATTTGAGTACAAATTTAAATTTTTTTGACTATGATCTTGTAATTAGCGATTGGTCGGGTATTTTTATCGAGTTTGCAGTTTTAGGAAAAAAAGTTTTGTTAGTAGATACAAAGAAAAAAATTTTAAATAAAAATTATAAAAATTATGACAATGTTCCAGCTGAAATTTTATTTAGAGAAAAGATGTCCACATGTTTCTCTGTAAACAATATCAAAGAATTAATTGATGAAGTAAAAAAAGTAGTTAATGAAAAAAGAAATGTTAATCCAATTAATATTGACAAATATTATTTTGAAATGTAGTTAAATAATATGAAGTTGGCTATTACACCAAGATTTTATGAAAGTGAGATAGAACAATTTGTTGCGATTGAAAAAAAATATTATCCATTTTTTGAAAAATTTAATTGCAATATACATCTCATTCCTTTTTCTGGAATCTCGCCCGAGGAGTATTTAGAAGATCAAAAACCAGATGCGATTGTATTTGCTGGTGGATACAGACTGTACACTAAAGAAATAAGAGAATTCGAGACAAATTTTATGAAAGTCGCAATTGAAAAAAAATTGCCAATACTTGCTATATGCTGTGGTATGTGGACTGTTAATTCATATTTCAATGGTACGTTAAAATGGACAGAAAACCACCAAGCATTTGATGGTAAAAAAATTGATATTTCCAAAATGATTCACTTTGTTGAGGGAATAGATCTTGTTAAAAAAAAAAATTATAAAGTAAACTCTTTTCATGCGAAAAGCTTAGATAAAATTGGAAATGATCTTACACCCTTTTTAATGTCTGAAGATGACATAGTTGAGGGAATTTATAATCTTGAAAAAAAAATTATAGGTATTCAATTTCACATGGAAAATCAAGGTGTATCGTCTGAATTGACAAACCAAATAATGGAAAAATTTGCTAATCTTTAATTTAAGAAAATAATATTAATTTATGAGATTTAATAAAACCACTTTAATTGGTATATTTTTTTTTAGTTTAATAATATTGATACCTTTTTTAGATTTTTTTTACTACAATTTATCTTCAATTAACGAAAGAACAGATTTAAGAGTAAATTTTCTTACAATACAAAGATTATCTATAATTTATTTTATTTTTTTATTTTTTATATCGTTAATATTTTTAATATATAAAAAATTTTCAAGATCTGATTTTGATTTGATTATTATCTTAAGTTTCATTTACTGGATATTCTTTCAATACAATGAAATAAAAGAATTATTTGATTATAAAATTTTAAATAGCCTCAAAAAATTCGATGGTTTTATATCGTTAACAATAATTATGATTACGATATATTTGATTATTGTAATTTTTAAAAAAAAAAAAAATAACTTTATTAATTTTTTTTTCGTAATTTTTTTTTCAATAAATTTTTTATTAAGTTTTTATAATTTTATAAATATAAAGAATCCAAGTTATGTAAAGTCTAGTGGTAATATTATTAACGAAAATTTAAATCTAAACAATGAAATAAAAAATAATATCTACTTTATAATTTTAGATGCAATGCCACCAATTAATTTAGCTGATAAAATTTTAAATACTGACTCAAAATATTTTATAAAATCAATTCAAAACAAAAAATATAATATTGTAGAAAATTCACAATCTTTATATGGAAATACTTTCTTGTCCATCGGCTCAACATTTAATTTAAAACCTTTGGAATTAATTGATTATCAGCTACCTTCAAGTCTTGAAAATTTAAAATATCCAAATCTTACATTTCCTACAGTTTTAAGAAAAAATAATGTTTCCAATTTAGAATTTAATTTATCAAATTTGGGCTATGAAATAAAATGGATAGGTAGTCATTTTGCAAATTGTTATGGTTTTAATAGGGCTTATTGTTTAACAGAAATCGAAACAAAAAATTTAATTTTTAATTATGAAACATTAAGTTTTTTAAGAAAAACACCTTTCAAGCCAATTGTGAGCAATTTGTTAAAATTGCTTAATATTGATATTGAGGAAAATATAATATTCAAATCAAATAATGGTATTGAAAAATTAAATAATTATTTAAAAAATAGTGGAAAGCCTTCAAAACCAACATTTTTATTTACTCACCATTTAGTTTCTCACTGGCCATATTTGGTAAATGAGAATTGTAAGTTTAAAAAAAGCGAAGGAAGAACAAATATTTTAGGAATAAAAAATGCTTTTTTATGTAATAAAAAAATGATTCTAGAATTTGTAAATAATATAAAAAAAATAGATAGCGATGCCATCGTTATAATACAATCTGACCATAATTGGGAACTATCTTATGAAGATAATTTAACTTACGGAGATAGAAGAAGTATCTTAAGTTTAATAAAATTAAATAAATTCTGTAAAAATGAAAATATACCTGAGGATAATATAAATTCTATGAGATTAGCTATTTATTGCGCAACACACACAAAACCAATTATGCTTAAATTAGATGGAAAATATTAAAAATATAATAATATATTATCCATCCTTTGAGCGTGGCGGGGTAGAAAAAATTATTCAAAATTTAATTTTTTTTTTTATTAAAAAAAAAATTAAAATTTACCTAATTACAACAAATAAAAAAAACTTAGGACCAATAAAAAAATTTAAAAATTTAAGTATAATTTACGGTAAAACATCTGCATTTAATAATTTATTTCCAAAAAGATTTTCAACAATGATGAGTTGTATAAAACCATTAATAAATCTTTTAAAAAAACTTGATAATAACCAAACAGTAATACATTCAATGCAAAGTAGTTATTTGCCGATTATAATATCAAAATTTAGTAATTTTAAAATTGTTATAAGAAATTCAGAGGATCCAATATCATCCATCAAGTTTGCTGATGAAAAATTTTATTCTTATATAGTTTTTATATTAAGATTTTTTTTTTACAATTTAGCGGATTTTATTATAACAAATTCTAAAGGTTCAGCTAATTCATTAAAATTTTTTCTATTTGGTAAAAATAAAAGTAAAGTTAAGTATATTTACAATCCCTATTTGACGAAAAAAAAAATTGTAAACAGTTATAATAAATTAAATAGAGAAAATATTATATTAAGTGTAGGAAGATTATGTAAACAAAAAAATTTTGAAAATTTAATTCTGGCTTTTAAAAAATTTAATAAAAAGAACAGTAAATACAAATTAAATATCATTGGCGATGGTTATAATAAAGAAAAATTAAAGAAATTAATTAGGTCCGAAAAATTAGAAAATAAAGTATTATTAAAAGGGTATCTAAGTAATATAGAAAAAGAATATAAAAAATCTAAATTATTTATATTGCCTTCATTATACGAGGGTTTAGGAAATGTATTAATTGATGCGATAAATTTTTCAGTGCCGTGTATTGTCACGAATTGTAAAAGCGGTCCATCAGAAATAATTAGTCATGGAAGAGGGGGCACATTAGTTCCAGTGAATGATATAAATAAAATGTCAGAGGCGATAGAATATAATTTAAGCAATTATTCAATCATAAAAAAAAAATTATTATATGCTCAAAAAAAACTTTATAGATTTGACAGTGAAAAACAATCAATGAAATATTTATTAACTTTAGCAAATGTTTTGAGATGAAAAAAATTTACTTTTGGGCACCTTATAATTCAAAAATAGGCACTATCAATTCTGTTATAAACTCGATAAGAAGTATTAAAAAGTATGCTTCAAAAGATATTAAACCATATTTGCTAGACACCACAAGTGAATGGAAAAATTATATAAATGAATATGATATTATATTTCTGAGAAAGAATAGTTTTGATTTTAGAAATCTTAAAAATAAAGGTTTTTTTTGGAGCAGGTTATTTTATATCAGAATTTTTTTGTCCTGTTTTTTTCCTCTAAAATCTTTACTACAACGTGACAAGCCAGATTATCTAATAGTGCATTTGATTACATCATTACCTTTAATAATTTTTTATTTGTTTAATTGGAAAACAAAATTAATTTTAAGAATCTCTGGTGAACCAAATCTAAATATATTTCGAAAAATATTATGGAAATTATGTGCAAGTAAAATCTATAAAATTACTTGTCCATCACCTGAAACAAAGCAACAACTTACTAAAAGTAAGATATTTAATTATAATCAAATTGAAGTTTTATTAGATCCAGTAATTAATATTCAAAATATTATTAATAAAAAAGAAACTCATATTGATGATTTTTATAAAAAAAATTGTTTTATCTTATCTATTGGTAGATTAACAAGACAAAAAAATTTTAATTTTTTAATAGAGGCATACAATAAACTTTTAATTATTAAGCCAAATATAAAATTAGTAATTTTAGGTGAAGGCGAGGAAAAATCCAAATTAAATAAATTAATCTATGATAAATCTTTGCGTAAAAATATTTTCTTATTAGGGAATGAGGAAAATGTTTTTAAATATATGAAGCATGCTTATTGTCTAATTTTGCCATCATTATATGAAAATCCTGGACATGTTTTGATTGAAGCTGCTGCTTGCAACTGTCCAATTATATCTAGCAATTGTCCAACAGGACCCTCGGAATTTTTAGATTATGGAAAGGGAGGATTTTTATTTGATGTAAATAATCAACAAGATTTTTTAGATAAATTTAAATTATTTATAAAACAAACAAAAATTGAAAAATTAAATAAACTTATAATATCTAAGAAGAAATCATTAAATTATACCTTATTTAGGCATTTTATTTCTTTAAAGAAAATTATTTAAATAAACTTAAAAAAGTATCATTATATTGATTGATAATTTTCTTTTTATCGAAATTTTTTAAATTATTTTTTAGGATTTTATTTCTTTTATTTAAAATTTTATTATTTTTAAAAAAAGCAGAAATTTTATTTTCTAAATCATTAGAATTCCCAGTCTTAAAAATATGACACCCACTCTTTTGAAGAAGTATTTCAGATGGTCCAGAATTACAATTTGATGAGATAACTGGAACGTTAAACATTATTGCTTCAGTTATAACATTTGGAAATCCTTCGTATAATGATGATGAAATAAATAAATTTGCTATTCTAAAATACGGATAGGGATTTGATACGTTTTCTAAAATAACCACCCTGTTTTTTAAATTATTTTTTTTTATAAAGATTTTTAGTTTTTTATTTAATGAACCATATCCAATTATAATTAAATTAACATGTTTAAGATTTTTGATAGCTTTTAATATTGTTATTTGATCCTTTTGGATTTCTAATCTACCAATATTTAAAATAATATTTTTAGAAAATAAATTAAAATTTATTTCCTTTTTACTTAAATTAATAATATCTTTGTCATAGGCTGGATTATAGATAGTTTTTACATCAGCATTAATTAATTTTGATAAATCTTCACTTAATTTTTTTGCGTTTCCTAAAACTAAATCTGCATATTTATATAATTTTGACATACAAAATTTAATAATATTTTTTTTGATTTTTTGATATAAATTTGAATTGAATTTAAATTCATCAATATGATTTCTTTCAACAATTACATGTTTAATATGTTTTAATTTATATAATACAAAAAATGAAATTATATTTGCAAAGTTTTGATTAGAAAAAAAAATAGTTTTATCTGATTTTGGTATTTTCTTGAGAATTTTTCTTACTTTTGAAATTGAAAAGATTGTTTTTGAGCATTTTAAATTGATAATTTTTACTTTTGCTTGAAGATATTTATTTATTTTAGGTTTCTTCAAGGTAATAAAAATAATTTCATAAATATTTTTATCTAAGCCATCTATTAATCTTGCTATTGACCTATCTGCTCCTCCAATTAAAGAATAAGGATGAAATATGATTAATTTAATTTTGTTTAATTTCATTAGTATTTTTTAATAATTATAGTATTTATAATTATGGATTTAATAAGTGTTATAATGCCTTTCTACAAAAAAAGGGAATTTTTTGAAGAGAGTTTATTATCAGTTATAAACCAAACTTATAAAAATATAGAGTTAATTATAATTTATGATGATTATAAGGCGGATGATTTAACATTTATAAAAGATAAAATTAAATTTCATGCAAGGTCAAAAGTTATAAATAATAAACAAAATTATGGAGTTGCTAAAGCAAGAAATATTGGAATTGAAAATTCAGGAGGCGAATTTATCGCTTTTATTGATAGTGATGATTTGTGGGATAAAAACAAATTAGAAATACAGTATAATCACATGAAAAAAAATAATTCTAGAATTTCTCATACTAATTATAAGATAATAGATAAAAATAATAACCTACTAGGAATAAATATAGCCAAAGATAATTTAAACTATCAAGAATTAATAAATTCTTGTGATATTGGACTTTCAACAGTAATGATTCAAAAAGATGTTTTTAAGATTTCGATGTTTAAAAATATTAAAACAAAAGAAGATTATGCCTTATGGCTAGAATTGGCGAGAAACGGAGAAAAATTTTCTGCACTTAATCAAAATCTCTCAAGTTATAGAAAGACATCAAATTCCCTTTCAAGTTCATTTAAAAATAAGTTAGTTAATGGTTTTATCGTTTATAATAAATATGAAAAAAAAAATTTGTTTATATCTTTTTTTTTAGTTATTAATCTTGGTTTAAATTATATAAAAAAAACTTTTAAACAAAAAATAAATAAATTATGAAAAAAAAAGTTGCGTTAATTTCTGGTGTGACTGGTCAAGATGGGTCATACTTAGCTGAATTTTTACTTAAAAAAAATTATATAGTTCATGGTATAAAAAGAAAATCATCTTCATTTAATACCGCAAGAATAGATCATATTTATATTGACTATCATTTAAGTAAAAATTTTTTTCTACATTATGGTGATCTTGCAGACTCAAATAGTTTGTTTAATTTGGTTAGTAAAATAAGACCAGATGAAATTTACAATTTAGGAGCTCAAAGCCATGTTGGACATTCTTTTGAAATACCAGAATATACCTCTGAAGTTACGGGAATAGGTACTTTAAGATTATTAGAAGCTATAAGATTTTTAAAACTAAAAAAAACAAAATTTTATCAGGCAAGTACATCAGAACTTTTTGGTGAGAGAAATGGTAACAAGTCATTTAATGAAAAATCTAAGTTTGTTCCTAAATCTCCATATGGTGTTTCTAAGCTTTATTCATATTGGATGACAAAGTTATATAGAGAGGCATATGGAATTTATGCATGTAATGGAATTTTATTTAACCATGAAAGCCCAAGACGAGGAGAAACTTTTGTGACTAGGAAAATTACAATGTTTTTGGCAAAAAAAATTTTAGGTCATAAAGGTATTTTATATTTAGGCAACGTTAATGCAAAAAGGGACTGGGGGCATGCAAAAGATTATACAGAAATGCAGTGGAAAATATTACAAAATAAAAAACCCCAAGATTATGTAATAGCAACTGGTAAAAGTTATACTGTAAAAGAATTTGTAAACTTATGCTGTAATTATTTAAAAATTAAGATTTCTTGGGAAGGTAGTGGTATTAATACTAAAGCTTACATAAAAAATAAAAACGGAAAAAAAGAATTACTAATTAAAGTAGATAGAAAATACTATAGACCAGCTGATATTGAATATTTGAGAGGAGACCCAAGTAAAGCATTAAAAGAATTAAATTTTAAATTTAAATACAAAATCAAAGATCTTGTAAAAGACATGATAGACTCAGACATTATAAAAGCAAAGAAAAAATTAATTTAATGAAGAAAAAAAGTAGAATTTTTTTAGCTGGCCACAGAGGTTTAGTTGGCAGCGCTGTACTAAGAAAACTAATAAAAAATGGATATTATAATGTAATTACAATAGATAAAAATAAAATAGACTTAAGGGATTTCAATAAACTATCAAATTATTTTAAAAATAAAAAAATTGATTATTTAATTATGGCTGCTGCAAGGGCAGGAGGTATTTTAGCAAATCAAACCTATCAAAAAAATTTTTTTTTAGAAAATATTGAAATACAGAATAATTTATTAAAACTTGCATTAGAAAAAAAAATTAAAAGAACTATATTTTTAGGAACTTCATGCATATATCCAAAATATGCAAAAAACCCCATTAAAGAGGATTATCTTTTAACTGGTAAATTAGAATCTACAAATCAATGTTATGCGATTGCAAAAATCGCAGGAATTAAATTCTCTGAAGCTTTATATAATGATCATAACCTAGATATTGTTTGTCTAATGCCAACAAATATTTATGGGATAAATGATAATTACGATAAATTTTCAGGACATGTAATACCTGCAATGATTAGTAAATTTTATGAGGCAAAAATTAAAAAAAAAAAATCAGTAAGATTACTTGGTACAGGGAAACCTATTAGGGAGTTTTTATTTGCAGACGATTTAGCAGAAGCTATCCATATAATACTTAAGGCTAGTAAAAAAAAAATATCAAAAGCTTGTAGTAACAAATTTCCTTTAATTAATGTAGGTTCTGGCTCAAGATTATCGATAAAGGAACTTGCAAAAATGATTGCAAAAATATCTAATTTTAAAGGAAAAATATTTTTCGATAAAAAATTTCCTGATGGAACACCTAAGAAAAATTTAAACAGTAAAATTATTTATTCTTTGGGCTGGAGACCACAAATTAAAATATTAAATGGTTTAAAAAAATCTTATAGTTTTTATGCTGATAATAAATAATTAATGAATCAAATAATTGTATTTTTATTAATTGGATCAATTACATTATATTTAATATCTAAATTTTTTTTCAAATTTAATCTACTAATTGAAAAAGTTGATAAAAACATTCACAAAAAATTTTTAATATCGAATGATAGGAAAAATTATAGTGGAGGTTTTTTTTTATTATTAGCATCAATTTTTGTCTTTTTTGATCAGAGTATTTACTTCAAAATTTGTATTATCTTAATTTATTTTGTAGGAACTTTATCAGATATTGATCTAGTATCCTCTCCTAAAATAAGATTATTTATTCAATTAGTAATAATAATTTTATTTACAATTCTTACAGGTGTCTATGTTGAAGAAACAAAGGTCATATTTATTGACTATTTATTGAACTACAAAATTATAAAATTAATTTTTACAATTTTTTGTTTCATGGTTTTAATTAATGGTTGTAATTTTATTGATGGAGTTAATACCTTATTAGTTGGTTACTATTTAATTGTATTAGGATGTATAAAATTTGTATCCAGCTATTCAAATATATTTTTAGATTTAAATAATATTAATTTATTATTTTGCACTTTATTAATTTTGTTTTTTTTCAATTTTTTCTCAAAAGTTTTGATGGGAGACTCTGGCGCATATTTTTTAGGATTAATTTTTGGATATTTTGCAATAAATTTATCAAACAACAATTTAGATATTTCTCCAATATTTATACTTAATTTACTCTGGTATCCTGCTTTCGAAAATTTATTTTCAATCATTAGAAAATTAAAAACTAAAACTAGTATTTCAAAACCTGACAATTTACATTTACATCACTTAGTATATAAGAAAATTAATAGTAAATTATTTAAATTTAAATATAAAAATTCATTAACTGGGATTTTAATAAATTTTGTAAATTTAATTTTACTTTTTATATCATGTTTAGTTGCACATCATTCTATATATTTATCTATAATTCTTATTTTAAGCATGTTTATATATTTGTTAACTTATTATAATTTAAAAAAAAATATTTGATTATCTTCCAAAAAAAAGTTTTATAAGACCAAGTGTAATTAAAAATCCATCTTTAAATTCATTAACTTTTTTTTTCCTTTTAATCTCTTTCTTTCATCAGAGCCAACGTTTATATATTTAAGAAGTTTTTTTTTAGCTTTGATTGGTAATTCAACGCAAAATCTAAAGTCTGTATATTTTAAATTAAGACTTTTAAACGATGCAGTTTTTCCTAAAACAAATGTGTATAGAATATCTGTAATATTTAATTTAAAGAAAATATTTCCAATTAAAGAAAATATTTGATTACCTAAATACGTTAAAAATGTATCATCTTCAGTTGATCCATTGTGGGAATATCTTGTTGAAAAAATAAAATCTTGATTTTTTTCACATTCACTAAGCATTTGTGGTAAAAATTTTGGATCAAATGATCCATCCGCATTAAAGATGCATAGGTAATCAGTTTCTATTTTATTAATTCCTTCAATTAATGCTGATCCATAACCTTTGATACTTTGATATAAAATTTCACAGTCATAAGTTTTAATAGCATTTATTGTTTCTATATCATTTTTGTCTAGAACTACTAATTTTTTACAATCATAATCCTTAAGCTCTTCTAAAACTATAGGCAATGACTCAGACTCTTCTTTTGCAGGTATTAATAAGGTAAGATTTTTCATTAACTAATTATTATTTTATTAGATTGATTAATAAAAATAAACTAATTATCAAATAAAATGTTTTTTTATTATATTTTAATATAAGACATACAATAAATGAGCTTGTTAATTTTTACTTTTTATTATTTTATTTTATCATTTTCAGTAATTGGATATGGTTATATTGCATCAAAAGCCCTTAAAATTAAGTTAGATAAAAATCAGATTCCACTAATGGGCATAATTGGTTTAATTTTTTTAACATTTATATCCTATGTAACAAACATATTTACTCCACATAATTTTATACATAATTTGTTTTTTTTATTTATAGGGTTATCGTTATTTTTAAGACTAGTTTTTAAAGACTCTCAAAATAAATTTCCTACTCTATTTTTTTTATTTATTTCTTTAATATTCTTTTTTAGCTTAATGGCAAAAACTCATGATGATTTTGGCTGGTATCATCTTCCATACACTTTAAATTTGTCTCAAAGTAAATTTCAATTTGGCCTAGGTCATTTTAATCATGGTTTTAAAACCGCTTCTTCAATATTTTACTTAAACTCAATGTTTTACTTACCTTTTGTAAAACATTTCACATTTAATTTTGCACAAATCTATTGTTTTTCATTTGCTCTTTACTTTTTTTTACAAAATGCAATATTAAAAAAAAATAATTCAGTTTTATCAATTTATTCAATTTTAAGTTTTATTTTTATTTCTGTAGTTTTTTATAGATTATCAGAACATGGCACTGATAGGTCAGGTCAAATTTTAATTTTTTTAATTTTATATTTTCTAATTGATTTTCTTTTAAAAAAAAAATTAGAATTTTTTAATTTAGCAATTATAAGTATTCTTTTAATCTATATTTTTACAATTAAAAATTATTTTATAATTTATTTTTTGCTTTTAATTCCACTTTTAAAACCATTGTTTGAAAATTTTGATTTTTTAAAAAAATTTATTAAATCTAATTTATTTATTTTTATATTTATTTTTTTAATTTTTCACTTTAATATTCAAGTAGCAAACAGTGGATGCTTACTTTATCCAATGGAGATAACTTGTATTGATAGTTTAAAATGGTCTTTCAGTGCAGATCATCTTTCATACATGAGTCAGCACTATGAACTTTGGGCGAAAGCTGGGGCAAATCCAAATTTTAGAGTTGAAAATCCATCCGAATATATATCATCTTTAAACTGGGTGCCATTTTGGTTTGATCAATATTTTTTTAATAAAGTCTCTGATACACTTTTAGGTGTTTTATTTATTTCATTAATAGTTTATTTTTTGTTCAGGCCTAAATTTAATATAAATAATTTTAAAGAATTAACTTTTTTATATTTTATATTATTTGCAATATTCACACTATGGTTTTTTAAATTTCCACAATTACGATATGGGGGATTCTCGATTTTAGCAAATTTATTTTTTGTTCCAATTGCTTTTCTCTTTTTTCAAAATTTTATAGATCAAAAGTATTTAAATAAAGTAAAATATATTTTGGCAATAGCTTTTGTTGTATTTATTGGAAGAAATTTAGATAGAATAAATAGTGAGCATGATTTGTATTCATATAATCCTTTAACTAATCCATATTACAAAATTTTAACAGATAAAATTGAATATGATGAAATACAGTTAGCGGATAACATTAAAATAAATATAACTAAACATGTGGGGTGTTGGGACTTGGACCAGCCTTGTAGTCATAGAGAAACAATCAAAGCAATTCAAAAATTTGGATATATTATTTATTATGAGTAATTAACATGAATTCTATTTTTCATTTCATTTTAAATATAATTGAATTTTCGTATAAAAAAAATTTAATTTCAAATCTAAAAAAAAATTTACCAAAAAAGATAAAGGTTTTTTTTGATATCGGGGCTCATAATGGAGAAACAACCCTATGGCTTCTGAAATATTTTAACATTAAAAACCCTTATCTTTTTGAACCCTCAGAAAAAAACTTTAAAAAGCTAAAATCAAGATTAAAATATGTTCCATCTGCAAAAATTTTCAATTTTGCATTAAGTTCAAAGAATTCAAAAAAAAAGATTAAAGAAGTTTTTGAAACTTCATCAACCACACTTTCTAAAATTAATTATAAATCTAAATATTTTTTAAGAAAAAAAAAAATATTAAAATTTTTTAATCCATCTATTTCTATTAAAAAAAATCTTATTAATACTAAAAAAGCTTCACAATTTATTAATGAATCACAAATAAAAAAAATTGATTTAGTCAAAATAGATACCGAGGGACATGAATATACAATTTTGAAAGATATACAAAAAAATCTTAAAAATATTGGTGTTATTTTATTTGAACATCATTATGACTTAATGATATTAAAAGATTATACTTTTAGAAATATTAACAATTTATTGATTAAAAATAATTTTAAACAAGTATATAAGTCAAAAATGATTTTAAGAAAATCATTTGAATATATTTACATAAACAAAAAATACAAATTTGACTAAAGATATTAAAATTTCAGTTATAATTACTACCTTCAATAAAGAAAAATTTATATCAAACACAGTTAATTCTTGCCTTAATCAAACATTCAAAAATTTTGAAATTATTATTGTTGATACCGGTTCTAAAGATAAAACTAAAAATTTATTAATGAAATATAGAGATCAAGAAAAAATAAAAATTTTTTTTATTTCTAGAAAATATAAAACAAGTGCTTTAAATCAGATGAATGCTATAAAACATGGGCTAAGATTTTGTTCAGGCAAAGTTATCTGCCTTTTAGATGGCGATGATCTTTTTCATAAAAATAAATTACAATTTATATATAATTTTTTTAAAGAAAATAAGTCTCTTCTATGTATGCAGGATGTGCCAGAAAAATTAGTTGAAAATGAAATTTATAATTACAAATTAAAAAAATTTTATTTGTTTAAAAAATGGGAGCAATTTTATCCAACAAGTACCTTTTCAATATGCAAAAGTCATCTATTACAAATATTTAATCAAATAAACTCAACCAAATATGATCTTTTAGAAATTGATTTAAGATTATTTTTTTTTTTACAAAATTTTCAAAAAAAAACATATTCAAACAAATTTGAAATTAACTTATTATGTTTCTGATAAACATGGTATAAGCTCTAAATATAAAAAATTTTCAAAAGATTGGTTTAATAAAAGACTACAATCTCATCTATACTTAAAAGGATTATTTAATAATGAAAATTATCCGTATAAGGTTGATTTTATTTTTACAAAAATTATAAACATATTTCTTAAGTAAATTTTATGAAAAATACTATTGTAATTACAGGTGGCGCAGGTTTTGTGGGTACTAATTTAATAAGATATTTTTTAAAAAAAACTAAGTTTAAATTTATTAGTATTGACAATTATTCAACTGGTTCAAAAAAAAATCACATACACAATAAAAGGGTTTTGTATTTAAATTCGCATACTAAAAATATTAAAAAAATACTAAAAAAAACAAATAAAATTCACTCCGTATTCCATTTTGGAGAGTTTTCTAGAATTTATCAAAGTTTTTTAAAAATGGATGAGTGTATTTCATCTAACACAATTGGAACCAATGAGGTTTTTAATTTTTGTTTGACAAATAAAATTAAACTAATTTATTCTGCAACATCTGCATCGTTGGGAAATAAAGGAAATGATAAAAACTTATCTCCATATGCATTTACGAAAGCAAAAAATTTAGAAATGCTAGAGAATTTAAGAAAATGGTTTGGATTAAAATTTGAAATTATATATTTTTATAACGTTTATGGGCCAGGCCAAATATCCAAGGGTAATATGGCAACTGTAATTGGAATTTTTGAAGAGGCCTTTAAAAATAATAAACCACTTCCAGTAGTAAGACCAGGCAATCAAACTAGAAATTTTACTCATATAGAGGACACCATCAATGTTTGTTACCTAGCATGGAGGAAAAATAAATGTAGACATTATAGTATCTCAAGTAAAGAAAGTATCTCAATATTAAAAGTGGCAAAAATGTTTAATACGAATATCAATCTTTTACCAGCCAGACCAGGAGAGAGATATGCGTCCGCATTAACAAATATGAATTTATCAAATAAAGTTTATAAATATTTCGGAAAACTTAGATTAAAAGATTACGTAAAATCATTTTGTAACGATATAAATAACAAATAATCTTATAAATAAAGTATTAATTTTAAATATTTACATAGAATTATTTTCATGTATAAGTTCCGTGCCTGGTGATAATTGCGAAAGTGTAACACCCGATACCATTTCGAACTCGGAAGTTAAGCCTTTCAGCGCCGATGGTACTTTGTCTTAAGACACGGGAGAGTAGGACGTTGCCAGGCTATATCAGTAAAATTATGAAAATAGCTAGCTCACTTAAATCACTTAGAAACAGAGATCTTAACTCAAAATTAGTTAAAAGAAGAGGTAGGGTTTACATAATAAATAAAAAAAATCCAAAGTATAAAGCCAGACAAAAATAATATGGATGATGAAAACCATAAAAAAACCTGGGATGGTTTTACCAAGTTTGTTTTGTGGGGAAGCATTGCTGTTGTTATTATCTTAGCTTTACTTGCAATTTTTCTTCTATAGTTTCTCAAAATGATAATTGGATCAATAACAGAAAATAAAAAAATAGAACAAAGAGTTTCTGTAACACCAGAAATTATAAAAAAATATAAATCATTAGGTTTAGAAGTGCATTTAACTAAGGATTATGCCTTACACTTAGGAATTAAAGATAAACAATACGAGGAACAGGGGGTAAAATTTTTCAATAGTGATGAGGAAGTAATTTTAAATTCAGATGCTATTTTGCAAATGAATATACCAGATGATAATAATTTAAATAAACTTAAAAAAGATCAAATTTTAGTAGGTGTTTTAAATCCTTATTCAAATGAAAAAAAATTGAAGGAGATAACAACAAAAAATATCAATTGTTTTTCACTTGAGCTTCTACCAAGAATTACAAGAGCACAGTCAATGGATATATTATCATCTCAAGCAAATTTAGCAGGATATAAAGCAGTAGTAGACTCATTTGCTTATTTTCAAAAAGCAATACCAATGATGATGACTGCAGCAGGCACAATATCAGCCGCAAAAGTACTAATTGTAGGAGCTGGTGTGGCCGGTTTGCAAGCTATCGCCACAGCAAAAAGAATGGGAGCTATAGTTTATGCAACTGATGTAAGGATGGCTTCTAAAGAACAAGTAGAAAGTTTAGGTGGTAAATTTTTATCAGTAGAAGGAGCTGAAAACTTAGAAACTGAAGGAGGATATGCAAAAGAGGCCTCGGAAAGTTTTAAAAAAAAACAGGAAGAACTTTTAAAAGAAACTCTGAAAAAAATTGATATAGTAGTCTGTACAGCATTAATTCCAGGCAAAAAGGCACCTATAATAATTAAAAAAGATATGATTGATGTAATGCAAAGTGGTGCTGTTATATATGATTTAGCAGCATCTCAAGGTGGAAACTCTGAATTGACAAAAGTAGATGAAATAATAGATCATAACGGTATTAAAATCATGGGTGATAGAAATATTTTAAATAAATTACCCCTATCGGCTTCAAATCTTTTTGCTAGAAATATGTTTAATTTTATAGATAATTTATTTGATAAAGAGAAAAAAACCTTTGAAATAAATTTAGACGATGAAATAATTGAAAGCACTAAGGTAAAATAATGGAAATAGATCCTTTTATATTTAGACTAAGTATATTTATTTTGTCGATTTTTGTGGGTTATTATGTTGTATGGAGCGTGACTCCATCACTTCATACTCCTTTAATGTCAGTAACAAATGCGATTTCGTCTGTAATAATTGTTGGAGCCATAATTGCAGCTTTAGCAGGCGCGTCTGAAAATATTTTTGAAATTTCAAATATTTTTGGTTTCTTGGCTATAATTTTAGCTGCTGTGAATATATTTGGCGGTTTTCTTGTAACTCAGAGAATGTTGCAAATGTATAAAAAGAAGAAAAAATAATTATGTCTGCAAATTTATTAGCATTATTTTATCTTTTATCTGGAATATTATTTATATTAGCATTAAGAGGTTTATCTTCACCTGAAACATCGAGACAAGGGAACTATTTTGGTATTGCTGGTATGGTAATTTCGATAATTGTAACCTTTTTAGCTGTTGGAAATTTTGGATCAGGCTTCATTTATGTATTAATATTTTTATTGATCGGAGGATCTGTAGGTGCATTTATTGCATTTAGAATTCCAATGACTGCAATGCCGGAACTAGTTGCTGGTTTTCACAGTCTAGTAGGTCTTGCAGCAGTTTTTGTTGCAATTTCTGCGTTTTTAAAACCAGAGGCTTTTAATTTGGGAGTTGTAGGAAATATTAAACTCGCAAGTTTAATTGAAATGTCTATCGGGGCAGCAATTGGCGCAATAACTTTTTCCGGGTCTATAATTGCTTTTCTAAAATTAAGAGGAATTATGTCTGGGGCTCCAATTACGTTTAAAGGCCAACATATAATTAACTTATTATTGGGGTTAGCAATTATATTCTTAGTTTATTATTTATGTACTACTCAGTCATCAAATATTTTTTGGTCCTTAGTAGCAATATCTTTTGTTGTCGGTTTGTTATTAATAATTCCAATTGGTGGAGCGGATATGCCGGTGGTAATATCAATGTTAAACTCTTATTCAGGTTGGGCTGCAGCAGGAATTGGATTTACATTAGAAAATACAGCATTAATTATTACAGGTGCTTTAGTTGGATCATCAGGTGCAATTCTTTCATATATTATGTGTAAGGGAATGAATAGATCATTCTTCAATGTAATTCTTGGAGGATGGGGTGCAAATGATCAAGCATCAAATTCAAAAGGCAAAGAACAAAAACCAGTTAAAAGTGGTAATGCTGAAGATGCTGCATTTTTAATGAAAAATGCTTCATCAGTAATTATAGTTCCTGGATATGGAATGGCAGTGGCACAAGCTCAGCATGCACTAAGAGAAATGGTAGATGCTTTAAAAAAAAATGGAGTTAAAGTTTCTTATGCAATTCATCCAGTAGCAGGGAGAATGCCTGGGCATATGAATGTTTTATTAGCTGAGGCAAACGTTCCTTATGATGAAGTGTTTGAACTTGAGGAGATAAATAATGATTTTGCAAATTGTGATGTTGCTTACGTTATTGGAGCTAACGATGTAACAAATCCAGTAGCTAAATCAGATCCTCAAAGTCCAATATATGGAATGCCAGTATTAGATGTAGAAAAAAGTAAATCAGTTTTGTTTGTAAAAAGAAGTTTATCTCCTGGATACGCAGGTATTGATAATGATCTATTTTATAGAGATAATACTCTTATGTTATTTGCTGATGCAAAAAAAATGACCGAAGAAATTGTTAAGAGTTTATAAATTGACTAAAATTTTTTGTGATATTGCAGATATAAACTTAATCCAAAAATTCAATAAAAAAAAGATTGTAAAAGGCTTTACAACTAACCCTTCTTTAATGAGAAAAGCTGGAGCCAAAAACTATTCAAAGTATTCAAAAGCAATTCTAAAAATTACAAACAAGCCTGTTTCCTGCGAGGTATTTGCTGATGATGCTGAAAATATGATTTCTCAAGGTATCAAAATTAGTAAATGGGGAAAAAATGTTTTTGTAAAAGTGCCAATTACCAACTCGAAGGGTAAGTTTATGGGAAAAGTAATAAAAATACTCAATAAAAGTAATATCAAAATCAATATAACTGCTGTTTATACGGCTAAACAAACTAAACAAATTTTAAAACGAATAAATAAAAAAACAAAAGTTATTATCTCAATTTTTGCTGGAAGGATGGCTGATACTGGAAAAGATCCTATACCACAATTCAAACAAAGTATAAAAATTTCAAGAAAATATAAAAATGTTGAAATACTTTGGGCGAGTACAAGAGAACCTTACAACTTTATTCAGGCAAAACAACTCGGGTGTCAAATTATAACTGTACCTCCACCCATAATAGAAAAAATTGAAAACTTTGGAAAATCTTTTCAAAAACTTACAACTGATACTGTTAAAGGTTTTTTAATAGATACCAGAAGGTCAAAATTTAAATTGTAAAATTGGTTGCGGGGGACGGATTTGAACCGCCGACCTCAAGGTTATGAGCCTTGCGAGCTACCAGGCTGC
>MDTE01095341.1_pt1 | contig 29299 bp, 27 predicted proteins | sample 811231 | NCBI WGS metagenome assembly MDTE01 (sample SAMN05326651, study PRJNA326480) | marine metagenome | isolation source: seawater | place: Indian Ocean: Red Sea | collected 2010 | reverse complement strand
TGATTCCTTGGTTTTCAAAATTTCTAATTAACTGCAGTAATAAGAACATGAAGCATACTGCGAAATATATGCATCAAATTTTAGACTTATCTCTTCCAGCGTATGATGAATTATTTGATGAAATTCAACTTGATAATTTAGTGGAGAACAAAGGTATTATGTATGTTTGGACAAACGAAAATTTAAAGAGCAGGGAACTCGAAATTAAAATGAGAGAAGAACTTGGTGTTAAGCAAAAGCTACTTTCTCCAAAAGAAATACATGATTTAGAGCCAAATCTTAAACCATTTTATGATGGAGGAGTCTTTTATGATTATGCGAGACATACTAGGAATCCAAAAAAAATATTAATTAAATTATTTGATTTATTTTTAAAAAAAGGAGGTAAATTTTTAAAATTAGATATTAAAGATTTAGAATTTGATGGAAAGACTCCTGTTATAAAGTCAGATACGCAAAGATTTATTTTCGATAAAATTGTAATTGCGTGTGGAGCATTCTCAAAAAAATTAACAGATAAACTTTTTGAAAATATCCCTTTAGATACCGAGAGAGGTTATCATGTCCATTTCAAAGGCTTTGATCACCTTATTTCTAGACCAGTTGTTTATGCAAATAGAGGTTTTGGAATGACACCAATGGAGCAAGGGTTAAGAGTAGTAGGAACGGTAGAATTTGGTGGATTAAATAACCCTTTAACAAAATCAAGAGTTAAAAATTTAATTTTAAACGCAAAAGATATGGTAGACGGTCTACCAGATCATGAAGATGAATGGTTAGGTTTTAGACCAACGCTACCAGATTTCTTACCTATAATTGGACCGTCAAAACATTACGAAAACGTTTTTTATTCATTTGGGCACCATCATTTGGGATGGACATTAGGTGCTATATCTGGGAAGATAATAACTAAAATGATTGCAGAGGAAAATTCAAACTTAGATTTAAAACCTTATAGCTCTCTTAGATTTAGTTAATTGTGCAAAAACAAAATAATCTAGCTTACTTATTTTTAATATTAGCAACAATTTTTTGGTCTGGAAACTTTATAGTTGGTAAAGCTGCAAGCATATTTGAAATACCTCCTTTTTCCTTAAACTTTTATCGGTGGTTATTTGCTGGTCTAATATTATTACCATTTACTTTTAAAGAATTAATTTTGAAAAAAAATTATATTTTTGAAAATTTAAGTTTCTTTATAATTCTAGGTATTACAAGCATAACAATTTTTAATTCTATAGTTTATTACTCTTTGCATTATACGCAGGTCATAAGTGGTGTTTTAATGATATCCACTATACCTGTGTGGATAATATTCATTTCATCCATTCTTAAAATTGAAAAAACAAACATATTTCAAATAATTGGAGTTGGATTATCTTTGCTAGGAGTTATTTTTATTATTACAAAAGCTGATTTAAATTTAATTAAAAATTTAGATTTTAATAAAGGTGATCTAACAATGGTAGTAGCGATGTTTTCTTGGGCTATTTACTCTGCACTTCTTAAAAAAAAAACTTATGAAATTTCACAAATAACTTTACTTCAGGTAGTAATTATTACTGGTCTTATTTTTTTAATACCAATCTATATAATAGAGATGAACCTTGGTAATGTAATAAAATTAGATAAACCATTTCTTTTAACATTAACTTATGTAGTATTATTTCCAGGATTAGCCTCATTTTTTTTTTGGATAAAAGGAATAGCTTTGATTGGCGCTAATAGAGCTGGAGCTTTTTTACATTTGATGCCAATTTTTGGTGCGATAATGGCAATGGTAATTTTTAAGGAAAAGTTTATGTTTTATCATATTCTTGGAGCAATTTTTATAATTTCAGGAATAACATTATCAAACAAAAAAGTTTTAAAAAAATAAATAATTTATGAAAAAATCAAACCCAAATTTAACGTCAGAACAAAAACTAATTTTATTTGAAGAAGGAACTGAAAGACCTGGATCTAGTGAACTAAATAACGAAAAACGTGAAGGCAGTTATCATTGTGCAAATTGTGATGTCAAACTTTTTGAGTCAGGGACAAAATATGAAAGTGGTTCAGGTTGGCCATCTTTTTACGAATCTTTGCCTGATGTATTTGAAACTAAGACGGATCATATTATAGGATACCCTAGGGTTGAATATCATTGTAAAAATTGTGGAGGTCACCATGGCCATATATTTGATGATGGGCCAGATCCAACTGGTAAAAGATACTGTAATAATGGCAAATGTTTAGTGTTTAAATCAAAAAAATAATATATTGATAGAAATTATTAAATAGGTGCATATAATCATATAAAAAATGTTAAAAAAAATAATAGCTTTATTTTTTGTTCTAAGCTTAGGCTTAGTTTCAAACTCAAACGCAGAGAGTTTAGATACCAAAATAAGTGAGTATATTTCAAATCTAATTCCTGGCGAGGGATTAACTGAAACATCTATTAAATTAAATGATAAAGATGAAGATCAGATAAAATTTTCAATTTTAGGCCTTAGAAATATCCATGAGGAGGATAATTCAAACTTATTCACGCAATTTAGCTTAAGAACCAAAGAGGTAAATAGTGATGGAAGAATTCATGGTAATTTGGGTATTGGTTATAGAAAATTAAGTGATGATAATTCACTGATGTATGGCGCAAATACTTTTATTGATGCAGACATATTCGAGGGACACCGGAGATTGGGATATGGACTTGAAGCAAAAGCATCGCTATTAGATCTATCTTTAAATCGATACCAAAAGATAACAAATATGAAAAATATTGATGGAACAGCTGAACAAATACTTAGTGGCTGGGATTACTACTTAACTACCCAAGTTCCTTATACACCTTGGGCAAAATTTAGTTTCAAAGGTTATAAATGGGAGGGTGAAAAAGCTTCACAAGACTCAAAAGGAAATAAATATATTTCAGAATTAAATATAAACCCTTCATTACAATTGAACTTATCAATGGATGACTCTTCTCTTCCTGGTGTAGATGATGTTTTGGAAGCTGAACTATTATTTGTTTATCCACCTAGAGAAAATATAAGAACGATGGATGAAGGATTATCTGATGTAGCTTTTGAAAAAGAAGACATGCAAGCAAAATTAAATGAAAAAGTTCGAAGAAATAACGACTTAACAATAGAAATCCAAGGTGCAGTAATTATTACAAGTCAATAATATGAGAAATATTTTTTTTATAATTTTATTAATCTTAACTTTTTTTAACACAAAATCTTTTGCACTTGAAGCTGAGGCAACAACTTACAAAATTACAATAACAAGAATTGAAATTTGTGACAGCACCAGCACTGATGCCTCATGTAATAATCCTATACTTTTATATTCTGGTAATTCTGGGCCTATTGATATTGCATCTACTACGGCTGGAGCAACAGCAGCAGGTTTAGGAGATTTATCTAAAGTTGAATTTGGAAAAACTTATACTTATTTTCAGATTACTATGGATAGAGCTTTTACAGTTGCTGGCAGTGTTACAAGTGGAGCAACAACTTGCCATACTATTGCAAGTTCAACTGGAACCACCAGTAAAAATGGAATAGGAAGCAAAACTTCAGGAGCTGCAGTTGCTGGAACTTATTATGCAGGTATTCCAGCTGGTACAACTCATGGAGATGTAATGAACAGTACTACAGCTGGTGACGGAACAGGAACAGACTCAGTAGTAGGAACTGTTGATGCTGGTGATGCTTTTTTTGAGTATAGAGAAGCATTATCGGAACCATTTACTATGGAGGCTGGAAAAATTCCAACAGTTAAAGTTGCTTTTGGAACATCAACGGCATTGGGATATTTAGAAAATGCTGGACTAGCAACCGATTGTGCTTTAGCCGCTGCTGCAAATAGAGGTTTTTATGCAAACCGACCTGATGTAGTTCTTACACTTGAATAATTAACTTACTTTACCAAATCTTGAAGTTTTTTTTCTTTTTCTAAAGCTCTTAATTCTACGTATCCACCTACGTGATGTTCGTCAAAGAAAATTTGTGGAATTGTTCTTTTACCATTTGATTTTTTAAGCATTATATCTCTTTGCTCTGTGTCCAATGCTATGTTGATTTCCTCATAAGGTATGTTGTTTCTAACCAACAATTTTTTTGCGGCATCACAATATGCACACATTGGACCCATATAAACGGTAACTTTTTTCATTCTTTATATATAAATACTAATTTCTTATGTTCCAGCAATAAAACTTCAAAAATAGAGATAAATTCAATATTTTTCAAACTATTTTGGGCAAATTCTTTGGTTTATTCATTAAATTTAATGTCTATTATATAGATATTAAAATGTTTGAAAAATTAGAAGAACTAGCAAAAAATAATAAAAAAATATCGGATTTTCATATTCGAAGTGGTTGGCCTCTTGCTTATAGACAAACGGGAGAAATTCATAAAATACCTGAAGTTCAAGTTAAAGCGCAAGACTTACAAGATCTTATATCTACAAATTGTAATGAAGTAGAAATGAAAAGATTTCAGGATACTCATGAATTAGACTCATCTGTTACATTAAGCGGCCTTAGATTTAGAGCAAATTTCTATAAAACCATTCATGGACCAGCAGCTGTATTAAGAAGAGTTGAAAGTGTTATCCCAACCATGGACCAATTTGATTTACCACCAGTTCTTTACGATATAATTGATATGCACAAAGGTTTAGTTTTAGTCACAGGTCCAACTGGTTCAGGAAAGTCAACTACACTTGCTGCTATAGTAAATGAAATTAATAAAACAAGAACTGCAAATATAATTACAGTTGAAGACCCAGTTGAATTTATTCATAAAGACCTAAAGAGCATTGTGTCTCACAGGGAAGTAGGAAAACAAACCCAATCTTTTGCTAGTGCATTAAAAGCCGCATTGAGAGAAGATCCAGATGTTATATTAGTAGGTGAGATGCGAGATTTAGAAACAGTTTCACTAGCTTTAACTGCTGCTGAAACAGGACATTTGGTTTTTGGAACGTTGCATACTAGTGGTGCACCAAGTACAATTAATAGAATTATAGACGTATTTCCTCCAGAACAACAAGCACAAATTCGTGCACAAATTTCTACATCATTGAAAATGGTTGTAACTCAAAGACTTCTTAAAACAAAAGATGGCCAAGGTCGTTGTGGTGCTTTTGAAGTAATGAAATGTACTGCTCCAATTCAAAACTTAATCAGAGAGTCTAAAATTCACCAAATACCAAGCATCATGCAGACCGCCGTTAAAGAAGGAATGATTACAATGGCAAAATCATTAGAGGAACTTGTTAAGTCAGGTAAAATAGATGCTGGTTCAGGAAAAGAAAATTAAAGGATTTTCCCTTCTGGAAATTCTGGTGACCCTTTGTCTTGTAGGGATAGTATCTGCCTTAGCTTACAAACCAATTACAGACTGGAATAAGCAAAGAGAGGTAGACAATTCTGCTATAAAAGTTAAAACTTTATTTACAAATATAAATGCACAAGTTCAAAGAGGTCTTTATGGTTTTGTGCAAATCTATGTTAAAAAAAATAAAGATAGTTTGCTTATTGCTTCAAGAGGGATGAATACAAGTACTCTTGCACAGAAAATTAATACTGATTCAGAATTTGGTAAAATAGACAAAAGATGTAAAATTAGCGGAGACTATTGGGATGACGATGGTTTAGTTGATCGAAAACCAGAGGTATCGAAATTAACACTAGATAATGTAGTAACAAGTTTTTCGGGAGAAGCTGCCGTTTGCTTTTCCAAAGACGGAAGATGGTTTAGTGCAGATGAAAATTTTATATCTGGTACTGATCCAGTTTATGGTATGTTTATATGTGAACAATCAGCAATGTCATGTACTGACGATAGTGGAGAAATTAAAGAAAATGTTCAGTATTTGTACGAGGTTAATTGGACTAGATTTGGAAATATTAATTTAGAAAAATATGATGGAAACAAAGATAAATGGATTTCTAGATAGAAATCAAAATCAAAAAGGTTTGAGTATCATTGAAGCCTTAGTATCAAGTGTAATAGTTGGTATTGGCTTTGTTGCAATATTTCAAATGGTTAATTATTCAGTCAATTCTATAAATGTTTCAGGAGAAAGAACAAAAGCTACTTATTTAGTCAGCATGATTGCAGAAGGTATGGTAGGTTATAGAGACTCTGTTGGAGGTATTTCAAAGGCAGATGAAGGAAACGTAATATATATAGATGGCCAGCCACATTTAAAAAAAATAGGTTCAGATCCAGATAAATGTAAAAAGTTTGCTGAATATTATAAGGACCTTGGAACAGGTGACGATGGTTGTGGTGGTGGGCCTGATACTGAAATAGAAAAAATCAATATAAGCAAATGTGCTGATAAAGACGAGATAGAACGAGCTGGGTATCAAGAGTTTTACAATGAGGACGATCCTTATAATTCAGGACTTGGACACGCTGCGGGAAATAAAATAAATAAATGGAAAATTATTCTAGACGAAGATCAAGTTCTTAAGTGTAAGAGCGCTGATGCCCAGAGAAATACAAAAGACTTTAAAACTATAAAAATGTTCGAGCAATGCGCTTGGAGTGGTACAGGCTATGCATGTGACTTAAATAATTCAAATGTTTTGGACTCTGCGATGTATGTAGGTCGAATACAAATAAACTTAAACGGCGGTAAAAAAAGAAAATATCTTTATTTTCAAGCAGATTTCAGGCCTAAAATGAATGATGGTGGAGGATAATTGAATAAATTAAGTAAAATTTCTGGAATAACACTTGTTGAGATGCTGATTGGAGTTGTTGTGTCTTCCATAATGATAGCAGCAATGTATACGAGTTATACAGTTATAAATAATTCTTACTCGAGAGTGACGGACGTAGCAGCAATAAGCCGTTCTGGCCATGATATTGTTTCAATGATGATGAGAGATATCAGGATGGCCGGGTTTAAGTATTATTATGGATACAATGCAGAAAATGAAGCATTACCTTTTGATCAAAGAATTCCAAGGCAAGATAACCTCAATTTTATTGCAGGTGATACTGCGTCAACAAAGGAAAAAAGTCATGCACCTATTGTTATTTATAGAAACAAATTAAATTATACTGCCGATGTTGGGTCCCCACCTTCAGGTTATGACAGTACTACTGATGAAGATGCAAAATGGAATATTCGAGGAAATGAAGAGGACGTATGTTGTGACCGTATCCATATTGTCTACGGTGATTTTAATGCGGAAGACGACCAACCTTATAAAAAGTATCGGATTACTTATTATGCCAAACCTCTTTCAAGGAATGGTGATAAATATTATGGTGTCTTTAGATCACAAGAATCTTGGATACATGATCCTGATGATGGTCCTGATTATGGAAAATGGACATCCAAAGCAAATGAATGCAGTGGAGATTGCTACACAGGTGAATTGGTTAGGGAATATCTAACTGATATGTCTTTTGTTGCTTTTGGAAAATATGGAGAGGTAATTAACGCTGATCCTGAAGCCAATCCAGAAAAAATTTTTGATATAAGATCTGTTGATGTAAGTATGACTTTTAGGTCACCAAGTAAAAAAGGTTTCTTTACTAAAACAGGTGGAAATAGAATTATAAAATCTTTGGGTAGAAAAGTTTCTACTTATACTGACAAATTTTTTAGAGATACTGTTTTCGTTACAGTTCATACTCGAAATATTGGAGGATTTTTATAAGCTATGAATAGAAACGAAGAAAAAGGCTTTGCATTAGTACTCTCATTAATTCTTTTAATCACAATGTCATTGATGGGAGGATCATTGATAGTTGTATCCTCAGGTGATCATCAAAATAATAATAGCAGCGATCAATATCAGCAAGCCTTTTATGTTGCAGAAACTGGATTGATGCAAGGTGAAAAATGGGTAATAGACAATTATCTTGGACACTGGATAAGCACAATCCCATCAGCAGATTCAGCGTTGACTCAAGGTGAAGACGAAAGCGATGATGAATTTAGTGCAAGAAAAGAACAATACACAGAGGCAAGTGCTGCTTATCATAGATACTCAAACAGCATGTACAGACACTCGTTTAATAGAGGACCAGCAAGAAACGATACTGAAATTACTGAAGATAATAAAAGTGTATGCATGAAAAGTTTTAGAAATTTAAGTACAGCTGATACAATTAGAATTGCAGGTGGGGGTGCATTACCAAAATCAGATAATTTCATAAATATAGTTGGACCAATTTTATTATCTGACGGTCCTTATACGACCAGTGAAAATTTTATTACTACCCACTTGAGTGACACCGAGGACGAGGAAATCGCAGAAAAAGAGGTTAAATACCTAAGACGTTTTGAATATGAGTTTTTTGTAATGAACGTTGGTAATGCAGCTTATAGAGCTGAAGGTTCAAGTATTGCTACAAATACTAGTAATGTTGACGCTCAAGGGACAGCTTATAAAATATATGCTTGTGGAATTTTTTATGGAAAAGGCGATGATGATAATCCTAATGATGGAAATGTACAATTGATAATACCATTAGAAAATCTTATAGTAATGCCAAATTAAAATATGAGAAAAATTATAACAACTTTTTTTGTAACTTTAAGTTTTTTAATTACAAGTTTTGCATATTCAGAGGAATGTGATTTTGGATATAACTTTGGTGAAAGTTTCTCTGAAGTTACCGAAGTATTTGGAGAAATCGATAGTGACCACATCGAAAAGATAATTGAAGAGAACTTAAGTCAAGAGATCAAGCATTTGTCGTTTAAAGAAATTGATTTTAAAATATTATGTCCTGATATGGGTTTAGATTTAGCGAAAGTAAGAATTTATTCATTAGGTAGTGATCAGGTTGGTGCAATTGAGGTACTATCGAATAGTCATATTTCAGAAATGAAAGATGAAACACAGTTAATTTCCACCTACATTTTAAAAAATTATGAAGATAAAATTGAAATAATCAAAGACCCTGAGTGGTTGGGCGGTATAAGCTGGGAAGCTAATAACAAAAAATTTTACTATAATAGAATTTTAAAATTCAAAAAATTAATAGTTGAGGATCTTTTAATTACAACTAATGATTTTAGGAAGTATTTTTAAATTATGATTAAAAGTGTTATTAAAATTTTAGTAATTAAGTTTTTTTTAGTACTTACATTATTCAGTCATAACGCAAATTCTAAAACATTACCTCCTGGATCAGGCGCAGGGGATGTTAAAGCAAATATTTTAATTCTCCTAGATACTTCTTTAAGTATGACAAACAAACCTTTTGGTGGAGCAGCTATTTTTTATCCTGGAGACGTAGTTTTGCTTGATAGTGGAGATGTGCTGGTAGGGCAAACAGGTAGTGCTGGAATTGTAAAATTTAAATACGATACTGAAGATTTTGATCAGGAATTTGCTGGAGGAGATAGATTGTATATGGGTACCAATTCTATGCGTTGTACACTCGAAACTCCAAAACAAGATACAAGAATAAGAACAGTTGGTTCAATGGATATTTCAAAAGATGTTAATGGCATGGGTACTGATGAAGTAATTTATGCTGTAGCAAATGCTTTACAAAGAGTAGTTGCTATTGATGCTGATGGAAACTGCGTTGAAATTATTGACCATGTTCAATTAGGAAGATCAGATATGGGTAAGTTTGGTTACATTCATCCTCATTCTTTAGATATAAGAACAATTCTAGACGAAGACCATTTAATAGTCACAGGTATAGATGAAATTTGTACTAGAGAAGGAAGATGGAGAAGAAGAACATTTTGTATATCTCGTAATTATGAACCATTTTGGTTTTCAAGAAATTTAACAACTGGTGTTGAAAAAAAATGTACAATAAGTTCAAATGATGACAACCTTTTATTTAGATTAATAAAGGACAGTCCATCTATAGCTTTAGATAACGGTAGCAATCTTTATTTTTCTTATAATTCAAGAATTTATAAATATCCAATTACAAAAGATGCTGATGGAGTTTATTGTCCCGCTGATAGTCAAAATATTAGTACTTTTACTGACCGTACAGGTAGCAATGAATTTAATCCTCCAAGTCAAATTGATATTGATCCTCAAGATGCCACCAAAATGTATGCTACAAGCGCTAATGATCATACAATTCAACTGCTTGATATAAACGAAAACTTTATAAAAGAGATTGCAACTGCTGGAACTCGTAGTACTGAAGCTACAACTTCTAATGACGAAATAAATATGACATCACCAAGTGCACTTTTTGTGTCAAATGATAGAGCTTGGATAGGTGGTAATAAAGTTTCAATTCAAGAATTTAATATTACAACAGGTAATAGTTTTACATGGGTAGATGAAATGGGAACCTCTAGAGTAAGTAGGGCAATCGGAGCTCGAAATGCAATTACTGCAGTGGTTAGTGATAGTTCCTTAACTAGTGGTGCATATTTTGGTTTTGGTTTCTGGAATGGTGGAGTTAGATCAAGAAGTGGAAGAGGAGCAGCAGGAAAATGGTGCAGGGATTGTGAATACACTTGCCACAGAGAAGGACCGAGAAGACCAGGCTGGAAGAGGTGGTGGGACTTTAATGCTAACTGTAATTATTATAGAGGTTGGAATGGAGTACATCCAAGTGGTCAATCTAATTTATGTAATTGGCACTCTTGTATTCCTGTAGGAGTTGGTCCTGATACCTCAGACGATATAATACAATGGGTAAGAGCTTCTACAGATAGATTACAATTTGGTACAGATGCAGGTGCATTTTCACAATTGGCATCAGAGTATTATAATGATCCGAAGGTAGACATTGTTGATGAGGACAGTGAATGTCAATTAAATTACGTAATTTTAATAGGTGATGGACAATGGAGTCACCATGATAAAGCGGTTGAAAAGATTAAAGCACTCAGAACAGGAAAAAAAAAAGTTAAAACTATTGTATTTGCTTACGGTGGAGGAATAAAAGGATACGCTGATGATAATTTTAAAGCTATGGCAAAAGCTGGGAGTTGTGATGACGATAATTTTGGTACCCCACAAGCTAGTGATGAATGCCGTCAAAGAATTATAGCTGAAAGTCCAGCAGACCTTGTTACAAAACTTAAGAGTGAGGTAGAAAGAATAATAGCAAGCCGATTATCATTTACCGCTCCATCAATTACAGCTTCAATACAAGAAGGTGGCAATCTTTATCAAGCTCAGTTTGAATATAGAAAGCACGGTGAGTGGGAAGGTCATTTAGTTAGAAAAACAATAGATGCTCAGGGAAATGTCAACCATACTCCAGTTTGGGATGCAGCAACCAAGGTTAAAGAACAAAGTTTGAATGGCACAAGAAAAATTTGGACTGCCTTAGATGGTGTAAATTACTGGCAAGGCGAAGACAAATATAATAATTGGATAACAAAAAATGCAGATAAAATTAACAACTTGTTTCAATTAACTGGGTTGACAGTTCAAGATTATCATAACAAAGACTCAGCATGTGCTTCAGATGATCAAGGTAGAAAACTTAGTGACGCAATAATTGCAGAAAGAGGTATTGAAAATGGTAACGGGGACGACATAGAAGGCCTTATCAATTTTGTTAGAGGAAGTGATTATTTTATTTATAGTGGAGATTGTGCTTCTAAAAATGAAACTAGATTATCTGTTCTTGGTGACATTTATCACTCTCAAGTAGTTGAAGTCGGGCAACCAAGTGCAAATACTCTTTATACAAATACAAAACAAGAAGCATATTACAGGGCAAAAAACGGTTACAATACATGGGCTGCATCTAAAGCAAATAGAAAAAAAACACTATACGTTGGAGCAAATGATGGAATGCTACATGCATTCGATGCAGATACAGGAGAAGAACGTTGGGGTTTTGTGCCTCCATTTATAGCTAGCAGGTTACCAGAATTAGTTAATGAAACTCTTGACGGACTGGGAGGTGGATTTTCTAAGAAAGGTGGTACCAATTCAATTTTTGCCGTTGATGGATCACCAGTGGTACACGATATGTATATAAAAGGGATAAATGCCGACACTGGGGAACCTAACACTGCAAAAGCATGGCATACAATATTAATGGTGCCGTATGGTAGAGGTGGTAGAGGCTATTCAATTTTAGATGTTACAGATCCAGAAAAACCACATCATATATTTTCAGTTTACAATGATTGGATTAATAAAAAAGTAATGATTGCCAAACAAGATGGAGAAATTATAAATGGAAACCCAGACAGACCAGTCGATGCTCTAACATATACAGGTGGAACAATGTCAATATCCGAGTCTCTTGAAGCCCAAAGAGCAACTTTTAACCAGACTGTTGCATACGACGCAGATATAGCTACAGACTCCACGGGAGATACATTTACAGAAAGAGATCTAGTAGCACCGTGTTCATCAATTTCAAATTTTTATGTAAGCGGAACTACTGCATGCTATAATGGATCAACTTATACTTTCAATTATTCAGTTCCACAATCTGTATTAGATGACCCAACTTCATTAAAAGTATACGAAATGGTTGGTATGGATCGTCAAGAACTTACGGTTACAGATGTAGTTCAAGAGGGTGCTCTTGCTAAGATTACATTTGGAGCACAAAAATATTTTAATGTAGCAACCGGTGATGAGAGAGAGGATAACGAAACGAATGCTTTCGATGTAACAATACCAAATGCAGGAGCAAGTAATCCTGAATATGATTATAGTACATTGGGTGAAACATGGTCAACACCAAGAATTTTTAGAATGCCTTTAGATAGAGCTGGTGGTCTAGAAAACGACCAATACGTTGCAGTGCTACCAGGAGGGTTTGGAAAATCTGCAGGAGTAGGCTCTAGTGTGTTTGTTATTGACCTAGAAAATATGATGGATCAAGAAGGAGTAGGTTATCCAGGTAAAATAGTAAGTGGAGGGGATGGACTCATCAAGATAGCAGATTTAGATAATTCTTTTGAACGTGATGGTGTGAATTATCCTGATATACCAAATTCCGTCACCGCTGATCCAGTTGTTATCACACCTGATACTTTCCCAGGTGCTCAGTGGAGAGGTGCGATTGTTTATGTGAACGATTTTGAAGGTAAAATTTCAAAAATTAATTTAACTAGTGCTACAACAAGCGGAGAAAGAATTAATCCACAATCAATAAATTTATTTGATCACACCACTTTGTTTAACATGAATGCAAACCAAGAAAATAGAAGGTATAATTACTTTGGTATGGATGCTGCTTATGGTTCATCCACAAGACATTTATATCTATTTGGAGGAACAGGTGACTTTGGTGATATTGGTGCAAAATCAAAAGGTCAAGATAATCTATTATATGGTGTTAAAGATAAAAACTTCCCTAACTTTAGAATGATTAACATGGGAGAAGCTGGATCCTACAGTGAAGCATCGAACGCCAAAAAAGTAGATGTGGGATATGAAATAAGTGCTAATTGCGTTAACACAGCAGAAGATGTTGGAGAATGTGCAGCTAGTGGAAAAGATGCATGGGTTTTCAAATTAGACAAACCATATAATAAGATATTTGATGCAGGTGTAAGAGCCGATAATGTAGAAAATAGATATAGAAAAGCGTCTGCTTCCCCCACGGTATTTAAAGGTACAGTATATTATCCAGTTTACGAACCACCTGAAGGATTTGCATCTTGTGGAGTAGGAAATGCATTTATATGTTCTGCAGATGATGAATGTGGAACTAATACTTCAGAGAACATTCAATACTCACAACAAACTACTGGTGAAGATAGCAGATTTGATGAAAACTCAGGATGTTACTATTTACAACCAGGTGTATTATCTAAGCTAGTTGTTTTCGCAAATAAATTGTTTGCAAACATTACCACAGATAGTGAGGATCAAGCCGATACATTAATAAGTTTACTTTCAAATGAGGGGGATGTCTCAGTATTTAGAAGTGGTTGGCGAGAAAATTACTAATTTCAAATTGAATTTATTATAAAGTCAAACATCTAGCCTTAAATAAAAATATATTATCCAAGAAAACATAGTAAACATTGTATAGAAAATAATCGCTAGACCGACAATTGAATCTTGATTTACTTTCTTACGCCATTTTTTTGGAAAGAAATCTAAAGAATATGCATAAGCAAATAAAAAAATATTTAAAGCCGAAACTACAATGTTAAAAAATAGAAATTTTTCCATTTAAAACTATCCCGGCATACCTACGAGAGGAGGATCGTCGTCACCTGAACCATCTCCTTCATCACACCAACCTTCCCCTGCAATTAAAATTGGATAATATTCTTTATGTGTTTTAACCCAAAGTGCAATTTGTTTTTTTTCAGAGCCACTTGAACATTCTGTTTCATCGAATCTCATTCTTCCATCTGTATCCGCTGTTCCATTTTTTGCTGTGTAAACTACATCTTCATCGTCACCGTATGGATTTTTCCAACCTTGCTCTAGAAAATGACTTATAAAAATATCATTTAAAGAATTTATTCCACTTGCATCGTTTTCAATATTACAGTCTATTGATTTCGAAGAACTTAAAGCAACAGTGCCACCACCATCTACTTCGCACATAGTAAGTTTACTTTGAATAAATTTAATTGCTTGTTTATGATTTTGTAAAGTTGCGTTTCTATTTGCCGATTTAGTGTAACCGTTATAAGCTACAGTTCCAACAGCAGCTAAGATTCCTATGATAGCTACCACAACAAGAAGCTCAATTAAAGTAAATCCATTTTGTTTCATATTTTTTTATATTATAAAATATTTTATTTGATTAGAAAAAGAAATAAATAGTATACATCCAATAACGATATAAGGACCGAAAGGAATTTCTGATGACATTTTTTTAGATTTATTTACTAAAGAGGGAGCAACAACTAATAAAGCTACTAATGAAGATATAAAAATTATAAAAGGCAAACTAATCCATCCAAACCAAAAACCAATTGCTGATAATAATTTTGCATCACCAAGACCCATTCCCTCGATATTTCTAAATTTTTTATATAAATAAATTATTGTCCAAATAATTAAATAACCAATAATGCCTCCCAATAAAGAATTTAAATAATTTGGAAAAATACTTGTATTAAGATTTGGATCAAATGATTTGATAAATCCTATGGCCATTAATGGAAAAGTTAAAGTATTTGGAATTATAAAATGTTTTAAATCTATAAAAAAAATAATTATAAAAAAAATGCTTAATATCGCAAACAGTAAAAAAGTAATTGATATTCCAAATAAATAGTAAATTAACAAAAAACTTAAAACACTTAAGAGCTCCACTAAAAAATATTGTGAGCTAATCTTTTTATTACAATCTCTACATTTTCCTCTTAATAATATAAAGGATATTAAAGGAATATTATCAAACCATTTGATTGTTTTCCCACAATTTGGGCAATATGATCTTTTTACTGCAACACTTTGATTTAAAGGAATTCGATGAATACATACATTAGCGAAACTACCCCAGATGCCCCCTAAGATAATTGATAGTAAAAAAAACACTATTTAAATTTTAATTTGCGAAGCGAAATGAACAATTCCATCAATACATGCCTGTATTATTATGACAGCGTCTTGTATATGAAGATAGAAGTTAGGTGAATTGATAATGATTTCCATTTTTGGTAAAATTACCAAAAATTTAACTAAATAACAAACATAAAAGATGTTCTTTAAATCAAAAAAGCCAGAGATACCAAAGGAAGACTCTAGAATTCAAGATTTAAATATAATTTCTAATTTAAATCAAGAACTAGCCACTACACTTGATTTAAATGAAACACTCCAAAACGCATTAGAAGTTATAATTAAAAGAATTAATGCCCAAGCAGCAAACATATTCTTAATTGAGGAAAAAAAACAAGTATTTCAGTGTATTGCATCTAAGCATCAAGCTTACCTAGATGAATATGAGATACCATTAACACAAGGAGTAATGGGAAAAGCAATATTACAAAAAAAATGCATTAGAGTAGGTGATGTAAGAAAGGATGTAAGAGAAATAGCTGAATTTTACTTTGATTTAGATAATAAAACAAATTTTACAACTTATTCAGTTCTGTGTGCTCCACTAATTGCTGCAAACGAATGTATTGGAGTCATCCACTGCTTGAATAAAAAAACAAATAATAAACTTTTCGAAGAAAGTGATAGAAAACTTTTAGAAACTCTTTCAATGCCAGCTGCACTTGCAATTAGAAATGCACGAATGGCAAAAGAACTTATTGATAAAAATAGAATGCAAAAAGAAATAGAAATAGTTGGTGAAATTCAAAAAACATTATTGTCTAAAAATAGAAAAGACCCTTTTCCTATTTCAGGAATTAATATTCCTGCGAAAATAGTCTCAGGAGATTTTTATAATTTTTCTGATCTTGGTAATGGTAAATATGGTTTTGGTGTTGCCGATGTCTCAGGCAAAGGAATAAAATCTTCTTTACTTATGTCTAAAGCTTCTAGTCTATATAGATGCCTGAGCAAAACAATGTTTTCAGCCGCTGAACTATTAAATTTACTTAATTCAGAAATTTGTGAAACAGCAGCACGTGGTATGTTTGTTACAATGCTTGTTGGAATTTACGATGCTAACAAAAAAGAGTTGTTACTTTCAAATGCAGGTCATGAACCTCCACTTATCCATACTAAGGATGGTAAGTTTTCTAATTATACAGAAGCTGGACCACCACTTGGAATAATGCCTAAGATTAAATATAAAGAAACAATAATAAAATTTTCAGATAGTTCCATGTACATATTTACAGACGGTATTACAGAAATAAAAGATCCAAATGGAGAGATGCTTGGTGCAGAAGGCTTTCAAAACTATATAACAAAGTACCAATCTACACCTAACAGTGAAAGACTAAAAGTTATAGTAGAAGATATTGTAAAGTCAGGAAAAATTCAGAAAGACGATATAACAATTGTTGTAATTGACTCTGTAAAATGAAAAGCGCAATGGTATTTGTAGCAGTAATAATTTCCACAATATTATTTTAGGCAACCTCAAATGTATGTAAATATAATTTTGCCGTAGAAAAAAGAACAAATATACTTAATGTTATTACAGAAGAGATTGATCCAACTATACCAAAAGCTAAAATATATTATTACAAAGAACTAAATTGTGCTGATGTAGAACTAGATTGGGACATAGATAGAGTAATTAAAAATTTAGAAGCAATTAGTGTAATAATTTACCAAGAACTTACGACTGATATTAGAGGAGAACCACTTTAAAGATTGATTGAGCTCATATTAGGTAGTAAAGTACTCACTATAGGGAGTTATAAAACTAACATGAGTGTTGAAAAAACCAATCTAGGTAATTTAAATGTTGTTTCAATAAAGGAAGCCACAGAAAAAAATAAAACCGAACCAGTATTTTCTAAAGGACTTTATCAATGGGTCATGTTTGTTATCTCTTTATATACAAGGGTAAGAGAGAATTTAAAAATTGACTTTGAGTCTTTTATTATACTTCAAGTAGTCGTTAGTCATTCATTATATGAAGTAAATAAGTTAGGAATTAAGACGTTTTCTGAACTTGAAGATGAGATGGTTGATATACTTCATAAAAAACAAAATAAAACAACAAAACTCACGTTTGCAAGTATTTCAGAAGTTCTCCAGCTTCCAAGAGAAACAGTTAGAAGAAAAGTACTTGAGCTTTGCAAAAAAGATATTCTAATCTTTGAAAGTCAAACTGACATCAAGCTTTCTAAAGGTTATAAAAATATTTATGGTAGTTTTGTTTCTCAAACAACAAATGATTTAAGTTCATTAATTAATAAATGGGACAAAAGTGGTGCACTTAAATTATTATTGGAAATGAAAAATAAATGAGCAAATTCTTTTACGCACTTTATGATTTAGCAAATTCAGCTTATACCATGATTATAATTACGTTTGTTACTTCAGCATACTTTGCAAACCAAATAGTTGGTAATCCACAGATTGGTGCAGCGTATTGGCAATGGACAGCAGGTCTTTGTGGAATTTTAATCGCACTAACCGGTCCACTACTAGGAGCGTTTGCGGATAAGAAACCTGAAGGAAAAATAAATTTTTTACAATTATCTACACTACTTTGTATTTTGATAACAGGTTTGTTCTGGTTTGCTAAGCCAAATGAAAATTATATTTTTTTTACATTAATAATTTTTTTTATTTCTAATTATTGTTATGAAGTTGGATCTATTTTTTATAATTCACTTTTAAAAAAATGTTCTAGCGAAAAAGATATTGGAAGAACATCTGGATTTGGTTTTGCTCTTGGATACTTAGGATCAGTTCCAATAATTTTAATTTCACTTTATTTATTTGTGCTTCCTGAAAAAACTCTATTTGGTTTAGACAAAAATAAATTTGAACACATAAGATTTATTCCAATTGTTGTATCATGTTGGTTTTTAATTTTTTCTTTGCCAATGATTTATTATTTTAAAAAAAAATTAGTTTATGAAAAAGATAATGATAAAAATTCTACTTATAAAAAAATATTTGAATTGATATGGAATAATAAATTTACTTCTGTTGGCAAATTTCTTTTAGCAAGAATGATTTATTCCGATGCACTTATAGTTTTAATTGCAGGTGGTGGAGTTTATGCATCAGGAGTATTTGGTTTTACACAAGGTGAATTACTTAAGCTTGCAATCTATGGAAACATTGTTGCGTTCATCGGTGTTTTGTTTGGTGGTTATTTAAATGACAAGATATCTTCTAAAATAATTATTTTAATTTGTATTGCAGTGTTAACTTGTACAGTAATCTACGGATCTTTGATTGCTCAGACAAAGAGTCAATTTTTTTATAACGTTATGTTTATATCTTTTTTTATTGGTTCTATACAAAGTGCAAGCAGAGTTATGATGACGAAATTACTTAGCACTAATGATTTAGGAAAAGGTTTTGGATTATTTAGTTTTTCTGGAAGAATTACAGCTTTCGCAGGTCCTTTAACAGTTGGCACTATTACTTATTTGTATTCTCAGAGAATTGGTTTCTTATCTGTCTCAATTTTTTTTATTTTGGGTTTTATTCTTATGCTTTCAACTAAAAATGTATAAAAAAAAATAAATACTACTTAAAATTGTAAAATTTATCATTTGAAAAGCAAAATTTAGACTATTCTTCTTCTAATTTAAGGTGAATCCAAAAAAATTTTATTTTTTTTAGTATAAAAATGAATTTGGAAAAAAAAATGTTTAGGTCTAACACAAAAAAAAATTGCTCTAACACAAAAATAAAATTTTAAGTTGTAAAATTAAAATTTGTTGATTTTATTGACTTTTTTAAAAATTATTAAAATTATTTTTCTCTAACACAAATGAAGAATTTTGCAAAATTTTATGTTGTGTTAGAGTTTTTGTAAATTGTGTTAGAGAATTATGTAAATTTAAAAAAAAATAAAAAAAATAATTTTTATCTCAAATTACAAAAAGTGTTGATTTACCTGGTTTATTTAACTTATTATTAAATAATTGCCCAAAATAGGTATATTGATATTTTTTTTGTGTTAGACTTTTACTAAAATTGTGTTAGAGATTCGTAATTATGTTTAAGTAATAAAAAAAATAAACTTATGAGTGAAGACGAAGATAAAAAAAATATTTCTGATAATGAGTCTAAGATTGATGAAAATCAATCTGAAGTAGAAAATTCTTCTACTGATGACAGCACTGAACAAAAAACAGAGCAAATTTCAGATAACAACCAGAATTTACAACCAGATAACGAACCAAGTGCTTCTGAAAAAGAAATAACGCCAGAAAATAAAAGTTTAGATGTTGAAAATACAGCACAAATAACTTCAGAGAGTGAAAGTGAAGAAAATAAAAAAAAAGAACACGAAGTAATTCACAAGAAAGATGGAAGATTACATATTTATGTAAGACAAGATAAGTACAAGGGTGAATTAAAATCAAAAAATTGGGTCGGTAGACTTTATCACGATGGAAAACAAAAAATTTCATCCTCTGGCACACCTAATTTAGAAGAAGCAATTCCAATTTTAGAAAAATGGTTCGACGATGTTGTTTCTGGTAAAGAAAAAGAAAAAGAAGTTCAAGCACAAAGTGTTGCAACTGAGCAAACTTCTATACAGTCTGATAATTCTAATCAAATTGAAAATATTCAAGCAACAAACCAATCAACTACAACAACAGAAACTAAAAATGATACAAACAATTTAAATCAAGTTGATGATGAAGGAACTGAAAATAAAAAATCTAAATTTGCATTCTTAGATAATTTAAAAAATATTAAATTTAAAAAACCAGATTTTATTAAAAATAGTTCAGTATCAAAAAGCTCTTTGCCTGCTGGAGAATTTTCTAAAAAGATAGGAAGTTTTTTTAAATCTAAAATTGGAAAATCTTCAGTTAAAGGTGAAGAAATTGTAGGAGTAGAATTATCTAATAAAGAAATAAGATTAGCTCAACTTTCAAGCAATAAATCAAATCAATGGGTGCTTGATAAATTTTATGTTCACCCAGTAAATTTGCCAGATGATGCAAATATTTTAGATAACGGTGAAAAATTAGGAGCTGAACTTACAATTGCGTTACAGAAATCTAAAATTACTACAATGAATGCTGCGATTGCAATTCCAGTTACTAGTGCGATCATTAGAGTAGTAACAGCTCCTTTAATGAAGGATGAAGAATTACAAAAAGCTATTGAAACTAATTCACTTTGGGAAAATTTAGTTCAATTAACAGATAATCTTGATGATTACTCAATTTTCCACCAAGTTATAAATAGAAATGAAAAAGCTAACACAATGGATATATTATTTGTTGCATCAAAATTAGCTGACATTAATAATTACACATCAATTATAAAACAAAGTAATCTTAATCCAGTAATTATTGATGTAAAATGTTTTGCACTTAAATCTGCGGTTGACCAAATAAATCAAATTTCAAATAAGTCTGAGGACGCAAATCTAACTGCTGTATTAGAGTTTGGTTTAGACGAAAATTACCTTATGATTTTATATGATAATAACCCTATTATTACTGATATATTTTTAAGAGGTCAGGATAGAAAAATACTTTTAGAGTCTCAAGATATAGAAGAAAAAGAGGCTCTAGTTAGAAGGTTTATTACACAAGTAAAACAGGCAGTTCAGGATTTTGAAACAAAATATGAAAGAAGAATAAGAAATATAAAAGTTGTTTCGGATTTAAATAATGTAGAAGATTTTTTATCTAGTTTTAGAAAAAATCTTATAAACGTAGGTTTTAATTTGTTTGACCCAATGGATGGATTGTTAATTCCTCAGCAAAATAAAGAAAAAGTAAATTTACCAAATAGATCTTATTTATCAACAGTCGTTGGTCTTGCATTTAGAAAATTAGATGTATTTGGATATTATAAATTTGTCACTGCTGTTAAAAATATAAATTTATTACCTGACAGAAAAGGAATGATTAAAGAGAAAAAGATGAAAGCTTTTTCTAATTTTGCTTTTAAAGGAATAGGAGCAACAGTGCTAGCAATTTATACAATTCTCTTTGGTTTATCTTTTTGGAACATTTATTCTTATAACGTTAAATTAGCTGACTACGATAACGTTCTTAAAACTCATAAATCTAAAAAGTTGGAAAAAGAAAAAATTACTAAAGAGATGTCAAAAATTACAAAAACTTTAAGATTAAGCAAAACTTTAAAATCCAATAAAAAAATTAGTTATAGAATTTTAGCACAAGTTGCTATGAGTGTACCTAAAAGAGTAAAATTTGCTTCAGTAGATTATAATGGAAGTAATCAAATTGTAATTAAAGGACAAGCACAAAGTGACCAAGATATTTTAAAATTAATAGCAAATTTGGGTTCACAAGAATTAATATCTCAAGCTTCTTTAGGGCAAATGAATTACAGTGGCTCAACCAGTGCATCTGCGGATACAAAAAAAAAGTTTGTGGTTTTTGTACAATTAAAAGGATAACTTTATGGATTTAAAAAATATTAATTTAGATTTAAAAAATATTGATCTACAAACTATAAAGTCAAAAATTCAGGCTATAGATAAAAAAACTTTAATCAAATTTGGTATTGGATTTGGTTCAGTCGTTTTATTTTTAATAATTTATTATGCAATTTTAAATCCAATAGTTAATAAGAAAAAAATCCAAATTGATGACATGCTATCAAAGCAAGATGAAATAACTCAATTTAATAATGAAATAAAAAAAGCAAAAAAAAGTATTAAAAAATTAACACCTGAGTATGAAAAATATTCAACATTATTTCATAGTAAAGCTGAGGTAGAAGGATTGTATCAAACTCTAAGTGTATATGCTGGTCAGAATAATCTAGTTATTTCAAAAATTAAAAAAGGTACTCCTTCTCCTATAACTAAAAAGGCTGCATTAGAAAGTATAAAAAAGAAAAAGAAGAAAAAGAGCAAAAAGAAGAAAACTGATGTAAAAGCCAAAAAGAATATTGCGTATTATAAAATACCAGTAAATTTTCAGATAAAAGGGAATTTCTTAGGATATATCAAATTTAAAAGGGAAGTTGCTATGTCTAGAAAAATGTTAAATTTTGACAAAGAATCCATAAAAGTGGTAAAAGGTAATACAACCAGTACGGTAGTTGTGAGTGGAACATTAACAATAGTAGGTTTGCCAGATGAATTTTTTTAGACTTATAATTATAACTCTGTTTATATTTATTTATTCACAGAAAGTTTTTAGTGATAGTCATGATGCTAACATCGTTGAAAAAGCAAAAGAAATAAATAAGCAAATTAAAGAAAAACAAACTCAAACACAACAAAGTTTAAATCAAGAACTAGTTGAAGAAGAACCTTTGCCTTTAAATGATCCTTTCGCAGGTGATGCATCTACTGCAAGTACATTAATAACCAATGAACCAACAAATGCTTCCGCTAAGTTAAGATCTTATAAATTAGTAGCTTCATTTAATGGTACTGACCAAAGTTTTGCAACATTGGTTGATGATTCAGGAGAGTTCTTAACTTTAGAATTAGACGAAGAATTATCAAATGGATTGAAACTCGTTGATGTAAATTTGAAACATGCGGTATTTGAAAAAGATGAGGATAGTAAGTTTTTAATTATTAATTTTAAAAATCAAATAAAGGAAGTAGATGAATATTAAATTTTCTAAAATTTTTGTAATATTTGGTTTATTTGTTTTGATACTATTAAGTGGTTGTACCTCTGACGGCAAGTTTGGAATAAAAAAATTTAAACATGAAACTCCATTAATAAAGGACGATATAAAAAAGAAGGGGTCAATTGAAGTTGACAAGACTGCAAAAATGGGACCTCAGCCTGCAACTGGAGATGTTATTAAGTTAGGAAAAAGAAAACAAATTTCTTCACAAAAACAAAGAAATTATCTTTTGATTTCAGATGATTACAAGCTTTTAAAACAAAATGTATCATTTAAATTTCAAAACCTAGACTATAAATCTGCTATGGAATTAATGGCTAAAGCAGGTGAAATAAATATTTTGATAGGTGATGAGGTTGCTGGTTCGGTTACTGCTCAGTTACTTAATGTTCCCTGGGACACAGCATTTAATGCATTATTAGATTTAAAAAATTATGCAGCTGATTTTGATGTATCTAGCAATCTAATAAGAGTGCATTCACCATCTAATTTAACACAACAAGAGTCTACAAAATCTGCAAGAGCACAAGCTGTTAAAAAGAAAGTAGAACTAGAGGACTCAGTCGAGCCAGTTGTTTCAGAAATATTCAGGCTTTATTACATAAGTCCAGCAGAAGCAAAAGCAACATTAGATGAATTATTTAAAGCAGCCGATGAAGCTACTTCATTAGTACAAATTACAGAAGAAAAAACCACAAGATCAATAATAGTAAGAGGTAAAGAAAAAGATTTAGATGTTGTAGATAAAATAATTAGAGAGATAGATGTTAGAACTAAACAAGTTTTAATTGAAGCATTTATTGTCGAGGCAAACTCTGATTTTGAAAGAGCTCTTGGAACTAGACTGGGAGGCTACTATAAAAGAAAAGGAAATGTGGCAGGTGGTGTTCAATCAACAAGTACTGGAGCAGCAGGAATTGGGTCAGCAACAGCTGGTTTAGCTTCTACCACTGATAGTTTAACTGATTTCACTGCAGCTGGAGCTACAAGTGGAATAGGAATATTAAGAAGTACTGGCTCTGCTGTATTAAAAACTGAAATTACTGCACTAGAAATCCAAGGCTTAGGAAAAACAATATCAAATCCAAAAATTTTCACTTTAGATAATCAAGTAGCAACAATTACTCAGGGTGAGGAAATACCATATCAGTCAAGCTCTTCAGAGGGAGCCGATACATCCTTTAAAGAGGCAGCTTTAAAAATGACAGTTACCCCAAGTATTATTGGTGACGGGAATGTTCTTTTGGATATTCAGGTTAATAATGATACTCCAAATAGGTCTAACCCAGGAGATCCAGCAATTAACAAAATGGAAATAAGCACTAAACTTTTAGTTGCTGATGGTGACATTGTTGTAATTGGTGGAATTAAAAAGAACGCTGTTACTAACAGTAAATCACAAACGCCAGGTGCTGGAGATGTCCCTGTATTAGGAAATTTATTTAAAGGTAAGTCAAATACTGATAACATGGATGAATTATTAGTATTTATTGCACCAAGGGTTTTATAGAATGCTTAAAATTAGTAGAGAAAGTGAAATTAATTTAATTAATGTCTTAATTGATAATGACATAATTTCAGGAAAAGATTTAATTAACATTAAAAAAGTAAGTACCGAAGGAAATAAATCTCAGATCGATGCTGTTTTCGAACTTAAACTAACTGATGAGGAAAAAATTCTTGATGTTTTAGTTAAAGAGCAAAATCTCGAGGTTGTAGATCTCTCTAAAATTCAAATTGTCGAAGAAGTCAAAAGTGTTCTACCTTCAAATTATATTAATGTAAATTTTGTTGCACCATTTAAAGTTGACGGAAAAACTCTTCATATTGCAATTTCTGATAGTTCTAAACTTGGTTTGATGAGAAATTTAAAAGCTATTACCAAAAAAAATATTGAACTTCATGCAGCTAAAGTATCGCAAATTTCAGAATTTATTGAAAAGCTTTTATCAGAAAGTGGAGATGTAACTACAGATACAATAAGAAAAGAGAATAAAGAAAAAACAAAAACTTTTGACTCTGATTTAGGTGAAGCAGGGGAGGTTTTAGAAAAAAAACCAGAAGAAGATATCGAAGCCATAGAAAACGAGTCTGAAGTTATAAAATTTAGTACTGCTGTAGTAGCAGATGCAATAAAGTCAGGTGTTAGTGATATTCATATAGAGCCCTATAGGTTTAGCTCAAGAGTGCGTTACAGATTAGATGGAATGTTAACTGAACAAGAACAGTATAGGAAATTTCTCCACGATAACTATGGTGCAGTTGTAACCCGTTTTAAAATTATGGGTAAGCTTGATATAGCAGAGAGAAGACTGCCTCAAGATGGAGCTATTAATTTTAAAATTGACGGGAAGGTAGTCGATTTACGGTTATCTATTTTACCGACTGCAAATAATGAAAGAATAGTAATGAGGGTTTTAAACAAAGATGCAGGCGATATTACTTTAGAGCAATTAAACTTTGACGATGTTGATTTAAAAAATTTAAGAAAAGCAATACATGGCACTCAAGGATTGATACTTGTAACTGGACCAACTGGTTCGGGAAAATCAACAACTCTTTATAGTATTCTTAAAGAAGTCAGCAAACCTCACTTAAATATATTAACAGCAGAGGATCCAGTTGAATATGAATTAGATGGAGTAGGTCAAGTTCAAATTAAGGATGATATAGGATTAAGTTTTGCTGCTGCATTGAGATCATTTTTAAGACAAGACCCAGAAATAATATTAGTTGGGGAGATGAGAGATAAAGAGACAGTTGATATTGGACTAAAAGCTGCGCTTACAGGACACTTAGTATTTAGCACACTTCACACTAATGATGCTCCAAGCACAATAACTAGATTACAGAACATGGGAACACCTGATTATTTAATAAGTGCTGCTTGCCAAATGGTTTTAGCACAAAGGTTAGCTAGAAGATCGTGTAAAGATTGTAGAGTTCCTGACGACGATGTTACTCCAAAGGTTTTACAGGATTTAGGTTTTAGCCCAGAGCAAGCATCGAGAGTTAAGGCGCTGAAAGGAAAAGGTTGTCCTAAATGTAAAGACAGTGGGTACAAAGGTAGACAAGGTATCTATGAAATATTGGTTGTTTCAAAGCCAGTTAAAGAGGCAATCTTAAGAAAAGCAACAACACCTGAATTGAGAGAAATAGCAATTAAAGAGGGATTTCAAACAATGCAGGATATGGGAAGAAGATTAATTGCAAATGGAGAGCTAAACTTCAGAGAGTACGAAAGAGTTTTATCGGCTTCATAGAAAATTATGGAAGCATTTACATATAAAGGTATCGCAGACGGTAAATATGTTGAAGGTGAGATAGAAGCCATTAATCAAGAAGAAGCATCTCACAAACTTAAAGAACAAAAAGTAATAATCACTAATCTTATAAGATCAAAGAAAAAAAAAGGTGAAACTAAAGCGAAATCTAAAGGTGGAGGATTTTCTTTTGGAAAAAAGAAAGTCAAAGTAGATGATATACTCATATTTTCTAAGCAATTTGCTACAATGGTTAAAGCAGGATTGCCCATCCTCGAGGTTCTTGCAATGTTAAGAGATCAACTTGAAAATCCTTCAATTAAAGAATTGATAGAAGATATAAGAAAAAGTCTTGAGGGTGGTGTAACTTTATCAAAATGCTTTGAAAAATATCCACAATACTTTGATAATGTTTATTGCAATCTAGTTAAAGCAGGTGAGGCGAGTGGTAAATTAGATGTATTTTTACTTAAAATCGTAGACTCGCTTGAAAAAAAAGAAAAGATTAAAAAGAAAATTAAATCTGCATTGATGTATCCTTCAATAATGTTCACTGTAGCAGTAGTTGTAAGTGCTTTTATGTTAATAAAAGTAGTACCTGTTTTTGCTAAGATGTACGCAGGAATGGGAGTTGAACTTCCAGGCACTACAGCAGCAATAATGTCGATGAGTGATTTTTTACGGGGAACTGGTGGACTGGTTTTACTATTTGGATCTATAGGTTTTTTTGTAGCCTTTAAATATTTAACAACTAAAAACGAAGCAATAAAATATAAATGGCATAAACAAATTTTAAAACTTCCAGTATTCGGTGATTTAATTTTAAAATCATTGTTAGCAAGAATTTCTTTAATTATGGGAAATCTAAGTGCAGCGGGAGTAAATTTATTAGAAAGTTTAGAAATTGCTAAATCAGTTAGTAATAATGTCGTTGTCACAGAAGCTTTAGAAAATGTTAAAAAAGGTGTTTTTTCTGGTGACACATTAACAAAACTTTTTTTAAAGGAACCTTTGTTTCCTCCAACTTTCAGCCAATTAATTTCAGTAGGTGAACAGACTGGACAGTTAGATGAAATGTTTAATTCAGTTGCGATGTATTATGAGGAAGAATTTGACGGCGCCGTTGACAATATGTCTAGTTTAATTGAACCAATAATGATTGTTTTTATGGGAACAATGATCGGTGGATTGATGATTGCAATGTATTCACCAATATTTAATGTTGGCGCACTAATCGGCTAAATTTTTTTTGTAAGAACAAGATGATTAACCCACTGTTGTTCATTTTTTTTAAAAACAGCATCATCCATTATTTGTTTAATAAAATATGTTCCTAAGCCACCAGGCTTAATATCGTCAAGCTTTCTATGTTGTACATTTCCTGGAACTACAGGCTTTCCTTTGTCAAAAAATCCTATTTCCAATTCGTTATCTTTTAAAGATATTTTTATTTCCATTCTATCTGTAGTCTCTGCAACATCTTTATAACCATGTTTTACAATATTTTGGGCAGCTTCAGCGATTGCTAATACAAGTTCATCTTTTTGGTCTTGAGGTAGCTCTATTTTATTAAAAACATCTCTTGAGAAAGTTCTTACCTCTTTTAAGCTAGCACTGCTTACAAGAAAATCTTTTGACTCTGAAATATTCATTACTCTAGGTTTAATATCTGTTCTAATTTTGCCATCATTATTACTTTTAAAACAGATTTACTTACTTCTTTAACTATTACTTTTGTATTACTTTCTAGTGCTTTTTGGTGACTTTCTATAAGAACGGATATTCCTGAAGAAACCATATAAGATACATCTTTTAAGTTTAAATGAACTTCCTTGCCAGACTCTACTAATGGTAAAATTACCTCTTTTGCCTTTTCAGTCACGTCCATATCAATCTCACCATTGAGAAATACTGTACTAACGTTTCCTTCTTCTGTAACTTTGTATGTCATATAATTTTACAATTTAAAGTGATAGCATATATATGTTCTATATAAATAACTAAATTTTACCCATTCTGGGGAAAATTGCTTAAATTTATATAGTATAATTCATATTTATAAAGTGTTTACTTATTATAAATAATTATTAAAAATTAGAAAAAATAAAAAAAAAAAGGAATAAAATGAAAAACAACAAAGGTTTCACACTTATTGAATTGCTAGTTGTTGTTGCAATTATAGGTATTTTAGCAGCTGTAGGAACTGTTGCATATACAGGTTATACTGCTTCTGCACAAAAGAATGCATCAAAAACTTTATATTCACAATCAGTTAAATATTTAACTGCAGAAATACAAAAGTGTATTTTAAATCCATCGGGTACTGCAATTGAGGGTAAAATCACTTGCAATGCTGACCCTTCGCCTTCAGATTGGGCAGAGAAGTTTGAGGAAAAATCAACTGATAAGAATCCTCATAATTCATCTGAAGATGCAGTTTCAGTTGCTGCAGCTGGTACTACTGAAGGTACATTATATGTAACAGCGGTAGATGGAGATCCTGATGCAACTCCTCCAACAGAAGATAGTCTTACTCTTACAATGACACCGGCAGATGGAGAAGATACGTTATCGCAAGAAATTACTTTAGAGTAAAAATTTTTTTATGACTAGAAGCTCTGGTTTTACATTAATAGAGCTTCTAGTTGTAGTCGCAATAATTGGAATTTTATCAGCGGTTGGAACAGTTGCCTATTCAGGTTACGTAGCAGGTACACAACAAAAATCTGCAGAAAGCATGTTAATGACAATAGGTTTAGCACAAACCGAAGAGATGTCTAACTATGGAAGTTATTATTCTTCAGACGGCTCAGAAACAGTAGGAACTGATTGCACACCAAGTGAAGCTACTTCAGGAAATATTGGATCGGAATTATTCGGAAAAGCAGAATATATTGACACTGAAGATATTGATTATAATTTTTGTACTTATATTTCA
>MDTE01009823.1_pt1 | contig 29305 bp, 35 predicted proteins | sample 811231 | NCBI WGS metagenome assembly MDTE01 (sample SAMN05326651, study PRJNA326480) | marine metagenome | isolation source: seawater | place: Indian Ocean: Red Sea | collected 2010 | reverse complement strand
GGCGTTTACCGGTGGTTGAACGGCTCAGTGCAAGTCGCTGCGTGAATCCAGCGACGAGTTGCAGGCCATCGACATGGCGTATTTCATGATCAGTGTCGACGATCCCCAGACTAACAAGGAATTCGCCGAGTCGCTCGACTCCGATTTCCCCCTGCTGAGCAATCCGACCAAGGAGGTGGCCGAGGCCTATGGCGTGGTCACCGCCGAGCGCGCGTTCCCGTTCCCATGGACCTTCATCATCGGGGGCGATGGCACGATCCTGCGGATCGACAAGGAAGTGAACCCGTCGACCGCCGGTGAGGATCTCGTCGCCCACATGCAAGACCTGGGGTTGGCCAACTAGGTCACCCGATCGGGCAGCAAAAAAAGGACCGGCGTCCACGTGATCGCGTGGGCGCCGGTCCTAGTCATGTACGGTCGTCCGCGACGGATTGTGTCCGCCGGGCTACTCGTCCTTGTCGTCCTTGTCGTCCTTGTTCCCCATCTCGTCCTTGAAGCCGCGGATCGCCTGGCCCATCCCCTTGCCGAGGCCGGACAGACGGTTGGCGCCGAAGATGAGCAACAGAATCAACAGGATGATGACCAGTTCGGGGAGACCGATCGGGCCCATAGCGTCCTCCTACGTTCTTTCGAACCTGAGTCTCAAGGATACCACGCTGCCTGACGCCGTCGCTCAGCCGACGGGAGCGGCGCTCCGCAGCAGGCCAATGAACGCCGGGTCTTCTCGCACCGGGTCGAAGTCCGGGTCGGCCTCGGCTCGCGCGCGCCCGGTTCCTTCTGGAGCAGCTTGCGAATGGTGTCCTCCAGCCGGGCCGGGACCTCATAGTTGAGCCGCGAGAGTGGCGTCGGCTCATGATGGACCAGTCGGTCCACGATCGCGGTCTGCGTGTCGCCCTCGAACGGGAGACGGCCGGCCAGCGATTCATACAGCACGATCCCGAGGGAGAACAGGTCAGACCGCGAGTCGACCTCTCGATTGAGCGCCTGTTCAGGCGACATGTAGAACACCGTGCCGACGACCAGGCCCAGGCCGGTCTGGGCCATCGTCTCCGCCGCGGCCCGGTCCGCCGCCGGGCCGGTGAATTTGGCGAGACCGAAGTCCAGGATCTTGACGCGTCCCTGCTAATCCAGGACGAGGTTCGCGGCCTTGAGGTCGCGGTGGACAATGCCCAGCCCGTGCGCCTCGTCGAGGGCGTCGGCGATCTGGAGGCTCATGCCGACCACGTGACGCACCGAGAGCGGTCCCTTTTTCAGGCGATCGGCCAGCGCCTCGCCTTCGACCAGCTCCATGACGATGAACAGCGTGCCGTGTCCTCGCCGATGTCGTAGGTCGTGGCCACGGCCGGCGAGCGGAGCAGTGACGCCGCCCGGGCCTCCTTGAGGAGCCGTTCACGCCGATCGGCATCGCGATCGTGATCCGGAGAAATGAACTTGAGCGTCACCGGTCGTCCCAGCCGGGTGTCCCGCGCGCGATACACCTCACCCACGTCGCCGGCGCCAAGGCGGTCGCCGATCTCGTAGTGCTGGACGATGCTTCCGGTGGTGGGCATGGTGGGTCAGGTGGGGCCCGCGGCCGGCCACTCAGGCATGGTATCGCACCCATCGCGCCTGCGCGGCCTATCTCCTTAGGACCGAGGCCGCGGGGTGGAGGTTCCCGCCGTCTGTCCTGGTCTCGTTGGCCAGGCCGACCCGAAATGTGATACACCGGGCAGCCAATGTCTGCAGAACAACCTCAACTCGGGGGCGGCGCGACCCTGCCCGTCGCCTCCAAGACCCAGACCGAACTCGAGTTTGACGAGAAACGGCGCCGTATCGGCATCGTGGTCGGCCCGCTGGCCTTCCTGTTGACGCTGGCCTGGCCGTTCGAGTCGCTGTCGCCCGAGGCCCATCGGTTGGCCGCTGTGATGGCGCTCGTCATCGTCTTCTGGATTACCGAGGCGTTGCCGCTCGCGGTCACGTCGCTCCTGGGGCCGTCGCTGGCCATCGTGCTGCAGGTCGCGCCCGCGGGTGAGGCGTTCAGGCCCTTTGCCAGCACCACCATCTTTCTGTTCATCGGAAGCTTCATCCTGGCGCACGCGCTGTTCGTGCATCGGGTCAACGAGCGGGTAGCCTTCGGGGTGCTGTCGCTCAAGATCGTCGGCGCCAGACCGACTCGGATCCTGTTCGCCTATGGCGTGCTCGCCGCGGTGCTCTCGGCCTGGATGAGCAACACCGCCACGGCGGCAATGCTCGTGCCGATCGGACTGTCGCTGATCCGGTTCATGGAGTCGGAGGCCGACATTCCCAAGAAGTACGGCACGGCCTTGATGCTGATGACGACCTACTGCTGTTCGCGCGGTGGGATGGCCACGCCGGTCGGGACGCCGCCCAACCTCATCGCCGTGGGGATGCTGGGCGAGCAACTCGACTTCCGCATTACCTTCGTGCAGTGGATGATGTTCTCGGTGCCCATCGTGCTGGTGCTGATGGGGATCGTCTTCGTCTATCTCAACTGGGTGGGGAAGACCGGGGTGGACGAGATCCCCGGCACCGACAAGATCATCGCAGAGCGTCGCGCGGCGCTCGGGCCGTGGCGTCGCGGCGAGATCAACGCCCTGGTTGCTTTTGGCGTCACCGTGGTGTTGTGGGTTGGCCCCGGCATCCTCGCGTTGATCCTGGGACGCGAACATCCCGTGGCGGCGTCGGTTCTGGCCAGCGTGCCCGAGGCGGTGGCGGCGCTGATCGGCGTCGTGCTGCTCTTCCTGCTCCCCAACAGCAAGACCGAGCGCAGCACCATCACCTGGAAAGAGGCGGCGCAGATCGACTGGGGGACGATTCTCCTCTTCGGCGGCGGTTTGTCGCTGGGCGCCATGGCCGCCTCGTCCGGTTTGGCTCAGGTGGTGGGGGAGGGTATCACCGGTCTGGTGCCGACCGACGAGATGGTGACGCTGACCTTTGCCGCGGCGCTCTTCACCGTCATCCTCTCGGAGACGATGTCGAATACGGCGGCGACAAACATCGCCATTCCGATCGTCATTTCAATCGCCATGGCGTCGGGCGTCAATCCGATCGTGCCGTCGGTGGCCGCGGCGCTCTCGGCGTCGGTAGCCGACGCGCTGCCCGTGTCCACGCCGCCGAACGCCATCGTCTACGCCTCGGGGCGCGTGAAGATCACCGACATGATCCGCTACGGCGTACTGATGGACTTCATCGCGGTCACCGTGGTCCCGGCCCTCGCCTTGATGCTCGTCCCGCTCATCCTCGGCTGAGTACACGACAAAAGGGGTGGCCCCTGGAGGCCACCCCTTTTGAAATCCCCGTCTCTCGCCGCGTCTAGCGGTCGAGCAGCTGCTGCATCATCGCCTTCAGTTCGTCAATCTGGTCCTGCTGGTCGGCAATCTACTGGGCCTGGTTGTCGATCTTCGCGTCCTGCGCGGCCAGCTTGCTGTCCTGGGTGTCGATGATGGTGATGAGTTCCTGCACGCTATTCACCGCGTAGGGCAGCACGTTGCCGGCGCTCATCTGAAGATGGCCGTTGTCGTCGGCGACCACGCTGTTCGGGAACACCTGGCTGAACTCCTGGGCCAGGAAGCCGAACTGCTGCGTGCTCGGTGCACCGGCCGTGGCCGCCACGTGCGCGTTCGTGTAGAAGTACTGGACTGGCCGCAGGCGACGCATCACGTCCAGGGCGTTGTCGAGATTCTGGATGTCGGTCTTGAGCCGACGATCCGAGATGAAGTTCACCAGGCCGTTCTGGCATCCCGTGCAACCGATGGTGCCGCCAACCTTGAGCCGATGGGTCGAGGCGTTACGGTTGATGCCCACGAACCCGGCGTCGTCGACGATGAATGCCGGCTCCGGATCGAGTGCCGGGCTGTCCACCGTGCCGGTGTTGCGCTCGACGATGAAGAGCGGTCCTACGGACGCTTCGCCTCGGATATGGACCCAGGCACTCGGCGAGAGCACACCGAAGCCCATGTTGCGGCGGATGGCGCCGCTGAAGCCGCTCATCGGCGCCAGGTCAACGAACCATCCCAGGTAGTGGTGGTCGCGATACTTGGTCCCGCTGATGGTGCCCTTGACGTCGAGCTTCGACGCGGGCGTCATCGTGCCAATACCCACCAGGCCCTCGAGGCCGGTGATGATCATGCGCGGCGCGGCGTTGGTGAAGAAGCGCATGTTCTCGATCGGCGCGGCCATCGCACCCAGCGCCCCATGGTGATACTCGATGCGACCCTGTGCCGCGTTCGAGGTCTTTCCGAAGAGCACCGCCTGGATGCTGTTGTCGGCGCTGAGCATGCTCAGGCCGACGCTCGCCGTGCCCTCCAGGACACCCGTGTTGTAGTCACTCGGCGCGGCCGCTCCTGAGGCGCCCCGCTGGGCGTGCAGCACGTTGGTGTTCGGGTCGGTTCCCACTACCTGGAACTTCGCGGTCGGGCCGGTCACGCCTACACCAACGTTGCGGGTCGGCACCGAGTGCATGTCGAGGCCGTTGGGCTCGACCAGCCAGTCGTCGTCGGGCGTGCCGCTCTCGCCCTGCTCGCCCACGTCGCCCTTGGGGCCTTCGGGGCCCGTGGCGCCGCGAATTCCCTGCGCGCCTTGCGGCCCCTCCGGTCCCTGCAGCCCAGCGGGACCTGCGAGTCTCTGCGGGCCGGCCGCTCCAGCGAGCCCAGCCACACCGTTTGCGCCGGCCGGGCCAACGGGGCCTTGCGCGCCGGTCTTACCCTGCGGGCCGGTGGCGCCGGTCGCGCCGTCCTGTCCGTCGTTGCCGGCGGGACCCTGCGGACCGGTGGCGCCGGTGACCGTCGAACGAAGTCCGATATTTTCGGAATCGACAACGCGACGGACGTGCTGCGTCGTCTCCGACCTGTGCGGTACTTCTACTCAGACTCGTTCCGAGCCTCGCGACCTAGCTACCCCGTAACAGAGCAGTTCGGCTTCATCGCTCAGGAGTTCCAGCAGGTGTTACCTGACAGCGTCGTCCAACGCGATGATGGCCTGCTCCAGCTCAACGTGAGCAGTCTGGTCCCCTACACGGTTCGGGGTGTCCAAGAGCTTATTACCAGGGTCGACGAGCAGGAGGCTGTCATCGAAGACCAGCAGCGTCAGATCGACGAACTGAAGGCGATGATGCAGCAGCTCCTCGACCAGCAGTAGGGCCGCGCGGCCACTGGCTGACACCGCTTGTCCCCCCGTCACCAGCGGTGGCGGGGGATTTCTTTTTGTGGGCACACCCGGCTCGGTTGCGGGTGGGGGTGCGGCGTACTACAATGCAGGCGGGCAGAACTAGGTCTCCTTTGTTCAGTGGCGCTTCAGTGGGTAGCCTCCTCCGCATTCCCTTCATCCGGACGCTGCACGAACGACAGCTGTTGTTCCCGGTGGTGATCATCCTGATCGCCGCCGGCGTGCTGGTGCAGGGGGCGCTCGAAGCCGGGCGGGCGGTAGAGGCGGCCGATGCCGATGGTGTCCCGCTGGCGGCGCCCGAGCCGCTGCCGCTGCCGCCGGATCCTCCGCGGCGACCGGATCTCGAGAAGACCCCGCTGACCTATTTCGACGACTACTGGGGCCAGTTGCGTGAGCGCGTGGAAGACCGCGTGGTGCTGGTGGGACCAGACGACGCGCCCGCCGTCGTGGTGATGCCCGGAGTGGCCTTGACCACCGGGGCCGCCGGCGAGGCGGTGCTGGCCGAGCGCGACCGCGCGGCGTTGCTGCGTCCTGACCCACCGGACGCTGATGAGACCGACGCCGCCGACGGCCAGACGGAAACGGAGGGCGAGGCTGAAGCCGAGCCCGAGCCGGCCGTGGTGGAGCCTGCCGCGCGTCCGCACGGCCTGGTAGCCGTCGACAGCGAGCAGGACCTAGCGCTTTTCGAGGTGGACATCGAGCGCGTGCCGTCGTTCAGCCTGGTGCTGCCGGCGGCCGTGCCGTCCGGAGCCTACGTGGGCGCGGTCACGCGCGATCGGTCTGGACGGGCGGCGATCACGCCAGGGCACCTGGTGGCGGCGCGGGGCGAGGACACCGGCGATGCCTCGCTCGAAGTGTCGGTGCCGCTGGCAAGCACTGGCGCGTCGGCGGTGGTCGACCTGGACGGCGAGCTGATCGGCGTGGCGCTGGGCGGCGCCGCTCCCGGCGAACGGGCACGGCTGCTCTCGTCGAGCGCGGTGCGTCGGGTGGTGGCCGAGCTGCAGCGGGTCGATCGGTGCCGCGCCATCTCGGTGACGGCGCTGTCGCCCGACGTGCTGGCGTTGCTCGACATCGAGCAGGGGCTGCTTGTCGAACAGGTACGGGCCGAGGCATTTGTGCCCGAGCCGTCGCTGCAGCCCGGCGACATCATCCTGGAGTGGGACGGCGAGCCGGTCGAGTCGGTCGATACGTTCAACGTGCGGTCGGACGCCATCGAGGCGGGCACGCTGACCCGTTATCGCATCCTGCGCGGCCGCCGTCGCCTGAACGGCGGCACGGTGCTGCCAGGCGCCGACTGCGCGCCGCCCGGCGAGCCGCCGGTGCGGCTGCTCGAACTGGGCGTGGCCTTGCGCTGGGACACCGGCGCCGATGGTGTCGACGGCTGGCGGGTGGCGGCGACGCGACCCGACGGCGCGGCCGCGTCGGCCGGTCTCGAACTGGGCGACCTGGTCTTGACGCTCGACGGACGCGCCACAGATGACGTGGATGCGCGCGCCAGCTTCGAACGGCTCGAGCACCGCGGCGAACCGGCCCTGCTCACCTTGCGACGGGCCGGCCGCGTCCGTATCGTCGCCCTGTCGCCGGACGTGCAATGACCCCCGCCGAAGGCGACACCCCCGAAGCGACCGAGTCCCCGTCGACGCCGCCTTCGCCGCCGCGCACGCGGCTGGCGGCGGTGGGACGCTGGACCAAGGTCTTCTTCAAGGCCTCGTTCCTTCCGGAACAGAACTACCTCATCATCCTGGCCGTGGTGGTCGGCGTGCTGACCGGCTACGGGTCGGTGGGCTTCATCTTCGTCCTGGAGTGGCTGGCCGAGTTCGCGCGGGGTGAGGTGGCGTACGCGCTCGAGATCTTCGGTCCCGCCAACCTGGTGCTGCTCCCGGCGATTGGCGGGCTGATGGCCGGCCCCCTCATCCAGAAGTTCGCGAAGGAGGCGCGCGGTCACGGCGTGCCGGAGGTGATGACGGCGCTGGCCAGTCGCGGCGGCCGCATCAGAAAGCGCGTCGCCACCATCAAGGTCATCACGTCGTCGCTCACCATCGGCTTTGGCGGCACGGCGGGTCGCGAGGGGCCGATGGTGCAGATTGGCTCGGCCATTGGGTCGACCATTGGCCAACTGACCAAGTTGACGCCGCACCGGGTCCGCACGCTGGTGACCTGTGGCGCCGCCGGCGGGGTGGCGGCCACCTTCAACGCACCGATTGCCGGCGCCATCTTCTCGATGGAGGTGCTCATCGGGCGGGTGCAAACCGACTTTCTGCTGGTGCTGCTCACCTCGCTGACCTCCTGCATGGTGGCGCGCTCGTATCTGGGCAACTATCCGGCGTTCACCGCGCCCGCCTACGACCTGGTCAGCGGTGCCGAGCTGCCGCTCTACTTCGCGATGGGCCTGATCCTAGGCTGGGCCGCCATGCTGTATGTGCGCGCGCTCTATAAGGCCGAGGATCTGTTTGGCGCCTGGAAGTTCCCGGACTGGGCGAAGCCGGCCATCGGCGGGTTGATGGCCGGTCTGGTGCTGCGCTATTTCCCCGACATCTACGGCGCGGGCTTCCCGGCCGTCGAATCGGCCCTCTGGGTGCGCTTCCCCTGGGAGCTGCTGGTGGGGCTGTTCGTGGCCGAGCTGGTGGCCAACTGCTTCACCCTTGGCTCAGGCGGCTCGGGCGGCGTGTTCGCGCCCAGTCTCTACATGGGGGCGATGCTGGGGGGCGCGTTCGGTTCGCTGGTGCACTTCGTCTTCCCCGACTGGACCGCCACTTCAGGCGCCTATGCCATGGTCGGAATGGCGGCGTTCTTCGCGGCCGCGGCCAAGGCGCCCACGACCTCCATCCTGATCCTGTTCGAGATGACCAACGACTACCGCATCATGCTGCCGTTGATGGCGGCCACCGTCGGTAGCGTCTATCTCTCGCACCGGCTGTCGCCGTTCTCCATCTACACGCTCAAGCTGCACCGCCGCGGCATCAGCTATCCTGGCCGGGAAGAGGCCGAGCGGGCCGCGCAACGGATGGGGCTCACCACCGCGCCAGTCACCTCGACGTCGTCGCAACCAGCCAGCGGCTGAGCCAGCGGCGGTACGAGACATACCAGTCCGGGGTTCGATCGCGCTCGAAGAGAAGCCCACGCCGGACGGCGGGGGAGGGGAGGGTGTGCCCCGGCGCCGCGTGGCGGCGCCGGGACCCAGCGTGTTACTGCGAGTCGGTGATGGTGATGGCCTCGAGGTCGTCCATGTCCGACGACAGCTCGGCGTCACCAGCCGGCACGTTGTTCTTCTGCAGCATGTAGGCAGAAATCTCGGCATAGCCCGCCGGGCTCAGGCTGGCCGGCGCGCCCTGCGGCATGGTGGTGCGGATGGCGGCATACATGTCGCCGACCGACAGGTCGCTCCACCGGAAGAAGAACGACGAGCCCACCAGGGCCGGCGCGATGCCGTCACCCATCAGGTCGTCCAGGTGGCATGCCGCGCACTCCTGCTCGTAGACCTTCATGCCGCGCTCGGCCTGCTCTTCGGTGTAGACACCGTCCCAGATGGTGGCTTCCTGCGCGGCCACGGTCGACAGACCCGGGGCGGCGGCGAAGGCCACGACGGCGAAGAGCGCTGCACTCAAGATAGCGGCTACGCGACGGCGATTCGTGTCGGCAGACGGGTTGCGCATAGTGTTCATACCTCGTGTACTTAAAGGGCGATCTTGGGCGCCAGCGACGCCCAGTGCAAGATGCCGGTTTGAGCGGTTGCGTAGTCCAGAAACAGCGATTTCCACGCCTAGTGCATTATATCACTTCGGCCCCGATCGGAGAAAGTGAGCAAGTCCTTACTTACCGTCGAGCAGGTTTCCCAATCCGCCGACGTTGTCCAGAATCGAGCCCTCGCCCTGGCGTCGGCCGCCGGTCTGTGGGGCCGCCTTGTAGATCCGATCGGCCAGCCGACTCAGCGGCAGCGACTGCAGCCAGACCCGACCCGGGCCGCGAAGCTGAGCGAAGAACAGCCCCTCGCCACCGAACAGGGCCGTCTTGATGCCGCCCACGAACTGAATGTCGTAGTCGACGCTCGGTTGCAGCGCCACGAGACAGCCGGTGTCCACCCGCAGGGTTTCGCCCGGTTTGAGGTCCACCAGGTGAACCGTGCCCCCGGCATGGAGGAACGACAGCCCGTCGCCCTCCAGTCGCTGCATGATGAACCCCTCGCCGCCAAACAGTCCGACCCCGATCTTCTTCTGGAAGGCGATGCCGATGCTGACGCCCTTGGCCGCGCAGAGGAACGAGTCCTTCTGGCAGATCAGCTCGCCGCCAATCTCGGACAGGTCCATCGACAGGATCTTGCCGGCATAGGGGGCGGAGAAGGCGACCTGCTGTTTGCCCGAGCCGCTGTTGGTGAACACGGTCATGAACAGGCTCTCACCGGTGAGCAGCCGCTTGCCGGCGCCCAGCAGCTTGTCCATCAGCCCGGCCTGTTCCTGCTGGTTGCTAGCATCGCCGAAGACGGTTTCCATGCTGATGCCCTGGGTCATGTACATCATGGCGCCCGCTTCAGCCACGGCGCTTTCGCCCGGGTCGAGCTCGACCTCGACATATTGCATCTCGGTGCCTTCGACCGCGAAATCGATCTCGTGCGCGGTGCGTCCCGGCGGCATCGGAGGCGTCGGCGCCGTCTGTCCGCCATCCAGGTGGGTGGCCAGTTGTGGCACGTCGCCCAGCGGCGTCCAGTTGGACATGCCGGCGGTGAACACCAGCGTCTTGGCATCGGCGCTGCCGTTCTGGATGTTGCCGACGAGCTCGGCTTCCGACATGGGCCCGATCTGGTGCCCGTGCTTCGCCATGTACCACTGCTGATCCGACATCGATGCCTCCTGGCGGCGCGTCCGGCGCCGTGTGTGCAGGATTATATCGTCCGGCTCGTGCGCGTCGGGGCCGGGGCCCCGTCGGTCGGCGATGGCCGTGGTATCGTGGCCCAATCCGCCATGCACGACGCCTCCACCACCACCTCATCGTCCGACGCTCGGCCGGCCGACCGGTCGTCGGCGGCGGTGACGGCCGACTGTCAGGCCTGCACCGACGTGTTCGAGGCGGTGCGTGCGTTCGCCGATCTGCGCGCCATCAAGCTGTATCGGCTTGAGGTGCCGTTCGATCCGCCGGTGCCCAGCCTGCCCTGTCTCGACCACGAGGCGATGCTGCACGAGGGTATCGCGCCGCACGTGGCCGCCTATGTCGAGACCCACGACGACGGCGAATTGCACGAGATCGTGCTGATCCCGTCACGGCGTCGGGTCGAGATCGACACCGCGTCGACGGTTCACGCGCACACTCCCGAGGGACGTGAGCGCCTACTCGGACGCCTGCGCGAACAGTGTCCCGACTGGACCTTGTCGGTGAACGGATTGTCGTGGGTGCGCGGCGACCGTCGGGTGGCGCGCGCCTGCCGGGCGCAGGTGCCGCTGCGCGACGTGCTATCTGGCACCAACTTCGACCGGCTCGATGTCTCGCTCGATCGCCTGCGGACGGTGGGCTCGCTCATGGAGAAGCAGTCACGCGTGGCGTCGTGGAGTGTGCGCACCGTGACGGGGCCGATACTGGCCGTGCTGGGGTTCCTGATGTATCAGGGCCTAGACCGGCTGGCGCCGCAGGTAGGCGATGGCACCATCTCCAGCCTGCAGGCCGCCGTGGTCGGTGCCACCGGCGCGCTGTTTCTCTACTTCGGGCTGAAGGCGGTGCATCTCACCGAGATGGCCAACCGGGTGTGGAAGCGGGCGTCGGAGTATCGGCTGATTCTTGACGAGCGCCGCCGGCTCGCGCCGACCGATGGGGCGGGGGCCTCAGGCCAGGAGCAGTAGCACGAACAGCGACGTGTTGATCACGTGCGAGCCGTAGCACAGCACGCAGTGCACGCGGTTGATGAACAGCAGCGCATAGGTCAGATACAGCCCGAGGACGACCGTGCCCAGGCTGATGGCCTGGAGTGCGAGGCGAGCCCAGTCGACCTCAAGTGCGCCGCCCAGCATCGCCAGCGGCAACGCCACATAGAAGATCTGTCCCAGCAGCGAGTTCGGCGGACCGAACAGCCGCGCCTGCGGGGTGAACACCACCAGCGCGCAGGTTTCCTCCTCCATCCGGCAGACCGGAGGCACCCATCGGGCGTCCGGGCGCACCCAGCGAAACGCCACGCCGGTCACATAGCTCGAAATGACGAAGCCCAGCGCCGACAGGCCGATCACACCCCATAGCATCGCTGGCGCCAGTATAGAGGTGGTACGCGGTCTCGCTGGTGCTCGTCGTCTGGGTCGCGCTGTGGCCCGCCTCGGCGGTGGCGCAGCCCGACGGGCGGTGGCAGGTGTCGGTGCTGGCGGGGGTGGCCCACGCGGGTGACCTCGAAGGGGCCGCACTGATGGGGCGGTGCTCGGCACCATCGACCTGGCGCTGCCGGCCGGCCTCGGGCTGGAGACGTCGCTCAGCTGGGTCGATCGGCTGCGCTGGCTCCAGGAGCTCGAACTGGTCGCCGCCTCGGGCAGCGTGCGTTATGCGCCGTGGTCGGTAGGAGGCCTCGCATCCTACGGGATGGGGGCGTTGTCGCTCGTTCGGATCCGACCGGGACTGAGGGCGCCGTCCGAGGTGCAGCCGGCGTTCGAGCTGGGCGGCGGCGTGCAGGTGTGGGCGAGTCACGCCCTCGCAGTGCGCGTCGACTCGCGGTTCGTGCACATCGACGACGCGCCCAACTTCCGGCGCACCGTCGGCGGAGTGACGCTCCGACTTCCCTAGCTCCCGGTCACGGGAGCGGCAGGCCCAGTTCCTGTCCGGGCGAGCGTTGTACGTCGAACGTCTTCAGCGTGTAGTTGACCGTGGTGTAGTGGCCGACCAGCCCGGCCAGATCCATCAGGCCCTGCTCACCGAAGAGACGCCGGGCGGTGGTGAAGGTCTCGACATCCACCTTTGGCTCGAGGATCAGCTGTCGCACCAGGCTCACGATGGTGCGCTCCACCTCGCCGAACCCGGCCACGCCCTCGACATCTAACGACCGGCCGTAGCGGACCAGGTCGATGATCTCCTCTTCCAATCCGGCGCTGCGTCCGAGCCCTTCGTGGGCCGACCACTCGTACTGGCTGTTCAGCGCCCGCGCGGCCGCCAGGATCGCGAGCTCGACCAACCGCTGGTCGCGCTCGTTGTCATGTCCGAAGCGGAGATAGGTGCTGGAGGGGAACAGGTGCTCGGCCATCGGCGGGCTGTACATCCACATGCCGATCGGGCCCCGGAGGCCGGTCGAGTAGCGGCTGTCTGGGTGGACGATCAGATCGAAGACCCGCTGGCCGTCGGCGTCGAGATCCTCGCGCTGGATGGTGGGGAGCCGGGCCCACGAGCCGTGGTCGATGTCGGCCGGGATGTCGGCCTCGGTAACGACGCGCGGTGTGAACGGTGTTTCGGGAGCGGCCTCGCGTTGCGACGCCGCCTCGGCCGCCTCGGGTTCGACCGACGCCGAGCAACCGACCGACGACAGCAAGACAACAAGCAGTCCGACACGTAGCTTCATGGGCACCCTCCTCGGCGGATCCTACCCCAGCCGCCACTCCCTGATCGGGGCGCCGCAGGTGCAGAACCGCCCCAGTCGACAGATCGCCAGTCTGTCCGGTCGGGTCCGAAACGGCTCTGCCGTCAGCGGCGGGCCGCCGATGCCGATGGTGACGTGTGGATGGAAGTGGGCGTAGGCGGCCGCCGTCCGGAAGTCGCGCACCCAGGCCACGTCGGCCGGTTTGGCCTCCGGGCCCGTGGCCCCGAAGGCGACGGCGTCGCCACCGGCGACCTCGAACGGGCGCATGACCCGCATCACCGAACGGTGCAGCATATCGAGCGTCGGGGTCGAGGCGATGGTCAGCACCTGTGCGGTCCGACCGCGCTCGACGCCGGTCACGTCGAAGGCGACTGTGGAGGCCACCTCGACGAGCGGAGCCAGGGCCGCGCCGATCGCATTGAGCGCAGACTCGGCTACGAAGTGCTGGCCCAGGGTGACGTGCGGCAGGTGCCGGGCGTCGAAGCGGAAGCCGTCGACGCCGGCCGGCGCGGTCTGCTCGTTCAGGCCGGCCGCGATGAGGTGTGCGTCCGGCGCCAGCAGCAGGGCGACGTCGATGGCGACCCTCATCGGATGCGGTGCCGACCTAGCGGTGAAAGTGGCCGGCGCGCGCCGGGCGAGACCGTGGACTCGGGCCTGGCGCCGGCCGCCAGCCGGCGCCGGTCAGCTCGGTCTGCAGTCGCACGGTGGCGTCCAGGAGTGCCGTGCGGTCGCCGAAGCGCTCGGCTGATAGGTGACCGCCAGGCAGGCGTTGCACCAGGCGAAACTCGCTGTCCAACTGTTCGCACCAGATGGTGATCTGATCTTCGGCCGATCGGGTGGGGTGAGAGAAGCGCACCATGCCTCCCGTATCGGTCGGAAGACGTGGCCGCGACAGCGGGCCGATGCGGGTCTAGATGAGGTCGTCGTCCGGCGCTGACCGACGTTTCTTGAACGTCTTGTCGCACCCGTCGCACAACGGGAGGCCGTCGAAGTTCAGCGCGACGTGGCGCTCGCGGAGGTCATCGATCGCCCCGCCGTTCCAGGCCTCGAGCAGCGTCATGTCACCGGCGTTGCCGTAGGGCATCGTGCCGTTGACGTCGTAGCCGCACGCTACCACCTGACCGTTCGATTGCACCGTCAGGCTGTCCCACAGTTTCGGGCAGCTCCGACGCCGCGAGCGGTCGTAGACCTCGGTGTCGGACTGGCCCCCGGTGAACTGCGCGGTGTCGATCACGCCGCCGTAGTTGGTCATCTTCTTGATGACCACCTTGACGCGCTTGGTCTCGTAGGGCGCCCATGCCTCCTTGAACGCCTCGAGCTCGTGCCGCTTGATGCCCATGTTGATGAACAGCAGCGCCACGCTCATCTTCGACTCCATCTCCTTGTGCAAGGCGAGGAAGCCGCGGACGTTGTTCAGCACCCGCTCGAAGTCGAACCCCCGCACGACCTTGTAGACGTCGTCCGAGTGGGCGTCGACCGAGAGAATCAGATGATGCAGGCGGGTCTTGATCAACTTGCGGGCGTTCGCCTCGTTCAGGGTGGTGGCGTTGGTCGAGAGCGCCACCAGCCCGAGGTCCCTCTTCCGCGCCGCGTACGTGATCAGGTCGTAGGCCTGCGGATGCAGCAGCGACTCGCCGAAGTGGTGCAGCCAGAGCTTCTGCACGCCGCGTCCCGCCACATCATCGACGATGCGTCGGAACAGGTCGGCATCCATGTGCTGCACCGGCCGGGTCATGCTAGTGGTGCGGGCGCACATCGGGCACTCGAGGTTGCACTCGTTGGTCAACTCCACATGCAGGATGGGAGGGAACGCGTGCGCGTGCCGTTGTCGTTTGGTGTCCTTACCTGGGGCCTCGGGTCTGACCATCGATGCGGCACATTATACTGGCTCGTCGGCGGCAGGAGGCGGAGGCGGCAGGCGGAAGGCCTCGAGCAACACGAACGTCAGCTGGTCCTCGGTGTACCAGAGGTCGATGGTCGCGTACTGGGCGAAGCGCTTGGCCCGCTCGACCGCCATCGGGAACGTGTCGTATCGCGACTGCACGGCGGTGTCGCCAGCGGCCTTCAACGGGCCACGGTTCGACCTGCCACCGGCGATCTTCGAGATGGCGGTCGACCATGACGTCGACCGGCCAGGTCGATAACTTCTCCTTCAGGCGCCGCAGGCGGTCGAGGTCGCCGCGGCGCACCACCAGCAGACGGCGGGAGAGCGTGCTCACGCCGACCCGTCCGCCGGCGGCTGCAGTTCGGACAGGGCGTCGAGCAGGCGGGCCTGCTCGTCGTCGGTGCCCACCGTGATACGCAGGCAGTCGTCGAGGCCCGGCTCGTCGAAGTAGCGCACGAGCACGCCGCGTGCCTCCAGCCCGGCGTGCAGGCGCCTGGCATCGCCGTCGGCCGGATGGGCCAGGACGAAGTTCGCATGGCTTGACCACACCCGGAACCCGCGGTGCTCGAGCGCGTCGACCAGCCGGGTGCGGGTGGCCACAATCCTGGCGACCACCTCGGCCGTGTAGGCGGTGTCGCGCAGCGCCGCGGCGCCGACCCTCATGGCCACCGCATCCACGTTGTAGCTGTCCTTGACCTTGGTCAGGCCGGCCAGCACCTCCGGCCGCCCCACGGCAAAGCCCAGACGCAGGCCGGCCAGCCCGTGGCTCTTCGACAGGGTGCGCAGGACCAGCACATTGTCGTGGGCACGCACCAGTCCCAGTCCGTCGCCTTCGGCGAAGGCGACATAGGCCTCGTCGATGACGAGAAGCCCGCTGAGCCCGGCAGCCAGCCGGTCGAGATCTTCGATTGCGGCCAGTGTGCCGGACGGGCTATTGGGGTTCGCCACGAAGGTCAGCGCCGCCCCGGCGTCAATCAGGGGGGCGACCGGGAGCCGGTAGTCCGCGTCGAACGGCGCCTCCACGACTGGAGCTTCCTGCATGGCGGCCAGCGTGCGATACAGCACGTAGGTGGGGGTGGGGTAGGCCACCGCCCGGCCGGGGCCGGCGACCGCCCGCAGCAGCATCGTGAGCAGATCGTCGCTGCCGTTGCCGGCCAGCACCCAGTCCGGCGCGACGTCGAGCGTGTCGGCCACCGCCTGCTGGAAGCTGGCCGCCATCGGGTCCGGATACCGGCGCAGGCCGTCGACGTCGACGGCGGCGAGCGCCGCTTGCGCCGCCGGACTGGGCGGGTATGGGTTCTCGTTGGTGTTGAGCTTGACCACCCGTGCGCCGGGGGCCGGCTGTCGCCCCGGGGCATAGGGTTCGAGGCGGTCGACGGCGGGGCGGAAGAAGCGGCCGGCGCCAGCCACTAGCGCGTCCACTCGAGTGTCTGTTCGGCCACCACCACGTTCGACCCGCCCCCGAGCGACTGGATGTTGTCGCCCGTCAGCCGTTCGCCGAAGTTGCCGTATCGTCCGCGCACGTGATCCGGTTGGGGGGCGACGGGAAACTGCACCCGCACGTCGACCTCGCCCGCGGGCCAGTAGGTGGTGTTCAGCTCGGCCCAGTACACGCCGTCCTGGACCACGGACGTCCCGTCCTCGATCAGGTTCGTGGCGGGCCACTCGCCGGGCGGCAGCTCATTCGCGACCGAATGCGTGACCCGGTAGGAGACGATGGCGCCATCGGGGAGATCGGTGGCCCCCTCGATCCGCAGGGCCCGCCATTTGGCCTGGGGGTCGACCGAGAGGAGGACCGATTCGCCGCTGCCACTGGCGGCGTCGCCATCGGTGCCTCCGCACCCGGTCGCGGCCAGCGAGAGACACAGCCATGTCAACAGCGTGTGGCGCATGGTCTGGCCATTATAAGTCGACGATGGCTGCCTCCTTCGTGGCGGGGGCGTCCCGATTTCAGATCCGTCATCGTCACGACGAACTCACCCGTTTCGGTCGACGGAATTCCGTCAAATTCGGTCGTCTCGTGCCACTTTTGGCGGGAAGCGCTGATCGCGGCTTTCAGGAATGGAGCTTGCTTACTCCCTTGGTGCCATGGGCGCTGCACTGCCACGACCTTGAGACGACGACCGGTGTGGGTGCCGACCGGCCAGACCGAGCTCAGGTAGATCGCCGACGACACCCGTGCCCAGGTGGTCCGTCGCTGGACGCCGGCCCCGCGGTGAGCACGTCGCTTCGGATCGACCCAACATCCTGTAAAGAAGGGGTTTATTGGGTAACGGAAAAGGCGTATTATGTGGGTCACGTAGGTCCGGTAGCCGAGTCGCAGGGAACGCTGGCTCGAGAGAAACGCCCGGGCGCAGGTCGGCGTCTATGTGTCAGGAACGACCTGGGGACGCACGGTCATGAAGACTACCTGCATCTGCTGTGGCAAGCGGGCGTCACACGAGACAGTTCGAAGTGTCGGCGGGACGTGGTATCGCTGCAACGCGTGCAACTACGCGTGGCGTGGTGTCCGCGGGTATGTCTATTCCATGATCGCCAACATCTGGTGGCCCATCAAAGGGCCCAAGCACGCCGACGTGACCCAGCGCCCGCTGTCGACTCCGACCAGTCGTTCCGAGGCCTTCGGCTCGCGTGGCCCTGGCGATGACGGCCCTGGGGTGGTTCCAGCGTCCATCGTGTCCGCATGGCTGGCACCCGGCGTCCGGGCTCTCCGCCTCGCGGCCCTCGCCGCGCCGCCTGATGGGCGTGGTCGCCGATCCGGATTCCAACGCATCGCATCATGACTGACGCTCCTGCCGATCCGCTGGCGCCGCTGCGTATATTGGCCGAGCGGGTCGACGATCCGGATCTGAAGCAGGCCGTACGGGACGTGATCGCGCTCGTGGAGCGCGACACCTCGTTGGTGATCGAGCAGACCCTGATTGCGACCGACATCGCCGCGCGCACGAAGGCGGGCGATTGGTTCCAGAACACGGAGCTGACGCAGATTGGCAACGATGCGGGCCACATCCTGCGTGAGTACAAGGCACAGCGCACCGCACTGGGTGAGCTGACCGCCGCCCTCACCGACGACTCCGACGCGGGCGAGTAGCCCGCTAGGATTTTTGCTTCGCCAGACGTTTCCGCAAACGGGAGATCCGCTCGTCCACCGGCGGGTGGGTAGACAGGTAGGTGCCCAGAGTGTCGTCTTCGCCACCGCTGGGGTCCAGAGCGCGGAACCGTTCGAACAGACGGATGGCGCCCTCCGGCTCGTAGCCTGCCGCGCGCACCATCAGTCCTCCGAGCGCGTCCGCCTCGAACTCCTGATCCTGCGAGTAGGCGCGTTCGAGCCACTCGAGTCCCACCTTGCGGAGCCAGGGGCCGATGGCGCCCCGCCCGGGCGTCAGTACCGAGGCGGCCGAGTAGGCCGTTTGTCGCAGCACGCGGTTGATGGCGTGACGCCGGATGACGTGGGACATCTCGTGCGCCACCACGAACGCCAGCTCGTCACGGTTTCGCTCGCACAACGTGGTCAGTGAGCGGGTCACGAAGATGAAGCCGCCCGGCAATGCGTATGCGGTCGGTTCCGGTTCATCGACCAGCCCGACATGGAAGCGGTGCAGCTTGTTCCGCACCACCGGGGTCAGGCGGCCGAGGGTCTCATCGAGAAGGGGCGACAGCGTCGGGTCGTCGACGCCGCTGCGCTCGCGGACCACGGCGGCCATATCGCGACCCACGCCGTATTCGGCTTCGATCGCCTCAGGCTCGTCGCCGGCCAGTGAATGCCACATCCACTTGGCCTTGCGAACCTTGCCGCCTGCGAGGCGGCCCAGCTTGTAGAAGGTGCTCTGCGGCATCGGCCCAGAGAATGGGAAGCGTGTCGCCGGCCGGACCACCTGGCCCGGCCGGCGAGGGAACTACTAGGTGGCGCAGATGGGCGCGATACCTCCGCCCCGGATCTGCTGGAACACGCGGTCGGTGGCCTGCTGGTTGTTGCAGCCGTTGACGCGGTAGCGCAGGTATTCCTGCATCCAGACGGCCTTGCCTTCCAGATCCACGAAGCTGAGGATGACCGCCCGACTCAGCTCGTCGCGGTAGAAGGTGTCGAGCGCCTGCAGGAAGTCGAGCGACTCGTTGCGCGGCGGGAAGTTGATGGTGCCTTCCGCGACCACGCCGCAGACCGGCTGGATGCCCTGCCCGCGAATCTGCAGCAGCACGCGGTCGGTCGCCTGAGCGGACGTGCAGCCGTTCAGCACGTAGCGGAGCCACTCTGGGAGCCAGACCGCGGTGCCTTCCGCGTCTACGAACCCCTGGTTCGTCTGCTGACGGCCCAGCGTGTCCAGATACTCGTTCTCCAGACTGAGGAAGTAGTCCAGCGCCTCGTTGCGCGGCGGGAACGGAATGCCGGTGACGGCCACGCCGTAGAGCGTCAGGGCGCCCTGGATGTCGTCGGTCTGGATCGTGTCCAGGTCGCTGATGAACGCGTTCATCAGTGCGTTTTGCGTCTGCCCGTTCTCGTCCGGGTGGAGCAGGCCGAGCGTGTGACCGAACTCGTGCTCCGCGACCCGCTGCAGGTCGACGCCGGTACTCTCGGGGGTCGCGCCGAGGCCGCGGAGTGGTCCGCGGTAGCAGTTGAAGCTCTTGGCGTTGTTGAAGATGATGTCCGACTCGACCCGGCGGTCGATGCCGTCCTGGGCGATGATCCAGGTGCTGGCGACGGCCAGCGTGCTGTCGCCGAACGGCGTGCCGAAGATGTCGCCGGAGAAGAACACGCTGTTGACTTCATCCGGCTCGGCGGGGGTGCGGGTCGAGCCCATGACCGCGTTGAAGCTGCGGCCGGTCGGGCCGAGGACGGCGTTCCAGTTCGACAGCGCGTTGTTGGCGCAGGCGTTCCAGTTGGCCGCGCCATCGATCAGGCCGCCGGGCGCGTCGCCCAGTTGCAGCTCCATGCTGATCGGGCCTTCGTCCCACCGGTTGTCCATGAGTGCGAAGCTCAGGACCGAGTAGGCTCCCGTGGTCAGGGCGATGAGGACCAAGGCAATGGCGGTGCGTTTGAATTGAGACATGTGCAACTCTCCTTGTCGCGCCTCAGCGCACCAATACGCCGATCTCGTTACGGAAGGCGTCGAGCGTCATCGTGGGCAGCGCCACCTGGCTGACCAGCACGGGGTCGCCGATCTGGGCGACCGCGGAGAACGTACGGCGGTTGTGCAGGGTGACGTAGTCGGTCCCGTCCGGGGCCCGATTGATCGGGAAGTGGCCCTGCATGTGGCCGACGATCGGGCTGGCGGCGCGGTCTGCCGAGACGAACAGCACCGCGCGGTTGCCGATGTCGATCCGCGGGACACCGGACACCTCCTGGCGCATGTCGCCGACCTGCCCGCCGAGGAACTCGAGCGGGAGCAGGATCCGGCTCAAGCCCTTCACGGTGTCTTCGACCCGGAAAGTCATGCGAGTCACGATGTGGCGTGACGCGCCCACGTTGACCCATTCGGACCGGGCTTCGATCGCTTCGGCGACCACGATGGAATCGGCCTCGGCGACGAGCTCGGAGAAACTCAAGGGGATCACTTGCGCATTGGCGTGGTGGGCGAACGCGAGCAGAGCGCACAATCTGAGTCCCAGCCGTCGAATCTGTCGATGCATGAATCAGCTCCAGATACCTGGCGACACCGGCGTCGCCACGGGATGCCTACGGGGGCCGGCCATCGTATCACCAGCGCCTGAGCGGGGCCATACGTGAGGGTGGGCCACATCAGGAGAACGCCGGACGGGTCTGGAGCGAACGGTTAAGCGCCTGAGGGCGAGCCTACTCGGCGTCCAGGCGTTCGATGATCTGGTCGGTCAGGTCGTAGGACGGGTCGGCCCAGACCAGCGGCACGGCGGTCCGTTCGAACAGGAAATGCACGTCGAGCTCGGCCACGATCGTGGCCACGATCGGCTCCAGCTGCACCTGGAAGCCGGCTTCGAGTTTCTGTTGCAGCCCGAGGAATTCGGCCTGGCTGTCTTCGAGGAGCCGTTCGATATCGAGCTGGCTCCGCTGGATGGTACGTTCGAGGCCGAGGCGGGCGGTGGCGGTCAGGATCGCCGCCTGGCTTTCCAGGCGCTGCTGCTCGGCGACGAGCGCTTGATTCCGTTCGTCGATCTCGGCCGACGCTTCGGTGCGGAACGACTCGAGCTCGGCGAACATGCTCTGGCCCGTGGTCGATTCTGCGGCGACCCGCTGGGCGTCGAAATAGGCGATGCGCGCGGTGGGTAGCGACAGGTCGGCCGGCGTCTGGGCAACACCGACGCCGGCGGTGGTCATCAGGGCGCAGGTGGTCAAGGTCAGCAGGCGGGTCATGGGTATCCTCCCGCGGGCAGCGACCCGCTGGGTATTTAGACGTCGGTGCGGTGCGACTGGTCTGGTCGCAGGCTAGTTCGCGGCCGAGTCAGCCGCCCCGGTCGGCAGCCGGACCCGCACGCCCCAGTCGGGGCTCTCGTCGACGGGCACGGTCCAGCCGACGCCGTAGGGGTTGAGTTGGCCGAGATCGCCACCATCGTCCTGGCCATCGTGGCCGACACCGTAGACCACGTAGCCATCGTCGTCCCGTCGGTAGCGTTTGCGGGTCGGGGGCTGGTGCGGGTGAACCCAGCCGCTCGATTTCCGCCAGGCGATCGGGCCAGCCCGGAAGCTCGGCCGCCTTGACCAGTGCGCTCATCCTCACCAGATGCGCGTTCGCGGTCGCCCGGAACGCCGGTTGTAGCGCGAACTCGGTGAGCCGGCCGCCGCCTACCTGCCGGCCCGTCGCGCCACGCGGGTCGACCAGATGGCGGCTCTCCGCACGGAGTGACGTCGCCGGCGGGCTGGTCGGTTTCGTTCGACGAATCCAGAACCGGTGCGTATTCTCACCGTCTAAACTCCAGAAGGTCGGCTTGCGCGGAGCACCGGCGTGCTCCCCTTGACAATCGACAAGAGTGTGTCCGATAGTCGTCCTGTCGACAATCTAGGAGAGGAGCCCAGCATGCGCGCGACGTGGTCAAGAAATGGGCGAAGGAGCAGCGTGGTCCTGAGCGTTGTCCTGATGGTCTGGTGTGGGCTGGTGGCTTCACCCGTCGTCGCCCAGACCGAGCGGCCAAGCCCCGCCGGAGTGGAAGGGGCAAATGAGCCGGAATCTAACCGACCGGCGATCGTGCTTCCCACGACCCGCCTGCAGCCGGCCTCACCAGAGCGAGCGCTGTCGGTGTCAGAGGCAGTGACGCTGGCGCTCGAGCAGAATCTCGATCTTCGCGTCGAGCGACTGAATCCACTGATTCAGGATCTGAGCGTGGCCGAGGCTCGCACCATCTACACGCCCGAGTTCTCCACGAACCTGTTCCGAAACAGTCGCGACAGTCCGGCCCAGACGATCTTCGAGGGTGGCGAGTTCAAGGTGACCGACTCGCTGGTGCAGGACAGTCTTGATCTGATCCAGTCGGTGCCCTTCATGGGCGGAAGCTATTCGGCCAGCTGGGACGGCTCGCGGTCGAGCACGACGAACATCTTCTCGTCCTTCGATCCCATTCTCCGGTCGAACCTCCGTTTGAGCTACCGACAGCCCCTGCTGCGGGACTTCAAGATCGACGCGCCGCGGCAGCAGATTGCCATCGCGAAGGCCAACCGTGACCTGTCCGACATTCAGCTGCGCCGGATCGTGGTGCTGACGGCTCGGAACGTGCAGATCGCGTACTGGAATCTGGTGTTCGCGACCTCGTCGCTCGACGTGCAGCGGCAGTCGCTGGCGCTGGCCGAGGAGTCGTTGGCCAACAACCGGCGTCGGGTCGAGGTGGGCACGATGGCGGCGATCGACATCGTGGAAGCGCAGTCCGAGGTGGCGCGCAACGAGGAGGCGGTCATCATCGCCGAGGCGGCGGTCGCGCGAGCCGAGGACCAGCTGCGGACATTGATCTTCGACCCCGAGGTGCCCGACTACTGGGACACCCGGATAGAGCCCAGCGACAGTCCGGAGCTCGAGCCTCGGGTGATCGACGTGGACGCGGCGGTCCGGAATGCGCTCGACGTGCGCACGGACCTGGACACCGTCGACAAGAACCTGGAGGCCAACGACATCAACATCCGGTTCTTCGAGAACCAGAAGCTCCCCGATGTCAGCCTTCAGATGAACTACAACCTCAGCGGGCTGGGCGGGACCCGATTCATCCGTACTGGCGGGTTCCCGGGGACGGTCGTCGGGCAGGAGGACATGTCGTTTGGCAGCGTGCTGGGGGACATCTTCGGCAATGAGTTCCCCAACTGGACGGTCGGTGTGAGCGTGAGTTACCCGATCGGGACGAGCCAGGCCGACGCGGCGCTTGAGCGGGCGCGCCTCCAGCGTGAGCAGGCGGAGGTCAGTCGTCAAAGCCTCGAGGTGCGGATTGCGTCAGAGGTTCGTGATGCGGCTCGCAACGTGCGATCGAACCTGCAGCGGGTGGAAGCGACCCAGGTGGCACGCGAGCTGGCCGAGCAGCGACTCGACGCCGAACAGCGTCGCTTCGAGGTCGGTCTGGTGACGAGCTTCTTCGTGTTCCAGGCGCAGCGCGATCTTGCGGCGTCCCGCAACAACGAGCAGCGGGCGATTCTCGACTACACCCAGTCGCTGGTCGACTTCGACGCCGTGCAGGAAATCTCCATCGGCTTCTAGCGGTTTCTCGGCGACACTGGCGCGTGGACTGCGTTGCGGCCTCAGTCGCAGGCGCCCGGTCTGCTCCATCGGCCGCGCCTTGCCACGCACCCGTCTCGCCAAGAAACCGGAGAAAACCAGCCAGGTTCTTGGCAGCCGGTGGGTCCGAAGGAACAGTCGGGTGGAACTCTCTGGGCGGTGCTCCGTCTGCGGAAGAGATGACGACGAGCGATTCCTGGCGGTGGATCTGGGCCGGGCTCAAGCTGGCGGCCGGCGGCGTGGCGCTGGTGTGGCTGACCGGGCTTTTTGCCGTCGAGGCGGAGCAGGCGCGCGACTTTTCGCTGGACGGCGACGGGGCCCAGAGCCGCAGCTTCGCGGTGAGCGAGCCGACGGAGATCGTGGTGCGTAACCGCACCGATGGCCGTACCGTGGTACGGGCCGTGAATGGTGCGACGGAGGTGCGGGTCCGGACCATCGCCGAGGGGCGCGGGGCCGAGGACCTCGAGGTGGACGTCGATCAATGCGGCCGCCGGATCCGGGTCGACGTGCGGCGCCCCGGTCGCCGGTGGTTCGGGTGGCGTCATCGACCGGCGCGGCTGCACATCGAGATTGAGGCGCCCCGCCGGAGTGATATCGACGCGCGCAACGACGACGGCGATCTACTGCTGAGTGGCGTCCTCTAGCGCGTGCGCGCTCGCTCGGACGACGGCGAGGTACGGCTATTCGCGGCGGGTGCGCGCTATGGCCAGCTGCTCGAGCCACCCAGGCCCTATCTGTACGTGCCCTGCACTCAGCGGGACCGGACACGCATGACGCTACACGTGCGGGTCGAGTGAGGACAGCCAACGACGCAACTCGACGTCGTCCGCGGAGTGCTGAGAGACCTGGATCCCCAGGTGCCGCTGTTCGAGGTGACGACGCTGGAGGACGCGGTGGTCGGAGCCCGGTTCACGGCCGCTGGCGGAGGAGCGCTGTTCGCTGGCGTGTTCGGCGGTCTGGGCTTTCTCTTTGCCGCGATCGGGACCTACGCGTTGATGAGCTACGTGGCCTCGCTTCGGGCGCGCGAGATGGTTCTGCGGCTCGCCCTTGGGGCCACGTCGCGGGATGTGGTGCGACTGTTCGTAACGCGGGGATTGCAACTGGCCGGGTTGGCGCTGGTGGTCGGTGGTCCATGCGCGGCGTTCGCGATCGTGGCGATTCAGCCGGTGCTAGGCGACGTCACCGGCATCGACCCGCTGGTTCTCGGAGGCTCGGCTCTCCTGTTGTCGCTGGTGGTGGCGGTGTCGGGCTATCTCCACGGACGCCAGGTCGCAGCGGCTGAGCCGCTGGTCGCGCTGCGTCACGATTGAGCGGCGAGGCATCCCACAGGTGTAGGCTAGGCGTGAGGCCGATGGCTACACCTGCCCCCTCTCCCGTTCGTGCCGGTCTGGCCGCCCTGCTGGCGCTGAGTGGCACGATCGGCTCCTTCGCCCAGCCGCCCGCCGATCCCATCCGGCCCACGTTCCGCAGCAGCGTCGACCTGGTCGAAGTGACCGTTGCGGTCACCGACGGCGACGGGCGGAGCGTCACCGATCTCACCGCGGACGACTTCGAGCTGTTCGACGACGGCGCCGCGACGCCAGTGGCGAGCTTCGGGCAGGTCACGGTGCCGGTCGAACCGTTCAGATTGCCGGCGACAGAGGCAGCCGGCGTCGGTTCGAACCTCGTGCGGGAAGGTGGGGGGCGGACGTATCTCTTCGTGTTGGACGATCTGCACACGCATCCCCTCCGCACCGATGAGGTGCGCGGCCTGGTTCGACGTTTCGTCGAACAGCATCTGGCGGCCAACGATCTGGCCGGCCTGGCGGTGGTGAGCGGCGCCGACGCGCCCGAACCCCTCACCGAGGACCGGAGTCGACTGCTCGCGGCCGCCGACCGGTTCCTGGGGCGCGATCAGACGGATGCGGTGGGGGAGGCCCTTCGCGGTGAGAACCCGTTCGCCGCGTTGTCGGTCGACCCGCTCTCCGGCCTGGGCTTCACCGATCGTGGGGTGGAGAACGACCTGTGGAAGGCGAGCCAGTTGCTCCAGACCCTCCGTATGGGCGCCGACTGGTTGGCGGAGACCAGCGTGCGACGGAAGGCGATCGTGCTGGTCAGCCAGGGCCTGGCCTACGACACCACGGATCCGATGGCGGACCGAAACGCCACTGCGCTGCTGGATGAGCTGGCTCGCACCGCCGAGCAGGTGTCGCGTCACGACGTGGTGCTCTATGCGATCGATCCGCGCGGACTGCCAACGGGCGACCCGGGACCGATCCAGACTCGCAGTCTGGTGGGTGAGGTACCGTTCTCACCCGCGATGTGGCGGTCGAAGGAGGTGCTGCACGATCTGGCCGAACCGACCGGTGGTTTCGCCTTCATCAACTCGAACCAGTTCGACCAGGCCTTCACCGATGTGGTGGAGCAGAACAGCAGCTACTACCTGCTCGGGTTCCAGCCCACGCGCGAGGAGCCGGATGGAGCGTTGCACGAAATCAGCGTCCGCGTGCGTCGACCCGGCGTGACGGTGCGGGCTCGTCGACGCTATGTGCACAGTCGCGGCGGTGACGCGGAGGAGACCCGCCCGCCGGCGGATCGGATCGAGGCGTTGCTGGAGCGGCCGGGGCCCGAGTCCGGTCTGCCCCTGCGCCTCGCCGCGGCGCCGGTGCGGCGACAGGGAGGCACCGCGCTCGCGGTGACCATCGAGTTACCGCCGTCGCGTCGCGCCGGCAGCGGGGACGGTCCGGTCGCGCTCGTACTCGAGGCCACGGACATGCGCGGGCGGGTGCTGGCTCGTCGGGAGACGACCGCGCAGGTGCCGCCAACCCTGACCGAGGCCCGGACCGAGGCGGGGCTCCGGGTGCTGGCCCGGCTGGCGCTCCCCGAGCCAGAGGCGATCCGGTTGCGCGCGGCGGGCGTCGACCTCGAGAGCGGACTCTCGGGGAGCGCCGATCTGGTCGTCCAGATACCCGACCTCTCATCCGCTCGTCTGGCACTGGGAGGGGTGACCGTCGCGCCGCTGCCGATGCGCCCCGTGCCCACCATGCGCGCGGGACCGCCCGTCGACGATCTGCTCGTGGTCCCCCCTGGGACAGGGCGGACCTTCGACGCCGATGACGTCGTCGGCGTCTTTGCCGAACTGTATCCACCAGGGCCGGTCACGTTCGAGGTGAGATGCCAGGTGACCGCCGTTGATGGGACGGTGCTGTTCGAGCTGACGCAGAGCCGTGAGACGGACGGACGCGTTGTCGCCTACCAGGCCGACCTGTCGCTCGACGAGATTCCGCCCGGTCCGGCGGTGGTGACCCTCGAAGCGCGGATCGTGGGTTCGGAAGAGGTCGTCGCTCGGCGGATACCGATCGCGGTCGGGGACGGCGCGCGCCGCTGAGGGACGCGACTAGGGTGCGGCGGGCACGAGGTCGGGGTGGGATGCCTGATACTCGCTCCAGGCCCGGGCCAGCGGGGTCGGTTCGCATCGGCCCGCGATCGTGCGGTCGCCGTTTTCGGCCCGCATCTCGTGCCGTGGCAGCTCGACCTCGCAGCTCCCCTGCCCCTTGAAGCAATCGATCTCAGCCGGTCCGTCCGGGTCCTGCCAGCGAGTGCAGTACACCGGGTCTTCGAGCGGTTCGCAGCGCTCCGGGGTGGTGTAGAAGGAGTAGCCAGGCAGGTCCCGCACGAAGCCGTTACAGGCCGCGAGCGAGGTGAACTCGCCCCGCGAAAAATCCACTTTTCCCCACGGCAGCAGGTTGATGAAGGCCGGTGACGGAGATGGGGGCGTCTCCGGTTCCGACTCCGCCGGCGGCTCCGGCTCGACCGGTGGCGCCCCTCCGCAGGCGGCCGTCAGGGCGAGCCCCAGCGCCATGAGCCACACGCGTGCGAGCCGGTCGACCATGCGGTGATTATAGGTCGGTGTGGGATACCGAACGGGTTGGACACTTGGCCCGGGATCCCGGCAGGTTGCTTCGGCGTCCGAGAGAGCGGGTAGAATCGTCGGGAACCAGATTCAGCCCGGAAGGAGAGTCATGAGGGTCAAGCGTCTCGCCCGGTATTCGTGGGTCGTTCCGTATGGAGTGCTCGTGGCGTGCGGGCCGCAGTCCGGCAGCGGGACCGCCGACGAGGTACCGGCGGCCGAGGTTGTCGCCCCCGCGACTGACGGCGCCCTGGTGGCGCCGGCGGAGCTGGTCGGACAGATGAGCGACCACGCCTGGGCCGGACAGGTCGACCAGGCGCAGACGCTGATCGAGTCGCAACGGGCCCTCCACGACACGACGTCGCCTGACTGGCTGCTGGCCGCGTCGTGGCTGGGCCGCGGGGCCAGTTTCGAAGGGTGGTGGGACGTCGCCGAGCGGTATGCTCGCGAGGCGTTCGATGGCAGCGTGGCGCTGCTCGACAGTCACGACCTCGCCAGCAACCGTTCGCTCGAACTGGCTCTTGGCGCCGGCGTCGAGGTCCTGGGACAGGCGATGGACGCGGGCGGCGATCGCGGCGGGGCGGTGGAGTTCCTGGCGTCTCAGCGCGAGGCCTATCGCGACACCCCGGTCGAGACCCGGATCCAGAAGAATGTCATGCTCCTCAGCCTGGAGGGCCAGCCGTTCCCGACCCTCGACGTCGAGGAGTATGTCGGGGAGCCGCTGCCCAATGAGGCGAGCCTCGAAGGGAAAGTGGTCGTGGCCTTCTTCTGGGCCCACTGGTGTCCCGACTGCAAGCGGCAAGTGCCCGTGCTCGAGCGACTGAACGAGGAGTATGGTGATCGGCTCGCCATCCTTGGGCCGACCCAGCTCTATGGCTACACCTCACGCGGGCAGGACGCGACGCCCGAGCAGGAGCTGGCCTATTTGCGTGGGCCGTACCAGGACAGCTTTCCTATTCCGTCGTTCATGAGCGTCCCGGTCAGTCAGCAGAACTTCGTGGATTTCGGCGTCAGCACGACCCCGACCCTGGTGGTCATCGACCGGGAAGGCATCGTCCGCCTCTACAACCCCGGCGACATGCCCTACGAAGAGCTGCAGCCGCACATCGGACGCCTGGTGGGCTGACCCTCTCGAGCGCCCGTAGCCTGTAGCCCGAAGCCTGGAGCCCTCGGGCCTCCGCCGTACACAGCAACGGCCCGGCTGGGACCTCCCAGTCGGGCCGTTGTCGTATCCGAGGCGACGCGCCCTACCGCACCGTCACTTCGACCATCTCGGTGACGCTCGCCGGACCATCCGACGCCTGGACGCGGAACAGGTAGTCACCCGGTGCATCGAAGGTCGCGACCACGGTCGCGCTGGTCTCGCTGGTCTCCAGTCGGGCGCCGACGGGGCCGCGCAATTGGGTCCAGATCACGTTCACGCCATCGATCCGGCTCCGGGTCGGGCGGTGGCGGTTCTGGAGCTGGGGTACGTTGTTCGGCAGCGTAGGGCCATCGTCGACCGGCTCGAAGGTCGGCGTGGGGTTGCCGCTGCCGCCCCGGAACTGTCGCGGTGGCGGAATGCCGTCGTCGCTGACGCTGGTCTCGATGGTCACGGGGCTCCCCGTCGAACCACTCACGGCCGACGCGACCGTCAGCGTTGGAACCTGGTTCGCGGCCAGCACGTCTGGCGGCGTGCGGTTGTCGCCCGGGTTCGGGTCGATCTCCCATTCGGGCAGGAGCCAGCCGACCGCGCGGTAGGTCTCTCCGTGCGCCGTGACCTCCCACACCACCTCGCCATCACCGAAATCGGCGGGCACCGTCACGCTGAACGTACGTGAGTGCTGGCGCGGGTAGAAGTAGGTCGGCTGGCCCTGGTCAGGCTCGCCCGGCGACACATGGTTGTTCGGTCCGGCTGGAAGGTGGAGTTCCTCCACGTAGTTCCGGTTCAGATAGGCGAAGTGGAACTCGAACGATCCGTCGTCGTTGTGGGTCCAGCCATCGAAGAACGGCTGGATTGACTGCCCGGCATTGAATCGGAAATGGGTGGGCGCCGCCTGGGCCGCCGCAAGCGTCGCGGTCGCGAGCAGCAACACCGGCACGAGCGTCGACAGCGTGAAGGTGCGAGCCATGATTCGGTTGTCCGGAGGCGGGTGTCGCGGCGGGATCCGGCCGGGGGGCCGGATCCCGCCACCGAGGTG
>MDTE01091240.1_pt1 | contig 29308 bp, 25 predicted proteins | sample 811231 | NCBI WGS metagenome assembly MDTE01 (sample SAMN05326651, study PRJNA326480) | marine metagenome | isolation source: seawater | place: Indian Ocean: Red Sea | collected 2010 | reverse complement strand
GTTTCTCGATTTGGGGCCATAGCTCAGCTGGTAGAGTACCTGCATGGCATGCAGGGTGTCAGCGGTTCGAGTCCGCTTGGCTCCATCAAGATTTTTTTGGTTCTTACGATTAATTTGAAAGATAATCATGAATAATACGTTCGGGAGAATAAAGGGTAATTAATAGTTAAAATAGTTTTTTTTCGCACTGCAACTTTTGTAATCAGGATAAATTTAAACCCCTCGATATTAATTCTATTTCGCATAATGTTAACAATGAATTTGATTTTTAAGGTTTAAAATGATTTTCAAAGCATAAACAGAAAAATAACTTTTATAAATTCTGTTCGATTCTTGTTAAATACAATAAAGAATCTTATAATTAAAAGATTGATATTTTTCTTCAATGAAAAAAGAAAAGTTAATAAATAAATTATTATTTTTTTTTAAAGTGTTTTTTAAAATTATTAGCAAATTAAATACAAATATAAAGATAATTTTTTTTCACTCTTTCGAACAAATTTGGGAAATAATATTTATTAAGGCAAATTTTAATAAGGCAAAAAAGATTGCAATTAACATAAGATCTAAACTTGATAAAGCTAGCAAAAACATGGAAGATTTTTCATTAAGTAAAAAAAAATTGTTTTGCATACTTGAGCAGGGCAATTCTGTAAATGATGAATTAACATCAAAAAGAAAACAAATTTTTAATACTAACTTCTCTGACCTCAAAAGATTAAATTGGGCTAATAATAAGGATGACAAACTTGCCGATTATTTTTCAGAAAATATTTGTTGGAGCGAAGGCAGATCTTTACTATATGAAAAGGTTAGAGGAAAATATGATTTTTATATTTTTATTGATGATGATATCGACATTCAATTGAAAGGCAGAAATTCAAAAGACATTGCTGAAGTATTAAAAAACCAGTTAATCAAATATAAACCTATACACGGAAGTATTCCTAATAATACATGGCCAAAAAAATATTTTTCTAATAATTATGGAGAAACCTTTCAAATGAAAGGAGGTGATTTATGTATTCAATTATTTAGAGATGATTTTGCATCATTAATGTTCCCAACTTGGAAACATGGTTCTGGAAAGTCTATGTGGTACTGCCAATTTATCGCACATATATTATTTCCTAACGAGTCATTATATTTAAATAAGTTTAGGGCAATAAATATTAGACAAGAAGTACATTCTGATTATGAACTTGAAAATTATTCAAAGCCTAGAGAAATCACAAATTATTTTGAAAAAAAGATAAAAGACAAACCTTTAAGAAATTTATTTAAAGCTTGGAGAAAGTATTCAACTTCAGAATTTAATATAAGTGATGAATTTAGATTTAAGAAAAAAATAATAATTCAGAATTTAAATGAATTAATTTATCAATAAAAACTACATCTTAAGATTATTTAAATCATTTATCCAAGCTTCGCAGGATGAAATTTCATCATCCCCAACAATATTAATTTCATAAAGTTTTTTATAGGCATTTAGAAGATCATATATTATCGAACCGCTCCCAACTAAACTAGAAAGTATTTTATTGGCTTTTTTAATGTTTAAAAACATTGATGTTTCAGAATGAAAATCTTTCATATAGTCATGTTTATTCCTTTCCTGATAAGCGATTGGACTCTTAAAACCTAATTTTAAGTTATTTAAGTCAGCAATTCTTTTTAAGACTACTCCTCTTAAGATATCTGTAAATCTGAAAGAAACTGTTATTGGCAAATAAAGCAATGGGAAAGCTTTTTTAGAAAATAAGGTTGATTGACTATTAGTAGGAGCAAAAATTGATCTATCAAGGCAAAAAGATAATCCATTATTAAATATTACATTTTCATCAAATATCAATCTATATATTGAATCAACATCAGTATCACCATTTGCAAGAAATTGAATAATTTGGCATTTATTATCAAAATCTTCGCATTCAAATTTATCTTCAGACTTAATCTCATCAAGTGGCAGACCCCTTGGCCATATAAATTTTTCAGTAAAAAATTTGTAAATGTTGCAATAGTAATTATTATTATTTTTTTTTATAAATTTTTTTGTTTCAAATAATTCGTATTTATTATCAAAATCTTTTTCTAAAATATTATCATCATCTGTATCATAAATGCATTCTGCTCCAAGCTCAAATGCTTTTAAATATCCTAAATTTTTTCTTGAATAATGATTATAAGGAATTTTGTTTTTTAATTCGAAATTTGAATTAGCTTGAGATTTTAAATCAAAATAATGGCAATTAATTTGTTCATATCTTTTAGGACTTTTTTTATCAGCTACTACTATTAGCTTGCTAAAATGGATAGATTTAGCGATTGATTGAGTGCACTTATTGGGAGGGTTAATTGAGGTAATGACCGAAACTAAATTCACGATATTTTACTTTTACTTTTAGGGATTAATTATAGTTTAATCTTTATAATTTTAGTAAACTATCTTTATGAATTTTAAAAATTCATAAATCAAAAATGTAATAAATTAAATCATTTAAAATTAAAATAAAAGATTTAAATAAAAAATGTTCATTAAAAAATAATTTAAATTTAATTGTTTATATATAAATTATTTGTAATATTAAGGAAATTATTATTACTAATCATTGATTAGTTGCTAAATTATTTTTTATGGATAAAAATGTTGGATATTCATTAATAATTCCTTATTACAATGAAGGAGAAAGTATTTGCCTAACATTAAATGAATACAGTGAGGAATTGGAAAAGATTAATTGTAAATATGAAATTGTAATTGTAGATGATGGAAGTAAGGTAAAAGCACAAGATTTTATTAGTAACTTTAAAAAAAAATATTTTTTAATTGAACATACTAAAAACCTTGGTTATGGAAGTTCTATTTCAACAGGGATTGCATGTTCAAAATATAACAATATTATTATTACCGATTCTGATAATACATACCCAGCAAAAGGTTTAAGAAATATGATTAAAAGTTATCAAGACAATATTCCTTGCATGGTTGTTGCTTCAAGAGAAGGAAGAAATGCTCGAATTCCTTTTTTAAGGCGCCCCCCAAAGTTTTTTTTGAGAAAGCTTGCTTCTTATCTTTGTTCCTATGATATAAGAGACCTAAACTCAGGTTTGAGAATATTTAAAAAAAAATTTTATCGGAGAAATATTAGGCTTATGCCCAAAAGATTCTCAATGACAAGTACTTTGACAATTTTAGCTGCAATGAATAACTATGAAATCATATACCATCCTTCTGATTACAGAGTAAGAAAGGGCAATTCTTCTATTTCTCCTATTAAAGATACATTGAGGTTTTTAAATTTAATTTTGAAATTAGTCATCTTAAGTGATGGCATGAGAATTTTTTTTCCTATATCTTTAATATTAATTATTTTTTCAATTTTACTTTTGATTTTAAGATTTTTTGGCATACCAGTTGGAGCAGCAACTAGTGTAATATTATTCTGCACTGGTCTTCAAATTTTATCTTTTGGAGCACTTTGTAAATGTATTAATTTTTATAATGGACGAAAATAAGAATGTATTAATTTCTCCCTATTTCAAATATTCTTTAAATGCACTTCAAAGAATTCTTACTTTAACCAATACTGATAAATTATCATCAAGTTATGGATGTTCTCATAGGGACTATTGGCTATATAAAACATCGGATTTCCCTGACTCAGTAAGAAATTTTAGTTCGCATTCATTTGCTTTAGCTTCTATACATCAATATTTTGGCGTACAACAAAAGCATTTCTTTGCAGATATAGCAAAAGCCTCTATCCTTTTTTGGGCTAAAACGCAACATTTCGATGGATCTTTTGATGAGTTTTATCCATTTGAAAGGGGCTGGGTAGGACCTACTGCTTTTACTCTATATTCAAATATTGAAGCATATAAACTTATTAGTGATGAATTTAATAGTAAAGAAAAAAACCAGTTTTTTATAACTGTTAGAAAAGCAGCTTATTATATTGCTTTAGGTGATAAGGAAGGTGATGACTTAGCTAATCATCATGCTATGGCTTATTTATCTTTAATTAAATCATATGAAATCCTTCAAGATGAATGGCTTTATAAAAAGGCTTTAGAGGCTTTAAATAATTATTTTAAATATAATATCTATGATGAAGGATGGAGTATTGAATATGATGGCATTGATCCTGGATATTTATCCGCCTCTTGTTCTTTCTTATCCAAAACACTAGAGGTAGTAAAAAATCAAGAAATTTTAGAATTAATAAAAATTTACTCAAAAACATTGAAGATGTTCTGCTATCCAGATGGTTGTTTTGCTGGACCAATTGGATCAAGAAATACAATGCATCTATATCCATTTGGGTTTGAGTTGCTTTCGGAAATTGATGAAAATATTAAATATCTAGCAAATTTCAGTAGATTTTCACTTAATTCAGGAAATAATATCATCCCTGATATTATGTCTGATAGATATATTCATTATAGAGTTGAAGAATATCTTGCAACTGATCGGCTCTTTCAGCTCGAAAAAAAACAACAAGATAGTGTTTTTGAAATGCAGATCCATAAAACAATTTATTTACCTAAAGCAGGCATTTACCATCAAATTAATTCAAGTCACTTCCTTACTGTAAACCTTGCAAAACAATTTGTAATTGATTTTTACACAACTAAAAATGGAACCTCTAATTATCAGAGGTATTCATATACTGGAATAAGGATACTTGATAAGAATGGATTATACACAAGTCAATTCATTTCTAAAAAAACAAAATACTATAAAATTAAAAATAAATTAGTTGTTAAAGGTTATTTAGGCAGAGTACCAACAGAAAATTCATTTAATTTAATAAAAAATTTAATTTTCAGATCTCTTTTATTATTTTGTTCAAAATCGACTAAAGCATCGAATTTTCTTAAAAAATTTATTAGAAAGATTTTGATGTTTTCTAAGAATAAACAAATCTATAAATTAGACGCTGTTTTCGATTTAGATACTCTTATATTAGAAATAAATCTTTTGTCAGATAAGTCAGCAAAGCCAGTTGATTTTGATTTAGGAACTACTATAAGTGATAGGTATGTCCCTCAGTCTAAATTTTCTAGATTATCTGATTTTAATTTAAAACAGTCTCTTTTAAATAAAAAAACAAAAGTAAAATTTTTAAAAGAATTAAGAAAAAATAATGAGATTAGTTTTAATCTAAAACTTATTGAATGATCATTTTTTTGCTATTAATAATTGGTTTGCCATTATTGAAGATAATCTTAATTTAATTAGTAATCTTTCTATAGAAATTTCTAAAGGGAATCCTATTGGCGAAAACATAAACTTTTTGGCTTCAACTACTTTTAAATTATTTGAATTGGCGAGTTCCTTCAGTTCCTTTATATTCGGAATATGATGATGCTGTTCCTCTTCAAGATGTCCAACAAAGGTTGCAATTTTCTCCCAAAATGGATCCGGAACAGTCCATACTGTAATGCCATTTTTAGATAATAAGTTAAAAATTTTAGAAACAACTTTAGATGGATCCTCAAGATGTTCTAGAACTGCTGTACATATTATCAAATCAAATTTTTCATTTTTAGGAAAATCTATTTCATTTATATCTGAATTAATTATTTTTGCATCTGGACAATTTATGACTGCTCTCTCATAAAGATCATTAGATAACTCAATACCAGTGGCCGATATTTTGAAATCTTTGCATAATTTTTTTATCATTAAACCATCTGCACAACCTAAATCTAAAACTTTTAATGTTTTTTTTGTATTTAAAAATTCCTTCTTGTAAAGCTTAATTGCTTTTGAAACTTCGTATCCCCTTCTCCACAATCTGTACTTTAGACTTCTCTTTTTTTTGCGACCTTCCGCATAATCTATATTTAATAGGCCATCCATTTTTTTTTTATTTTTTCATAATAACATAAATTATTCCTATCAAAGTTATTGATCCACTTACACCCATTCCATATGCCAAGGTAGATCCAAAAACAACAGACGAATCAATATTTTTGAAAATAGATATTGAAGAAGCTTCTCTAATACCAACCCCACCAAAGCTTAATGGAAGAACGCTTAAAATTGTTACAATACTAAATTTATTTAGAGTTACTAAATCTAAGTTATTTAAATTGTAATTTGAGTCTAAAGACCGCAAAACGACCTCAAAAGAATTTTTAAATAATCTAAATGCTAAGAACCAATGAGTTATTGTTATTAGGATTGAACCTATTCCAAGTTTTATAAAGTAAAAAAAGGATTTTAAGATTTTATTTTTAGTAATTATTAGCAAAATTATAATTAATAATAAAAACAACAAAATTAGTATATAAATTTTATTTGTAAAATAAAAAACAAAGCAAGTTAGTACTAATATATCCAGCAACCTCTCTATAAAAATTGCATAAATTGATTTTTTTTTGTTGGGTTCATTTCTTAATCTTGCAAAGTCGTTAACTTTAGCTGGTGTGAAAGCATCAAGACTTGATGCTAAAAGAACTGAATTAATAGATTTATATATTGTTGTCTTACTTTCTAAAATTAATTTAAGGAAATGAAATCTGATGCTTGTAAGTAAAATAAAGATTGGTGAAATCAAGAATGCGCTTATTAAATAAATAGAAATTGATGTTAAAGTTTTATAATTGAAAATGTTAATTTCTGAATTTTTTATAGAAATGATTATATATAAAAAAAATAAGGGTATTAAAAAATAAGGAATATATTTTGCTAATTTTTTATACAAAGGATTGTTTTTTATCATTTCAAGAAAATAATGGAATTTATGTAAAAATATTTTGTTTAAATTTTTCACTTTATTTTTCATCTAAATAAAAAAATTCTATATTAAAAAAAATTATAATATTTGCTAGATAAATTCCTTTAATAAAATTAATAACGATAATATAGTTTGATTTAATAATTTTTATTTATATGCTGGGTTTTGAATATATTAAAAATTGGGAATCAATATTTCACCCTTTTTTAACTACTTTATTTGGAGTTATCTCTTATTTATCAATATTAGCTATAGGTAGATTCGAAATTAAATTATTAAAAATAAAGATTTCAAGAATTTGGGATTTAAGTGCACGGATAATTCTTGGTGTGTTTACATTAAGTTTACTCAATCAAGTCTTGGCATACCTGAAAATTAATACTTACCAAACGTATATTTTTTTAATAGCTGTCTTAACTATCCTCTCTTTTTGGGAAATCTTAAATATCGAAATGAAAAAAATTAAATTGCTTAAAAAAGATATTATTCCACTCTCTTTTTTATCGATTATCTTTTTTGTCAGATATACATTGTCAATTATTCCCTCTTCTAAAATTGATGAATTAAATTATCACATGTTTACGCCATTGAGAATTGTTTCAGATAGAGCTTTAATTTACTATCAATTTCCATGGCCTGCATCAATTTGGCCTCATATGCATTATCAGATTTTAGGTGCACCATTTTATTCGATTGGCTATCCAGATTCATTAAATTTACTGAGTTTAGGGATTTTTAGTGCATTCATCTATACAGTTTATTTATTAATAAAAGAAAATACAAATAATTCAAATTTGGGGTTATGGGCAGGAGTAATAGTTGCTACTGGACTTCATAGTACCGTCGATATTACAACTAATTCAAGTAATGCATTGTTATTGCTTGGATCATCGCTTTCTCTGATAGTTTTATGCGATTCTTCTAAATTCATTCCTAGTAGAGAATTAAGATCTTTTTCTATTTATTTTGGATTGCTATTTTTAGCGACTATTAGTTCAAAGGTTTCTATGCTACCAATATCTTTATTAATGATATTTTTATTCATCAAAGTAGTTTGTGATTATTGGTCTTCAAAAGCATTATTTAGAGCTTTTTCATACTTTATAATTCCCTTATTAATTTTTTACCTTCCTTTACTTATTTACACTTGGCTAGAATCAGGTTCGCCATTCGGTGCATTTTTAAATTCAACTTTTTCAGGTCAAGAAACAATATATGATCCATATTTAGAATTTAGAGAAGGGAAAATAGGTTATCGGGGTGATTTTAAGGAAATTTCATTTTTATTGTTGACTAAGTGGTCGCCCCTTATCTGGATATCATGGATATTTCTACCTCTAAAAAGAATTAATTTAAGATCAAAATTAATAATAAGTTCAATTTTTATGATTCAATTTTTTGTAATTTGGGCTTTATTACCAAATAGACCTAGACATTTTGGAGGTCTTCAATATGTGGCTTTAGTAATGATTTTCATAGAAATAATCCCAATTATATATTCAAAATTTAGAAACTTTTTAATTTCTTTGTTTTTGCTATCAAGTATCCCTTGGATCTTTTTAGATATTTACTATGCTTTACCTCTTGTTTCGAAGGCAATAACAAGACCAGAAAAATTCAAGAATGACTATATCCCTTTTTTTTCTGACTTTAAAAAGATTGATCAATTAATCGAAAAAAATGCTCAATTATTTGTGATTGGAACTAGATTGAATAATTTTCATGCACCAAGGAAAGTTTTTTTAAATAAGATAGATGTTAAAGAAAGAAATTTACCAACATATTTATTTTTAGTAGGTGAAAAAAACCTCAAAAGTTTAAAGGATTTTAATTTAGAAAATAAAATTTATGAAAACATTTATGCAAAAAAGTTTTGTTATAGAACTCCTGGTAAAAAATGTGATACAGATAAATTATCAGTTTATAAAATTAATTTTAATGATTAGCTATATTTAGAACTATGAATATATTAGTCACTGGAGCAAAGGGATTTATTGGAAGCAATTTAATTCGGCATCTTAAAAACAAAACGAATCATAATTTATTTGAATTTAATCGAAATGATGATATTGATGGATTGATGAATATTGTTCCAAAATTGGATTTTGTTTATCATTTGGCAGGAGTAAATAGGAGTAATGATAAAAATATTTTTCAAAAGGTTAATGTTGCCTTTACCCATAAATTATGTGAAGTTTTATCTGCTAATAGAAAAGTAAAGTTGTTATACGCTTCCTCAATACAAGCTTCCAATAATAATTATTATGGTATTAGTAAGAAAAAAGCAGAAATTATATGTCAAGATTTTGAAAAACAATATAGTAATAAAGTTTACATTTGTAGATTGCCTGGAATATTTGGAGAAGGATGTAAACCAAATTATAATTCTGTCGTAGCTACTTTCTGTCACAATATTGCTAAAAATAAAGAGATTAAAATTATTGATAAGGATAAAGAAATTGAGCTCGTTTATATCAGTGATCTTTGTGAGTTCTTTTTGAGTTTTTTAAATAATTTTGATCTTGAAAATTATAAGAATATTCTTCCTTCTCATCATATTAAAATAAATGAGCTTGCTTCAATTATAAAAAGTTTTAATAATAGTTTGGATTATAAGCCTAACCAAATCAATCCAAGTCAATTTAAAAACAACTTATTTAAAACTTTTAAGAGTTATAAGGAGAAAAATTTTTAAATTTAGTTTTTTTATTGAGGATATATACTTTGAGACTTGAAATATAATTTATAATTATATTAAAAGTAGATTCCGTAAAAATTTATAAAATGAATAAATTAAAAGTAATGACGATTTTAGGAACTAGACCTGAAATAATAAGACTTTCCAGAATAATTCCTAAGTTTGATAAAAGTTTTGATCATGTATTAGTACATACTGGGCAGAATTATGATTATGAACTTAATGAAATATTTTTTAAAGATCTAGATATAAGAAATCCAGACTTTTACTTAAATAGTTCTGGAGAAAATGCATGCCAAACTATGGGTAATATTCTCATAGCAACTGATAAATTATTATCTGATATCAAACCTGATGCTGTATTAGTTCTTGGTGATACTAATAGTTGTATCTCGATACTTGCAGCAAAAAAAAGAAAAATCTCTACATTCCATTTTGAAGCCGGTAATAGATGTTTTGATTTTAGGGTTCCAGAAGAAATTAATAGAAAAATTGTTGATCACATAGCAGATATTAATCTTACTTATAGTTCAATAGCTCGAGATTATTTGATAAAAGAAGGTTTAAGAGAGGATCTCATAATAAAAATTGGTAGCCCTATGTTGGAAGTAATAAACTTTTATAAAGATAAAATTCTTAATTCAGATATTTTGATAAAAATGGGCCTTAAATATAAAAAATATTTTTTAGCAAGTATTCATAGAGAGGAAAATCTAGAATCCAATACTTTTGAAAAAATTATAAAAGTTTTAAACTTTATTGCATCAAAATATAATTTGCCAATTATTTTATCTACTCATCCCAGAACAAGAAAGCGGATTATGGAATCAATAAATATTATTATTAATGAGAATATAAAAATGATTAAACCTCTGAGTTTTTCAGACTATAATAATTTGCAAATTAATGCCAAAACAGTAATTTCAGATAGTGGCACAATTAATGAAGAGTCCTCTATTTTAAATTTCCCAGCAATAAATTTTAGAGAAAATCATGAAAGACCCGAAGCAATGGAGGAAACCTCTGTAATTATGACAGGATTTAATCAAGAGAGAGTAATTCAATCTCTAGAACTTTTATCTGATCAAAAAAGGGCAGAACAAAGAATTTTAAATATGGTTGATGATTATTCTTATGAAAATGTCTCCGAAAAATTAGTAAGAGTTATCTTGAGTTATACAGACTATGTTCAAAAAACAATATGGAAAAATTTTAAAAATTAATACTTTTGAAAATTCTTATAGTTTCACAATACTTTTGGCCTGAAAATTTTCGTATTAACGAATTAGCTCAAGAATTCTTAAAGAATGGTCACAATGTAACAGTTCTTACAGGATTGCCAAATTATCCTGATGGTGAGATTTATAAAGAATTTACAGAAAATAAGAATAGTTTTTCTATATATAAAGGCATAAAAATTATTAGAGTACCTATATATCCTCGTAAAAAAGGAAGAATTAATCTTATCCTTAATTATTTATCTTTCTTAGTAAGTGGTACTTTTTATGTACTTCTCAAATTGAGAAAAAAGAAATTTGATTTTGTTTTTACCTTTCAGCTCTCTCCCATAACATCCGCTATACCATCTATATTTTATTCTTTAATTAATCAATCTGTTCATATTTTATGGGTTCTCGATCTTTGGCCAGAAACATTAATTGATCTTGGAATTTTAAAAAAGAAATTTAATATTAAAATTTTTAGAATCTTCGTGAATTGGATATATAGAAGAAGTGATATTATCTTAGCTCAATCAAAAAGTTTTGTAGAAAATATAAAACAATTTATTCCATATAAAAAAAATATTTATTATTATCCTTCTTGGGGAGAAGCCAACCTATTTTCTAAAAATATCAAGCCAACTGATGAAATTAAACCAAGTAATAAGTTTACAATTTTATTCGCAGGAAATATAGGCGAAGCACAAGACTTTAAATCGGTAATAAAAGCTGTAAAATTTTTAAGCTCCAAGAATATAAGAAATTTTAGGATAATCATATTAGGCGAGGGAAGCAAAAAAAAATGGCTTGTAAATAAAATAAAGAGCTTAGGAATCGAATCATATTTCGAAATAAAACAAAAATATCCATTAGAAGCAATGCCATCATTTTTTTATCATGCTGATGCCTTACTTGTTTCTCTTTTAAGTAGAAATGGATTTAATATGACAATCCCTGGCAAAATACAATTTTATTTATCATCCGGTATCCCTATTATAGGGATGATAAATGGAGAGGGATCAAGAGTAATTAAAGAAGCCAAAGCTGGTTTAGTTTGTGAAGCTAGTAATTATTTAGAATTATCGAACCTTATTTTAAAAATGTCATATTTAGAGAAAAAAGAATTAAAAGAAATGGGTAATAATGGAAAATTATATTGTGAAAAAGAATTTTCCAAATCCAATCAAGTAAAAAGGTTATTAGAGATATTTGAAAATTTTTCTAGAGAAAAATAACTATAAGTATTTTATAAATTTTTTAATAAATTTAAAGAGTAATTTTTTATTTAAAAAAAATAATGCTTTTAGTAGAAAGATACCTCTAACCCTAATCAATAGTTTTAATTGAGTTATTAAATTGACTTTATTTAAACTCATATAAAATTCTTGATAATTAGTTTCTCTTTTAAAAAATTGTAAATCTTTAGTAGCAAAGTTTTTAGATTTTATTTCATTGGAAAGCCATTCATTTCTTTCTTGAATGTGTTTTTTATACTTTAATCGAGTTAAATTGTCCTCATGCCTTCTATAAATAACCAGACTTTTATTTATCCCAATACCTTTGGTATAACCAGCAAATTTTAAGACGAAATCTAAATCACCTATCATCTTATAATTGTGATTAAACTCTAATTTATTTTCTAATGCAATTTCTTGTTTAAACATAAGTGAAGAGATACAAACATTATATTTTTTTAATAAATAATTCTGTATATTGCCAGAGGGAAGGTTATATCTAATTGCTTTTTTTAATTTATTTTTATTTTCATCTAAATAATGAAAATTTGAATAGCAGAAACCATATTCTGGATTATCTTCTAAAATTTTAATTTGTTGAGTTAACTTAAATGGATACCACAAATCATCTACATCTAAAAATGTTATGAATTTACCTTTAGTCTTTTTTAAGGCTTTATTTCTCGCATGATATAGATTTACATGTTCATAATCGTTAAAATATTTAAATCTTTCGTCAGAGAAGCTTTGGTAAATCAATCTTGAATCATCAGTTGAATTATTATCCCAAAATACTACTTCATAATCATCAAAATCTTGCTTCTCCACAGAATTTAAGCACTCTTTAAGATATTTTTCTCCATTAAAACAGTTTATTATAATCGATATTAGAGGTCTTGTTTCTTTCATATTGAAAATTTTTTTCTGTATGAAATCATTTCTTTTAAACCAGAATCTAATTTAACTTGCGGTTGCCAATTTAGATGATCCCTTAATTTTTTGGAATTAGAGTATAGTGATTGCCCTTCTGTATCTCTTATAATTTTTGAACCATAGATAGGGTTCCCCCCTTCTGTGATATTTTGTATTTTTTTTGTAATTTCCTTTACTGTCATAATATCACCTGCTGAAACATCATAAATTTCTCCATTAATATAATTTTCCTTTGAATTACAAATTAACTTTATAGCACTAATTAAATCATTGATATGAATAAAATCTCTTACTTGGTTTCCTCCGGTAAGCAAAATATTTTCATTTTTAAGACATTTATCTATTATGTAAGGAATTAATTTTTTTTTAGCTTGATTATTGCCATATACAAGAAAAGGTCTCAAAATTACAGAAGGGAAATTTTCAGATCTATAAAGCATTTGCAGGAAATGTGTCGCAGCTGTTTTCGAAAATGCGTAAGGGGTATAAGATTCTTCTCTCAGGATTTCTGTTGAGGGATGTTTCCTTTTCCCATATTCTTCTCCACTACCAATATGTATATATCTTTTTAAATATTCTTTTTTAAGGATGCGGACAATGTTAATTACCCCAAGAAAATGAGAATTTATAATGTCGTTGTCAGTATTTGAGAATTTAGAATGATCACCGTATCCACTTGCATTAATAACAAAATTAAAATCCCATTCAATATTTAAATCTAATAATTCTTTGTAATTCGCAATATTTGCGCAGAAAATTTTACAGGAATTTGAAATTTCATAATTACTTTTAAAAGATTTACTCTTTCTAATTATTGTTACTTCTATGCCTTCATTTATAAGGTAATTTGATAAGTTACTACCTATGAAACCAGTACCGCCTATAACTAATGTTTTATTCATCGGTCTTCCAATTTTTAGCCCACTCTACTTTCCCATTCTCCCATTGTGAAATTAGGTAATCTCTATCCCTTTTAGTATCCATGCATTGCCAAAAGCCTTTATGTTTGAAAGCTGCTAATTCGTTCTTTTTGCATAAATACTCTAATGATTCCCTCTCAAAACTTGATTGATCATCTTTTATAAAATTAAAAACTTCAGGCTCGCATACAAAAAATCCACCATTCACCCAGCCATCTTTAGTTTGTGGCTTTTCTGAGAACTTATTAACAAAATTTTCCTCGATAAGTAATTCTCCAAATCTTGCGTTTGGTCTTACTGCCGAAACAGTAACAATTTTTTGATTTTCTTGATGAAATTTAATTAACTTATTTATGTCAATATCTGCTAATCCATCTCCGTAAGTAAACATAAATCTGTTATTCCCTATTAAATTTCTCAATCTTTTGAGTCTGCCGCCAGTATTAGATTCCTTTCCAGTATAAATTAAACTAACCTTCCAATTTTTACTATTATTATTATTTAGAAAAGTTATATCTCCTGTCTTAAGATCTATATTTATATCATTATTATTTAATTTGTAATCTATAAAATATTTCTTAATTACTTCAGATTTGTATCCTAAAGCTATTATAAATTCATTAAAACCGTAGCTGCTATAAATACTCATTATGTGCCATAAAATTGGCTGGTTGCCTATAGGCACCATTGGTTTAGGAACAAGTTCTGTAATTTCTCCTAACCTTGTTCCCATTCCACCCGCTAATATAATTACTTTCATAAATAAAATCTTAATTAACTATTAATTATAGCTTTATGTTTATTTCTATAATTATTTTAAGAATAAGTTTATCAAGAAAACCTTAAAAATTTATATTCCCAAAATGTTGTTGAAATATCAATTATTAATATATGAAGTTTTTATGAATTTTTCATACTAGGCTTGAGTTTATTTACCTAACTTTTGCTGAGTTAATTTAATTTGCTTATCACTTACGGTTAAAAGTTGTTCAATATTATTTTGAAAATATAATTTATACCAATCAATTGTGAAATTAATAGTTTCATCTAAAGAAAGAACAGATTCCCAATTAAGAACTTTTTTGGCCTTAGAACTATCTAAATTTAAAAATCTCATTTCTTCAAAACCTGGGGATATCTGGTGATATTTGGCATTTTCACCCCATAGATTTGCTAATTTATCAACTAATTTTTCTACTGTTACTTCTGAATTTTGGCGAGGTCCAAAATTGAAAGGTTGTCCATTTAATGAGTCAATTTTGTTAATTTTTTCCATTAAAACTAAATATCCGCCTAATGAATCAAGAACATGCTGCCAAGGCCTTATAGATTCTGGAGATCTTATTAGAACTGGTTCTTTTAAATTCCATTTTGAAATACAATCTGGAATTAATCTTGCATTACTCCAGTCCCCTCCACCAATTACATTTCCAGCTCTACAAATGGCTAGTTTAAATATATCTTTTCTAGAATTGGAATATACTGAATAAACTGATTGAATCAATAAATCCGCAGCTGCTTTTGACGCACTATAAGGGTCTTTCCCTCCAAGCTCATCACTTTCAATGAAAGCTCTTCTATCAGATCTATTTCTATAACATTTATCGCTAGTTATCATTAAAATGGATAAATTAGAATTAAGTTCATAGCATGCTTCTAAAATATTTAAAGAACCCATTACATTTATATCTATAGTTTCATAAGGATTATTAAAAGATTCCTTAACTATTGATTGAGCAGCAAGGTGAAAAATCATATTTGGCTTTATTTCTGAAATCGTTTTTTTTAATACCTCTTTATTAAGGATATCTAGCCTTATATCTTTGAAATTTGTAGAATTTCTAATAATCTCATAATTTGAAGGATAAGTCGGTATATCTTTTGAAATTCCCACTACTCTAGCACCAAGTAATGAGAGCCATCTAATTAACCAAGACCCCTTGAATCCAGTGTGACCAGTCACAAGGATTTTTTTGTTTTTAAAAATATCCCAATCCATTTTTTGAGATTTATTTTACTAATTTTAATAATATACTTATTAAAGTTATAACTTATAGATGAAAATAATTACAACAATTATATTGAGCCATTTGTGTACTATAATTCAAATTTTTTTAATTCTAAATTAATAGATTATATTAATTTAATTTAAATTAATTAAAAATAGCCAGCAAAAATCATTATGAATTGCTTGCAAGATAGAAAATATTTATATACATCTAAAAATTTTGGAAAATTATTCTAAGAAAATTTTTTCTTTAAATGTTTTTAAAAAAATTAAATTAGTTCGACTAAGAATTTAACTCCATTTGTTCTTATATCCATAGGTTTGCTAGGTAATACATAACTCCCAAGTTCAGGCAAAATAACTGATTTTTTAATAAGGGACTTTGCAAATAAGCATTTATTTATCAAAGCTTCATTGAACTTAGCCTTTACTCTGATTGAGTTGCTCCCTTTCAGTATTTGAAATATTTGCTTTAACTTCTTTTCCCAATTCATAAATATTTCATCTTTTATTATACCTCTTTTGTAAATCCAAGAGAACTCGTCACCTGGAGATAAGAAGTCTGCATTCATGATTATTGGTATAGTTGGAAATGAGGGATATAGTCTATGAGAGATATCTTCAAGTCCTCCAGCGTCGTCAAATATTAGATATTGAAAACCCTTATCATGGCTTTCAATTATTCTTTCAGCTGCATTAATATGATCATCAAAAAAAACTATTGATTTATTTTTTTTAAGATTTTTGAAATTGATCTCGGAAAAGTCCTTATTGTCAATTAATTTACATTTGGAAATTAATTGATTAGGTAATTTTAAGTTTCCTAGATTAGGGTCAATTCCAATTATTGATGCATCTTCTAATGCAGATATCGCTGCATAAAGTGAACTTCCAACAAACACTCCAGACTCTATATATTCTTCTGTACCAAAATATTTGTGAAGGCACCATAAGAGTAAGAAATCCTTTTCCTGGATTCCTCCAACGGTAAATAAATTAAATTTATAAGCATTTTCTATCGTTTTTAAATATTCTGAGATCAGTTCTTCAAAATTAAATTTATCAAAAGATTCCTTTTGAAAAAAAAGTTTGAAGAAATCAAAAGAATACTTAATTGCTAAGTAAATAAAATTTCTTCTTAAAGAAGTATTTATCTTGTTGATGTTTTGGGATTTATTTGAATATCTTGCCAAGGGACACTTCTCATTTCCCATTAAAAAGTATTTTTTCAAGGTAATTTATTTTAAATAGTTCAATATTAGCAGTATAAGAAATAGGACATTTTTTAATTGCTTTCTCAATTTAAATTATGTTTGCTTTGGGGGCTATAGGTCTTAAAATAGCTAACCCAAGATTATAAGTTTTCTAGAAGTAAGATATATAAAAGTCAAATACTAAAAAAAAGTATCGAAAAAAAACAATAAAATCCACAATTTCAAAGGTTTTAAGTTTTGGTTTAAGATGGATTTATAGACCTTTTATAAAATGCTCATAAATAAACTTAATTTTGGTTCTATTATTAGATTTTGGAAAAAGCAGTATTTTAAGATAAGAGCAATATTAATTAAACCTTATTATCGCAGGCTTCATAGCCTTTCTCCAACTCTTTCAGATTGTGCAAAAAATGTTGCTGTAAAAAATTTAGTAATATGCGTTTTTGCAAATAAAAATTATATCCCTATCTTAAAGCTATGGCATAGATATTTTTCTGCCAATGTAAAGAGTAAATGTCTTGTGGTCGCATTAGATGCAAAGACATATAGATTTTGTATCCAAGAAAAATATGAATCATTTTTTGCTCCTTACATTGGTGGAGGGTACGGTTTAGGATTTATGAGGCATCAAATGAATATAACTAGAAAAATACTCGATCTTAACTATGCAATATTGGTTTCTGATATTGATGCAATATGGGTTAAGGATCCTCTCAAATATACCCTTTCTTGTAAAACTGATATAGTTTTTAGCCCAGGGACAGTTCAACCCCCAGAGGCACATGCTAAATGGGGTAATGTGCTTTGTGGTGGTTATTTCCTAATTCGTCCTAATCACAAAGTTTATGCTTTCTTAGATAATGTTCAAAAAAGGATGGAAAAAGAAGGCGATCAACCTGCAATAAATAATGAATTACTCTCTAGAAATTTGGTTTGGAATGATAATGAGAAATTGTATTCAATAAGTCATAATGGAAGAAATATAATGCAATCTTTGAATCCTAGAATTGGCATTGCAGGGGATCTTTCAGTTACATTATTGCCTAATAGGTTTTTTCAACGTCTGAAAGAGAATGTAGATGCTTATGTTGTACACCCACTAGCCCCAAAAAAAAGCACAGAAAAACTAAAAATATTTAGGGAAATTGGTCTGTTATAAATTAACATAAAATATTTTTTCTAAATAAAGAATTAAGAATAAATCAGTAATTTTGACCTTGTTTGGGATCGATTATTAATATAAAAATCTTATAAGAGCTATTGGATTTTGTTAAGAAATTACAATTCATAATGTTATTGTAAATATAAATATACTCAAAATCTTATACAAAAAAATTTTTTTAAAAAAAAAATAGCAATGAGAAGCGATATCCCAAATAACTTAAAAATTATTGTTACAGGCGGTGAAGGTTTCATAGGCACAAATTTATGTAAAAGATTAAAAAGATTATATAATTCTAAGATTTTAAGTATCGATAATAATATATCTAATTCCTTAAATTCTAAATTTCATGAAGGCATATCTAATTTAGTAAGGACAGACTTAAATGATATAGAAAAGATTGTCTCGCTTATAAAATCTTCTGATTTAGTAATTCACCTTGCCGCATCAGGTAATGTAATTGAATCAGTGCAAGATCCAATAAAAAATTTTGAGAATAATGTTCTTTCAACTTTAAATTTGCTTGAGGCAATAAGGCTTTCAAAAATAAAAACGGTTATTTTTGCATCAACAGGAGGAGCACTTATGGGTAATACTAAACCACCTGTAAATGAGAAGTCTGTTCCAAAACCCATATCTCCTTATGGAGCAAGTAAACTTTCATGTGAAGGATATCTATCTGCCTATTCAGAAAGCTATGATGTAAAAACATTTGCATTGAGATTTGGAAATGTTTATGGTCCTTATAGTCTTCATAAAAAAGGAGTTATTAATAAGTGGATTAAAGATTCATTGAAAGATAATAATTTAGTTATTTATGGAGATGGAAATTCTACTAGAGATTATATTTATGTTGATGACATATGCTTAGGCATTGAAAAATGTATTGAATATAGTTTTAGAAGAGATATAAATAATAATTTTGAAAAATTCCATCTCGCAAATAATGAAGAAATAAGTTTAAATCATTTATCTCAATTAATAATATCTAAAACAAATTCAAAATCAAAAGTAATATTTAAACAACTTAGGAAAGGAGAAGTAATTAGGAATTTTGCGGATATCAAAAAAGCAAAAAAAGTACTTAACTTTGAGACCAAAGTATCTCTTGATGAAGGTTTAAATAAAACTATTAAATGGTTAAGCAAGTATTGTTCATGAATTGATTTAGACGTCAATTCCTAAGACTTATCCTCAAAATATTTTAAAAAAAATAATTAAGAATAAATTATCCAAAAAGCTTTCTGTATTTCGTGTGAAGATCATTAATTCTTTTTTCAAAAGGGCTCATTACTTCTTGAACAAAATCAACTGCTAAAGGTTTCATAAAAGAAGCTGAAGTCGGAGATGATCTCCTTGCTATGATTTTTGAAACTTTAACTATAGATTCTAAATTATCAATCTTAGGAATTGATACAAAATCCATCTTTAAAATTAATTCATAAACCTTGCGCCACTCTGAAAGAGATTCATTTTCTACTAGGGAATCAAATTCCAAAACTGCATATTCAGCACCTTTAGAATTTAATTCATAACTCAAACTTAAGGAATCTTGGTAAAGTGTAATTGCTTCCTCAAACCATATATGTGCCTTCTCTAGGTTATTAACACCACTGTAAAAGGACCTTATAAAATGGCTTTTTAAAGCAGACTTTGGACTTCTAAATAAAAAAATGGCGAAAGGTTTAGCACCCATACGGTAAACTTCTTTTTTATTAATGTAAAACTCTCTAGAAAAATGAGATTTATACGCTATGTAATGTTTCTTTGATATGTAATGTAATATTTTTGATTTAATAAACTCCTTAGGCTTATACCCAGAATCCTTTTTTAATTTGTAAGTATTATATAAACCATTATGAAGGATAGGCCTATCTTTGAAGGCCCCTGGACAACCTTGAGTAGGTAATCCGGTAAGAACTTCTAGAAAAGCTCGAACTAAATGGTTGCCAGACCTAGGGAAACTATGAAGTAATATTCTTTTATCCAAATAAGCAACAAATCTTGAATAAAAATATCATATCAAAAGAAATAACTATAAATAGATCAGGAACTTATTTAGATCTATTTAAAATAATAACTATTAACAATTATTAAATATAATTTAAAATTTAAAAATATAAAAAAATAAATAGATTATTTAATTGGTTATTTTCTAACTATAAAAAATAGAATAGATTATTTACTTTTAAAGTAAATTCAAAACTAAAAATTTTTTAAAACCCGAATAATTTTTAATTAGATTTCTGATTAATTAGAGATAAACAATAGACAGTGAAATTTTAGGAATTCGTAGTTTAATATTATTATTTTTCAAGTAATACCAAACATTTATTTACTATATCAGATGCCCATATTTGATCACAATAAGTTGTTTTTAAATAATGCTTATAAAATTCTATTATGTTATTAATTTTATGAATGTACTCATTTTTAGTCATTTTTTTTAAATAAGAATAAAGATCCTTATAGCTTGAAAAATCTCTAAAATTAATAAATGTATTAGGATCTATTTCCTCTTTTATATTTGGACACCCCATGTAAATTGGTATACATCCTGAAAACATACTATCAAAAATCTTTTCAGTTACATAGCCAACTGCCTCACAATTCTCAAAGCATAAAGAAAATTTATATTCACTAAACGTAATAGCCTTTGATCTTACAGTGCCTCTGTAAGATGAGTGGGGTTTATATAAGAAATCTCTGGCAAAAGATATCTTATTTAAGGGTCTTAAAACTCCTTGAAATTCTCTTCTATTCCATCCAAAACCATATAAATCAAAATTCAAATCAGTATTAGCAAAAAAATCTATAGCCATTTCTCTCTGCTTGTAAAGTGCATTTTTTTTATTTGAATGCTTTTTACTAATTATCGTGCATAAATCACCTTTCTTTTTATTGAAAATTTTTATTGGATCAGTTTCTATTAACTCAGAGCTATTTCCATATCCTGTCCAAAGTATTTTTTTTTTATCACACAACAATTTATTCCAAGTTAAAGTTAAGTCAAATTTATTTAAGTATCTTTTTAAATTATTGTATTCGTTTATTATTGGCGATTCTCTTGCAACAAGTATATTTATAGGGGATAGCTTTTTAGATAGAAAATCCTTATTAACATCAAAATGTATTGATAAGTTGGATTCCTCTGGTAAATTAATATCACATGTTTGTAAATCAATATTTTCCTTTTTGAATTTATTTCTCAGATATATTAACTTTCTTGAATTATTGTCTCTAATAGTAGGTTCGAAAATCTTATTATTATAAAAATTTTTATCGGTAATTAAAGAAGCCTTTATTGGTTTTTTAATACTAGAAATATATTGCATAGTAATATCAAATTTGTAAATTACTTTAGAATCGACCTTTATTTTCTGTTTGGTAGAAATTTATTGACTATACCAATAAATAATAAGGTTAAGAATTCTAATGTTTGCTATATTAACAGGATTAACCTTTTTTTCGGTCTTTTTGAGTTTATTTAAATTCTAAATAAATTTTTTTTAAATGAGTGTAATTTTTCACGTAGGCCTCCCTAAGTCTGCCTCTACTTTTTTTCAAAGAAGAGTTTTCCCTTATATTGAGGATATTGAATACATTTCAAGTGATACTTCACTCAATAAAAGCATTTATGAATGGGTTTATAGATCTAATTTTGTTTATAGACCATTATTTGAAAATAGAAACTCAAAAAGAGAAAAATTAGAAAAAATACATTATAAAATTTTGAATAAACTTAGTATCCCTGATAATTTGTACATAAAAAAAAATAAGTTAGTTTCATCTGAAGGTTTTGTAGGGACAGGATGGGATCCTCTACTAAATTCAGATTTGAATGCAAAGTTAATTAAATATCAACACCCTTCAGCAAAAATTTTTTTAGTTTTAAGAAAACAATCTGATTGGATAAAGTCAATGTATCGTCAATTAGTTTATGTTGAGGATAGATTTTATCATTATGTACCTTTTAATAAATTCTCAAATATTGATAACTCACAAAAAATGGGTTCATTTCTTGATCTGAGATGGGATTTATTGGTTGATCAATATTATTCAATTTTTGGAAGAAATAATGTTTTAGTATTGCCTTATGAATTATTTAAAGAGTCGCCTTTAAAATTTGTAAATCATTTTACTAGTTTTTTTAACTTAAAAATAAAAAACAAATTAGATTTTAAAAATAAAGAGAATGTGTTTAATGAAACTGATTCAATTTATAAAAGTAAATTAAGTCCAAAAAAAATACTCTCCTCTTTATTTCATCTTAATTATGAAAAATTTTTTTATCAAACTTCCTGCTTTTTAAATAATACAAATAATACTATTGAAATTAAAGAATTTGAATCTTCAACATTTGACCAAGAATATTTTTCAAATCTACAAAAAAGGCTTAAAATTTCTAATAAGAGATTAGATGAAATTTGTGATTGTGATTTTTCATATTATTTAGATTAATTTTAAAAAGATTTATTTTTTTTATTTAGATTTGTTTGATTTTTTAAATTAGTTAAACATCATAAACCACATTATAGGCTTTCCATTCATCTAAAATAATATCACTTTTGGATAGACTTTTAATACTATGGTGTAGAGGTTTTGGAAATAGTGGATTTGGATAATAAATTTTCTTTGAATTTGATAAATATCCTGCCCACAAACCAAAACTTGAGTTGCCAATGATAAGACCCTTACTATTCATAAGATAATAAAAATCAAACTCAATTGAAGGATTTGTATTAATTGAGAATGAACATAAGGCATTAAATTTAGAAACAAGTTTTTTTTGTAAATCCTTTATGAATTGGAAATCATCTCCTATTAATAGTAAATATTTATATTCATTTTTTTTATAAATAGATTCCACTATTTTTATAATCTGCTCTCTACAAATATTTCCATATATTTTTTTATTTATGTCAGATATTTTGTCTTTTCTTCTTATGTGTATGGCGATAGAGTTATCTAATATTTCTTTTACCTTTTTTGATTTAAGTTCAGGAAATTTTTTTAGAATATTTTCGTTTATTTCTTTTTTTAATACACCCAATGAATTTTTAAAGTAATTAATACTTTGAAAATAACCGATAAGATAAAAATCAAACAAATTATTTTTCTTTTTTATTTTTTTAAGGATAAGTTCATCGTATCCAATTTTTGATTCTTTAATAGTATGAAAAAATTTTCTTTTAAAATCAAAAACATTAATATTATTTATTTTTAAAGACATATCTTTAATGTCAAGATCATTTAAAAAATTATCGACAGTGACATTCTGTAATTTATAACTGTTGAAAAATGATCTGTCTAACACAAGCTTTATACCTAAAGACCTAGATAAAGAAAGGCCTGTAGCAACTATATATAATTGATTACCTAAACCACCTTTGAGTTGCATATACAATTTTTTCATCTTATTTTTTATCCCTTTATTAAGATATAACTACTAAAGAAAATATAACTTATTATATTTGTAGCAAAAAAAGTAAACAATTTTTTTCAGATTTAATAATTGGTTGATTTTTAGTAATGTAATAGTTAGGAATAATTTTGAAATTAATGAAGATGCATATTAAACTTTAAAAAGTAAATGATTAAAATGAAACAAGATAAAAAAATTGCTTTAATTACTGGAATAACTGGACAGGATGGAAGTTATCTAGCAGAGTTTCTTCTAGATAAGGGCTATTTAGTGCATGGTATTAAAAGAAGATCAAGTAGTCTAAATACAGAAAGGATTGATCATCTTTATAGTGACCCTCATGAAGAAGAAGGTGATTTAATTCTTCATTATGGAGATTTAACTGATAGTACAAATATTATTAAAATAATACAACAAGTAAAACCTGATGAAATATATAATCTCGCAGCACAAAGCCATGTAGCAGTTAGTTTTGAATCACCTGAGTATACAGCAAACTGTGATGCATTAGGAACATTAAGAATTCTTGAGGCTGTAAAATTATTAGGTCTTATTAATAAGACAAAAATATATCAAGCTAGTACAAGTGAGCTATATGGTTTAGTACAAGAAACACCTCAAAGAGAATCAACTCCCTTTTACCCAAGAAGTCCTTATGGTGTAGCCAAATTATATGCTTATTGGATAACGGTAAATTATAGAGAATCCTATAATATGTTTGCTTGTAATGGAATACTTTTCAATCATGAATCTCCTAGGAGGGGCGAAACTTTTGTAACAAGAAAAATAACTAGAGGACTTACTCGAATCCATACAGGTTTTGAAAAAACTCTATATGTTGGTAATTTAAACTCTCTAAGAGATTGGGGTCATGCTAAAGATTACATCAAGATGCAGTGGCTTATGCTTCAACAAAAAAAACCAAAAGACTATGTAATTGCCTCTGGAAATCAAATTAGTGTGAGAGATTTTATTGAGATTTCTGCAGATAATCTTGGATGGGGGGGGATTTATTGGCAGGGAACTGGACTCGATGAGATAGGTATAAGAAAAGATACTAAAGAAATAGTAATAAGGGTAGATAAAAGATACTTTAGACCGGCGGAAGTTTCATCTTTACTTGGCGATGCTTCCAAAGCCAAAAAAGAGTTAGGATGGGAGCCCTCTATTAAAATAGAAAAGTTAATCTCCGAAATGATTTCATCAGATCTTAGAGCCTGCGAAGTGGAAAAGTTAATTCTCAAAAATTCATATTTTAATGATTCATAAAATTGTTATCAAATGTAAAAAAGAATAAAGAAAAAAGATATTGATTTCTTAGAAAAAGGAACTATTAAATTTCTTTGATAAACTCATAATAAATAGTTATGGAGTAAATACAGTTGTTTCTAAATTTTGGTATCTTTTGAATTATAAAACTTTTGTAAAAGGAGAAATAAATTTTGGTGTAAAAAGCATAATTACATTTGAAAAACTTTATATACTAAAAAAAATATTGTTTGAAATGATGTTAGGCATTAATCAGGTTACTGATTTGGGTATATTTTTGAATGGTCAATTTTCTGAAATTTAATAGCAATGAATGATTTAATTATATCCCCAGATTCAGTAAAAATAAAATTTATAAGTTCCTATTAACTGCGATTAATTTGCTTATGTAAATTTAGTTTATAATTCAGTCAGTTCCAATTCAAGTTTTATGCAATTGAGGTAAATAATAATGCTTTAGATTTATTTTTGCAGATATTATTGAATAATATAATAATGATTAAAAAGTTTTTAATTTTTTTTTAACCAAAAATGATTAATAAAGAAACCTCAATTTTTGTAGCAGGCCATAAAGGGATGGTTGGATCTTCAATATTAAGATTATTAAAGAAGAAAAATTTTAAAAATATTCTTACCGTTTCAAGAAGTGAATTAGATCTTATAAATAAAATAGAAGTTGAAAATTGGTTTTCTAAAAAACAACCAGATATTGTAATTCTTGCTGCAGCTAAAGTAGGAGGTATTCTATCAAATAGTAGATATCCAACTCAGTTTTTACTTGAGAATATAGAAATTCAAAACAATATTATAATTAATTCCTGGAAAAATAAAACTAAAAGATTATTATTTCTTGGTAGCAGCTGCATTTATCCTAAATATGCTAATCAACCTATAAAAGAGGAAGAATTACTATCAGGTTACCTTGAGCCCACTAATGAAAGTTATGCTCTTGCAAAGATTGTTGGTATGAGGCTTTGTAATTCTTTACGTGAACAATACGATTTTGATGCTATAAGTTTAATGCCTACTAATCTATATGGACCTGGAGATAATTATCACCCTGAAGATAGTCATGTTTTAGCTGCCTTAATTAGGAAGTTTTGCGAAGCTAAAGATAATAATGAAAAACAAGTTACATGCTGGGGTTCAGGTAATGTTTTTAGAGAATTTTTACATGTGGATGATTTATCCGAAGCTTGTTTACATGTTCTTGAGAATTGGCATCCAAAAAATTCTGATTTAACTTCTTTAATAGATGGAAAAAAGTTAACTCATTTAAATGTTGGTACAGGTATTGATTTAACTATTAAAGACTTATCAGAAATAATTGCAAAGATTGTTAAATATGAGGGAGAAATTATATGGGATAAAACAAAACCCGATGGGACCCCTAGAAAAAATCTAGATATATCAAGAATTAAAAAAATGGGTTGGATTCCCAAGATTCCTCTTGAGAAAGGTTTAATCCAATCTATCAAAGAATTTAGAAGTAATAAAAGTCTATAAAATTATTTTCAAATATCTAGAAATTATCATAATCCTTATGTTCAATAATTTCCCCTTTATTTAATTCTATTACCCTATTACATTTCTTGATAGTTGTTAATCTATGAGCCACAATAACTAAAGTTATATCTTTGTTAATATTATCTAATGTTTTAAGAAACTCTGCTTCAGTTTTATTGTCTAAAGCACTAGTAGCTTCATCAAGGATAAGTAAATTAGCTTTCTTATATAATGCTCTAGCAATTCCTATTCTTTGTTTTTGTCCACCGCTCAATTTTATTCCTCTTTCTCCAATAAAAGTCTTATAACCTTTTGATAAATTGCTTATAAAATCTTCTAATTGAGCCTTTTGTGCACATTTTTTTATCAATTCGTAATCTATATAATTTTTATTAATTCCTAATGCAATATTTTCTTCTATGGAGGCATCAGTAAGAAATATATTTTGTGGTACATGAGCAATAGATGCTCTCCAAGAATTTATATTTTTAGAATTTAATAAATTTTTTCCGTCAACTATTATTTGGCCTGAATCTGGAGTTAATAATCCCATAATTAAATCTAATAGTGTGCTTTTACCACTTCCTGTTTTACCAATAATCCCCAATCTATCTCCCTTATTAATTGTCAGATTTATTTTGCTTAAGGTAAAATTTGAAGCTTTATCATATGAAAAATTAAGATTTTTTATTATTAATGATTTTTTTAAATTAAGATTTGTTCTATTATTTTTTAAATCTTTAAATTCTATTTTTTGTTTTAAAAGATGTAATACTCCATCTATTTGATAATTGCATGCTTTTATTGCAGACCAATTTATGTAAACTTGTTGACATGCAGGTAAAAGTTTCTGAGCACCCAATGCTAGGGCTGCTAAAAAAGCAATTATTTCTGTGTCTTCATATCCCTTCTTTGAATATTGAAAAGTAATTATAGAAATTAATATTATCCCAACACTCTCTAATACGTATTTTGGGAAAGTACCCAAAAAAATATTTTCTGCCTGTTTAATTCTTTTTTTTCTATCTGAAATTTTGAATTTATTTAGGTAAAAGAATTGTGTATCACTTAATAAAATATCTCTTATTGCTCCTAAACCTTCTTGGATAGATTTTATTTGTTCTTTAGTTGCATAGGATGTTATTAAACTATTTGATTTGAATCTCTTTCTTACCAAAAAGGATATCAAAATATAAAATAATGTTATTATTACAATTACTACAGAAGCAACTTTAATATTTAAGATAATTAATGTTGTAAATAAAAAAAGTGAGATTACTAATGAACAAATCATTTGCAGGAATGCATTAAGGGCTGCAGTAGTACTTGTTATATAATCCGTTATTGTGCTGATAGTTTTAGAACTATTTCTATTGATATGAGTTCTATATGGTTGATTTAAAGTCTTTTTAAAAGAGTCGAAACTAAGATCATTCCCTATTAAAGCAGCTAATTTGGTGCTTATTGCAAGGTTGAGTATTCTTATAATTCCTGAACTTAAAATTGCAAAACAAAAAAATATGGTTAAAGGGAGTAATAATTCACTTGAATCATTGATATCTAAGATATTTAATATGTTTTTTACAATTCTTATTTCCTGAAGATTCTCTGGCTTAGTTAAAACTGATATAAAGGAAAATAATGATGCTATTGTTAAAGATTCACATAATCCGCTTATTACTGTTAGGAAGGCGAAACATATTAGTTGAAACTTCCTTCTTTTATTTAAAAAGGGATATATATCTAATATATTTAATTTTAATTTGTACAATTTCCTAAATATTTAAATCATTTGAGATATTTTATTCTAACAATAAATCATCTCGTAAAAAAGTTTTAAACAAATCCTATTGCTTATTTGAATTTCAAAAAAATTCTTAGAAAAATACAAATTTTATTGAAGAGCATAAACATTTATATTATTAAATTATGACTTTAAAGATCTTTGTATAAAATCTAGTTTTAAAAGTAGTTTTATAATCTGATCTACTGTTAGTCTTTTGGTATTGTGAGAAGTATATTCTCTATGATTTTGGGGTATTTCCTTGCCTTTAAAATAAAAGTCTTCATACTTTATATCTCTATTATCAGGTGGTAGTTTAAAAAAATTTCCTTGATCTTCAACTCTTGCCATTTCTTCTCTAGATAATAATGATTCGTATAGCTTCTCACTATTTCTAGTACCTATAATCGAATCATCAATCTTGTAGTTAAATATTTCCTTCAATGCGATAGCCAAATCTTTTATTGTACAAGCAGATGATTTTTGAATAAAAATATCTCCTGATTTAGCATTTTTAAAAGCATGAAAAACTAGACTTACTGCTTCATCAAGAGACATTAGAAATCTAGTCATATTTGGATCTGTAATTGTCAAAGGCCGTTTTTCTTTTATTTGCTTCACAAATAAAGGGATTACAGAACCCCTTGAGCACATTACATTTCCATATCTTGTTGCAGCAAAAATTATATTTTTATTTTTATTTAATAGAGACTTAGATATCATAAGTTTTTCCATCATGGCTTTAGATATTCCCATTGCATTTATTGGATATACTGCTTTATCTGTGCTAAGTAATATAACTTTTTTAACATTATTTTTTAAAGATGCTTTAAGTATATTTTCTGTTCCTAGAATATTCGTTTTAACAGCCTCAAGCGGATGAAATTCGCAAGAAGGAACTTGTTTTAATGCAGCTGCATGAAAAATATAATCTACATCTTTGCAGGCATCAAAAGTGGCTTCATAATCTCTAATATCTCCAATGAAAAAACTTAATCTTTTATCATTAATTGATAATCTCATTTCAGCCTGCTTTTTTTCATCTCTACTAAAGATTTTTAATTGTCCAATATTTTCTTTTAGAAAATGATTACAAATTGTACTCCCAAATGATCCTGTTCCACCAGTAATAAGTATGGACTTATTTCTAAATATATTTTGTTGATTCATAATTTTAATTTATCAAATT
>MDTE01077115.1_pt1 | contig 29322 bp, 25 predicted proteins | sample 811231 | NCBI WGS metagenome assembly MDTE01 (sample SAMN05326651, study PRJNA326480) | marine metagenome | isolation source: seawater | place: Indian Ocean: Red Sea | collected 2010 | reverse complement strand
CGGTCTGACCAACGGAATTTTTGTCGGTCTTTTGCCATCTTGGCACCTGCGAAGAGTCCTCTGCCCATCATAATCACCTCATTGAAGCATTCCGCCGACTTGAAGCCCCTATTTAACAACGACCCTTGAAAGACATTTTCCAATATTGTTGAATGCTGTGGATATTGCATTATTTCGGTAATAATTGAAGGTATTTAGTGAAAGGTTCAAGCGACTATTCCATCTCGCCGGTTTATGGCGTTTCGTGACCACCTAGAATTTGCTGAAACGGAGACAGAACAAGTTAGTCTAATTCACGGAATGTGGGATTATTCATACAAAAATCAACATGCATTGACTGTTTTCGCAAATATCGAAGAGACTCCAGGTCACAAGGCAGCCGTTAATTTGCTCACGAGAGAGCGTCTGTGCCAAGCTATTGGAATAACTCCTGAAGAGTATATTGATACCCTTGCTTGGGCAATGAAAAACCCGTCAGAGCCTGAAATTGTCGATCCTTCAGAGGCAGAATGTTATGAGAATATGCAGCAGGAAGTTGATCTAACCGCCATCCCAATTCCTCACCACTGGCCTCAGGACCGTGGACGATATTCATCTGCGAGTGTTATAATTGCAGAATATGATGGTGTTAGAAACATGTCTTTTCATCGTCAGTTCCTAAGAGACTCTAACCATACAGTTGTAAGATTAGTTCCTAGGCATTTGAGGACTATGATGTTAAAGGCTAGAGAGGAAGGGAATGAAGTTGAGATTGCTGTTGTGAATGCTCCTGACCCTGTTGTTCTTTTAGCAGCAGCGATGTCCTTCAGCGATAATATTGACGAACTAACAATTGCTGCTGCATTGCATGAAAAATTGTATTCAAAATCGCTCAAGTTGACGAAGATGCCAAATGGAATAATGGTTCCTGCAGACTCAGAATATGTGCTATGGGGGCGAATAACCTTAGACAACGATGATGAAGGTCCATACGTAGACATTACAGGTACTGTAGATGACATTAGGCAAGAACCTGTCATTGAAATTGAGGGAGTCTTCCACAGAGATAATCCGATATTCCATGCTCTAATTCCAGGCGAGGCCGAGCACAAGACATTGATGGGTCTTCCAAGAGCTCCTACAATCAAAGACGCTGTAAGTAAGGTCTGCGAGTGTTTGGATGTACACATGACTGAAGGTGGTTGTGGATGGCTATCAGCAGTTGTCAAGATTAAAACTGTCAATCCAGATGACGCCAAAAAAGCAATAATGGCTGCACTAGAAGGTCATAAGAGCATGAAAATGGTTACAATCGTCGATGAGGATATTGATATTTCAGACCCAGTCAGAGTAGAATGGGCAATGGCAACTAGATGGCAACCAGACAAGGATACAATTATTCTATCCAATCAGAAAGGTAGTTCTTTAGATCCTTCTCGAAATGAAGACGGCACTACATCAAAAGTTGGATTTGATGCTACTATACCATTCGGAGTTGACAAAAGCGGATTCATGTCAGTTCAATGACGAGGTGGTTTTTTGACTCAGGATAGTGGTGATTTACTACAACACCCTAGACGTAATCTTGGCAACAGGTATCGTTCTCAAGCACAAAAATTTGTCAGATTGGCAAATATGGATGAATCGAGATTTGATGACAATATAGCATGGGCTGAACAAAATGCTAGGCAGGCAATTTTACATGATTTTACCGACGAAAAGAACTGGCGTTGTCTTGCCGACATAAAAGTAATTTTGAGTGATGGAGAAGGATTATACGCACTTTTGGAAGACATTTTTTCTGTTTTAGGAAGAGACCCGGATAATATAGAACAATTGCAAGATATTGATTTTTTGAAATTAGGTTTAGAATTGCTTGAGGCTGCGTTTTCTAGAGACCCACTGGATCCAGATGTTTGGTGGAGCAATATGAATTCTGAAAAAACAATTGAGTCAAATATTGAGGCATTTTCTGAACGGTGTAAAAAGCTAGATTTTACCGACCAGCGTGCTAACATAATTTTCGGGAGGAGAATAGAGAGACTCAGAGATTCCGGCTACACTTCGGAATTCATACAATTATCAAAACACCTTTTGGCCCATCGTCCACATAATCACGAACTCTGGATGGAATTGGGTCGCTTGCATGAGCGGAGAGGAGAAATTGATGAAGCTTGGATGTGTTATGACCATGTTCAAAATCTCAGACAACACATTTCTCCAAGGGACGATTTCTTGAACCGCCTAACTAGTAAAATGGATGGCAAAGAGCAGACACAATGGTCGAAACCTTCAGTCGAAAAAAGGGATGAATTTTTGAGACAAATGATGGAATTGTCAAAGAGAGTCTCAAAATCTGAAGACAATATTCAACATGCTTACACTGATGAAAATGTTGATTCAAAGCATCCTGATTTGTCGAGATTGGAATTGCTGATCTCTAACGAAGATTTTTCTGAGGCTTTCTTCCTTGCAAGAAGGTTGATTTCTCAGGGTGAAGACTGGGCTACTGACTGGCTTGAGACAGCCCGTGTTGGCTTGGGTGAGTAAAATGAAAAAGTACCCAAAATTTACCTTGGCATGGGTTACTTGTGCCGGAGATGAAAAATCTAGGATTGGAGATGGTTGTAAAGTATTATTTGTGAAGCATCCAAAAAGAGGCTGGGAAATACCGGGTGGTCATTTGATTGATGGTGAAACTCCTGAGCAGGCAATTATTAGAGAATTAAGGGAAGAAACTGGATGTGAAGGAATACTGATGGCCTGGAATAAAGAGTATTATCCAGAGGGTTGGGTAGGTCACGTTGTGGTTGAGGACATCAACGGACTCGAATTCTGGAATGTAAACGATGCTAACGTTAGCGAGGTTAGATGGTGGAAAGAAATACCTCCATTGATAGAATGGACAAGAGAAGAGTTTGAGGATTTAAGCGATTGGTATATTAGTCTATAGATTTTCTAAGGTTAGTACAGTTAGCCTTTGATTCCACTTAGATTTTAATTCATCATCACTGATGCATGCTTGAACAATTGCAACTAACATAGAATCCTCCACGTCGTCTGGATTCTCTAAGAGATTAGAAAACAATTCTAGTTTGTTTATTTTTGCAGCAATACTAACCATGGCCCTTAAATCGGGTCTTTGCTCGCCAGAATATGACTCAGGAAGCATTGAATGACACCATAAGAATACATCTTCAATATCTTTTTCATTGACCTTCAGAACTGGTTCACTTTCATCAGCACTTCGTGGTTTAGCTTTACTAACTTGGTCTTTCATAAGTTCTGCATCCGAATCGATATTTTCTAGTGATAATTCGATGAATAAAGTCCCTGCTTCAATTGCCATGTTAATTTGACTAGCCTTTATTGCGTGTGCATGTGCATTCCATGCATGCCTAGCAGCATCGAACATATGGCCAAGAGATGCCCGAATACGACTTGCACCTAACCTAGAAATTGCTATGGTTTCGTTTGCATGACCTGAGTTTCTAGATATGTCTGCATAAACTGCTAATGCCATCAAAGGAGCACCGGTTGCCATATGAAATGCAGCTTTATTGAGAAGCGATAAATCATGATCTCTACTTGCTTTAGCTACCGATTTTAAACGAATTTCTGCCCATGTAAGATCTTCATCAGCACCTTCTGTATCTCCAGCCTCAAATCGACTCAAGCCACGCTCCATTCTGAGGCGACCTTCCAATTTTAAATCTCTAGTTTCAGGTGCCTTTGCGATTTGTATTGCGTCATTAATTGCTTGCTCCAAGTGCATATCACCCAACATTCTTCTTCTGACAAGGCCCAAAGTTGCTTTCTCTGCTGGAGAAAGTTCTTTTTCAATTAATTCCAGTAGTTCGGCAGCGTCTAAGAACATGGATGCTTCAGCAATCATCAACCAAGATTCAATATTCATTTCTTCTTTCCACTGTTCTAAGACTTCGATTTCAACAGGACCCTTTTCTCTCCACCTAGAGATAAAAAATCCTGGCGAGTTAGGTACATCTATCTGTGTCATTGAACATCCCGCCTATTAATTGTTGCAACATGAGCAATGAACGCTGACTCAGCGGCAATTCTATCTGCTTTTCCACTCCACCCTGCTGCTCCGTCGTGTCCTCCGCCATTTCCTCCAATTTGTTTAGAAATCTCTTCCATAATCAATCCCAAATGTATCCCTTCGACGGTTGCTTTTCTTGATGCACGGGCGGTCATTCTTGTTTCGCCATCTCTACTTCTACTGACTAGTGATATTTCAGCTCCAGTTCCAATTAGCAGAGTCGCTAACCGGCCTTCTAAAGTTCCACTATTAGTATGAACAATATTCCACATACCTGATTCTATCGACTTAGATCTAGAAAGACCTCTAAGCAGGCTACCCCTTTCACTTGGGCTAGTTTCTTCAGTTTCTATGAATTCAACCATTGATGGATAATCAATTTCACTATCTTCTAGCAACTTAGATGTCTTAGAAAATGATGATTTATTGGCATGTTTATACCTTCCAGTGTCAGTTATCAAACCTGCAAGCAGAAGTTTTCTAACAGGAGTAGTAAGAGTGCTAGGAGAAAAATTAATCAAATAATCAGATATAATTTCAGTAGTCGCCGAAACATCCATCTTAATCATAAGGTCATACTCTGATAACTCCCAGTCGTCTGTATCATGGTGGTCGATTACACATTTTGGAACATTAGGAGGTAATTCAACTCCTATCTGCGAAGGCGATGCTGCATCAACAATTACGATTGCAGATATAGATTTAGGCCATTTGGTATGGCTTGAAGCAATTTTTCTAAACGGGGCGGACAAATCTTCACAAACCTTTTTCGCAACTCTGCCCAAGTGTAGCCCGCAAGCCATCATATTACTATTCGAAGATGCTAGTGCTATTGCAGAACCGATAGTATCCATGTCACCATTCATTCCTGTAACTACAGGAACAGCACCGTTTGAAGTGAACTTTTTCAGCCAAGAATCCAATTCACCCAAAAGGGCGGATTCAGAACTTTTTGATTTTTTATTCACTGAGATCCCTCAAGAACTTTCTTTAATTCTTCATACGAAGATACAAGTTCCTTCTCTCTTTCTTCAAAGCGTGACATGTGCTCTTTGAGAGATTCAATGTCTTTGAGTAAAACTTCATGCAAGGATTTCCTATCTGAAACCTCAATTAATACTCCGCCTAATTGTTGGTGCAGAGCTAAATCTTTGGGCTGATTATTAACAGCATCTGCGGTTGCCTCTAGTTCTAAAATTTGGGCTTTTAGAGTTGCTATTTGCTGTCTTGCAGACTGAATTTCACCGACAACAACTTGAAATTGTTCCATGCTTTCCATGTTCTCACCTATTGGTCTCAAAGGGTAGTGGTTGATGAAGTCTTAGTATTGATCAATTACATCAATCAGTGAATCTACGGCGATTAACCCTCGAATACGTGTATTCCACATGGCTCGGAGATCTTTTGCCTTGGCTTCTTTTATTTCGAAAGAGAAAGAATCTCCATCCCATTTAACCTCACAATCAGTAGCTAAAGCATCACAAAGAGATTTTGTAGAATCAAAGTCTTTTGAGCGAATGTCTAAATTAATTTTCCAGTAAGGCATGTAGAAACCTCTTTTGGTTTCACTCTTCTTCTGAATCGCTTTCTTGCAGGCTTCTTTCGTAATCTAGAGCCGCCTGTTGTGCAATATAAGCCATGTCAGCAGTTGTGGCTCCTTCAACAGATCTTCTCAAGATTCTACTGTTGGCATCAGATGCACGGGTGAATGGTTCCCAAGCACCGCCAGCAAATGTATAATCACATTTATTGCAATGCCAAATACCTACAGATCTTCTAGTCACTTTGCGGTATTGACAGACTGGACATGTGTACTTAGCGCTTTTCTTGGCTAAGGCCGAGGCCGAATTTCTTCTAACTGATACACCATACCGTGCACCAAATCTTGCTGTTGCGCCTGCTTTCTGTGTTCGCTTTGCCAATCAGTTCCCCTCCTGGTTTGCCACGAGATTTCTAAGCTCGCCACAGCGTTCCTGCGCGACTTCGAATATCTCTGCGAATTCGGCGGGCGTGAACACCCCTCTTAACCCCTTTTGTAGTGAATGAAGGTGTCCTTCATCTCCGAGAGTGATATGAATTCGTTCATCTCCGCCCAATTCTTCCTCTTCGGATGGGTCGTAAACGTATCTTCCACCGACACGTGTAAAAGATGCCATAATTGGTGTTCCATTGACTTTCAGTGTGTAATCCTCACCGACATCAAATCTCTCGGCAGGTACAATTGCAGTTCTTAGGGCAGCAATTGCAGCAAGGCCACATGCATCGAAAATATTTCCTCCGTCTGAAAGAACGTGAATATCAATCATGACTCCCCAAACTTTCTCTCCAGGAACGATACAAAGACTGGACATATCAATACACCCTGACTCTCGAATTCCTCTGTCTACGACTCTGCCGAGTTCAATCGATTCAGGTGATGGTGGTCCAGGTTCATACTTTCTATGTGCTACAGGTCTCAATTCAGCACCACACATCAGTGAACCTTCTGAAGGTCTGTCAGGCCAAGGAGTTCTGATTTCAAATTTAACACCAGCATAAACTATGGTCTTGCCTAGAGTTACTTTAGCAGATCCTTCTGCGTTGTATAGGCAATCGGTTTCAAGTTCAAATTTACGTCCTTCGAATCTAGCACGACCATCGATACGAGAATCAGTCTCTGCAAGTCTGGCCAATTCTTGTCGAAGCAAATTTGGCACTAATTCTACCATCAGTTACCACCTCCGTCATACCTGCGTTTAAGAGCGTCAACCATAATCTCGTGAATTTCTGAAGCAGCCTTAAAATTATATTCCATTGCTAAATTATACTCTTCGGGAGATAGATCTCCGTCCATTTGCAAGAATGCGATTTCTCCGGTATTAGGTAGAATTCCAACAGGCAAATCTGCTTGTCCATAGTTGTCTTCAGCTTTGTCTAAATCTAAAACTACAGTATCTTCAACTTTTCCAGATGCAACGCCTACAATCATATCTCGCATTGGAATTCCTGCGTCAGCAAGAGCTACTGAAGCAGCAGTTATGCCTGCACATCTTGTTCCAGCCTCAGCTGCTAGAATTTCTATCTCAACACGTATTTTTGAACGGGGAAAACGTTCTACCAAAACCACTGATTCTAGAGATTCAGCAGTAACTTTGGAAATTTCTCGAGATCTTCTGTTAAACCCTGGTCTAATTCTATCACTAGTTGAAAATGGTGCCATATTATATCGAACATCTATTACTGCCCTGTCCTGCCTCTGAATCTTTCTAGGATGTGCTTCCATTGGTCCATAAACAGCAGCAACTGCAACATTCAAACCATGAGTGACTATTGCCGAACCATCGGCGGCTGGTAGAATTCCGGCCTCGATTGTCACTGGTCTCATTTCATCTAATTTTCTTCCATCTAGTCTAAGACCATCTTCTCTTAATAATTGTACGTCGCCATATCCACCCATCAAACATCACCTCTATTTGGAGCATTTTTTTCGTGCGCAGAAATTTCTGCATCGAATGTATTTTTGTGACCGTGATCTTGAGCGATTTGAATCGCTTTACGAGCCCAAGCAATACCTTCAGCATCGCCATCTACCCACACTTTGCCATTCTGACCAATGATTATTCTACAATCACTGGAATTTTTTAGCCTCTCAAGAGTCAAATTATCCTTTCCTTTAATCCTGTCAATGTGGTTGACAGGAATAGTAAGTAGGGAGCCTTGCTTTATTCTTCGGAGTCCAACACCTTTCATCGTTAAAACAACGTTGTGACACTCATCAACCTCTTGAACACGAGCTAAAGCGGCATCACCGATTCCCATGTGCTGTCTTGCAGCACCAAATTCGACTTTCCAAGGAGCTAGAGACATTGGCAGAAGGCCTTGAAATGCTCCATTAATATCCATAAACCAAAGATTATTTCTAACTTCAGCCACAGTGGCAACAACTAAATCTCCAGACCTAGGAATGTAAGAACTATTTATTGGATCAACAGATACAGTGTCATTGATTTCTCTAGCCCAACCTAATTTGGTTGCAATAATCTCTTCATTTTGTGCGACTGCACCGCTTCCTATTCGCTTCCCGGCGGATGGCCCGATTGCCATACCCGGGGTCACGAGACGCAGCTCGGCGCCATTTTGACCTTGGGACATTTCTTCTCTCCAAATCGGGCGAAACGCCAACCCATGATAAAGCCGACCCTAAGAAAAGAATGGAAATTATATCTCTTTGACTTCAGTTTGTGAAGAGACTTTCATTATCATTCCAATTATTTCACCCTTCATTCCTGCAGGGCAATCGATAACACAAGCCCATGAACCATCTTCTAGCCATCCCTCTTTTACCTGATACTGCCTCAATATTCGTTGAGAAGTACCATATCCTGTTCCAGGAATCTTAAAAGCGAGTCTTACGGTTTCAAACGAAAGTGGAATTAGTAATTTCAGTTTATCCACAGCATCTTTTATTTGCAAATCCAACTTTTTGAATGGATCAACAGAATATCGCGATTCATCAAGGGCTAGTTCAATTCTTGTTACTGGATGAGGACTTTTTGTTTTGGGATCTACTGCTTGACTGTGGATATGGTGGATAATCTTCTGTCGCATCCTCTCAACCATAGATTTTCTTTGATTAGTTGTTAATTGAATACTTCCTTTCTCAAGAATTATTTTGGTTATTTCTAGTATGTCTTGGGTGTTGAAGGTATTTTGAATCGCATCTTCTGTAGGCCTTTCACCGCCGCGTGCATCATGAAAAACCTCATCCATAACTAGAAAATCATCTATATTTACTGAATCAGGGTCGTTTTTGAAATCATCTACCATTTCAGGGTCAACAAGTATTTCATATCGTTTTCCGCCTTTCTCCATCCTCGCCAAAACAGCATCATCCATGCTTACCATAGTCTTGCCTCATGTTGGAATAAACTAGGCAGCCAATGAGTCTAACGGTTAAATTATTCTTCAAGAGGCTTCAAACGGTCAATTTGTTTGTTTACTTCCTCTCTATCCAATACTCTAAACCCATCAGAATCGATGACAGCGACTTCAACAGCATCTCTGTTCAGTTCTTTATCATTGGAGAATCGAAGTCCTTCAAGTCCCATTTTCATAGCGGCATTAAGTGTGAGGTTTTGTTTCCAATTTTTCTCGAAATATTCTATCACAGTATTTCTTCCACTACCGATTGCTCCTGCATGGTAGGATTGGTATGCCCCACTTGGATCCGTTTCATAAAGATGAATTCCATTATCATCAACCCCTCCGATGAGCAATGCTGTACCAAACGGCCTAGAGCCGCCATATTGAGTGAAAGATTGTTTGAAATCACAAATCTTCTTGATTAGAACATCTATTGGAACGGTAGCACCATATGTGATTCTATTGATTTGCGCTTCGACTCTTGATCTGGCCACTAGTTGCCTTGCGTCAGCGACAAGTCCAGATGTCGCAACTCCAACATGGTTGTCTATCTTGAACATTTTTTCGATTGATTCAGGGATAATTAGGCGACTAATGATTCTCTTGTCGCAAACTAAAACTACACCGTCTTTGAACTTCAGTCCGGCGGTAGTAGTACCTCTCTTGACGGATTCTCTAGCATATTCTACTTGGAATAGTCTTCCATCTGGGCTGAATGTTGTAATTCCATGGTCATATCCTCTTCCACTTGGTTGCATAATCTCACTTGTCCTTGCCTTAACTCGACACTTTATGAGCATGAGGGTCGATTGCCACAATCAACACACTCTCGCAGAGCAGTTGAGGATTGCCAACCCATATAACTTCTACTAGTTCACCCTCAAACTCTTTTGGTAAGAGGTATTGCCCATTGCATGCGGGTTGCCATTCTATCTTCCGGAGGAAAAGATTCCTCAGTTGCATGGTGGTGGGCTAAGTGTAATGGATGGGATATTGAATACCTTGTTACTGTTTCAATAACGGGAAATGATTCTTGGATGTTTCAAATCCCAGGAACAGACATGGTTGAACATCAAGCAAAACTAGCTGGATTAGACTGGTTGCGAGTAGAGAGTGAAGGATTACAGGAGAGAGAGATTTTAGATCTAGAAGAGTCTCTTATGAAATTAAATATTGATGGGATTGTTTCTGGAGCATTACGCTCCGACTATCAAAAATCTAGAATAGAACAGATGTGTGAAAGACTTTCAATAAAAAGTTGGACGCCCCTATGGCACCAAGATAGTCTACAACATATGAAAGGATTAGTAGAGAATAATTTCAAAGTTATGATTACAGGAGTTGGTTGCGAAGGACTTGATGAAAGATGGATAGGTCATATTTTGACCGAAAAATCACTACTCGAAATGGAAGAATTATCAAAAGAATATAGATTTAATATTGATGGTGAAGGCGGAGAATATGAAACTCTAGTTGTAGCAGGCCCCCATCTTGAAGGTGAACTGAGAGTAATGGGTACTAGTCGATGGGATGGAGTTAGAGGCGAATTAGAAATAAAATCTGTCGAATTAATCAAGCCTTGATTGCTTCTCTAGCAAGTTTAACACATTCATCAACGATTTCTCCGGAATCTCCGATATGGTTCGCAGGGTCAAACATCTCTTCTAGTTCCTCAATACTAAAAGCAGCAGAAATTTCTGGAGTTCTAGCACAAACATCAATCAATTCAATTTTCTTATCAACAGCCTCAAAAGATGCTGATCGTAAAATCTCATGTGCTTCATCACGAGCAATTCCGTGTTCAACTAGTTCAATCATAACTTTTTCAGCCATCACTAGGCCGCGCTGAGAGAGAATATTTTCCATACATCTCTCCGAGTCAACCCACATATTTGTCAAGACATCCCTAGTCTTAGTAATTACATCTTCACAAAGTGCTGATCCATGCGATAAAGTGAATCTCTCGCTACTTGAATTAGCCAAGTCTCTTTCATGCCATAGTAATGCATTTTCATATGTCGGGATAATCATAGAACGAACTATTCTAGCAAGTCCAGAGGCATTTTCAGATTTAATTGGATTCTTTTTGTGGGCCATTGTCGATGAACCAACTTGTTTTTTGATGTCGAAACCTTCACCGGCTTCTTGAATTTCAGAACGTTGTAAATTTCTAACTTCTTGTAGAATTTTTTCACATGTGGCCGCAATGTTTGCCAACCATGAAACATATTCGATGTATCGATCACGTCCAACCACTTGGGTAGTAGCAAGTGGAACTCCAAGTCCTAGGTGAGTCAGAATTAGTCGTTGTAATTCCCTTGCGTTTTTACCTTGGGCAGCACCAGTTCCAACGGCTCCTAGAAATTTACCAACTGCAATCCTAGGAGTTGCTTCATCTAACCTAATCAGTTGCCTTCTAAGTTCATCCAACCAAACCGCAGCTTTGAGTCCAAAAGTGATAGGTACTGCGGCTTGTCCATGTGTTCTTCCAAGCATTACAGTATCTCTTTCTCTCTCAGCAACATCTGCACACACTCCTATTAGTAAGCATAATTGCTCTCTTAACATTACTATACTATCTCTTAATTGTAAAGCAACCGCAGTATCGACAATATCATTTGATGTAGCACCTAGATGAATACACCAGCCAGCGTCACCTGCGGCCTCAGCCATTGCTTTTGTTAATGCCATGATATCGTGTTTTGTTTCGGCCTCAATTTCAGATACACGATCTTTGGATACTGATTCTGAATTCGCTATAGCTGCAACAGCTTCGTAATCTTCTTTGGATACTTTTCCTAGTTGCATGTGAGCCCAAATTAGTGCTCTCTCAACTTCGAGTTGTCTTTCATGCCTACCAAGTTCAGACCAAATATGTTTGAATTCTTGGCGACCGTAGCGATAATCTAGTGGACAAAAGGCCATGATTACTGGTCTTGTATTAGACTCTTGAACCTTCCTACATTACAGGTGAAATCCTTTTCACAATATGGTGACAAAAAAAATATCATTAAAACGAGTTCTAAATCTAATTTATTGGGGGAATATAATAATCCTTCAATAATTCAACTTATTTATGGCAGATAGTTCGGTTAATGTTGAAAGCCGTACATCTTCTCAGGACAAGAGATGGACAATTATGGCTGCACTACTAGGTACAAATACTGCATTTATGCTTTTTCAGGGAATTGAACAGGAACGCAGCCCCACTGAAATAAGAGAATTGGCACTATCGATAATTGCTGCAACTTTACCTTTTCAGGGTATTTATTTTTTGATTTACACTTTTGTTTTGGAAAATGAGGCTACCCTAGAAGATGAAATGCGAGATAGGTTGCAGAAAGCCTCGGCAATTTGCCAACTAGTTGCTTATATCTCCTTGGTTGGTGTAGGAATGATGTGGTATAATATATCGACTAGTGTAGGTATATTTTTTGTAGTATCAACCATACTAGCAATAATTTTCATCCGCGTGGCTATGAAGCCTTATAATACAATTGAGAATAAGAAGAAGGAATCATCAATTGATAATTAAATCGAAAATTTTAATCATAAGGCCAGTAATTGATGCAACAATAAGAAGAAAGATCATCATTGCTATAGGACCGTACTGATTCTTATCATCCATTGCAGTCCCCAATATACCGTCTCGACTAATGGCATTAGAAAAACTACTAGCTTCTTCAAACTGAGGAGGGCTTCGCCTTGGTATTCTTTCTCCTTTTCGAATTGTAGAGACTATCTCCTTCTTTGAAGAACCCGCCTCACCTTCGCCACTCGCCATGTAGTTCCGTATAATTGGGGGGTCATGAGTATTTCCATTTCCGTAACTGTCATTCACTTGATTAGTATGGGACTGACATGGGCAGGTGGAGATTTATTCCCGAGGAAAATAAAATCCATCTTGCCGTCGAAGGCAGTGTTGGGGGGACATCACTCGGATTACATATTGCAGCGGATGTAATCCAGGATGGTGGTCGTGTTCTATGGATCTGTGAAAAAATGCCAGATAGCAAAAGATTTTCTCAATTATTCAAAAATCTCTCACTAATTGATGCTTCTAAATTTCATGCGATGTCATTATCTAGTTCTATTGATAAAGTGGTTCAATCGATTATCGGCGCTTTGAAGTCCTTGCCATCTGTAAAATTAATTGTGATGGATGATTGGTGTCCAAGTTCCGGGAAAATCCCGAGTTCTACAGTTAGTGAGATTATGCTGCTCAAAGAAAAAATACCGGATGATACAATCCTTTTACTAATTAGTAAGGCGAGTATTGATGCAAGTGGCGAAAAAGAAAATACAAAATATGCACGGGCTGAAAATAAAATGTTGGAAAATGACTTTGCAATTTCTATTCTTTCAAGACCGAAAGACGGCCCATTGAGGGAGTTGAAAACAGGTGATGAGAAAATCCGCTTAGAGTTAACCGAGGAAGGTTTCTTCGAGTTAAATTAGTCATCATCCAAATCTAAAAGTTCTGCCATTTCTTCGAGAGCTTCTTCATCAGGTTCATCAAATTGTTCTGGATTGATAGCATTACCAGGTCTTTGATCGTTTCCTGCAATGTTAGGCAAATTACTTTCTATAGATTCTTCTCGATTCTGTCTAGCCTGCTTTATGATAAACCACATCATAACCAAGAAGGAAATACCAAGAATGATGTAGGCTACATTTTTGGTGGTCTGTTCATCTGCCATGAAGGTAAACTTTGGGCTTAAGTTATGATTATTTCCTTGATGTGAGGTCAAAATCATTCTATTGAGAAACATTCCACTCAATGGGCCTAGTAAGGTGCCTTCTCGAATCAAGTGGTGCCTGTACCCAATTTTCAAATGGAGGTTTTCTTGGTTCATCTATCCATAGAATATCAGATTTAATTCTGCATTTTGGACACCTGACGGCTTGATTGGTTCCCATCGATTTCATGCGAACATTACATTTTTCGCACATAGGTCTCGTTTTTTCCGGAACCGGATTTATTATCCTCAGTCTTTCAAGGTGTATCGTTTCGTCTGGGCTATGTAATCCATTAAATTCTACTTCATCACCTTTTTTCAACCATTGAGAAAGTAATTTTATTTTACCAGATTCGGCAAATGCAACAATTTCGTGATTAGTACATGTCAAAATAACAGTCCCGCGCGAAAGGATTTCAATTTCATTAACTTTATCTTTCATATTTTCTCCTAGGTGGTCATCACTTGCCTGATTTGTGACAAAGACTCTCATTCCAGAAATTGCTTCTGTTTCTTCGGAATCGATCAAATACTTTGCTGATTTTTCAGCAGACTTGAACGTAGTGGCCCTAACTCCAAACAGTACCGGGCAAGGCCCTCTTGGCGCGATTAGACTATTTCCTGTTCTAGAATCTCTAGACATGAAAGTATCTTTCATTGCATCAATTTCCTGTAATCTCTTGGAGTCTATTCTTCTAACGTTTTCTTGGTATTCACCATCCTGACTCCTCCATGCAATTGCCTCGAATGTAATGTTAGACTTACTCCAAGCGACGGCAGCTGTTGCACCAATTCTCCCATGCCCACCCCATGATTTATCAGCGTCTGGTATATCTGACAACTTGACTTCTCTTCTAACAGCATCATAATAAAATGCATCTTCGGGTATTTTGTTTGAAAACCAAACCATTCCGGGGTCTGTCGCAAATTGTTCCCTGTGATAATCATCTGAGTCCGTGACTTTTCCAGCAAGAGGTTTTATCTTCCTGTTCCACCAATCATCAAGGTGAATCATTAAATCATTTTCTTTTTCGGTACTCAGTTGAACTGCAACTGCTGCATTACCCCTTGTTCTTTGTTTTGCAAAAGGCCATAATCGGACCAATCTTAATTCGCCAACTGAAACATTTTTTGGAAGATTCGAAATCAATTCATCCAAGGTTTTAGTAGTACATCCACCTCCTAGGTGATCGGTATCATCAAGACCTAACCAACCCATAAAATCACCTCACTGGACTGAAATAATCGCCCTTATCATTATTGTCTATAATCCGCTTTCTAACGTGTTTTATTCCAATAGATTGGGGGACACGAAATAATCTAGCGCCAACCGCCCATCCAGCACCCATGTCACTATTTCTATCACCAATCATCATATCTAGTTCATTAACAGGCGAGATTTTTTCTTTCCACCAATTAACTGCATTAAACTTGGAACCTATTTCGATAATTTTCTGCTTAGAATCAAACACCTCCATAGGCTTCTTACGCAATAATTCACTGCCAAGTTGTAACATACCCGGATTAGGTTTTCTGCAAGAGCAGTTATCTCTATTTCTATGAGGGCATGTTATTATCATATCAAAATGTGCATCTTTGTCATATTCTAAGAATAATTGTCTTAATCTCTCGTGAATTACGAATAATTGATTTTCATCCCACAATCCGCGCATAATTGGAGATTGATTTGTTACTATACATGTTCTGAAACCCAAACGCCGAAGATCCCCGACTGCTTCAGGTGCCTCGGGCAAAATCTCAAGTTCTTCTGGTGAGTTAATGTATGTGGATTTTCCAAGATTGAGCACTCCATCTCTATCTAGAAAAGCAATTGCCCCATTTTCTGCTACTCCTTTAGGAAAATTGGCGGGCGTGAATTCAACAATGGGCCCCCGCATAATTAGGCCTAGTGTGATTTATTGAAGTGATTTGCCATTATAACACAAGTTTTGAAGTCAAGTTAATCACTGCGCATTACATGGAGACCCAGTCTGTAGTGGCAATAGTAGGTGCTATTGGGCTGGTGCTTCTAGCGATATCATGGCATTTCCGAAAGATAAATACTCCAAAAATCGCACAGTTTGGTTGGATTTTAGTATCATTATATTTCTTTTCAGCATCATGGAAATATTATTCACATCAAGATTACATTTTGACTGTAATGAGCATGCTTGCACTACCACTAGGATTTGGAATTGCAATATGGGAAGGTAAAGTTGAGACTGGTAAAACCAAGGATGCATTAATCTGGTCAAGAGGTGCTATGGCATATGCTGGTGGACCATATCTTCTGATTGCGCATGTACCTTGGTTGAGTATTCTCGCAATTTGGTTTGTGGCATCACAAGTTGCTTTGTTTTATCGAATTTCAGGTACTGGGGACATACACCTTGGTGAAACCTGGGTTCAAACCGAAACAGGGAGGGTAAACTGGGATTCTTGGGATGGTAATCGCTGGTTTAGCACAGAGACATTCGGCGAATTTCCATACCAGACTGAACTCGTAGCCGGTGACGGTTCCTTAATCGGCATCAATTTTGTTCTTGCATGTACTGCATTACAATCAATGGTTATCTTTATTGGAGCTATTTCAGTTCTTGATATTGATTGGAAAAGAAGAATACGTGCTTTGATTTTTACAGTTCCAGTAATCCATATTTTGAACGTTTTTAGAAATGTGGGGCTAATTTGGATGCATCAGACATACACAACTTGGAGTTATTTCGGAATGTCAGTTTTCGAATTCGGTCATAATTATGCTTCGAGGTTCGTATCATTATTTGCAATGTTCTTCATGGCATTGATTATGTTTGAGATATTACCAGAGCTTCACAGGCACATAGTTAGGCTTCTAAAGCCTCTAGGGATACTTCAACCCAAAAAGAGTAAATCTGCCTAGTTTTTTGACCATTCATCTGAAGGATTACTTCTTGACCATTTTACTCCACTATTACTTGGGTATTCAATAGTCTCTTTTCCATCAATACCAATCATTCCCATAAGCTGATTTGACGGAGCGACAATTTGTTCATCAGAACCTAATAAATCTTCAAATGAAGGCATATTCTGAATTTCTATATTCGATAATGAATCTTGGTAACCATCGCTTGGTTCCTTGTTGTTGTTAGAAAATTCCGACTGATAAATCTCGGCAGAAGCGGTTTGCGTGGAGATAATTCCTTGATTGGATTCTAATTTAGAATCTTGTAAACCAAGCATAGACTCGGCGATTTCAAAATTCTTCTCATCACCCCAATCTTCCTGCTGTACACTATTCCTATTCCCTCTAGTAACCAGAACCAAAAGTCCAAGAAGTCCGACAAACACAATTGCCCCAACTGAATAAATCAAGTCATTGGCTATACTTGGCGCAAGATCAGCATTATCGCCTACTCCATCTCCATCTGTGTCCTTAGATTCATCAGGATCATTAGGAAATTCATCTAGTGCATCTGGAACTCCGTCACCATCACCGTCAAAGGCGTCAAATTTAGTAACGCAAATACTTGACGCTAATTCTATTTCAAGTTCTGAAACCTCTAAATCAGAATTTGCATCCATTCCGATGAAATTATAATCATTCTCATAAATTTGTGAACTTAATAATTCAATAGAAACGGAATCCCGATCATTTGATAGTTGGTCGAATATTATCCAAATTTCATTGTCACATTGGCAGGATTCTTGTAAGATCTCTGCATATTCAATCTCGCCGTCACTATTCAGATCGACACTTTGGAAATCTTCTCCCTGAATGTCCATTTCAGTGATTACAGACTTAAATTCAGTCTCATCAATTAGTCCATTGTCATCTTTATCTGTCATTTTCATTATGTTGTCAGCATTATCTCTGCAGGTCATTTCGACAACAGGTTCGGTAATTGGTTCATCATCAATAATCGGGTCTATGAAATCGCTGTACTCCCAACTTGCAATTATTGAAACATCAGAAACATCAGTCTCCGCAGACAATGTAATGTCGAATCTTCCATTCGCAGGTAAATCAACATATATGGTTTGCAAAGTTCCTTCGCCATAAGACTCTAGTTCTATCTCTTGAGATTCTGTTTCTAAACTAGGCCTCTGTCGACCCATGTCATCTTCATCTTCGAAGAAGAAATCATCGAAACCAAAAGTTACAGCTTTACCATCCAAGGTAAGAGTAAGATCTCCAGTTCCACCAAAAGTCGAAATTTGTAAATAGTTTCCAGGTTTTTCAAGGTTTAAGAAGAAAAATAGTTCCCCACCTTCTGGCGCTTCAATGCCAAGAATTTCCTCGTTGTTGAATAATTCGATAGGTGTGCCATCATATGTCCAAACATATCTATCTTCAAATGATGCAGTTATCATTACATTTCCAAATACTTCATCAGTATCGAGTAAAATATACCACATTCCAGGTGTGGGGTCATTAAATCCGACAATATCTGAAGCCCCGGGGCTCGATGAAAGGTAATCGAATTCTGATGTAGTAGGGGCTTGTTCTAACTTCATGTAAAGAGTCGCTTCGCCAAAACCTTCCGACAAGTCAACTTCCAGTCTCTCAGTACCTGTGGGGACATTAATTTTGAAGTATTGATCTAGTGATTCATAACCACTCAATGGACCATACTTTTGTCCCGGGAATAATTCAATAGCATCTTCAGGTTCAATATTTTCTGGCTCATATGTAAATTGAGCTGAAATAGTAAAATCAGTAGCCCTTTGATACGTATAAGCAGTGATATAATATATTCCAGGCTCTAAATCATATAATGTAACTACATTGTCATTTCCAGGTCCACCATCCCATGCAACTTTCTGACTATTTGCTACACTATCTTCTGCAAATTCATCTTCAAAGATTCCAGGGAAAAATCCAAAATCAAATGGATCGGGAACGGTACCCCAAGAAATACCCAAATCAACGTTACCAGTGCCGCCATAGGTCTTAATCGACAGAGATGATAAGTTTTCATTTAAATCGACATAATAGTACAGTAACTTATCTTCCAAAGGAACATTTCTGCCTCCGGATATTGATTGATCGGTTACTGGAATTCCATTGAAAAGTTCAGTCATTTCTTCAAGAGGTGGTGGTGGTTCAGCAATTTCCCAGTCTAAGTATATTGATAATGACTCAATTTCATAAATTGGCACAACAACAAACCACCATGTTCCCGCTTCAGGCCACTGCCATTCTTCGTAGACAAATCCCCATTCATTTTCAATGTAGTAATCATGTTGCCAAGAATTAGGGATATACTCATGTGCAACATATATTTCAAAGCCCGAATCCTCTTCTTCAAACCACTCTTTAGATTCATCGAAAGCAGAAAAATATGCCCCTTTGGTCATTTCATCTATCTCAGCGAAGAATAGAAGTTGGTCTCCGGGTAATCCTGAAATATCAAAAATCTCTTCACCATTGAAAATTTGGATGGCTTGAGTAACTATACTTCCATCCGGCATCACCCATGAAGCTCCAATAATTTCTCCAGTTATTTCCATCAAATCACTGGTGAACATTCCTTCTCCTTCGGGGAATCCCCAGAATGACTCATTTGCAGCATTGCTTATTCGAAGATCGTCTATCATTCCCATAAAATAATTACAATCGCATCCAGCACCCATTTTTCCGATAATAAGCTCGTCACATTCTAGTCCATTTTGAAAACAGTTATTTGAACCAAAATCACCCAAAGGAATTTTAGAATCTTCGGCATCTATAATTCCAGCTGGATTACCATCAATGTAAAATTCACCATATGAATCTTCTTCGATAACGACCTTTACATGAGTCCAGTTATTCTCAGTAATCGACATATTAGAAATGGGATTCTTTGACATTGAATATTCACTTGAATATGCTAGTTGGCCATTATTGACGTACAAGCCCCAACCATAATCACCCATCATAGTGATGAATTGGATTCCTGATGTATCTGGTAAATTCACCATAGCTTCAATCTCAATGTGGCTTCCCCAATCTGGTAATTCATCTTCGATAATTATGAAGTCATCATACCCATCAAATCTTAGTGCATAATCGGCTCCTGGTCCAATTTCTACGACACCATAGACAGGAACTAGTTCAGGGTCATTACTCAAATCATTCCAAGTTCCAGGCATTATATTTCCAATATTTGTTCCAGCAATATGAACATAATCTTCCTCATCATTGGATGATGGCTGATTTTCACCCCAGTTTCGATAGTAGAAAGGAGTACCATCGTGCCACTTGAAATAACCTTCTTCGTCATGGTCAGAAAGACCAGTCCATAAGTGCCTAGACTGGTTGTCAAAATTAGCAAATGTTTCAAAGACCCAAGTATTTTCTTCAAGGCTGTCAATTGTAGTCAAGAAACCGTTTAGTCCTCGAGCTACTGAAGCTGAATCTTCCCATGACGCAGCACTAAGTAAGTGGTATGTGTTATTGTTATCGGGATTAATTGCAGTATGTAAGATTGTTATTTCCTCTACACTTTCCGCACTCGAGTAAGATATAATCGGAGTCATTAATGATGCAAGAAATAATGTCACTAAAGCAAATGCTTTACCGTTACCCATGGAGTTCATCACTTTATCGAATTATCAATCCGATTTCAACGTATTGGCGAATTGATTTCTATCACTTTGTCATTTTCTTTCCACCAATACGCAATTCTGTTTCAAGTGGCATTTGGTGTTCCCATGCGAATTCTTTGACAATTCTCCAGCCTTTTTCTGAACCCTCGTAATCTTTGACTTCAATAATCTTATTTCGAGTATTTGCTTTGAAAGCGGCAACCGGTTCTGCATTTTTGAAAACCAAATAGGCTGAACCGAATCCGAATTTTTCCTTCATTATATCGGCAAAATAAGGTGCGATGGGGTCACTAGGAGGCAGTACGAAATCTCTTATCGAAGTAATATCTTTTGCTTCTTCCAACAGTTCTTTTCTACCCCAACAGACTTCATGCAAATCTTCGATCAAAAATCCTTTGATTAGCGTCCCATCTTCTTCAAATCCATTCAGCACAGATTTTAATTCTTCAGGTTTGAATGGGGTTCCTGCTAACCTCATTAACTGTTTCAGAGTAATGACCGGAAAGTTTTCGACCATTTTTCTTAGATATTCCTTGCGAAGTTCAACTGGATCAACATCTGGTTTTGGGACGACAGTTCTAAATCCACCACGGAAATCTTGAACAATGTGTCCTGTTCTGATAAGTGGTTGGATTAATTTCCTAAATTCTGATTGAGATAATGCGTGACGCTCTTTGAAAATATTTGGGTCAGAGTTTTTACTGAAAAATTCTACAATATCCCATAAATCTTCATCTGCTTCTTGACCTCTAATTACCAGCAAGTCTTGGAAGTGCTCATATGTACCCCACACTTGATGACCTCTGAGGTTTATACCTTGATGTAGTCTATTTGCGCTGGCCATGCTCTTCAAGTCTGCACGGTATACTTCGCACCTTCCTCTGAGGGCAAAATCGTCTCTGACTTCTAGAGTTTTTCTCATTGCTAAGATTTCATTTTCCAACCTTGTATTTTGGTGTAAATGGTGTTTGTGGAAAAGTGCCCTTTCAGCAATCTCTCTAGGCTGAGGATCAACTATTCCACCTCTTATCATTCTCTCGCCAGTAAGTTTGAAACCTATTGCTTCCAAACATTTTCTAGTTATGTCATCCAAACTTGAAACTGGCTCGTTGTTGAAATTACTTAGAATCGCAACGTCAACTAATTGATCTGAATGGTTGTCTAATAGTACTGAGAATGCCTGACAGAATTCTTCAATATAGGCATTAGGAATGTGTAAATCTTTTATTTCTAGATAATCATTTACCTTGAACATCAAGATTTTTCCTATGGGGTCTACTCCTTTGAAAACAGGCAAGTACCATCCCCTATCAAGTATACTTCGAACCTCCCAAATGAATCTTGAAACATACGGATCGGACTGAGTCATTATTCTCAATTTACGATCCTCTCTTCGTGGCCGTTGTAGCATTTCGACCTCTTCTGGCATACAGTAGAAGGCTTCAGGGTCTGGGACTAGAGAAATAACCTTGGATATTTTACCTGATTTTTCCAGATTCATCAAGGCAACAGTCAAATCTTCGTATGAACGAGTAACGTAGAACCTAAGTGTATTAGCCTTTATGGGACCTAATCTTTTAATGACATCAACTAAAGATGATTCGAAATCTAGAGGCTCATAAACCCCTTGAACTCTATGGAATAATGAAAGTCTACGCCTTCTCCCTACCACATCCTCAAATTGTTTCACGACTAACATTTGACGTTCTAAATTATCGAGAGCTCTCTTGAGGTCTCTTTGCAGAGATTTATGTTCTTCACCCTTAGGAAAATCTTCCATTATTTCCTGTCGGGTAACGTTTATTCCCGGTGGTATTTTTTCTAGAATTTGCTCTTCCATTGGACCAATCCAAGGTTCTGGTTTCAATCCAAGAAGCATGGGTATATTCTTCTTGGTTGTATATCCGATTCTGTTGTGTAATAGTCTGCCCATAATAACATCAGAATCTAATTGCAAATCCTTCCAATCTTTGAATCTAAATTGTTCAACTCTGTACAATAACTCCTGTTGCTTTTGGAAAATTACGTGTGAGTCAAATGCAGAAAAACCATCGACATATTGAGCAAATGACTTTTGGAAAACCATATTTTGTACCCAACGGTACTCAACAACTTCTTCCTCCCCACCGGTTAATCTATGTTCGTCAACTTTCAAAATATACTCGGCTTCTTCAGTTTGACGATAAAATCCTACCGAAATTACATTCCTCGATTCAAGTTCATGTAGAATTCTTTCTACAAGTTCTTTTGAGAATGGCAATCTTTGTTCCATCTCGTCAGATGTTTTAGGTCCCTCGCTACCAAGCATTTCAATAATTTTAACTCGCATGGCTTCATGAGGATCTCCAAGTGTTATCTTCTTCCACTTGGTTGGTGACCTACCGTCATACTCACAAGATACTTCAAAATGAAGTCCTTGAATATTTAATTCTCTGAGGTCTTTTACATCCTTACCGCCATTAACTGCGAGACTTCCAAGAGTTCCGTGTATCTCAGCCATGTAGGGAGTAAACCATTTCCCGTCCAGTTCCTTTGAACCACAATTATTCAATTTTACAATCTTGCCGCTTTGAGATAGTTCTTCGACCCAACTGCGTAAAATTTCCATATCGATATTCTGTAATTTTTCCTTGTAAAGAGGGTTATTGAAGGATTTCTCTAATCCTCCGCCATGAGACATTAATTTCAGTAAACCATTCGAATCGGATGGAATAGGTGCCTTGTTAAGATAGTATTGATTTAATTCGTCACTGGAAAGTTCGGTGGCTAAACTACGGGTGCCAAGTAATCTTTGTAACACAGTAGGGTCGATATCCTTAACCAAGAAGGCACGAGTTTTCATCGACATCAAATCTTCAAATGCCGACATGAATAATGACATTCCAAGGCGCGAGGGTATTGTCATTTTTTGATGAACAATTCTAGCATCCCCGTCGACACAAGAATTCAAAAATTCATTTAGGCTTTTGATGTCGATGTCAGCAAACATAATCTCATTCTTTGCTTCTCTCATCAATAGACTGTCATCGATTGTCCGATGCCTATTCAATAATGAATCAGCCTTCTGTTGGAACTGTTGTGGACTGACTTCTTCTGCACCAATCCTCTTTGGAATAATTAGTGAACGACCAGCCACTTCTTTGAATCTCTTGGCAAAGATTTGAGTACTGATTATGTATCTTTCAATTATTTCAATATGGTCATTAGTTTTGAACAAATCATACATTTCTCTAGGATCTATTTCTTTTGATGTTCTCAGTAATAAACCGTTTTCATCAAAAGACATTTCTATAACACTAATATTCTTGCTCTCTGCAAGTCCTGCCAAAAAGTATCCCAGTGCTGTGTTGAAACCTCTACCTCGACAAGTGGTTATCATATATGTTGGATGCCCACTGCTAATTATTTGTTCAACTAACATCCTAGTTGGGTCAGGAACTTGGAAGGATTCTATCGAATGCTCTTCAAGGTGTCTAGCAATGGCATTGGAAACATCATTCGACAAGCCATAAGCGTCTCTTAGAATGATTCTAGGATCTATTTCCTTGCGTAATGAAATAATACAGTGACCGATTAAATCTAGAAGTGCATTTGACAATTCCCGTGACCTTGATCTTGCTTCACCTGACCAAGAAGGAACAGTTGGTCTATACCCTGTTACAGAGGTGACATTAACTCGAGTGCCTTGTATATTTGTTACACGGTAAGTTGACCCACCCAGTAGAATAACGTCTCCGCTTCGTAAATTAGACACGAATGAACCCGATAATTGACCTAGTATTGAACCTTCAGCATTGAATACGAGATAAGAATTATCAGGGGCAATAGTTCCAATATTAGTATAGTAAATCATCCTAGAATAGCCGCGTTTCCCATAGATATTCTCTTCCCAGTCAACCCAAACTCTCCTTTCTTCTTCTAGCATATCTAATACTTCAATGAAATCATCATATGAGAAATTTCGATAAGACCATGCATTAACTATTATTTCATATGCTTCGTCAATGTCTAATTCATTGATTATAACCAATCCAATTATGAACTGAGCAACTACATCTAGGCAATTTTCAGGAAAATCTAATTTATCCATTTCACCTTTTTGAATTGCTGATTGGAGTGCAGCAAGTTCAATCAAATCATCAACACTTGTCGGTAAGAATCTAGCTCTAGGAATTCCTCCTACATGATGTCCTGCACGCCCAATTCGTTGAAGAGCAGTTGCTATATCACCCGGACTACCAACTTGAATGACTAAGTCTACTGAACCGATATCAATCCCCATTTCAAGAGACGAGGAAGTAACTACTGCTCTTAAGTGACCATGTTTTAATCGTTTTTCGACATCTAGTCTAATTTTTTTATCCATCGAACCATGGTGGCCTGCAACGAGTTCTCCCAGGTATGGTCTTAACCTCTGAACAATTGTTTCTGTCATTTTTCTAGTATTTGCAAAAACCAGAGTTGTAGTATGAGCTGATATTAATTCAGATATAGCCTCAATATTTGAGTCTAGTATCTTCATTACAGCCAAATCGCTGAATTTTTTATGAGTTATTAGAATATCTAAGTCGAGCTCCCGTGAACCGGATACTTTGGCGATACTGACTTTGCTATTATTATCTCTAGTCTCTTGGTCATCACTCGAAACTAAGTATTCAGCTACCTTTTCTAGCGGTTCCATAGTTGCCGAAATCCCTATCCTCTGAACTGGAGTTTTTAGCAGTGTATCCAAGTACGATAGTGTTAATGCTAGATGGACTCCTCTTTTTGTGGGGACCAATGAGTGCAGTTCATCCACAATCATATACTCTAATTCACTAACTATTGGCTGAAATCTGGGCGAAGTAATTGCAATAGCCAAACTTTCCGGTGTGGTGATTAATATGTGCGGAGGATTTCTAAGCATTTTTTGTCTATCTGATTGGCTAGTATCTCCAGTTCTTAGTCCAACTTTAATCTCTTGAGCTCGATCAGGTAGATAAGTTTCAGAAATTTCAGAGAGCGGCCCTATCAAATTTCTCTGAATATCGTTTGCTAGAGCTTTGATTGGCGAGATATAAACGCAATGGACTTTTTTCTCCAATTTATTATCCAATGCGAGTCTAACCAATTTATCAATAATGGTCAGAAAAGCAGTCAAAGTTTTTCCGGAACCAGTTGGAGAACATAGTAACAAATTCTTTCTCTCCATAATTGCCGGAATTGCAAGTTTTTGCGGCCTAGTGAAATCGGGAAAAGAATCCTTGAACCAGTTTCTAACTGGACCGCATAGGCTATCTAACAACTCATCACTAGAATGAGGTGACTCCAGATATTCTATCTCAGGCATTTTTTTGTCACTATCCCAATGGTGCCAAACGAGAGTATCGACTACTTGAAAACTTCCCTTTTATCCACATTGCAAGAGAGTGAATTTTCTAATCAAAATTTGAGCTCAAATTACCAAAAACATCCTTCTACAGGTGACAGCTCTCCAAATTATTCCCTTTGTTAATCGGTTAAAGAAAATATTCAGTACCCAATCTGGTAGTCTAAATAATATGCTACCAACTTTGAAAGCCCGTTTTGAGTTAAGCATTACCCTGCCCATCTGTTTTTTCCAAATCTTTTCATATTCTTTCAGATCTAGGCCTTCTCTGATGTGTTTAGAAATAACCTGCCCGGCAATTCTTCCACCTATCATAGCAATTGTTATTCCTGCTCCGTTTGAAGGTAAAACCATGCCAGCAGAGTCTCCAACGAGGACATAATTTCCTTTAACGAATGTTTTGATAGTTCCAGACATTGGTAATGAACCAGCACCATTGAATGTCGAATCGCCTTGATATTTATCGATGAACTCCGCAGCAAAAAGATTTAGAGACTTACCTTTGGCCAGTTTTTTCTGGATTCCCAAACCAATATTTGCACCTTCAGATTTTGGGAACATCCAAGCATATCCTCCGGGAGCCATCGACCCGAAATGCAATTCAACATCTTCTCCATAATTTCCTTCTTTAAGAGAAAATTTAACCGGTATATTCAATGATTTTTCTTTCCAAAATCCCCGCCTGACGGGATCATTATGACCACCAGCTCCGACAATTACTCTTGCTGTGATTGTTTTACCATTTCTAATAAAGACCGAATTTCCTTCTATCTTATTGACAAATGAATTAAGTAGATATTCTGCGCCACAACTTTTAGCCAATTCAACGAGTGCCTCATCATGTCTTACTCTATTCAAAACAAGACCATCAAAATCATACTTCAAAGATTTACCTGAAGGAGTGATAATACTCAGCACGTCAGTTCTTCGAGATATTGCATCATCCGGAGTTCTAAATAAGTCATCCATGTCAGGAACGTTTGGGCATAAACGTCGCATTTCATCATTTGTTGGAACAAGTTCTCCACACTGTAACGGTGTGCCTATAGATTCTCTAGCATCTATGACTAGGGTTTTGATTCCGGATTCAGCAGTGTATCTCGCTACTGTACTACCTGCCGGACCTCCACCTATGATTACAACATCATAATCATACTCGCTCATTATCCAACCCCGCTAAAACTCCCAAATCTGAGATGTTATTAACCATGCGTATTTGCACATATTAGCCAATATTGACGGTCAATTTCAAAGGCAAAGAACTCTAGGACATTTCAGGCGGTCCACATGTCAGTCCCCGATAGTAGTCGTTTGGAACGTTTATCTGGGATGCTGAAGAGGCGTGGAATTATTTTACCTGCTTTTGAAATTCACGGCGGTTCCAAAGGACTGTATGATTTTGGCCCAGTAGGTGGCAGATTGCGAAACAGAGTCAATCAAAACTGGATAGAACATTGGACTTCAATGGGAAATATTACTGAGATTTCTTGCCCTACAGTAACACCTTATGAGGTACTAGAGGCAAGTGGCCACGTAGGTGAATTTTCAGATTTTATGGCTGATTGTAACTCTTGTGGAGAGGCTAGTAGAGCAGACACACTGCTTGAAGGGGTCCATTCCAATCCTGATTCATTATCGAAATCTGATCTACAAAAATTATTTTCCAGGCACAACCCAGAATGTCCATCTTGTGGTGCAAGGGACTGGAGTGAAATAACCGCACAAAATTTGATGTTCAACACTGTAATAGGAGCCGGTAATTCTGGGCGGCAAGGATTTCTACGTCCTGAAACTGCTCAAGGAATGTTCACCTCATTTCAAACGTTGTACAGGCATAATCGTGAAAGATTACCATTTGGTGCAATCCAAGTAGGCAAAGGTTACAGGAATGAGATTTCACCAAGACAGGGAATGATTCGACTACGTGAATTTAACATGGCTGAATTAGAATACTTCATTGACCCTGAATCTGATTCGAATTTTGATTTCTCCTCTTGGAGGGAATTTCATTTTAAACTAATCCCCGAGGACGGCCAAGAAATTTCAATTTCTCTAGAAAAAGCAGTCAAAGATGGAATAATTCGAGATTCTACAGTTGGCTTTTTCATCGGCCTAACATATGATTTTCTAATTAAGGTTGGAATTGATTCTGACAAACTTAGATTTAGACAACACGAGTCAGACGAGATGGCTCATTATGCTATGGACTGTTGGGACGCAGAAATAAATGGATCTTATGGTTGGGTAGAATGTGTTGGAATCGCTCATAGAGGCTGCTATGATTTAGAGGCACATGAGAAATATACTGGTAAATCTCTAAGAGCCCGAAGAGAATTTGATGAGCCTAAACATATTGAAATTGATAATTGGACAATCGACGGCTCAGTTGCAGGTCCTGTGTTTAGGTCCTTGGCTGGAGAAGTCAAATCTGCGGTGGAAAATTTACCCATTGAAACTGAATTCCCTTGTAAAATTGAATTAGATTCGGGCGAATCAGTTACTGTAGAAAAACAACATGTCAAGAGAAACAAAAGAACTGAAGTTGTAACCGGAGAATGGTTTATCCCTCACGTTGTAGAACCAGCATTCGGAATTGACAGAATCATTTGGCACATTTTAGATCATGCTTATGATGAAGTTTCTAAAGACGATGAGCTATATACGGTCTTGAGATTGAACGAATCCGTTGCGCCTGTAGATTACTGTGTTTTTCCTCTTTTTGAAAAGGATGGAATGGGTGAAATTGCTAAATCTATTAATGCAGATTTATGCTCTAAATTTGGCATTATTTCAATTTATGATTCCAGTGGTTCCATCGGTCGAAGGTATGCTAGGGCTGATGAAATTGGAGTCCCAATATGCATTACAGTCGACCATCAGTCTTTAGAAGATAATACAGTAACTTTGAGGGATAGAGATACAGGTATTCAGAGAAGAGTCCCTATCGATTCACTATAATCTATGTTAATTTGATGGTATAATTAAATTACGTAGTTAATGTTCAAGAACCTTCACATGTTAGGAAATTTATGGCTAAAGTTAGTGATTGGACTGAGAGGTATCGTCCAATATCAGAAAGCCATCTCGAAGGAAATGAATCTCAACGTCGTAAGATAAGAGATTGGTTAACCGAATGGCAAGATGGAATGCCTAGAAAAAAAGCACTCTTACTTGTTGGACCGCCTGGTGTAGGAAAAACAACAGTTGCTCGAGCGATTGCTCAAGATATGGATTGGAGTGTTATAGAATTGAATGCTTCTGACGCAAGAAATGCTGCTGCAATACGAAAAGCTGCAACTCAAGGTGCTACACATCGTTCACTTTTCCATAATCCAAATGATAAGAAACAACGAACATTAGTTCTATTGGATGAGGTAGATCACCTTTCTGGTGGTCTGAAAAAAGTCAATCAAGAAAAACTCGATAAGGCGGTAATGGGCGAAGAAGTCGGCGGTAATCCAATAATTTTCAAAGGTGATTCAGGTGGTAAAGCGGAGCTATTACGATTGTTAGATGAGACAAAGCAACCTGTGATACTTGCTTGTAATGAAATAATGGGTTTGTGGGGTAAGGGATCAAATTGGCGGTCAACTAGAGATAGATTCCAAAAACAAGTAATTACAATAAATTTTGAACGAGCGAGTGATGATGCAATAAGAAGAATTGCGCGGCGAGTACTTAAGTCAGAAGAAATAGAATTTGATGCT
>MDTE01141502.1_pt1 | contig 29330 bp, 23 predicted proteins | sample 811231 | NCBI WGS metagenome assembly MDTE01 (sample SAMN05326651, study PRJNA326480) | marine metagenome | isolation source: seawater | place: Indian Ocean: Red Sea | collected 2010 | reverse complement strand
CGCTATACTGCTCATGACCCAACGGTTTGCCACCGTCGGAGCCGTCATCCTTACTCCTATCCTGACCACCATCTTGATCTTCTGCTGGAGCACCATGGTAGTACCAACGGCAACCGTCGTTAGCCTGATGAGCCTCGGCGTTCTCTTTCTACTCCTCTGGGATTTCCATAAATGGAAGACTCTCTTCCTGAAGGATGGACAGCAGGTCGAGCTCCATATCCCCGGCCCACATCCGACCATCGACATGAAACTCTGGACCCGCTGCGGCTGGCTGATCCTCCTTCTCTATTTCGGGAACGCCGCCGTCACCGGCGAGGTCTACCGCCCCCAGGGTGCAGACTGGTCCAACCCCTCTTTCATCCTGCTACAGGTGATCACCTTTCTCCCCCTGATCACCTTTGTGGTCGACTACCGCCGGTACCGTCGAACAAAAACATAAGCGATACGCGACGCGCTTTTCCAACCGACTCAAAGCGCCTCATGCCCTGAGATACGCATAGAGTGTTTCCAGATAGTTACTAATACGGTGAAAATTAGTCATTTGTATTCACCACTGGAATGGTCGAACATTTTCCTAACACAGGAGGACTGACCATGTATCCAAGCAAATACCATCTCCCCTTGATTGGGATTATCGTTATCGTTTTCGGTGCCTGTACCTTTGAAATTGAACCTGGCGATCCGCAATGGCAGAGCCAGGGGCAAAATGGCGTGCAAACACCAGTAGTCAACACAACCTCGACCGGCCAGCAGCCGAAAGTCGTGGTCCCGCCCATCTGGAGCGAAGAGGTGCAAGAGCCCGCCATCTCCATCGTCGCTGGGGCGAGTCATGCATGCGCCCTATCCGCCCACGGAGACGTCAGCTGTTGGGGTAAAAATGACGTCGGACAGCTGGGTTATGGGCATATAGAGACCATTGGAGACGACGAGCCCGCCGCAAGCCACGGCCTTGTGGATGTGGGCGACACGGTCCTCTCTCTCGCCGCGGGACAGGACCACACCTGCGCCATCCTTGGAAAAGGTAGCATTCGTTGTTGGGGCTATGGAGGCGACCTGGCCCTGGGCAACGGGAATGGCAAATATTACACCGTCGGCGACGACGAACACCCCGGCGAAATGGGCGACGCCATCATCTATTCCAACAGCCCCTTTGTGCAGGTCGTAGCAGGGGATCATCATAGCTGTATGCGGAACGAGTCCGGCTCGATCAAATGCTGGGGGACCTCCCCGGAGGGTGCTCTCGGGTATGGCTTCTCTACCAAGACCGGTGGCTGGTTGGGTCATGTGCCCATCGGCGGTGACGCCAGCTTTCTTGTCGCTGGCGCCGAACATACCTGTGCCGTCGTAGATGGCGGTATGGTGCGGTGCTGGGGTGATGGAAGCTCGGGTGCCCTCGGTCACGGAGGCCTGGAAGATATCGGCGACAACGAACAGCCTACAGATCTTGCTCCGTTATGGCTGGGCGAAGCGGTGACTCAGCTCGCCGCCGGCTATCAACACACCTGCGCACTCACCGCGTCGGGAGCGGTGCGCTGCTGGGGTGAGGCCAGCACGGGCGCCCTTGGCTACGGCAATGAACAAGATATTCATAATGCCCAGCTCGCTGGCGTCGTAAACGTCGGGGGCGTTGCGGTGCAGATCGCAGCCGGCGCGAACCATACCTGCGCGTTATTGTTGAACGGTGGGGTCCGCTGCTGGGGCGACGGTAGCTGGGGTGCTCTCGGCTACGCCAGCACCGAGAACGTTGGCGATAACGAAGTACCCGCAGCCATGGGTGATATCGACCTCTCCGATGCCGCCATTCAAATCGTAGCGGGTGATGATTTCACCTGCGCCTTATTGGCTGCTGGAGCGGTACAATGCTGGGGTAGCGGTCTCGACGGACGCCTCGGACATGGCCGCTTTGAGATCACCATCGGTGACGACGAGCCCCCATCCGCCATCAAACCCATTCTCCCCTTCGGTATCTGATGAAACTCTATCCTCAACCCTCTTCGTGGCGAAGTCTGCTACTTCTCTGCGCGACGCTCGTCCTCCTGGCTGCCTGTGATGGTATGCCGGAGGACGAGTTCTCGGTGGACGTCCCGCAGACTGGAAACCATGACGAGTGGACCGCAATTATCGACGTCGAGTGGACCATCGAAGCAGGGAGCGAAGAGTTCCTCTGTGCTCTGGTCACAGTGGAAGAAGACATCTACATCCGAGGGTTTCAAGCCGCCGCACCGTACGGAACACACCATACGGTGCTGACGGTAACCCAACCCACCGGACCCGACCGTGTCTTTCCCTGTGACCCGGGAACTCTCAGTGACGCCATGATCTTCGCGTCGGGCTTTGGCACCGACGATCTGATCTTTCCAGAAGGTGTCGCCATACGGATTCCGGCCGGTAAGCAGCTCTTACTCAACCTGCATCTCCTCAACGCGACCCCTGGCCCCCTCTCGGGCCGATCGGGGACACGCATCAAGACTCTGCCAGCGGACGAGGTTGTCGCCGAAGCGGAGGTGGTCTTCGCAGGTACAGCGACCTTTGCAATCCCACCTCATTCGGAGGCGAGCGCCACCGGTAGCTGCGTATTCGAACAGGACGCAACCCTATTGAGCCTCTGGCCTCATATGCACCAACTGGGTCGCCATATGGTGGTGGAGCACTACACTGCGGACGGAGTAAGCACCCTCCATGACGAACCCTTCGACTTCGTCGATCAGCTCAACCACCCTATCGAACCCCTGACCGTACGTGCCGGCGAGAGAATCGACGTAACCTGTATCTGGAATAACACCACGGCAGAGACCGTCCGGTATGGGGACACCTCCAGTGAGGAGATGTGCTTCGTTGGTCTCTATCGATACCCGGCCTTCAGCCGCGGACTGTATTGCGATATACCCGGATTCTAGGATGCACGTGGCAAGGTCCGATTAAGGCGCGGCAGGCACAAAGGTCCCACCGATCGCGATATCTTCGGTGCAATCCTGCTGTACCTCGCCAGTTTCCTTGGTGAAACTTGTTTGCACCGTACCACTTCCCGAGAGCGCCCCATCCTCTTCGGCGGCCGTATAGATATACTGGATGAACGCCGTTCCGCCTTCCTGGCCTTCCCCCGACCCCGGAACATATACCTCGGCCGTCACGGTAATCCGAACGGAACAAGCCGGACCGTCACCGATCACCTCCACGGTCATCTCTGGGCTGGGTTCCTGCGGCTCGGCCATAGAGATCGTATAGGTACCGTCTTCGCCTGGCTGCACCACATATTCCTTGGTATCCGGGCCCTGGGCCGGCGCACCCGTTGGCGTACATCCTTCGCCAGGCAGCGCTGCCGTCGTGATCTCGATGGTCCATGCACCGCTCGGATCGCAGGGATCCGTCGGCGTGTCTCCGGTGTCAGCAGCCTCGGAGGTGTCCTCCTCGACAGCATCATCGGAGGAGGTGTCCTGGCTCTCTGAAGAGTCCTGGCTCTCTGAACTGTCCTGGCTCTCTGAACTGTCCTGGCTCTCTGAAGTGTCCTGGCTCTCTGAGGTGTCCTGGCTCTCTGAGGTGTCCGAACCAACCGGGTCCGTGTCTGCGCTTCCTCCACAGCCGATAGAAAGCATCAATCCACATAAAAAGACTACTAAACGCATCGTTTCACTCCTCGTAAGCCGTATGATTAACGCTACGGAACGTACCCACGGCCTGTCAACCAACGGACGCGCACCAAACCTCTGTTCTTGTTGGCTCCCGAGGATTGTTGTTATGTTGCCCACACGGAGATCAACTATGAAAAAAACAGCAGTGTTTACCGGCCTGATGGTCGCTTTGAGTCTATCCCTTTTCGCCTGTGGGGGCCCCGATGGTAACGGCCGCCCCGACGACAAATACGCCTGCGATATCAACGAAGGCGGCTTTTGTATCTTTACAGGAACACCACATCAGACCGGTCTGGAGCCAGGCACAGATGGTATCGTCGATCGAGACGGGGCCTTTCTCTTCTCGGTAGACAACGCCCTGGCCGCCAACGCCAATGGTGAAGTACTTGAAGCCCGGGGCACGCCGGCTTTCGACGGCGACGATCTCATTGAGGGCTCGCAGGACGGCTTAAGCGACGACGAGAAGGCGTTCCATCGGGTTATGGCGATTATGTACCCGATCCGTAACGCGCTGATGTACGACATCGAAGAGCTGACCCAGGAGCGCTGGGACAACCTGGTGATGGAGCTTAGTTTCCGAGCCATCAAGGAGACCACCTATACCGGCGGACCGACCCCGAAAGACAACTATTACGGGCGGCAGGGCATCTTCGACCTGGCGAAAAATCCCGAGGGACGCGACATCCATCACGACGTTATGAAATTTCTAGAGGAGTCCGGGCTCTATCTATTGTGTCATGTAACGAGCGATGAATTCGCGCAGATGCTGGCCGACACCCACCCGGAGGGTCATGATCCCTGCGCCGATGCAGGGTTCAGCACAAAGACTCCGTTCTAGAGGGTACGAATCGGATCACCCCGCTTCGAGCCCACGACGACGCAGGACAAAGGCCAAGAAAAGAAGTCCCAGTAGACCATGGAACATAGGGGTCGAGCCGCTCCGTGTATGGGCACGACATCCGCCACTGTCACTGCCGGCACCTCCCAGATCTTCGGGGACTACAAAGCCCGTGTTGGAACCATCGTTGGCCGGACCTGCCAGGTCTTCGTCTTCCGATCCAATCTCCGAGTAGACGTCAGCACCGGGTTCGGGTTCGGGCTCGGGCTCGGGTTCGGGTTCGGGTTCGGGTTCGGGCTCGGGCTCAGGCTCGGGTTCCGGCTCGGGCTCAGGCTCGGGTTCGGGTTCATTGCACCCATTACCATTGGCGTCTGGCACGAGTATCAATTCCGGGGCCAGCTCGCTGGACTCGGTGGACCAATAGCCGGCTCCGTCCACTTCCGACGAGTTGATCGCGAAGGCGTAGATCCCATCGCATGGAACCGCAGCGGATACATCCACAGAATAGGCGGTTCCTATCCCCACGGAGCCAAAGGAGTCCAGGACCGTATCGCCAATCGCTGGCATCGTATTATAGGTGAGGCCATCCTCGGTCCAGGAGGTATCCGAAACCGCACGAACATCACCACCATACCCACCATTCAATGTCTTCAAACGTAGGAATGCGCTCTCTACGGCTCCAACATTCGCCACATGGAATTTCAGAAATATCGTACGCCCATCACCACCGACACGGAGCTCATCGCTAGAACCATGCGCCGTATCCGGAGAGGACGGATCGGCCCAGGTGTCATCGCTAGGATGAACAAGTAGCGGATTCTCCGGCTCCGGCTCGGGTTCAGGCTCGGGTTCTGGCTCGGGTTCAGGCTCTGGAGCGGGTCCATCGGAGGAGACTACGAGGTTCTTATAAATAACACCGTGCTGTGGTCCGTAGGTGCCCGGGATGGTGTTGTCCGTTCCAAGAAAGACATACCGAAAGGCCATGGGCTGGTCGTGTTCGTGGGTGACCTGCGCGACCCCATCCAGAAACACTGTGATGGTTCCCTCTGCGGTCCATTCAACAGAGATGGTATAGGTCTCGGCCGGGTTGATGGTGCCATGAGACTTCTGCACTCGGTTTTCGATACGTTGCTCAAATCCCGCGGGGCTGGAGAGAAACTTGAAGCAGTTGTCGTAGGTCGCGCCCGTTCGAATATTGAAGAATCCGGTCTGCGGGTTCGAGTCGTTGGCTCCCCAGGCCGAACCATGAGGGGCCTCATACATATTGATGATATGTTGCTTGTCGTGGTGGTGCTGATCGCTATCCGAATTCGGATTCCAGTTGGTTACTTCTACCGAAAAAGAGCCCGCGCTCAGGCTTTGGCCCACGTCCCACCAGATCTGATGGGGAGCCTGCCAGCCTCCACCGGTGAAGGAGCCACCATTCTGGTTGCCGGTCGTAGAGCCCGCTAATGGGTCCGACAATATCGTCTCCGCCAGGCTAAGGTTCGGTGCCCAGAACAAGCCATGTACAAGAACCAGAAATCCGACCAATGGTTTCATCACTATCCTCCCGTTGACGAGACCAGAGATTCCGCTCCCGCCCCATATCTACTAGACACCAGCGAAAACCATGCCATTCAAACCGAGCACAGCGAACAGCTTGTTGTGACATACGAAGGTGGGGCATGGAGGACTCGCTCATGCCAGATGAAGAATGCGCTGATTCTACATTCTTGATACAAAGAAGGTTCGGTCGGAACCGACACGAACAAAGGACTCGCGCTCGACAATCTCGGCAGCCCCATCCTGGTCGGCTCATTCCCGGCCTCGAATGATCTTGGTGGCGGCTTCTTACCGCACGTAAGCAACAACGACATCTATATCGTCAAGCTAACACCGTAACCCGCATAGGAGGTTGATTTGGGACTCCGATTTTCCGCGTTGGCGATATGTCTTCTCATGGGGTTCGGCTGTAGTAGTGCGACGGATACGACTCCAAACGACGAACCATCATCAGACAGTGGGATTGACCCTGGCGTGTCCAATGCACAGGGACCAGACTCGTATTTCATCGCCGTGCATTGCGATCCGAACGTCACCTTCCCGGAGGAATTCCTTCACCTCGACACGATGGTACTGGCGGCCAATGAACAGAATGTGAAACTGACCTTGATGTTCACACCGCAATGGGTGGAGTACATTCTAGGTGCACCGAGTCGTAAGGACCGCTTTGATTTCTGGGTTGCGAGTGGTCATGAGATCGCCATGCACCATCACTCGGTCTACCACCCTGGCACCTGGGATCAGTACTCCGACTTCGAATACGACGAATACGCCCCGATTATGGGTTTCGCCAAGGCGGATAATGCGGAGAAGCTGGGGGACCTCGATGATTTGATGGCGTCGCTGGATACCCTTCATCCTGGGATCAAAGCCGGCTGCGCAAACGATGAGGCCGATAAGAGCGTCATGCCCGACGCGGTCGTCAAGGATACCTGCTCAGGCTTCTCCAATAGTTACGCCTACCCGGTTGGAACTCGCGCCGAAGGTGCTGATCCGCTGAAGAGCGTAAACGATTTTGCCCTCGTGGGAACGACCGCCAACGGAATCGAACGACGCTGGCTAAGTCATGGGATGATCTCTGCCCCATTCATTGACGCTACCGAGCTCGCCTTCAATGAAATGAATGGTGGAGCCCATGGAGTGGTTATTCACACCAATGATCACGACGTATCGAGTCTTAATTCCTGGCTTATAATCCTGGCCAACTATGATCAGGGGGCAGGAAGCGATACCGTCAGCGGTATCCTCGATGGGGGCACTCTTCCTGAAGAAACCATCGATCCTGCAATACTCAACGCCATCTACGAAGAGAGCGGGAAGGATAAAGAGAACGGCCCACCAGGCCCATGAAATGAGAACGCATCCTCCGGTTTTTCCAACCATGCTATTATACAATGCTCAATCGACTGCTTTTCACATTGCCAGGTCACAGCCAACATGATCACATTTCAGACCAGTGTCCGCTCTAGGGATAAGAAAACCCGTATCAATGGGCTCCTCATGGGGGGGCTCCTATTCTCGGTTTTCTGTCTCGCACCTCTTCTTATGAGTGGCTGCTCTGAAGTCATTAATCGAGCGCAGGATACGCAATCTTTGCCCTCGGACACGGCCCCCCCGGATGTTCCCACCGTATCTCCCGATAGCGCGGACACAACCAGTCCCAGCGACACGACCAATCCGACTGACACGACCAATCCGACTGACACGACCAGTCCCAGCGATACTGCGGACGTATTCGATACCGGCTGTATTCCGCAATGCGAAGGCCGTACCTGTGGCGACGACGGCTGCGAAGGAAACTGCGGGATCTGTGAGCCTGGACAAGAGTGCAATAATGGAAACTGCAGCGGTGGCAACGACCCCTGTGCGGAGGCTCCAGACTGCACCGCAGGTACCGAACAAACAGAAGCCTGTAGTCTTTGCGGCACACGAAGTCGTATTTGTACTGAGCTATGTTCGTGGGGTGCTTGGGGCAACTGCACCGGACAAGGTGTATGCGCTGCGGGGACCAGTCAACTCTGCCAGTGTGGCAGCCAGATCTGTGATGTAACATGCCAATGGGGCGAGTGCACTGGCTGCGCATGGTACGAGGACTGTACCAACGCCGGTTGTACGAAGAAGAACCCCTTGCCCTATCTACGGTCTCCAGGCCCGGGAACCGCCGCGGCCTTCCTCGCACCTCCGCAATATACAGGGGAGTTCCAGTTGCCAATTATGGGGACGGGAAACCCCTATTGGTACCTGACACAGTGGAGCATTCCGGCAGCTATGGATCCTGGTAACGCCTCCTCCAATGGTGGAGGCGGAAATTGCATTATGTCCGGCCTAGGAGTTGGGCTCTTTCAATGGGGCGTGGGCAACGCCAACGCGAGTATCTGCTGGAATGAAACCCCTCAGGCCGAACAAGGGTACGCTGTGCAGCTCTTTGGTAACGGTGCCGGGATTGCCTGTGGAGTTGAGTTGGACGTATTCCTATCGCCGACCACTCCGAATTACTCTACGACCATTGATGCTCACGGCCTGGAACTGGGCATAGTCCAGGATGCCCCCTCTCTGGCAGCACATAGTAGTTTGATCTTTTCCTTCGAAGCCGAGCTTTCGTATCAATCCGTCAACATCAACTGCTCGGCGGCGAATGCCAACCCGCCGTGTGGGACCAGCGAGAACGTGGACTATGGTGGGATCATGGCATCTCTCATCGCGGAGAATCAGGCCACCAACCAGATTCTCTTCTACCAGATCTACCTTTACGATACTCGACAGACTGCGGGATGCGGCGACATTCCCTGTGAAGCGACGACCGTCTGGTTCGATCAGGGCTCTGAATCTATGGCGGCACCCTGGTATGGAGTCTCCCATCTCATCGCTAATTATGGATCTCCCTGCCTGTCACAAGGCACACCGCATTACTATTCTCTCGATGTTCTCCCGTACCTGGAGCAGGTCATCAACGACGGTCCCTCTTCCCTGACCCCGGGATACCCCGCACTCGATACAAACCTCAATAATTGGCGGGTCACCCAGATGTATCTGGGAACAGCCCTGGTAGGCGATGTACAACTGCGCTCCATCTTCAGCAAAATCGATCTGGTGGGTCACGGCTCCTGGTAACATCCACCGCCCTTTTCAAAAGAGCCCAGACTATAGGTTTGCAGCCAAACGGACGAAGGTAGTAGAGGAGCCGGCGGTACGGCTCGAAACGTAATGAGAGGGTCGAACGATGGTCGAGAAGAATACGTATTGGATACCATTGGCTATCGTTGCGATCCTGGTGGGAGGGTGCAGTTATGGACAATGCTCCAAGGACATACCCCTCGAGGGTACATGGGAGTGCACATCTACCTGGACCGCAAACATCGACGGTAAATCGGTGCCATGCTCTGTGAAACAACAGGGCGTATGTGAACAAAACGTACTGTCCCTTACGGGCGTCCTTTCCATTGGTGACGCGCAATGGTCCGAAACGGCGAAGGCCACCTGTCATGGCTCTACGAAGGCTCTATATGGAAAGCAGATTTCGAATGCGAGCGTTCCAATGAACGACGCCGCCCGACGATTTGAGCAAGAAAAGTTAGAGGGCAAAACCCTCTCCGATATAGCGCCACCGGATTATCATGTTCGGGTTATTTCTCGGACCGACACCCAGTTCAAAGGCGTCAATCGGGACGACCGCACCATAACGTGTACCCGCCTGTAGCCAATCGATTGAAACAATGATAAATTCCCTCCACCATTTCAACTCGTGGAGTATATCAGTGGCTACCTATACATGTGATAAATGCAATATGGCCGTAAATGCTAGCTGTGCCCATTGCGATACACCTCTTGAAAATACAGTTCTGACCAAAGACGACGGCTCGACTGTACAGGTCTCCCAATGCCCGGAAGGCCACGGGAAGATCAAGTCGCCTCTTTGCTGCGGTCAGGATATGACCTGCTCCCTCTGAGAGCAGATAGACTCCGCAACGAACACATGGGTGAGCTGAGGAAGTTCACCGCTGTTTTTCCGACTTCGTATGCAACGGCCCCGGCCGTTACAACAGGAACGGACCGGTGTGAACTGCGCTCCTTCCCGCGGTTTGGGTGATAAAACATCCCCAAATCCCCCAATCCGTTCACATAATTAAACCTAACAAAACCTAGAAGTTACACTTTCAACTGTTGACTTTGGGTTATGCCGTTAGTTAATCGCCTCTGCGTCGAAGGCATACGAATGCCTGGTTGGGCGCATAGATAGATTATAGGAGAATGGCAGATGAAAAGAGGTATATGGGAAGCATTTAAGGTATTTGGACCCCTCGGTCTCGTGGTGGGATTGGTGATGGGCGGCGTCGGCTGTACCACTGAGCTACATCCGGAGCTGGAGCGGGACTACCAAACGCAAGGTGGTAAGGCCGACCAGCTGGTATTCAGTGACGGGACCTTGTTGGTGATCGATGAAGACCTGGAGGTCGATGAAGACGTCGATGCGCCACTTCATAGTGTGGAATCCGATCAGAGAGATCTCTGTAATGGCGAGTTCATCTCCATGGAAGCCGTGGAGGAGATGCTCATTCTAACGGAATTAACGGACTATGAAACGGTCTATAGCATCTTTGATCGCATCGATCGGATCGCGGCGCTATTCGAAGCTTGTAACGATCCCTGGGGCATGTTCCCCACGGCCTATCGGCATATCACCCGTCGAATTATCCGTGCCATCGATGGAGAGGAGATTGGAAGTGAGGACTGGTCCCGAGCCATTGTTCTCGACTTTGCGGGCCGCTATCTGGAGAACCTACGGGCCGTATTGACCAATAACGAGCCGTCCTACGCATGGAAACATTACTACTATTTGGCGGACCGGAGTGACGTCTCCCGGGTACGGGCTGTTGTCGTAGCAATGGTAACGCACCTCACCCTGGATCTCTCCTACTCTCTCGTGGCGATCGGCTCCACCGAGGATAATAAGGACGATTATTTCGTTCTTGGAGAGTTGATGATTGAGATCACACCGGACTTTATCGAGGACCTTCGTTTCTATTACGACGCGGACGCGGAAGCGATTCTCAATGGATTCTTCTTCGGTGAATGGGTCGATGGTGCCTTCGGAGCAGATACTACGATCACCCTCTCGTACCAGACCATCCGGACCAAATCCTGGAACAACCGATGGCTGATCGAGAATGGATGGGAATGGATGGCAAAGAGCGAAATCTACTCGGCATTCTGGGCGATTGATGGCGTTCTCGCCAGCCTGGATGCATCCGGGGCTATCTAGAATGAAGCGGCCACTTCTGCTCGTCGCATTGGTCCTTTTCTTCGGATGTGTCCAAAGCGACGAAGACCGATTAATCTGTGAACAGGCAAGCAAGCATCTGAGTCAATGCTTTGACCAGAGCATGCCTATCGAACCCTATTGCGACGTAGAGGTAGCAAAAGAGGTCGTCGAACGGCCTTGCAACGAACTTCGCGGGGCCGGCAAGGCCGACTGGTTTGGTGACTGGCTGTGTAAGCTTGGCTTTCTATACCGGTGCGAAGCGCCTGTATGTGAGGACGTGCCCACATATGACGAAGTAAGCTCCTGCAGTGACTACATCGGCATGGATGGCTGTGCTTCCTGCGAATACTACTTCTGCCGCGACGCCGAACGAGCGGAATCCTGTGGCGAGAAGGGATATTACCAGGGCTTCGTTGGACGCTATTGCGTTCTCTTTACCCAGGAGACCGTCCCCCGCTTATCCCCGAAGGGTCAGGAGTGGATCGCAAAAGTACGCACATGCCTGCAGGAATCTATGGAAGATGTTTCCGACGATATGAGCTGTAAAGAAGTGAAAGATTATGGCTATGCCGCTCACCCGGGATGTTATGTAGATACAGGGTTCTGTGAACTTTCCCTTACGGATATGATCGCCATCTTCAATACGGTCTCCCCTCTCGAAATGGGCTTACAACCCTTTTCGACGGCCTTCCAATGTATGCGCCAGTGGTTCAACCCAGACACGGGTACCCTGACAGATGAGGGCTTGGAACGAGCCGCATACGAAGAATAATATCGAACACCGCCCCCTTTTCTCCGGTTACAGCGTTACCATTGGTGGGTCGGTAAACTTTCCGAACGCGGATAAGATCGTATCCCACAGTTGCGAGTTTACACCGTATCAGTCGATAATGCGTGCACTTGCAGTGTGGGAGTTGGGAATGTCGAGTCGGAAAACGTTTTTTCTGTTTTTGTTACTTTGCCTCTTCGTAGGGCCGTGGAATTGCTCTGGTAGCAGTGATGACGCGAACAAAAGCGGCGATAGCACATCAAACGATATAGCCAACGAAGCCACTCCAACCACCGATCCGGGGACCAGTAGCGATGTCGACGCATCCACTCCCGAGGATACGGGTCAGAGTGTCGACGGCGCCTTTGGCTTCCCATGTCAGACGAATAGTGAATGTCTTAGTGGGTTCTGTATTCCCTCCCAGCACGGCTCGGTATGCACGACCTTCTGCCTGGACGACTGTCCCGATAATTGGACCTGTCGTGCTGTCGAGCTACCCGGTCAAGACATCACTTTCCTTTGCCTGGATCCTTTCGCCAACCTCTGTCGCCCCTGTGAAGCGAATGCGGACTGCCGGGCGCTAGGCGGCACGGATAACGACCGTTGTATCGACTTTATGGACCGAGAGGGCTCGTTCTGTGGGGCCGATTGTTCGACAGGCGTGGATTGCCCCGAAGGCTACACCTGCCAGGCTATCACCCAGGCCGATAGCGGACAGTCCTTCCAGCTTTGTCAGCCTGACGCCGGCGTATGCGAATGCAACCCAGCCGCCATCGAAGATAAGGCCCAGACCGATTGTTACGATGGTCTCTGTACGGGCATCCGATTCTGTAATGAGAATGGTTTAACGGAATGCAGCGCGCAGGAATCCACAGACGAGATCTGCGATCTCCTCGACAACAACTGCAATAGCGAAGTCGATGAAGATCTGGGTACGACCACCTGTGGATTGGGAGCCTGTGAGCATTCTATCGATAGCTGCGTGGACGGGATCGTACAGGAATGTGACCCCCTGGAAGGAGCCAGTGAGGAGGTCTGTGATGGTCTCGACAATAATTGCGATGGAGAGGCCGACGAAGGCTTCGACAACACCGATGGCGACGAACAGGCCGACTGTGTCGACACCGATGACGACAACGATAGCGTCGACGACGAAACGGACAACTGCCCCCTGATCGACAACGCCTCGCAGGACAATCACGACGGCGACGAGCAGGGAGATGCCTGTGACGATGACGACGACAACGATCAGGACCCAGACACTACCGACTGCGCCCCTCTCGATGGTACGACCCACAGTGGAGCGGAGGAGGTCTGTGATGGCGCCGACAATAATTGTGATGGCAACATCGACGAAAACGCATGTGGCCCGCTTGGAGATGAATGTACCACTGCTGCCGACTGTATCAGTGATTTCTGTGTCGACGGCGTCTGCTGTGACAGTCTATGCGACGGCAATTGTTTGTCTTGCCTTGCAGAATTCACAGGAGCCGCGAGTGACGGAATCTGCCAGGCGATTGTCGCTGGCCAGGATCCAGACGACGAATGCGACAGCACAGGTGTATGCAATGGTGAGGGGGAATGCGCCGATTTCGGAACACCGGTACCTGTCCCCGCAGGGACGGTCGTAGCCTGGAACGGGCTGGTAGAAGCCATTCCGGCAGGCTGGCATCTATGCGATGGAACGAACGGTACGCCCGATCTTAGCGGCCGCTTCATTCGCGGTGCAGGTGGAGATCTACCACTGGGCGATTCGGGACCAGGAGGTATCTCTGGGACTACTTCTACAGATGGGGCACACACCGGCCCCGCTACCGCAAGTGGCGGCTCAAGCCCCAATTCACAACCCTACGGTTACGGCCGAAACAGCGACGGTGATCATGCACATGCAATGGGTGGTCCCATGGACTTGCCGGAACATTATACCCTGGCCTTTATCAAAGCGTCGGCCTCTGCAGATCTCCCGGCAGGAGCCGTCACCTGGTCCACCGGCATCGCAGGCGCTCCGGGATACCAGACCTTCATTCCGGCCGCAGGCCGATTCCTTATGGGCGTCACGGATAACACGCGCCAGGCCGCAGGCTCCGTCGTACGAAACTACGACATACAAACTGTAAATGCTGGTACGCATGCTCACACACCTGGTGGCCACAACGGTAACGGCTCCACCAGCGCGTCGAACCATAACCCAGGGGATCACACACACGATGACATTTCGGAATCCGGAAGCATAACGACCTTGCCGCCCTACCTGGTTCTCAGCCCCGTACATGTAGAAAGCGATGCAGGTGCCGTCACCGGTGTGATTATCGCCTATGACGGAGATCTAGCCGCCATACCGGCCGGATGGACGGTCTACGCTCCATTGAGTGGAATCCTTCCTCTAGCCGCCGGGGGTGACTTCGAACTCAACGACACCGGTGGAAGTCTGGACGGGCCTTCTTTCTCCGGCCAGACGGAACCCATAACCATCCCCCATTCCCATAACAGCGCACCGGGAACGAGCGGCCAGGTCAGTCCAACGGGCGCCCTCCATGGGGAATTCGATTGGGTTCATTTCCACACCTGGGAAGCGACCGTGTCCCCAATGGTTCCGTACTACGCCTTACATTATCTGATTTATGAGGCACCATAACGGGCCCTACAGCTCGGCTAGTAGTCCAGGTCTACGATCGCGCTAACCCTCGGCGCCATCGAGACAGTCCGGACACTCACCCCGAAGTTGGATAGCGGCCTTCTGGACCGAAGCATTCCAACGACCCGCTGCGGTTTCGGCAGGAACAAGCTCCACCGGCAGACAGGAGACCTCACCGCAGTCCTCACAGACAAAATGCGGGTGGCTATGTTGATCTCCTTTGGTGCGGGCGAGTGCGTAGCGGTCAATCCCGTTGGCTCGGTTGACCACCAGGATAAGCTCCGCATCTCGAAGTTTCACAAGGTTCCGATAGATCGTCGCCGGATCCCAGTCCGTGTCGCCAAGGAGCTCGAGCATCTGCGAATGAGAAACAGGGCTCTGCGCATCAGCGATTGCACCAAGTACCGCTAACCTGGGAGCAGTGACTCGTAAGCCCCTTTCTTTCAGAAGCTTTTCTACTTTGTCCTGGGTGGTGTTCATCATACCTCGTGGCCAATAAGTCCCCCGCGACCACTCCCTTATAGTACCAGAGAACCGCTGTATTGCAAGTCGCTTGCATTCTCAAAACAAATCACATATACGTAAATGCAAGCTACTTGCAGAGACGGCTCCCTCTCCTGATGTCCTTTGGCCTCCATGGGGAATTCGATGAGGGCATACCACAGCAGGTAAGCGACGATGTCCCCAATGATTCCGTACAACACATTGCATACTCTGATTTATGAGGTTCCTTAATGTTTTCGGTACACCAGCTATCGGTGCGGGCTCGCATCGTACTAACTATACTCATTGGTATCTGCAGTCTTCCAACTGCCAATGCACAAACACGGACGGTACAGGAAAGACCCAACATCTGGAATCCTCAGATTTCTACAGGGATCGTGTTTTTGGGCGGATATAGCACGGCCGACGAACATGACCATGAGGGGGCGCACGGTTTAGAGTCTGGGTTTCAGCTTCAGGAAATCGAACTACGTGTCGAGAGTAATGTGGACCCCTTCTTTCGTGGCATCGTCTCTCTCGCGGGTCATATGCATGAAGGAGTTATGGAAGTGGGCTTTGAAGAAGCCTTCCTTTCCACTATCGCGATTCCTGATCTGACTCTTCGTGCCGGGAAGTTCCTACTCAACTTCGGGAAATCAAACCTCCGCCATACCCACGCACGCCACTATCTCTCAGCCCCCATGCCTACAACGGCTCTGACAGGGGCCGACCACCTTCTCGGGATCGGTGTCTCCCTCGATTATCTCATGCCACTTCCGTTCTATACGGAGCTGAACCTACAAGCGGTCCGACCGGGCTGGGAAACGGGACACTCGGAAGATTCGGATGGGCACGCGCATGGTGGCGGAGGCGATCCTCTCGATCTTACATACGTGACCCATCTGAAGACCCTCTTTGATCTGGGGGACACCACCACCCTGGAGCTCGGCGGAAGCTATATGGCCAACCAGGATGATCACGGGCATCTCCAGAGCGTATGGGGGGTGGATATGACCATGAAATGGGTTCCTCTCCAGCGAGCCCGCTACGAGACCATCGACTGGACCACGGAATATATCTCCTCCCATCGGCACGGAGTGCAGGGAGATGGTCTATACACCTCCATACGGCGTCAGACAGCACAACAGTGGTGGATGCAGCTTCGAGGTGGTGTCCTTGGTCTTACTCGAGAGACAGACACAAGACGGTACCGGGGCGAGACATTGCTGGCCTTCGCGCCAAGTGAGCGCTCCGCGGTACGACTCCAATACGCCCTTGAAACCCAAGCACATAGTGATACCACTGCAGACGAGCATCATGATCTCGTACATGAGGTCTTTCTTCAGTTCATTGTATCCATGGGCACGCACCCGGCACACGCCTATTAGGAGAATCCATGAAACATATAGGAAGTACATTTCTGTTCCTTGCCCTCATCCTCTGGGGAAGTTCGACGGCAAACGCGAAGCTCAATGTTGTGACCACAACCAACGACTTAGCCGATCTCGTACGCCAGATCGGTGGTCCCCATGTTAAAGCACAGTCCATAACCAAACCACGGCAGGACCCTCATTATGTGAAGGCAAAGCCAAGCCTCATGGTCAAGCTTCGACGAGCCGATCTGCTGGTGTCTATAGGTCTCGACCTGGAGACCGGCTGGTTGCCGAGTCTGATCCGCGGTTCTCGCAATCCCAAGATCCGCCCCGGAGAACCCGGATATCTGAAGGTAGGCGGGTTCATAAAGGCGATTGGTATCCCCACAGCCGTAGACCACTCCCATGGCCATGTTCATGCCCATGGCAACCCCCACTTCTGGTTGGATCCGGTTCGTATCCAGAAACTGCTGAGCACAGTGACAAAACGTCTGATGAAGTTGGACCCGGCCCATGCCGCAGAGTTCAAGGCCCGTGCGGCGGCCTTATCCGAAAAATTGGATGCTAAAATTCAGGAATGGACGCAGAAGATGGCCCCCTATAAGGGCACTCCTCTGGTCAGTTACCATGACACATTCAACTACTTCTACGACCGCTTCGGGCTCGTCGGCGTTGGTACTCTGGAGATCAAACCGGGGGTGCCACCCAGCCCCAAACACCTGAGCCGCGCCATACAAATGGTCAAAGGTAACGACGTCAAAGTCCTCCTACATGAAATCTACCATGATGAGCGCCCCTCGAAGTTTGTAGCCAAACGTACGGGAGCCAAGATAGTGTTCCTCCCCACATCGGTGGGCGGAGTCCGTGAAGCCTCAGACTACATTGCCTTTATGGACGTACTCATAAATAATATTATTGCATCCTTGGAGCCAGCCAAAGAATGAGTGTCGCCATAGAGTTTCTGCTACCCGCCTTCATGATGTGCGTGATTCTCGCGGGGATCCACGTCTATATGGGTATGCATGTTCTCGAACGCGAGGTCATCTTTGTGGATCTCGCCCTCGCCCAGATGGCAGCCCTTGGCGCCACAGTAGCCAAAGTATTCTTTGCAGAAGAACACGCTCATAACGCAAGTGGCGGTCATATCGAAGCAGACCATATTGCTCTTTTAAGCTTTGCATTCGCCGCCCTGGGCGCAGTCATCTTTGCTTTTGCTGGCACTGTACGGCGGCACATCTCCCAGGAAGCGATCGTCGGTATCGTCTATGCGGTATCAACAGCCGCCATGATGCTCGTTTTGAGTCATTCCCACGATGGTGCAGAGAGTATGAAGGAGGTCCTCGGTGGCATCTTATTGTTAACCGAATGGTCCGATGTACAGACGAGCACAATCGTCTATCTTGTTGTCGCCGCCGTCTTATTCGCCTTTCGAAGACGCTTTCATATGCTCTCCTGGCAACCGGATGAAGCTCGTACGAGTATGAAGCATGCTGCCTTCTGGGATCTGGGCTTCTACCTTCTCTTCGCGGTCGTTCTTACCATCTCCATTCAATCGGCCGGAGTCCTCCTGGTCTTTTCGTTCTTGATCGTACCTGCGGTGATCACCCGGCTGTTCTCGGAACGAATCCTTAGTCGACTAATTGCCGGCTGGGCCGTGGCAGTCCTTGCAAGCCTCTTTGGGCTCTACCTCTCCTGGACGATGGAATTCCCGTCCGGCGCATCGATCATCACGGTCTTTGGCGTGCTTCTGGTCCTGGCGGGGATCCTACGCTATCTGCTCCGGTCCCGGTATCGCTAGAGCCTGCTACCCGAGATGTTCCAGTACCGGGTACAGGGTGACGCATCATTCGGAACCAGCTCATGGACATAGCTACCGGCGAAATTCAACGTTGAAGAGATGGTCACATCGATGGTGTGTGTATGCTCGGTAGCCCAGCCTATGGACGGTGGCCCCGCTTCTGTATATTCCGCCACCATCGTCAGCTTTGTTCCGGCTAATGTTCCATCAAAATTCAATGTAATGGCCCACCCTGGCGGTGCGAGAGTAGCGGTAGCGTGGCCATCACCCGTAACCGAAAGCACAAGAACCTGCGCATCGAAGGTTTGCATATTGCTACAAAATTCCTGGCTCGAAGGGTTGGCTGTCAGCATCCATTGGCCGCTGGGATTGGAGACCACGCTCCCTCCGGTATCCACTTGACCACCCCCCTGATCCACAGGAGTGGTACCCTGATCCACTTGCGAAGACCCCTGGTCCATCGAACCGGTGCCGGGGTCGAACTGTGTGGTGCCCTGATCCATCGCCCCTGTTCCGGGGTCGAACTGTGTTGTGCCGTTATCCGCCGACGGAAGAATCGGAACCGTGTCTCCTTCTGAGGCACATGCCAGGAACAGGAAAACCAGGAAAAGTGTACTTCTTCGCATTCTCATACCCCCTTGTACCACAAACCCACCTATCGTAGGAATCACGCGATAGCTCGGTCTCTCCAGGAAACCATCGTACGTACGATACGCTACCGCCTAATCTCGAAGCCGGAATTTGATAGGAATCACAACCGTAACTTCCGACTCGGAATAGCCCACGGGTAAATGGTCAAAAGGAGCCGCAGCTTCAACCATCCGTAAGGCCTCCTTGTCGAGCAATTCATGCCCACTGGAGCGGTTGATCACCACATGGACCAGTTCCCCTTCCAGATTGACAGAGATCTCCACCAGAGTCTTTCCCTCGAGCTCAAGTCTTCGCGCTACCCTGGGGTAATTCTGATGTTGTACCACCGCGCCATGGATGCTCTTTCCATACGCCCGTAGATCGACCTCTGGTCTTGGTGGAGGTGTAAGATCCGGCACAGGGGTCGGATCTACCAGGGGTTCCGTATCATACACTTCTTCGACGGGCTCTTCGTCCTGCTTGGGAACGAACTGGGCCAACGGTTCTGGTTTCACGATCTTCTTTTTCTTTCGCTTCGGTCTGGGCTTACGCACCACCGGTTTGGGTTTCACTATCTTCTCAGGCGGAGGCTCTTCGACTTCGAGCTTCTCTACCTCAGGCTCGGCCGGTGGGACTTCAATCACCTCAAAGCTGAACTCTTCCTGGGGTACAGGAATCTTGCTAGACGCTACCTGGATAGGAAGTAACGCAATGGCGCCGCTCAAGGAGATCGCAGCGAACATGGGTGTGAACCACGTACTTAACATCCTATCCGATCATCCTCCTCATGGGCTGCCCTTTGTCTCTGTCGCAATACCAACCGCATCAAACCCCGCACCACGAACCAATCCAAGAATCTCTACGGCGCGCTGGATATGTGCCCTCTTATCCGCCATCAAGAGCACACTCTTATATTTGCTCTTCAGACCACGAAGAACATCTCCCACATCCTCCATCTCGACCTTTGCATCTTCAATAATCACTGGCCCGTCTGCGGGTATGGTGACGGTCAGCGATGTGGGTGTGGCCTGTTGTGATGCTTCCGCGTCAGGCAAGGAGACGCCCAATCGTTGTACCCGATCGAAATTCGCCGCCAACACAATGAAAATGACGAGAATAAAGGCCACATCAATCAGTGCGGATAGATTGACATGCGGGCTAACTCTCCGGCGACGTTCAAAGTCCATGACGCCCCCCGTTTGCGGACTCGCTCGGTCCGGCGACATAGAGCATCTGCTGAATCACATCGCTCAATTGTAATCGGATGGCATCCGTACGACTCGTCAAAAACGTATGAGAAGCAAGAGCAGGCACAGCCACCGTTAAGCCGGCCGCCGTTGTGAGCAACGCTTTCCATATACCCGAGGAAAGATCCGATACCGCCAGGTTGGTTTGCCCCGCACCTTGTAGATTGATGAAGAGGTCGACCATACCCAGCACGGTCCCGAGTAGACCGAGCAGTGGTGCCACTTGTGCCATGAAGGACAAGACGCTCAGATCCTTCTCCAACCGCTGAATCTCCAGACTTCCTACGCGACGTGCTTCGGTCTGAGCCTTCTCCGGGTTTTCTTTCAATGCACGCGCTGTGGCTACAGCCACTCGTGCTGCGGGGTGCGGTGACTCCGCACATGTCGTCTTCACATCATCGAGTTTTCCCGAATTTACCTGCTCCAAAACATCGTTCAACCAAAGAATGTTTCTCTTATTGGCACAACGAAGCTCCAGAAACTTCTTAATGAACACCGCCAATACAACGACAAAACAAAGATAGATGGGCACCATTGTGGCTCCACCCTGCGTCAGCAGTTCGCCGATCGACATAGTGTCTGGATGATGTACTGGGGCGGGTTGGGTCAGGTTCATAATTGATGTTGAGTCGAGTATCTCTATCGAATTAATGGCTGGGGAACTGGAACAGCCAGCATTGGAAGAAACACCCTATCGATATTGAAAACCGTTTTCAGTTACTACCGTCATACTTCAGTCCGACCAGAATTTCAAAGGGTTTCCCTGGTCGGGCCCCGTAGGGGCGGCGTGAAACCATGTATGAGGAGTTCAATACGTTCTGTGCGGTCGCATAAATTCGGAAGCCATCGCTGAGCTGAAAGCTCGATGAAAGGTCGACGACGAGGTGCTGCGCAATCAACTCATGGCTCTCGATCGAGCCCTGACCTGCCACATCTCTCATATCGCCCGTATAGGTCATCGAGGCATTGAATTCGAAGGGGTTCCAATTCAATCCGGCGATCACGGTCCCCTGATGTACCGGAACATACGGAAGCTTATCGCCTTTTTCGACGTCACCAAAGAGCGGATTGCCGGAGGTAAACGCGCTCTGAAAATCGGATAGAGTCAAAGTATAGAACAGGCTCGTCCAAATTCGACTCGCGCCTGGGCCCTTGAAGTTCTGCGTAAGACTGGTTTCCAGTCCATATACGTGAACATCACCTGCGTTGAATTGTCGATTGAGTAGATCGTCCGAGCATCCGCTGGAGAAGGTGCACTCCCCCGTCAGATTCGAATAGTCATTAAAGAAGCCCACCACTTCCGCTCGTGTTTGATTCGACGTGATGCGGAAGCCACCTTCATAGTTGATGCTCTGTTCCGGTTTTACTTCGTCGGGCTGTCCAGGAGCCACTGGGCTGAATCCCTTATGGACGCCGGCCAGGAGGCCCAACCAGGACGAAGCCTGGTAATGAATCCCTACACCCGGGATGAGTACCGTATCGGAGTTCGATTGTTTCGTGTCAGCCAGGAAATCTTCGAAGTTTGTACGAATAAACTCCGCCCGGAATCCCGGTGAGAAGCTCAACTCCCCTACCCTGATCTCGTCGTAGAGATGCAAAGCCAACGACTGTGCTACGCCCTTATTCCTGGTGACCGTGCTTTGCTCCGTCTCATCACGAACAAGCCCCCCTGCTATCATCGAATAGCCTTCGTCCGTATGGTTTCGCTCGATATGGTCGGTATGCAATCGAGCACCAAAGGAGATCTCCTGCTGAAAGAACCGCGATCCTTCGGGCCGCCACTGACCCGTAAACGCGACGCCTTGTGAGACATATGTGCGATCGTTGCTTCCGATCAACAGGGTCTGGTCACTGCTACTGGAGTCTTCCTGACCGGTGAGGATCGCGTAATAGACCGCCGACTGACCCGTACCTGGGTTAGCGAGAATATCCTTTACCGCTGGCCCTCCACGGAAACTACGAAGTTTGCGCCAGTTACGAGTAAAGTCATGACGGTACCCTACGAGGTTGAACTCAAGGCTTTCTTCATGACTCAGAGTATATCCCAACCGTACCTCGGTCCGAGGCCACTCCATCAAACCGAGTTGGCTCGCCGCATATCGCCGGTATGGCGTACTCTCAAAATCATCATCCGTGAGCCCAAGGTACGTCTCATTCGAACGTTCTCGACTATAACCCGCACGAAGGTCCAGTTGGTGGAACCAGGCGGCGGCCGGGTTGGTGTGGTATCGACCTCGCGCGACGATCTCATCACGCATAAATCCACTGTCACCACCTCCGTCGATCGTTTTGAAACCGTCCGTCTGCAGGTGAGCCCCTTCCAGCAGGAAGCCCCAACGATTCCCACTTGTGCCGACATAGGAGTGGAGACGACCTACATTATGCTGACCGTAGGCGAGATCAATATACGTCGTGGTATGCCGCGGAATAGGCCGTGTCTGGAAGTTTAAGGCCCCTCCGATCGTGTTGGGGCCATACTTGATAGAAGACGGTCCTTTAAAGACCTCTACCCCGGCAATTCGAGCCATCATCGGGAAATAGTAGGCGGCGGGAGCAGAATACGGTGCGGGCCCGATGAGAATGCCGTCCTCCATCAAATTGATCTTCGCACTACGATCCGAGCTCGCCCCACGCATCCCAATATTGGGTCGTAGCCCATAACCATCCTCGCCACGAACATATACCCCAGGAGCCTGTTCCAGAACCCGATGAATGTCGTCGTGCTGAAACCGTTCCAACGCTTCTTTTTGAATGGTTGTATTGGAGCCGGCCACCCGTGAGACCTTTTCACGCTCACCGATGATCGAGACGGTGTCGATAACCAGTGCCCCTTTCTTCTCGATTTTCTTCGGGCTTTCGTCGTCCTCATCATCAATCTCAATAACGATGGGCGCGCTATCCTTTTGTTGTGCAAATACCGGGTTTGTCGTTCCCACGAACACAAGGCCGAAAAAGAGGATTCCAACCAGAGCTCTACTTCGCAACAGGCCACCCATTGGTTTTCGCGACACAAGGGAGCGGAGCGCCGCAACCATCGGTTGATAGAGGGTGGAACCCAATCGATGTGGGTCATGATTTTGTTCCGAAGAAGAGAGACCCAATTCAAGAGCCTCTTCGCCCTTCGTAACGTATAGACTCCCGCCAATGCGATCCCATAGGGCGAGCCAGGTGCCAAAATTCCGATCGAAGTGTTCTGCGTTCTGGCTATGGTGTATCTGGTGCTGGGCGGGGCTTATGATGTGTTTCTCCAGGAAGGGTCCGTAGGAAATCCATACATGGGAGTGCCGGAGGTTCGAACCGATGGTGCTAAATACGAAGCCCAGAGCGTTCACCCCCAGAAATTCCATTTGCAGCGCTTTATCTCCAAAGAGATAAAAAAACAATCCGGTCATCAGGCCCGTGACCAGAATTCCCCGTAAGCTGTATAGCAAGCTCTCGATCGGATGATTCCTATACAGAGTGAAGGGAGTCAAAACCTCTGCCGAGTGATGCACCTTATGCAATTCCCACAGACAGGGGATTCGATGCATCAAGCGATGCAAGATGTAGCGACTCAAGTCCCAGGCTACGAAGAGACATACCGTATAAAGAGATACAATCTGTACGGTAGACAACCCAGTTGAGCTCGCTACGCCGAAATGCCCATGGAGAGCTGTATATGTCCACACGGCTAAACCGTAGGTAGAAAACAGCCAGGGTGCTATCAGCAGCGTACGAATCAGCGATTTCGCGAAGAGTAGCTTATAATCAAGCCGGGCGGAGCGGTGCCCGTAGATGGAAGCCGGAATAACGCCCATGAGGCGAGAGGCGATGCCATCTCTCGAGTGTTTTCGGCGTCGCCAAAGTACCAGAAACGCAATACCAAAACTCAAGACTAGACCCGGCAGGAAGATCCGCTGGGCCGGGTCCACGAGCATACCAATCGGGCCTATTATCGCCTCGGTTATTTGATTCAGTAGCTCCACCATAATCCTCTAATCGGCGTCTCCGGCTGCTTCTTTGGGGATCTCCAGCTTCAACACCGCGGGAACATCACCTTTCAAATGGTCGGTGACTTTTTTCACGGCTTCATAGGCTTGCTGGGCCTGACCATCTGCGCTCTCAAGATGTTCAAGGAAGGAGTCTGGCATACCTTCTAAAACACTCAACGCATTCTCTACGTCTTCCTTTATCTCTTGTGCCAGAGCTTCGGCCCCCGCCTCGACCAAGGCATCATCGAAGCCCCAATCACCGTCAGGCGGGGCACCGCCCAGGAACGCTCGCTGAAACCCTTTAAGGTTCGCGATGATGTTCTCCTTGGAATAATGCGCCCATCTTGATTCCAACTCGTCAACGCAGATGTCGCCAGAGCAGGAATCGCTGATCCCCAGGGGGATAGCCATCTTCTTGTCCTTTACGACCGTATCGAGAGTGAACAGCGCCGCAAAAAGTTCATCCATGGCTAGCTGGCTTGTCTCATAGACGGATGTATCGAGCCCCGCCTCGCTCAGCTGCTTCGTAAACCCAGTATCTGCTTCTGTCCATAGTAGAAGTAATTGATCGGCGTGCTCCTTGATACTCTCGGTCAAGACCACCGCATAATCCACTCGTCGTTGCGCCTTTTCCGTATCGTTCAGAGCAGCCCACAAACCATCGCTGTTGATTTTCACCAGGGACGAGCAGGTGTTGTCCGACTCGTGGTAGAAGAGCAGATATTCAAGGGCGTCCAGCCCATAGACATTCACCAGATTCTGCTCGAAAAAGATGTCGTCGGCGAACACATTTTCGACGATCTCTTGATCCACACGGCATGTGTTTACAGATGGCCAGGAATAGATTTCATCGCGCAGTCCCTCACCACCGACAAATTCCGATACGGCAGCCGCGGGCCCGATCTGCAGCAACTCGAGTTCCTGCCACGTATCCATAGTCGACGACCAGGAAGATTGCAGGTCTGCCAAAGCCTCCGCGGTGTCCGTCTCCCCGTTATGTACAAGGTCTGCATAAACGACCGCCGTGGCGTGAAGATCGTGGGTCAAAACCTGAAAATCCCCGAGGAGAGGGGAAATGACGTTGTTCGACACGCTGGCTAAAAGAGCCAAATGTTCGAAACTCGGTTCGAGAATATCGGGTGATAGGCCCGTATCCTCAACCTGGACCGAAGACGCATCCACCGATGGGGTCGTCTCGTTTGCGCCCGAGCACGCCATAATGCTCCCAAAGAGCAGCATGGCGAGCCCGAAAGTCAGGGTATTCGAAATTCTCCTACTGAAGAAGGTCGGATGAGAATGAGGACTTTGTTTCGAGAACCCAGACTTCATTACCACGCTCCAATGTTCTGTTCGGAGAACCCGTACGCCGTTTGCAGTAACTCAATGGCAGCATCCAGGTTGGCGGCGTAAGCATCAATAGCGGCCTGTTCGGCGTTCGGCAACACAGGTGCGGTCCCGATAAGACCCTGCAGCTCCGTGAACTGCGCATCGGTCATTGGGCTATGGGGGCTGAACTGCAGAGAAAGGGAGAAGCCTTTGAGTTCCGACCAATGTTTCGCATGGTCGCTGAAGCTGTAGTCGTTCGAACCGAACGCGGCCATATCGCCCTGGACATCCTTGATGTAGTGAAGCGCCGTACCCGCGATGGCCTTCTCCCAGGCCCATACCGCGATGTCACGTTGCTCTACCAGAGCAGCCATCTCATCATCCGTAAGCTCTTCTCCAGCAGCCGCGATGATCGCACGCCCATGAATAAAAGCGGTTCCCGCTTCGGTGGTAAAATCCGTACCCGAGTCCTTCCGATCACGTTTGGCAGCGTTTACAGCGTGACCAAAATTCAGCTCACTGAGGAGATCGATTTTTCCGTCACCATTGGTGTCATGGTAACCGTTACTATACTCAGGACGACCGCCTTTACCGGCGATTTCGTCATCGGTGTAGTCCAGGTAATCTACAGCAGCACCGAAGTAGCCATAGCCTTCATCCCAGGCATGGGCCAGGTCACTATAGTTTTTCCCTTCCTTGGTGGCGTTGGACTTGGTCAGCCCCTCATCCATGTAGTCGTCGGTTCCCTGGGAGAACGATACAGCCCCCATGAGGAACTTCTGCAGAAGCTGCTGAAGATCCGTACCGTCTGCGGTCAAATAAACGCTGGAAATCGGTGCGCCCGTTGGATCCAGTGGGATTTCGCCATTGGCGCGAGCGATAGCCGCCGCCTCGATTTGGGCGAACCAATGAAGAACAAGGCTCTCGGGGGAAGTAATTTCGCTATGATCCCAGCCCTCGAATTCTGTGGCCCAGTCCTTGTGGGAACCACTATCGTTACCAGCGATCTTACCACTGAGGCTCTTGATGCTGGGGAAGTCCGAGTAAAACAGCTGGTGCTGTTCAAGAGGCTCATCGCCCATCATCCAATTCGGAATTTCCCGCCCCTCAGCAAGCTCTTCGCTCATGGAATAGAATAGCGTCAGGTTCTCCACAATTTCCCCTTCTGCCGGGGTCCATCCGTCGTTATCGATCTTTCCGGTTATCTCACCGATATAACTCTTCATTCCCACCATACATACCTGCCGCATGGTCTGACCGGCATAGGAAGTCGTGTTGTTCCCTTCGTCATCGAAAAAGACATATGCGGACGGAATCTCCAGTTCACCGGCACCTTCATCAGTAGACGTCGTATCGACTCCGTGGTCGTGGCCATCGGAGCAGGCAAAAAGAACCGAAACGGCTAAAAGTGTAGTTAGAATTTTTGAGCAGGGGCGGTACCGCATTTCTCTTTCCTTGATTTAAATGGCTTCTGGCCTCGAAAACAGAGAGCCCCCAGAATCAATCGATATTGAAAATCGATATCAATAGCAGGGTTGGCGGTCAACATCTTTTTTCCCCAGGAAATTTTTGGGGCTAAAAATTCCTATGCAATGTAGGGCTCACGAGGGATCCAGACCTGAACAACCGGCGGTCGAATCAAACACCGAGGGCGTGTTCTTATTGTGCACCACGTTTCCTGGTATAGACTTCGTCTGTAATCGCATCATTTCGGGGCTCAACCCTTGGTTTCAAGTGGGGACTTCAAGCCCGGCATAGACATTGCAGCCCCAAATAGACGCAATTAACGCTGGTAGGAGGACTTTGATGCGAGCAACTGCAATATACGCCCTGGCAGGAGTCTGGATGCTCTCTCTGCTCGGTAGTGGTTGTAGCCAGGTGCAGCATATTCCGCCCACAGAGGGGAAGGACATCGCATCCGATCTTGAATCCAATAGCGATACCAGCCAACCGATCGATACCAACCAACCGATCGATACCACGACGACCCCAAGCGATGCGGATACGACCGAGTTCAAGGACCTCTCAATGGATTCTTGGAGCGATACCGGCTCCGTCGATATTCATTCTCCCGAAACGATGGATGACCTGCCCCTGAGCGATGTCTCCGATACAAGCAGCGCACAACCCGATTCGACTCCCGACACCCAGATAGAAGATCCCGACACCCAGATAGAAGATACGGCATCGACCGAATGGCCAGAAGTTGTCGATCCAGAGATATTGACCGCCCTGGCCTGGGCCGAACAAGCCTTTGGAGAAGGAGGTCATCTGCCGGTTTCCTTCTCGTACGGAGGCGTTCATTCCAGTCAGCTTCTCCCCTCCTGGGAGATCAGCCGGGAGCGAGAGCGACTTGTGGAGGAATTCGCCACACGGACCATCAAGGCCACAGATCCCGGAACAGGGTTGGTCGTACGTATCGAAGTTGTCGAACGCTATGATTTTGCGTCGGTCGAGTGGGTCGTACATTTCGAGCATACCGGGCCCGAAAATACGCCGATCCTCGACACCATATTGCCCCTGAGCACACCCTTTGGCCCCGAGGGTTTTGCCGAACCATTTTCGCTACACCATGCTCAGGGGAGTCACGCCGAAATCGATGATTTTGCCTTACGAAAGACGGAACTACATCCGGGAGAGTCCTTTAACCTTAGCCCATACGAAGGGCGCTCTTCGGACGGAGCGCTACCTTTGGTCAACATCGACTATCCGGGAGGATCCGGCGTTATCGTAGGTATCGGCTGGACCGGACAATGGGACGTCCGCATGACCCGCGACGGTAGCGGGCCCGTGCATATCGACGCCGGCATGGCTCTGACCCATTTGAGTCTTTATCCGGAAGAGGCGATTCGTACTCCATCCATCACTCTCCTCTTCTATGATGGTCCAGACTACTACCGTGGCCAGGTCTTCTTGCGACGACTCCTTCGGGCCCACTACTCTCCACAGGTCGCCGGTGCGCCCGCTTCGCCACCCATCGCCGCCTCACCGGCCATGATCTTTGAGACCGTCGATGAAGCCTCCATGCTGGGCATGATCAATCAACTGGCCGCGCATTCCCTACCAGTCGACACCTTCTGGATGGATGCAGGCTGGTTCAAGCTCACGGACGCGGGACAGTCCTGGGCCGGCTCCGTTGGTAATTTCGAACCCGATCCTATCCGTTTTCCGAATGGTCTAGCGCCCATCGCAGCCGCGGCACACGCGGCCGGTTTACGTTATCTCTTATGGTTCGAGCCCGAGCGTGTAATGCCGGGTACCGATCTATATATAGAGCACCCGGAGTGGCTCATCGCACCCCCTGGAGATCTCCCACCGGAGATCGCCTACCAACTTTACGACAGCTTTCACCTTTTGGACCTGGGCAACCCTGATGCCCGTGCCTGGTTGATCCAAACGGTGTCACAGATGATCAGCGCCATCGGGATCGATATCTATCGTCATGACTTCAACCTCTACCCGCTGCGGTATTGGCGAAGTCAGGACGCTTCCGACCGTCAGGGTATAACAGAGATACGGTACATAACGGGGCTATACACCTACTTCGACGCCTTACGAGCAGCCCACCCGGCCCTCATCATCGACAACTGCGCGTCCGGTGGACGGCGCATCGATCTCGAGACCTTGCGTCGAAGTTTCGTTCTCACCCGGAGCGACTATCTATGGGATCCATCCGGCCAACAAAATCACACCTTTGGCCTCTCGAAATGGTTGCCCACCACCGGTATTGGAGCCGCCAGCTTGAACCAGTACAACGTTCGAAGTGGTTATGGCGCCCATTTTGTACTGGCCCAGAACTATAACGCGCTCTCTCCCGAGCAATGGG